>Ga0068860_100001067_pt1 | contig 30243 bp, 27 predicted proteins | sample KBSSwiS32_FD_66597 | JGI IMG/M metagenome (GOLD analysis project Ga0068860, IMG submission 66597) | Switchgrass rhizosphere microbial communities from Kellogg Biological Station, Michigan, USA - KBS Switchgrass S3-2 | ecosystem: Host-associated > Plants > Roots > Rhizosphere > Soil ... | reverse complement strand
CGACATGTATGTCTGCCCGGGCTGGGATGATACCCTATACAACGAAATAAAAACCATCGGTCACAACCTCTTCTTCCTGTCGGCCAGCCCCATCGAACACTACCCGGTCAGCAATTGCAGCATCAAAGGTGAATACGGCACGGATGTGGCCTCTTTCCAGGAACAAAGTCTTTTAAAGGAATATGCTTCGCTGCCCATGCCCGACTGGCAGGGCTCAACCTGGCCGCCCAATGTGGTACACCGCGATATATGGGACCTCGCCGGCGGCTACAGCGTGGAATTCTCCCCGGGATGGTATTCCGACCCCGACTTTTCCATGAAGCTCTGGCAGATGGGTATACGGCTGTTCAAAGGAGTGAGCAAAAGCCGGGTCTATCACTTCGGGAACAAATCCACGGTCCGGATGACAAAAAAGAACAAGGGATATTATATGTTCATCTCCAAATGGGGAATGACATCCAGCACCTTCACCCAGCATTTTCTCCGAAGAGGAGAGCCCTTCGATGGGGTGTTAAAGGAGCCAAACATAACCAGAGCGCTCCGGATAAAAAATATCTTCAAAAGACTCAGCCTGTTATTCAGAAAGATCTAGCCCCGCCCAGCTACAAATTGATACAGGTTGAACATGCCCCCCTCACAAGCACGCGCAATAGCCTCCTCCAGCTCACCCATATCCACATCCTTCATCCTCCGCTCCCGTATGAGGTAATAAGCTCTCTCCGCCAGCAGACGATGGTTTCGCCGCCCATCCTTCCCATGCGCCAAAAATTTCGCGACCTCGATAAACAGCTCATCCAGTCCCTGCCGCTGCGACGCCACGGTCTTGACAACAGCGGTTTCCCATCCGGGCCGGTGCATGGCCGGCGACAGCATAAGCCGCAGATTCCGCACAAAAAGGTCGGCGTCGGGCCGGTCGCTCTTGTTGACGACAAATATATCCGCGATCTCCATTAGCCCGGCTTTCATAGTCTGTATCTCATCCCCTGCCTCGGGCACCAGCACCACCAGCGTGACATCGGCCAGCGCGGCGATCTCTATCTCATTCTGCCCCACACCAACGGTCTCGATCAGTATATGATCAAAGCCGGCTGCTTTAAGCAATTCAGTAATGGAAAGTATCCCGGGATGAAGCCCTCCCAGCGATCCGCGTGAGCTCAGGCTGCGGATAAATACATCGGGATGATTATACCATTCGCTCATCCGTATCCTGTCCCCCAGCAGCGCGCCGGAATGAAACGACGAAGAAGGGTCCACACACAGCACGGCGATCTTTTTCTTCGCCCGCACAAACTCTCCGATCAACGCATCCACCAGCGTGCTTTTGCCCGCACCGGGAGGACCCGTCACACCCACGACCGCTCCCGGAAAAGGAGGCTGATCCTTTAGCTCGGTGAAAAAGTCGGTCACCCCATTCTCTATATAGGAGATGCCCCGCGCCAATGCCCGGTAATTGCCTTGCTGTATATCCCGGAAAAGAAGCGATACGCTGTCTGTCATGCCGGACAAATATAAGCCATATCTTTACGCCCATGAAGATCTCGGTCATCATTGCCTTTTACAAGAATCTGCCCTTTCTCGATCTCATCCTCGCCGGCTTGAAGCGGCAGACCTATGACAATTTCGAGGTCATCATTGCCGAAGACGATGACGCGCCGGCCACCCGGGAATATATCGCAAAAAACGCAACCGGGCTGCCCTTCACCCTAAAGCACGTCAGCCAAAAAGATGACGGCTTCCGGAAGAACAGGATCCTCAATGAAGCCATCCGGGCATCCGAAGGAGAATTTATCACCTTCCTCGACGGCGATTGCATCCCCCACACCCAATGGCTAAAAGAATATGCCCGCAGTGCCGGAGAAGGCAGCGCATTCTTCGGCAGAAGAGTAATGGTCAGCCAGCGTCTCACAAAAAAATTGCTGGCCACGGGAGACAAAAAGCTCCTGAGCTTCTACAGCCACGTACGGCATGGCTCGGAGAGAAAAGAAGATGGCATCTATCTCCCCTTCTTTCGTAAGAGTAGCAAGAACAATGGCATATGGGGCTGTAACTGGGGTATCTTAAAAAAACATCTGATAGCAGTCAATGGATACGATGAAGATTATGTCAGCGCCGGAGTGGGAGAGGACGTGGACATCGAATGGCGGCTGCTCGCCAATGGTATAAAGCTGCAGTCCATGAAACACCGCGCCATCGTCTATCACCTCTATCATGCCGCGCACTATTCGACGGCGGACCTGCAAGGGAACTATGACATGGTAAAAGCCAAGCAGACAGCCGGAAAAATTTATTGCGCCAATGGACTGGACCGCCACGGAATAAAATAGTATATTTTGCGAAAATATATTTATCTTTAATACACCCCTTCCCTTCTGATCCTTCTTCGCCTGACGCTAACTGTTAAATGACCCCCAAGACGGCCTGTTTGCTGTAGACAATAACAATTCTGTCATTTATTGCTTTACTTCATGGAAACCCATGTAGATGAACTAAGTTTTGCCCTTAGACAAATGCAGGACAACCTGAAGAAGGTGGCCGAAGAGCACACCGAAAGGATCTGGCTTCAGGCGGGCAGGAATAGCCTCAACGAAAAGCTGCGGGGCGACAGGTCCCTGCAGGAGGTCTCGAAGAATATCATCGACCAGCTGGCGGCTTTTTCCGATGCGCAGATAGGCGCCTTTTATGTTTTGGAAGAGGGTATGCTTCACTTCCAGTATGCATACGGAATAAAGGAGCCGGTAAGAACGTCTTTCCATCCCGGAGAAGGATTGGTGGGACAGGCAGCGGAGACGGGGAGGCTAACAGTGTTCAATGACATTCCCCCGCAGTATTTCCTTATCGAGTCCTCTCTGGGACAGGAGAAGCCCCAGGCCATCCTCATACTGCCGGCGATGTTCGAGAATAAGACAGTCGCCGTCATCGAGCTGGCGAAATTTGGAGCCTTCCATTCGCAGCAGCTGAAATTACTGGAAGAGATCGCCGAGCCGGTGGGGATCGCCATCCAATCCATCCTGGCCAAGCGCCGGCTCGAAAAGCTGGTCAGCCAGCTGGATGGAAAAGAAAAAGAGCTGAATACACGCATAACAGCCATCAATAGGTCCAATGCCGCCATAGAGTTCGACCTGGACGGCAAGATCCTCCGGGCCAACGAGCTCTTTCTCGACCTGCTGGGCTATAGGGAGGAAGAGGTCATCGGCAGACATCACAGCATATTCGTCGAAGAAGGCTATGCAAGTACAAAGGAATACCGGGAATTCTGGCGGCGCTTGAAAAAAGGTGAATTTATGGGAGGCGAGTTCAAGCGGGTCGCCAAAAATGGAGAGCTTGTCTGGCTCCAGGGCAATTATAACCCTCTCCTGGACAGGGCCGGCAAGCCCGCCGGGGTCTTGAAGATCGCCACGGATATCACGCCGGTCAAGAAACAGCAGATGGAAATAGACGCCATCACCAATGCTATTTTCCGATCCAATCTGGCAGTAGAGTTCGACCTCAACGGCATTATCCTGAAAGCCAACCAGAACTTCCTGGACCTTTTGGGGTATACAGCAGCGGAGATCACAGGCAGGCACCATAGCCTGTTGGTGGAGAAGGGATATGAAACTACCTCCGAATACGAGGCATTCTGGAAAGCGCTGCGCTCCGGAGAATACCAGCAGGGCGAATACAAACGTGTCACCCGCAACGGGGAGCTGGTGTGGATCAAAGGTAACTATAACCCTATCCTGGATGCGCAGGGAAGACCCTATAAGGTCCTGAAGATCGCCACGGATGTTACCCTGGCCCGGCAACAGGCCCAGGAGCTGGCAACACTGGCGGAGGAGCTGGAGGCGCAGCAAGAGGAGCTTAGACAGATCAACGAGGAGATGAAAGAAAAGAACCTGCTGCTGGAAAGCTCCCAGGCGGAATTGAAGGCGCAACAGGAGGAGCTGCAGCAGACCAATGAAGAGCTGGAGGAAAAAGCCAACCTCCTGGAAATACAGAAGGAAGAGCTGGAGACGGCCAAGACGGCAGTGGAAGTAAAGGCAGGGGAGTTGGAAACCACCGGCAGATACAAATCGGAATTCCTCGCCAACATGTCGCATGAGCTGAGAACACCGCTTAACAGCATATTGATCCTGGCGCAATTGCTGATGGAGAACAAAAGCAAAGTATTAGGCGAAAAAGAAGTGGAATATGCCAGTAACATCCGCAGCTCGGGCACTGACCTCCTGAACCTGATCAATGAGATACTCGATCTGTCGAAGGTCGAGGCGGGGAAAATGGAGATGGAGGTCGCAGACATCAGCATAGCGGAGCTTACGGCCAGGCTGAAATCCATGTTCAGCGAAGTAGCAAAAGATCGCGGGGTCCATTTCGGGATACATACAGGTAAGGAAATTTCCGGCCGCACCCTCTCTACCGACACCCAGCGGCTGGAGCAAATTTTGAAGAACCTGCTTTCCAATGCCTTCAAATTCACACACCGTGATGGAAGGGTCGGTCTGGACATAGACATCGTCCCGGCCAATGACAACGTAAAGCATCCCGGCCTCCGGCAACAGGCACAGGTGATCAGCTTTTCTGTAAAGGATACAGGAATTGGCATACCCGGGCAAAAGCTGGAGATCATATTTGAAGCATTTCAACAGGCCGATGGTTCCACCAAGCGGAAGTACGGAGGTACAGGCCTGGGGCTTTCCATCAGCAGGGAGCTGGCCGGGGCCCTGGGTGGTGAGATCCACGTGCAAAGCGAAGAAGGCAAAGGCAGCACTTTCACCCTGTACCTGCCACTGGTGTTTGATCCCGGTCTTGTCTCGCGGGCAGGCAAAGGGATGGTGCTGATGCCGGCCGCCAACAAAAAAATGGAGGAACCCGCCGGAGCGGTGCATATCGCGACGCCAAAGGAGGATGTCGCCGACGACAGGTTCAGTATCCTGGAAAAAGATAAAGTGGTCCTTATCATCGAGGACGATCCCGATTTTGCCAGGATCCTGCTGGATTTTGCCCGTCAGCGGCAGTGTAAAGGCATTGTAGCCCTGCAGGGCAATGCCGGCCTTAGCCTCGCGCGGCACTACCACCCGGATGCCATTCTCCTGGACATGAAGCTGCCGGTGATGGATGGGGCGGATGTGCTCAAACAGCTGAAAAGTGATCCTAACATACGACATATTCCGGTCCAGATCTTTTCCGGGTACGATCGGCGCAGAGAAGGCCTGATGCTGGGCGCCTTCGATTTTATCAGGAAGCCGGTCTCCGCCGATGACCTCCGTACCGTTTTCGAGCGATTGGATTCCTACCGGGACAGGAAGCTGAAAAAACTCCTCATCGTAGAGGACAACCGCCAGCAGAATAAGGCTATCCGGGAGCTCATCGGCAACGGGGATGTAAAAACCCTTTCAGCCTATACGGGAGAAGAAGCCTATGAGATCATCGGGACGGAGAATTTCGACTGTATCATCATCGATCTGGGACTTCCGGACATGAGCGGGTTCGACCTGCTGGAGAAGATCAGGAAAGGCAGGGGACAATTGCATACCCCCATCATCGTATATACAGGCAGGGACCTCAGCCGGGAAGAAACCCAGCGGCTGAACAAGCTGGCCAGCACGGTGGTCCTGAAAACCGCAGACTCTCGGGAACGGCTCCTGGATGAGACGACCCTGTTCCTGCATCGCGTGGAATCCAACCTGCCCAAGGACAAGCAGCAGATGATCCGCAAACTGCACCGGTCCGATGAGGTCCTGAAAAATAAAAAGGTCCTGATCGTCGATGACGATATGCGAAATATTTATTCACTGACCAATGCGCTGGAGGAGGAAGGGATGATCTGCATCACCGCAGAAAATGGAAAAACAGCGGTCAGGACCTTCAAAGACACATCCGATGTCGACATCATCCTGATGGATGTCATGATGCCGGAGATGGATGGATACGAAGCCGCCAGGGAGATCAGAAAAACAGCGCGCGGAGCAAAGATGCCTGTCATCGCCCTTACAGCCAAAGCCATGAAGGGCGATCGGGAAAAATGCCTGGACGCAGGGATGTCGGATTATATCGCTAAGCCTGTCGATATCGACAAGCTGTTATCGCTCATGCGGATATGGTTGTACCGCTGAAACGACATTTGTCATGGAACATAACTTGAAAGGAAGAAATATCCTGATTGCAGATGACGATACCCGTAACACCTATGCCCTGATCTGCTACCTCGACGCAATGGGTTTCGGAATGAACATCCATACCGCGGGCAGCGGAGGAGAGGCGCTGGACCTCTTGCGCCGGCACACCAATATCGAGCTCATCTTAATGGATATGATGATGCCCGGCATGGATGGGTTCGAAGCGATCAGGCATATCCGGGACGACCAGGCCACCCGGGAAATACCCATCATTGCCGTCACAGCCAGGGCGATGAAGGGCGACCGCGAAAAATGCCTGGAGGCGGGCGCATCAGGCTATGTATCCAAACCCCTGGACATGGAGCTGCTCCTGCAGAAAATGTCCAGCCTGTTAAATTTATCATAACCCATGATAGTAACCACTGAATTGAAAGAGCTGCTGGAATCCATACGGTATGTCTATGGGTATGATTTTACCGAGTACTCGGAGGCATCCCTGCAGCGACGGATCAACCAGTTCATGCAGACCTGCCAGATCGCCGCCATGCCTGACCTGGGAAAGGCTTTATTGAGGAATGAAAGCCTGTTCGAACGATTCGTACAGGAGGTGACGGTGACGGTCACCGAGATGTTCCGGGACCCGCTCTTTTATAAGAGCCTGCGTGAAAAAGTGCGTTCCAGGCTGGCCACCTACCCCTTGATCAAGATCTGGATCGCGGGATGCGCTACGGGAGAAGAAGTATATTCCATGGCTATCTTGTTGAAGGAAGAAGGACTGCTGGAAAGATCATTTATCTATGCGACGGATATCAACCAGGGGTCGCTTCAAAAGGCAAGGGAGGGCATATTTCCGATGGACCATATGGCCGGTTATACCAGCAATTATATCCGTAGTGGCGGTCAGTGCAGCTTTTCCGACTATTACCTGGCCAAATACGGTGGAGTGCTGATGGACCAGTCCCTTAAGCGGTCCATTGTATTTTCAGCGCACAACCTGACCTCGGACAAGTCGTTCAATGAATTTCAGCTGATCATGTGCCGGAATGTGCTGATCTATTTCAACCAGCGGCTGCAGAACAGGGTCATCGATCTTTTTTACGAAAGCTTGTGCCCATTCGGATTGTTGGCTTTAGGCAATAAAGAGTCGCTGCTCTTCTCCGACAGGAAGGCCGCCTTCGGAGAGTTGGACAGGAAGGAGAGGATATTTATCAAACAGATGTGAATTGTCATATGATACCCTATACGAGGCCGTGGTCATTGGAGCTTCCGCCGGAGGACTGCATGCGGTGTCCTCTCTGCTGGACGCATTGCCGCGCGGATTTGACATTCCTGTCATCCTTGTACAGCACCGGATGAAGGAGGACAATTCCCTGCTGGAGGAGGTTTTGCAGAAGAGATGCATGCTTACAGTACGGCAGGCGGAGGAAAAGGAGCCCATTGCAAAAGGTATGATCTATACGGCTCCTCCCGGCTATCACCTGCTGATAGAACAGGACCGCTCGTTCGCCCTCAACTGCGACCCTCCCGTGGGTTATAGCAGACCCTCTATCGATGTGCTGTTCGAGTCGGCGGCAGCAGCATACGGTAAAAGCCTCATGGCGGTCATCCTTACAGGCGCCAACGCAGATGGGGCGGAAGGGACCAGGCAGGTCAGGCGAAAGGGTGGAACAACAATTGCGCAGGACCCTGGGACAGCAGAGCACCCATTTATGCCCCAGGCGGCCATCAACACCGGCGCCGTCCAGCATATCCTGCGGTTGGAAGCCATAGGCGTCTTTTTAAAGAACATGAATAAATTAAACCAGTGAAAATGAACGGTCCTAGGAAATCGCATATTCTCGTTGTCGATGATAATATGGCCAACATTTTTGCCCTGGAGCAGATGCTGACAAAACCAGGACGGGGATTCATCGGCGCCACCAGCGGACAGGAAGCATTGAAGATCGCACTCAGCAGGGACATCGACATCGTGCTGCTGGATGTACAGATGCCCGAAATGGATGGATTCGAAGTGGCGCAGCTCCTGAAGACCAACCGCCGGACAAAGGATGTACCCATTTTATTCGTCTCCGCCGAACTGAAAGAGACCCAGTTCGTCATAAAGGGGTTTGAAGAGGGCGCCATCGACTATTTATACAAGCCGCTCGATCCGCTGATCACCGAGGCAAAGGTGACAGCTCTCCTGGAGCAGTATCTGAGTAAAAAGGAGCTGACGGAGAAAAATGCCATCCTGGAGAAATATGCGCTGCTGATCAATAACTCCGCAGACATCATCTGCATCATCCATGCAGGCACGTTGAAGTTCGAAGAAGCAAACGAGACGGTGCGCGAGATCCTGGGTTACACACCCGCCGAGATAAAGGGCACCTCCCTGTTATATTATCTCGCCCGGGAAGACAGACCCATGGTACAGCAATTATGCAGGGACAAAAGAGAAAAATTCTCTTTTGACATCCACATGTACGGGAAGGACAGACAGGAAAGACTCTTGAGCTGGAATGTCGTCCACCGGAATGATTGGTGGTTCGCCCATGGCAGAGATGTCACGGGGATCAAAGAAGTGGAGGAGATAAAGAACTACCTCGCTGCCGCCGTCAAGCAATCCAACGAAGCCATCTACCTCCACGATGCAGAAGGAAGGATCATATCCTGGAACAAAGGCGCCGAAAAGATATATGGATTTACGGAAGAAGAAGCCTTGCGTATGAATATCTGGAACATCGTACCCGAGCACCTGATGGCCGAGACACAGCAGGTCATCGACAGGATACTGGAAGGAGCAGAGGTCAGGTCCGTCGAGACCCGGCGCATCACCCGGCAGGGAAAGGTTATCGACGTGCTGTTTTCCGCATCCGTACTGATGGGGATGAACAATAACCTGCAATCCATTGCTATCACGGAAAGGGATATCACCGACCAGAAAAAGGCCGGTGAGCAGATAAGGCTGCTGAATGAAGATCTTCAGCAAAATCTGACCATGTTGGAAAAGGCTGTTACGGAAGTACGGCAGGTGAACAGGGAGCTGGAATCCTTTTCCTATTCCGTCTCCCATGACCTGCGCGGTCCCTTGCGGGCGCTCAATGGCTATTCCCAGATATTGGAGGAGGAGTACGGCCAGGAGATGAATGAAGAGGCCCGCAAGCTGCTGGGCAATATCCGGGGCAATGCGCGCCGTATGGGCATGCTCATTGACGACCTGCTCGCATTTTCCAGGATGGGAAGAAAAGAAGTGCAAAAAACACCGGTGAATATGGAAGTCCTTGTCCGGGAAGTGCTGGAAGAAATAGGAAATTCCATGAGCCACCATGCGGCCATCGAAGTGCAGGACCTGCCTTCCGTCTATGCAGATCATGCCTTGCTCAGACAGGTATGGGTCAACCTGATCTCCAACGCCCTGAAGTATTCCTCCAAATCACCTTCACCGCATGTCACGATAGGATGGCAGGAAGGAGAAGGAGGCGTCTTTGAATATTTCGTACAGGACAATGGCGTAGGATTCAATATGGAATATGCAAATAAGCTCTTTGGCGTGTTCCAGCGGCTCCACAGCGACGAGGAGTTCGAAGGCACAGGCGTAGGCCTGGCCATCGTTCAAAGGATCATTGCCCGGCATGGAGGAAAGATCCGCGCAAAAGCAGCGCCGGGTGCAGGCGCCACTTTTTATTTTTCACTTCCGGGCATCGTACATCATATGTCCAAAACAAAATAAACATGCACAACGGCCGGCCGGATATAGTCCTTATCGAAGACAACCGACATGATGCGGAATTTACCATACGCGCCCTGCAGCGCAACGGCATCGTCAATCCCCTGATCCACCTGAAGGATGGCGAGGAGGCGCTGGATTTCTTTTTCTGTAAAGGAGCCTTCCGCAGCAGGAGCATACATGACCTGCCGAAAATAGTGCTGCTGGATATCAAAATACCAAAGCTGAGTGGCATAGAAGTGCTGAAAAGGATCAAGGAACACGCGGCCACGAAGATCATTCCTGTGGTCCTGCTTACTTCTTCCAGGGAAGAAAAGGATATTATGGAAAGCTACCAGCTGGGGGCGAACAGCTATGTCGTAAAGCCGATGGATTTTGCGGGATTCCAAAAAGCAGTGGCGGACATGGGACTTTATTGGCTGCTGGTCAACCGGGTGCCAAATGACGTATAAGTTTATCTCACCATAAAAGAAACCGTTTAAATGTACTCATCATGGTAAAAGTACTCATCGTCGAACACGACCCTACAGATCTGGACCTGCTCAAGTATGAATTGAGAAAAAACCACTTCGACTACGAAGCCAAAGTGGTGCAAACGAAGGATGCGTTCGAACAGGCGCTCGAGCTGTTCCAGCCGGAGATAATTTTGTCCGACTATAACCTTCCGTCTTTCGATGCGCCGACGGCTTTCCAGATCAAGGAAAGGATACTTCCCGCAGTGCCGTTCATCATCGTCTCTGGAGCCATCGGAGAAGAAAATGCCGTGGAGCTGATCAAACGGGGCGTCACCGACTATGTCTCCAAGGACAAGCTGTTCACCATTCACCTCAAGATCACCAGGGCTTTAAAGGAAGTAAAAGACAGGAAGGAGAAAAAAATGGCCGAAGAAAAGCTCATCCGGGAAAGGATAAGGCATCAAAGGATGCTGGCCCAGGCCACGGTCGACGGTCAGGAAAAAGAACGGGCCGAGATCGGCCAGGAGCTGCACGATAATATCAATCAGGTGCTAAGTATTGTCAAGCTGTATCTCTCCTTGCTGATGGAAGGTTCGGATGAACAGGAAAGACTGCTCTTACAAAGTCTCGGCCTGATCAACACCTGTATCAATGAAATAAGGAGCATCTCTCAGACGCTGATCCCCCCTGAATTCAAAGAAGAAGGTCTGGCGGCCGCAGTAGATGAGCTCATCGAACGGATAAAGATCGCAAAGCCCTTCTCTATACATTTCAAGTATGAGGAAGGAAGAGGGAAGGAGATCAACGAAAAGGAGCAGCTCACCCTCTACCGGATCATCCAGGAACAATTTAATAATATCATCAAACATGCCGCGGCCACCAAGGTGGACATTGAGCTGAAAGAGGACGATATGCACATATTCCTGCGAATATCCGACAACGGCAAAGGATTCGACACAAGGTCAAAAGGAAAGGGAGTAGGTCTGAACAACATGCTCCACCGGGTAAGGCTCTTTGACGGGGACATGGAGATCATTTCCGGCCAGGGAGCAGGCTGCACATTGAAGGTTTCCATACCTAAAGAGCATGAAATGGCATAGTTTTGTAGTTTTGTGCCCATGACGAATTTTATTCCTGTATTCCCCCTGGGCATCGTCGTCTATCCCGGCGAAATGGTGAACCTGCATATCTTCGAGCCCAAGTATAAACAGCTGGTCAATGAATGCTATACGGAAAGCAAACCCTTTGGCATTCCCACGGTCATCGACAACAGGCTGAATGAAATGGGCACGCTGGTTAAGATCACCGAGCTCGTGAAAGTATACGACAACGGCGAAATGGACATCCGCACCCAGGGTCTCCGCGTCTTCCGGGTCCTGGAAATGATAAAGATCGTTCCCGATAAATTATTCAGCGGCGCCATCGTCAATTATCCCGAAAATTCAGAAGGCCCAGGCAAACGGGAGCTGATGCAGAAGGTGGTAAATGCCATCCGGGAGCTGCATCGCCTCCTGAATATCACAAAAGACTTTAAAAAACCCGACACCGAGCTGGTCGCTTATGACATCGCCCACCACGCGGGGCTTTCGCTGCAGGAGGAATACGAGCTGCTGGGACTCTTGCGGGAGGACCAGCGGCAGGAATACCTGAAGCGCCATCTGAGCCGGGTCCTACCCATCATCGCCGAGATGGAATCCCTCAAGGTAAAGGTAAAATTGAATGGTCACTTCAAAAACCTATCTTCGTTCAATTTCGAAGATTAAAGGCCCCCATATGCCGACCACCCTTTGCTTTGATTTTGGGAACACCCGTATGAAATGCGCCGTCTTCACCAACGGTGAATTCACAGGCGAACACGTGCTCGAAAACGACAACGAAGACACCATCCGGACGCTCATCGGTCAGTATCATCCCGATAAGTCCATTCTTTCTTCCGTCATCCAGCACAATCCCGCCATGGAGACGACCCTCTCGCAGTACACAAAATTTCATCGTCTCGGCCATACCTCCCGCCTGCCGGTGACCACTCCGGTAGGCAAGCCGGAAACCATCGGTGCGGACAGACTGGCCCTCGTCGTGTCGGCGGCCCATCTTTTCCCCAGTAAGAATAACCTGGTCATCGGTCTCGGCTCAGCCATCACCTATAATTATATTAATAAGTATAGGGAATTCATCGGCGGCGGCATTTCCCCCGGTATGGAGATGCGTTTCAAATCCCTGAACGCTTACACCGCAAGGCTCCCCCTGGTCAAGGCGGATTGGAATTTTCCCCTGGCGGGATACGACACCCGCACCAATATCCTCAGCGGGGTCATCCTCGGGATGGCAAAAGAGATCGACGGCATGGTCGAGGCCTATGAGGAGAAATATGCGAACTTTAACGTGCTTTTAAGCGGCGGGGACGCCGGCCTGATCTCCCGTCACCTGAAAAAACAATATTTTACAGACCCGTATTTAATCTATAAAGGACTATATGTCATCAGTGAGTGCAATATTCAATAAAGGATGCGTGGTACTGGTCGCGCTCACGCTGCTGTATTCTTGTGAGAATAAGATAAAGGACCTTCCTTCCAACGCCCGCAACAGCAGACAGCAGATGCCCGAAGAAGGACAGCAGATCGAATCCTATCTCAGCGAGGCCGGCAAGGTCAAGGGAAAGCTCACCTCACCCTATATGCTCCGCTACCAAAAGGCGGATACACCCTATTCGGAATTTCCCCGCACCCTGCACGTGGATTTCTATAACGACACCCTGAAGATAGAAAGCCAGATGGACGCGAAATACGGTAAATACCTGCAAAATCAGAACAAGGTATTTCTCCGGGACAGCGTGGTGGTAAAGAACATCATCAAGGGCGATACCCTGCACTGTAAATATCTTTGGTGGGATCAAAATACACAGAAATTTACCACCGACGACTCCGTACAGATCTATACACCCGATAAGATCCTGTTCGGCACGGGCATGGAGGCGGATCAGAATTTCCGCTGGTATACCATCAAACACCTCACAGGCAGCGTCCTCACCTCCGAGAACGCCATGCCGATGGCTCCCTCTAAGTAAATAATGAGGGAAGTGTTCACGGGCCCGGAAATTGCACCTTCGTACATTCAACAAAAAAGATATGGAATATCGTCGACTAGGCAGATCAGGGTTACAGCTCAGCGTATTGTCCTTTGGGAGCTGGGTGACTTTTCACGGACAGGTAGAGGATAATACCGCGGACGAGCTGATGGGCATCGCCTATGACAAGGGCATCAACTTCTTCGACAATGCGGAAACATACGCCAACGGGGAGAGCGAGCTGATGATGGGGCGCGTGCTGAAAAAGAAGAATTGGGACAGGACCACCTATGTGGTTTCCTCAAAAGCCTATTTCGGCAGAGAGGAAAAACCAAAACCCAACCAGACAGGCCTGAGCCGCAAACACCTCGTGGAAGCCTGCAACGAAGCGCTGAAGCGCCTGCAGCTGGACTATCTCGACCTTTATTTCTGCCACCGCCCCGACCCCAATGTCCCTATCGAGGAAGTGGTATGGACCATGCACAATATCATCCAGCAGGGTAAGGCCCTGTACTGGGGCACCAGCCAGTGGAGCGCGGCCGAGATCATGGAGGCGCACAAAGTGGCACAGCAGTATAGTCTCATCGCACCCGTAATGGAGCAGCCACAGTACAATATGTTCGAGCGTTTCAAGATGGAACAGGACTATCTGCCCGTCTTCCGCAGCGTAGGGCTGGGCACCACCATCTGGAGCCCCTTGGCGGCGGGCTTTCTCTCGGGGAAATACCTGAACGGCATACCAAAGGACTCGCGGTTTTCCATGCCGGGCTATGAATGGCTGGTCAAAAGATGGTTACAAGAAGATAGGATCGAAAAGACAAAGAAGCTGGCCGATCTGGCAAAAAAGCTAGGCGTCCCCCTGCCTGCCCTGGCCATCGCCTGGACCATCCGGAACCCGGAGACCACGACAACCGCCATACTGGGCGCGACAAAAAAAGAACAGCTCCTGGAGAACCTGAAAGCCCTGGACATCCATTTGACAAAAGAAATATTGGACGAAATAGAAGGCATCCTTCAAAACAAACCCCATCTCGACCTCCAATAAAAGCGCTCGAAAACTAATAAAAACCACCCCTATGGGGTGGTTTTTATATTTATACTAGCCCGAAAAGACAAAATTTCTAAAATCTTCAATTAAACGTTTGTTTAATTCAAACGTTTGTTTAACTTTGTGTCATCAATTTGAAAAAAGATGTCAGCGCCAGAAAAAACAGATAAAAGGGAGCATATTCTGATAGTAGCGGAAGAGCTCATCGGTGAGAATGGATTTGACGGGACTTCTGTAAGAGACATTGCCCACAAGGCCGGTGTCAACCTCGCCATGATCTCTTATTATTTCGGCTCCAAGGAGAAATTGCTGGAAGCCCTTATTGTCTTCCGGGTGGATTATGCCTATGGCATCCTGGAAGAGCTCAATAAGGACCAGTCCCTCAGCCCCTGGGACAAGATCGACAGGCTCGTGGAATTCTATGTGGACAGGGTATTGAACAATCTGCGCTTCCATAATATCATGTACCGCGAAGCTACCAGCCCCCGCAGCGAAGAGATTCGTGACCGGATCATGGCCATCAAGCTCCGCAACCTGGAACAGATCACGAAGATCATCCAGGACGGTCAACAAAAGAAATTATTCCGGGAGGTCGATATCCCGATGACGGTGGGTTCCCTGATGGGGACCATCTCCTCCTATACCCAGGCAAAGCCCTATGGATGCCAGATCCTTGCCCTAGGTTACGACACTAACGACGAGACCTACCGCGCGAAGCTTGCCCCCAGGTTGAAAGCCCATCTTAAACAGTTGATGCGGGCGCACCTGGACATACGAAACGCAGACGAACATAAATAAAATATAAACTGATGAACGCGATTAAGACTTTCTCAGTGGCCCTGGGCCTGCTGGTCTTTACTGCCTTTACCACTACTGCGCAGATGCAGACCAAAACGCTCACCCTCGATGAGGCGGTGCAACTGGGAATACAGAACAGCAAACAACTAAAGAGGAGCCAGTACAAGATCGACGAGGCGCTCACCCGGGTGGAACAGGCCAAAGATGCACGCCTGCCCAGCGCCAAGGTCAGCTTTCAATACCTCCACGCCCTGATGTTGTCCCGGGTAATAGAGATCCCCGGTCTGACAAAGGACCCGGTAAAGCTGCCTTTTGATTTTCCGGCTTATATGGGGACCCTTTCGGTATCTGAACCCATCTTTGCGGGCCATCAGCTGAAATACGCCCGCCAATCCGCCGACCTCATGGTGCAGATGAGCCGCCTGGACGCCGATAAGGACAAGGACGATATCACCTGGGTCGTCATCGAGTCGTATATCAACTACAACAAGATCCTCCAAAACCAGCTCATCGTCGCGCAAAATATGCAGGATGTACAGGGCAAGCTGGAAGAGATCACTAAATATGAAGGTCAGGGTCTCGCCACCAGGAACGATGTACTCCGCTACCAGTTGCAACAATCACAGCTCCAGCTGACAGAGATAGAGCTCGAGAACAATCGTCGTATTGCTAACTACAATATGAACGTGCTCCTGGGTCTTCCGGACTCGACACAGCTCATCCTCCCGGCCCCTACCTATAAATTAAATGAGAACCCTGTTTTCACGGACCTCCTCCAACAGGCCGAGTCCAATCGCCGCGAGCTGCAGGACCTGTCTTATCAGACAAAGCTCTCCGATATCAACGTAAAACAGATCCATGACAAACGGCTGCCTACGGTATCAGCCACGGGCGGTATGTATTACATCAACCCCACGGGTCAGGTGATCCCTACGCATAACAATCTGATAGCACCCATTACCCTCGGCATTGGCGCCAGCTGGGACATCGGCACCTTGTATACGAACAAGAACAAGGAAAAAGAAGCCGCCATCCAGCGCCAGGAATTGAATACGGCAAAGGACCAGCAATTGGACGAGATCCATAAGGATGTAAATAAGAACTATATCCTCTACAAACAGTCCTTGGAAAAGATCAAAGTCCTCCAGGATGCCGTAACCCAGGCGGAAGAGAATGAGCGTATCACCGAGTCGAAGTTTAAGAACAACCTGGTAAACACCACGGACCGCATCGACGCCCAGACCCTGCTGTATCAGGCGCGTGTCAACCTCGAGCTGGCCAAGTCGGACGCTACCATCGCCTGGTACGATATGTTACACAGCACAGGAAAAATATCTCTCTAAAAAATATTAAACACTGCATTATAGTATAGTATATGGAACAAAATAACACTCCAAAGAAAGGTCGCAAAAAACTCATCTTCCCCATCATCCTGGCACTGGTGCTGGTGGGTGCACTGATCTTTTCGGCAAAAGAGTATTTCTATTACCAGAGCCATGAAGAGACGGACAACGCACAGATCGATGCGGACATCAGCCCGGTGGTTGCCAGGGTCGGCGGCTATGTCAAGGAGATACGCTTCCAGGACAACCAGCTGGTGCACGCGGGCGACACCCTCGTAGTCCTGGATGACCGTGATTACCAGGTACGCCTCCAACAGGCGCAGGCAGCCCTTACTGCTACCCGTCAGAATGTGGATGTCTCCGAGACACAGGTCTCCGAAGCACAGACAGGCATCGCCACGGCACAGGCCAATGTAGAAGCCGCCAAAGTCCGCGTGTGGAAGGCGAACGAGGATTTCAATCGCTATCAGAACCTCTACAACGACCACGCGATCACCAAAGCCCAGTTCGACGACGCCAAGGCGGAGAAGGACGCCGCCGAAGCCGCCCTCAACATAGCCCAGACACAGGTCCCCGTACAGGCCCGGAAGGTCAGCACCAACAGGAGCCAGGTAGGCGCTGCGGCCAGCAACATCGCCAGCCGCCAGGCCGACATCGACTTCGCAAAACTGCAATTGTCCTATACCGTTATTACGGCCCCCGCCACGGGCATCGTGTCGAAAAAGAATATCCAGCTGGGTCAGCTCGTACAGGCCGGACAGTCCCTGTTTGCCATCGTCAATGACAAAGGCATCTATGTGACGGCCAACTTTAAGGAGACACAGCTGGAACACCTGCGGGCAGGCCAGAAAGTAGATATCATTCCCGACGCCTATTCCGACAAGACGATACAAGGTACGGTCGAGTCCTTCTCCGGTGCCACTGGCGCCAAGTTCTCGCTCCTGCCTCCCGACAACGCCACAGGCAACTTCGTAAAGGTGGTACAGCGCGTGCCGGTAAAGATCAACCTGCAGAGCGACAGCGCTACCTTAGGCCTCCTGCGTGCAGGGATGAGCGTCAAGGTCGTAGTGCATACGAAATAAATGACTGTCCCATCGGACAACGAACCCCCGGGTTCGTTTGGAATTAAAAACTGTGAGTCATGGCTGAACATGGATTTAGAAAGTGGATCATTACTATCACGGTGATATTGGCATCACTGCTGGAGCTGATCGATACCACCATCGTTAACGTAGCCCTGCCCGATATCATGGGCAACCTGGGCGCCACCTTGGAAGACGCGGGCTGGATCGTCACCGGCTATGCCGTGGCCAACGTGATCATCCTGCCCATGTCCGGATGGCTGGGCGACAGGTTTGGAAGAAAGAACTATTTTATAACCTCTATCCTCGTCTTCACTTTCGCCAGCTTCCTTTGCGGACAGGCGCATAGCCTCTCCGAGCTGGTGATATTCCGCATATTGCAGGGTCTGGCCGGCGGCGGCCTCCTGTCTACCGCACAGGCCATCCTCATGGAGACCTGGCCCCGCGAAGAGCTGGGTATGGCTACGGCCCTCTTCGGCCTTGGCGCGGTGGTTGGCCCAACGGTTGGCCCTACTATTGGAGGTTATATCACGGATCATTTCAAGTGGCCTTATATATTTTATGTGAACATACCCGTGGGCGCCATTGCGGCCTTCTTCGTCTCGGTATTCGTAAAAGAATCCCCACGATATGCGAAAGGCAAACCCATCGACTGGTGGGGTATCGCCCTGCTGGCAGCCGGAATTGGCAGCTTGCAGGTAGTATTGGAAAAAGGCGAGTCGGAAGACTGGTTCCAGACGCCCTATATCTCTGTGCTTACCCTGACCACAGTACTGGCCGGCATCGCCTTCATCTGGAGGGAGCTGAGCACGGACCACCCTGTGGTGAATTTCAAGATCCTGAAGAACCGAAGTTTTGCCGTCGGCCTTATTACCTCCTTCGTCCTGGGTTTTGCCCTATACGGCTCGGTATTTATTTTCCCCGTATTTTGTCAGAACCTCCTGGGCTTCTCCGCCCAGCAGACGGGCATCATCCTCTTCCCCAGCGGTGTGGCCACTATTATGCTCATGCCTTTTGTGGGAATGATGCTGAAAAGGGGAGTACCCGGCCAGTTCATGGCTACGGGAGGTTTCTTCCTCTTCTTCGTATTCACGTTTATGCTGTCCAATTCCACGCTGGAATCAGGTACCTCGGACTTCTTCTGGCCCCTGGTCACCCGCGGTATTGGTATGGCCATCCTCTTCGTACCCCTGACGACGCTGGCGCTCCAGGACCTCAAAGGACCGGAAATAGGCCAGGGCGCTGGTCTGAACAATATGATGCGTCAGCTGGGAGGCTCTTTTGGAGTAGCATTGCTGACCACCCTTATCCATATCAAGTCGGGGAAAGTACGCGCCCTGCTCCTGGAACATGTCAACCCCTTTGACCCGGGCTATGTACAGCGGCATGCGGCCATGGTGAGAGGATTTATAGCCCAGGGCAAGTCCGCCCTCGACGCAGAGCAAATAGCCAACAGGGCCATGGAAGGACTTATCACAAAACAGACCATGCTCATCACCTATGATAGCATGTACCTGATCATCGGGGTCTTTGTATTATGCTGTATCCCGATCGTCTATTTGCAGAAGTTCAAGAAGAATGCACCCATACCCACCGATGCACACTAAAACATCACCGAAAGAAAAAGATTAAGACAGGATATACAATAAGCCAGGCTCAAAAACGAAAGATTGGAAATAAGTAGGAGTAGCCGTAAGAAAGGAAATAAGAACCATTAGAATGGCCCGTTTGCGATCCATGCGAGGCCTGTCCCCCCGGACAGGCCTCTTGCATTTAGACCCCCCGAAAAAAAGAAACGTCCTGGATCTCTCCAGGACGTTTCAACATTTTTGTACGATACCTTACCAACATTTTCGCGGCCATCAATAGGTACAAATTTTAAATCATGGCTTGTTCTTAGGATTGGATCTTGTTCGGATTTGGATTTTTTAAACGGATAAGTTGTGATTGATCAAGGATTCAGGGTTTTTCTGGATTTTGAATTCTTTTTCGGATTTTCAGGATTTTTGGATACTTGGTTTTTCGGATGCTTGGACTTTGGGTTTTTCGTTGGATTTTCATTCATTCTTCAGTCAGCTTTTCTTCGGATAATTGGATCTTCTGAAACCGTTGCATCAATCATACTTAACAATACAAACATACAATCGAAAGGCCTTTGCCACAAGAGAAGAAACGCTATATTTCCAATGTTCAGTATTTACGCACCCTGTCGTAGATCTACGATATACGCCACTGGTATAGGGGCCGAATATTTGGGATAGCGCCTAAATTAGCCTATTTTGTAGTTGCTAAATCAATAGAAATTATAAAGTTATGACTAGCTTCTCCAACAAGACGGTCCTCATCACAGGCGGCACCAGGGGCATTGGTAAAGCCATCGCCATCCGGCTTGCCAAAGAGGGTGCGAATATCGCCATAGCGGGCAAGACGGCTGAGGCCAATCCCAAGCTGGAAGGGACCATTTTTACCGCCGCAGAAGAGATCCAGGCCGCCGGAGGAGGCAAAGTGCTGCCTATACAGGGCGATATACGATTTGAGGACAGTATCCGCCACATCGTCCAGGAGACGGTCAATACTTTTGGCGGCATAGATATCCTCGTAAATAACGCCAGCGCCATCAATATCGCCGATACGGAGCACACAGAGCTCAAGCGCTGGGACCTGATGCAGCAGATCAATGTCCGAGGCACCTTCCTGATGAGCCAGACCTGCATCCCCTATCTCAAAGAGGCGCATAACCCCCATATATTGAATATGTCGCCCCCCCTGAACATGGACCCCCGCTGGTTTGGCCCCCATCTGGCTTATACCATCAGCAAATACGGTATGAGCATGATCATCCTGGGACTGTCAGAGGAATTAAAACAATACCGTATCGCGGCCAATGCCCTCTGGCCAAAGACCATTATCGCCACGGCGGCAGTAAAGAATGTGCTGGGAGGAGATTTCCTGATTCAGAGGAGCCGGACACCTGAAATCGTTGCTGATGCGGCCTTCTATATATTACAAAAACCTTCTTTTGAAAGTACAGGCAATTTTTTTATAGATGAGGACGTTTTATTTTCCGAGGGTATCACAGATTTCTCAAAATATGCGATCAATCCCGAGAATAAATTAATGAATGATCTTTTTCTATAAGACGCGCACCCATTAAATTTTTCATTTTTAATCCTGGGTAAAAGGCAACATCCTCCTCCCGTTCAAAGGCGGGAGGATTTTTTTTCCAAGCAATCGTACAGCGGTTGCGCCCGACAAACGCCTCCACAGGAGGCGCGCCCGAAGGGCAATCAAACAGCGTCCGTGAAAAAGCGCAGACGCAGTCTGCGAATCTGATGCCCGCAGGGCATCAGGCCACCCCGAAGGGGTAATGAAAGGTTAACGTCCCCTCGCCGCCACAAGCAGAGCCGCCGCCGCCAACCCCGTATCCTTTATAAGATTCACCATCGGGAACCTCCTCGCCCCTTGATCAGGAGCATCCAATACAGCGGGCAAATGCACCGTCAACACGATCAACAATAGGAATAGGCATAATAACAATCCCGCCAATCGGGAAAATTTGTTGAGAAGGAAAGCAATAGCCGCCGCAATCATGCAAGCGCCAGTGATATACACCCAGAACTCTCCACCCGGGAGAAATTTGGGTACCATTTTCGCCATACCCGTCCCATTCATAAAATGGTTGAGGCCGAAGAAGCCTATGACGAGCGCATAGAAAATGGTTCCAATCCTAGAGAGGGTTGCATTATCCATATGGCAATCGTTTTATTACCTACAATTTAACGAAATTTTTAATGCAAGGCCACATGAATCTTTGCACAGGTCTTATTTATCGACTATCCGTTAGTGGAATCTCCTCTCCCCTCCCTGTCCAAAGCCTTCCCAATTGCAATGCTCAAATTCGACGGCTTCAATGAGTCCGAATGCACCCATGCACCCTCCACTTTCTTCAACCTCACAGGTGGTAAAAGCGATCCCGTATCCTTATGCGCAGGTCGTATATCCTTGACCAGATAGATACCATCCGCATATTCGATGCTACCCTTCAACGCTACTTCCACGGACTCCATCAACCGAAAAGTAAAATGAATGATATTTTTCTCTTCATGCTTCATACTAACACCTTTTTCCACTCCTATGCCATACCCCCCTCTTTTTTGCCCATGACAGAACCTTTTCACGGTACTTTAACAGGCCCCCAATCGCCAAATGCCTGCAAAACAGTCCATTTTGCAAATCAGCTATTTCACCCTATTTAAGACGCCCCCAAGCCATCCCATTCCCCTCCATAAGCGTTTCCGTGGCAGATCCACCTCATTATCCCCGACCCGGTCAGCCCGGACCTTCTGGCCAGGTCCCAGTAAAAAAAAAGGCCCGGATAGACATCCAGCCTTTTATAAATTTCCAATATCCTATGAAAGACTTTGATGGTACATTCAATAGGCATGCCCGGGCGTTAACAAACCTTTATGAATTCATAGCTAATGAGTTCTATCAGTTTAGCTGTCGATCTCAATATTATTTTTTCGGAAAATTTTTCCCCACTTTCTACGCAGCACCGGGCATCAGAGGAATCTGTATACATTCTGAATTGGTTCTGCCTCCGCGAGTTAGCTCAAAAGCATCCTTATGGCGTATGTTTTGCAAGCCTTTCTTAAAATTAATAGACCTAATCATGACAATGGACAGTTTAGAAGAGAAGGACTTGCGTGCGTCCATTTTGACCGACTCAAGGAATTTTCTGATCGCCCTTCAATCGGGCGCCTCCGAGGAACATCTCGCTACCAGCTTATCCCGTATACAGGAGCAGGAACGCAACCTTATCCGGCGTCAGCGGACCATGCTTAACCCAAGCGTATGGAAATTCCTGCGCAACAGACTCCTTAACAGAAGAGATAAAGACATCATCGATACGCTCAACGAGATCAACGCAACGGTGCCGAAGTCTTTCCCGCCAGCGCCCTGAATTGCACATACACCTTGTGATTCTCCATGTTGTCCAGCGAGCTGATAATACTCTGCTTTTCCTGGGTAGTAAGATGAAAGTTCAGCGCAGCCCCGGCATCTTCCGACTTGGGCGCGTACTGAAAGACGAGTTTATGAAACGGAAAACCCATCCCATTCTGCGCCAGGCTCAGCAGATCGTCCTGGTTATATTCCTGCATCTTATACCAGTTGTCCTGTAGCAGCAGCATGGGCTTGGTAATGATCTCGGTCACATTCACCGACTCATATGGATTCTCCCAGCCGCCGGTCTTACGATCCCGTATCTGCAGCAGCACCACGCCGCTGGTATTTTCCTGCAGCCATTCCCTGAATGCGTTGAGAAATCGGATGGCGTTCAACTCCCCGAAATTATCCCGGAACCCCGCATCCATCACATCGATGACGGGGGATGTAGGCAGCCATACATTGGGCAGCACATAGGGGAAGGTGGCATTCATCCGCAGCGCGGTCAGCAGTCGCAGGTTCTGCGGCTCCTGTCGGATGAACAACGCTCCAAAATCCACGGCATCCGGATCCATACGGGGGATCCTGGTGCTGTCATATCGGGGTTTCATCAAAAAGCTGACAGGCTGGGAGCTGATGATCAACGCCCGGCTGTCACGGGTAATGACGGGATTGAACAGCATGATAGGCATCCTGGCAGCCGACTCATCCACGGCAATATCCTTCAGCTGCCGGTTGAGCACGCCCCTGGTATTGGCATTCAGCCGTTGCTCAAACGCATAGCCCCTGTCCTTGATATATTCATAGTCGCCTACCTTGAATTTCTGGGCGGGCGAGGCAAGGTCTCTGGCCACAAAGGAGGAAAAGAGCGTATTCAAAAGGTCGCCGGAAATATCATCTACGTACTGAAGGCTATGAATATGGACGCTCGTATCTCCCGACTCCCTCAGACGGGCCAGCTCACGGAAATAGGCCGCTCCCAGCATTCCCCCGGAAGCCCCGGTAATAAGAAAGGTCTTACGCATCAGACCGCCCCCGCAGAGACTGTCCAGACGTTGCATCATGCTCATGGTCCAGACGGCGCTGCGATTGCCTCCGCCGCTGGTATTGATCAGGAACAGTATGGGCTTCTCTTCATGCTGCCGGGCCTTCCACTTCTCCAGGATGTTCAGCATGTTCGCCTTGTCGGCAGCCACCTTTTTATCCGAACAGAGCTGCAGCAGGGTCTCTCGGTCGTATAGTGGACGACTCTCCTCTTGGGTATAGTTCAGCCCATAGGCCTTATTGGTAGGATCGATCACGTTGTACCGGTAGAGTAAGTTCAGCACGAGAAATACGATCACAAAAAATGGTACGCTCCAGCTCTGCAGAAAATAAGTAAAGGCGCCCGACAAAGAAATAAGGATCGCGAAAAATATAAGGATACTGGCGGCCGCGGGCAGCTGGAAATAACGGTTGTCCATAAAGAAGCCCGTGACGATAAGAAAAACAAAGGCGACAAAAATGGACAGCACCGCGGCAATATGATGCCGGGAAAAAATGGTTTCAATAAAGTCTTTACTATAGTGCGATACATCCCTTGTTTTCCGGATGGTCAGCGGTGAGTTCATATACCACTGCACCTTCATTAGCCGGGTCTCATTGAGCTTTACTTCTTCCTTCCGGAACTGCGATTTGAACAGCTTGGGATTGCTGATCACCGGGGTCATCCGGCGGATGATCGTCTTGTCGGCGCGAAAGAAATAGAACAGCGATAGGGAGATGATGCCGGCAAAGCCCATAAGAAAACCCAGGGTCAGCCAGAGGATACGTCCCGCGGGAAGCAGTTCCTTTGTGCTGCTGAACTGCACTACTTTGATAAAATAAAAGGTGAGGAAGATCAGCGGCAGTCCCGCGTTGTTGATACAATATTTTAAAAAGGGCTTGGTCGTAGTAGCTAAGAACCGGAAATGCCTGCTAAAAAGAATAAAGGTGGTGATATTCCAGCTCATGATAAAGATGCCCGTGGCCATCCCCACGATGGCGCAGCTCAGGGCGCTGACCTCACCCACATACTCCGGCGAAAGAAAAAGAGCGCCCGCACCATAGCTTCGCATAAAACCTCCATTCACCGTGCTGAATAATATCAGCCAGAATACCAGCAGGACCTGGAATTTCCTAACATGCAGCAGCAATAGTTGTACAGGAAAGAAGTAATAGATAGATTTAAGCGTACGCATCATACGGGTTCAGAATGTCTTACAGCTCTCACAAGGTACAACATCCCTACTATTGTCAATAAAAAAACAAGCCCCGTTATCTGGTGCAGCTGGGCCAGCCAGTCGAATGCCACCCATCGATTGGGTATGATATGCGGACTCGTCAGCAGGCTGGTGACCCCGAGGACTATCTGGACCACAATGAGAAGGAGGGGCAGCCATCGCAGGCGGCGGAAATGATCCGGTGCGCCGGGCGCCCGGACGGCTATGAACGTCCATACTGCTACCAGTATCAGCAACAGGTATGCGATGCCCCTATGTATAAAGTGTACAGTTATAATATTACCCACCAGGTCCTGTAAAAGAGGTCGCTGGGTAAAAAGCGAGTCCGGCGCCCAGGCCCCATTGATAGTAGGCCAGGTAGGAGCGAAGGTAGCCGCCTTATTACCCGCCATCAGCGCGCCATATAATAATTGAAAAAATACAACCACCAGTATCCCTATCGTCCACCTTCTAAGGCTGGAGCCTTTGCCGGCGGCGGGCACACGCACCGATGCCATCTTCTCCGGCGCCATCAGCTGCAATGCATACCAAAATGCATAGACGATAAGTCCCAGGGCAAAGACGAAGTGCAGGGCCAGCTTGGTAGGCTGCACATAGATAGCATCACCCGTCAATCCGCTGGCCACCATGATCCAGCCGACAGCCCCCTGCAGGGCGCCCAGCAGGAACAGGATGATGAGGGGCCTGATCATATCCAGCCGCAGCATCTTCTTCCAAAGGAACCAGACAAGTCCCACCACAAATACCACGAATATCATGCGCGCCCACAGACGATGGAACCACTCCCAGAAAAAGATGAATTTATAGTCGGACAGGGTAAAGTCGCCATTGATAAGTCTGAATTGCGGCGTTTGTCTGTATTTGGCAAAAGCCTCTACCCATTGTGCATGGTTGAGAGGAGGGAGGGCGCCAGTGACAACATTCCATTCGGTAATAGAAAGACCCGAACCCGTCAGCCGGGTGATGCCGCCCAGGACCACCTGTATCAACAGCATGATAACTCCTGCCATAACCCAGATCGCCACCGCCCTCGAAGAAGAAGAAGAAGTTTGCATAGCGCCGCAAAGGTAATGTGCGGGAATTGGTCTGCCGCAAAAAATAGCCCAATTCCCGCGATTCATTAATGTCTGTTGGCCTTCGTCGGAGCTGCTTCGACACGAGAGCTTCGCTCGTATCCTTCGTCGGTTCCAACACTGTTGGATCCTTCCTCGGATACCTCGGTCGGGACCTCCGGTCCTGGACAGCTCCTTCCAGCCGCTCCTGTACCAGCGAACTCAATGCGGTAATTTTTCCCGCAGCAGCCCATATACATACGTACCCGCGATGGCAGCCAGCAGCGTCACGATCACCACGCTAAACCCCGCGCCGATCAATGCGAACAGAGGACCGGGACAGGCCCCAGTTATGGCCCAGCCAAAACCAAAGAGCAGCCCGCCAAAGATCTGACCCTTTTGGAACGGTACGATCTTGGGTTCGATAGGCTCACCCGCCCATGTTTTGATCCGGAATTTTTTAATGATCCATATGGACAATATACCGGTCGCCACAGCAGACCCAATGACCCCATACATATGGAAGCTCTCCAGCCTGAACATTTCCTGTATCCGCCACCAGGATACCACCTCCGACTTTACCAGTATCACCCCGAACAGCAACCCCGAAACAAAATATTTCACCATGTCAGATGTTTTAAGATCACAGGTAACAAGACATTCGCCATAAAGAACCCGCCCGCCATAAAAGAGATGGTAGCCACCAGGGACGGCCACTGCAGATTGGAAAGACCCATGATGGAGTGACCAGAAGTACAGCCTCCCGCCCACCGGGTGCCAAAGCCTACCAGAAAACCACCCGCGATCATTAAAAACCCGTTCAGGTTCAACAGTACCCTCCAGTTAAAAAGGCTGTTAGGGATCAGCTCGGGGAAGCTCACGTTCATCCCATACCCCTTCATCTCCGACAACAGCGCAGGATTCACCCGCATCGGCCCTGGGTTCTGCAACAAAGTGCCGGCCACACAGCCCCCCGCCAATATGCCCGCCACGAAAAAAAGCTGCCAGGCCTCCTTCTTCCAGTCATATTGAAAAAAAGGAACTTTCGCAGGCAGACAGGCAGCGCAGATATGTCTTAAAGAAGAAGAAACTCCAAAGTTCTTATTTCCTATCAGGAGAAGCAGCGGTACGGTCAATCCGATCAAAGGGCCGGCCACATACCAGGGCCAGGGCTGTCGCAGCCAATGTATCATCGACATAAGGTCATTTTGAATAAAGATACAGTCTGCCCGCTACACAGCGCAATGATTCTGTCTTCCGTGAAGGACCATGGTCCCTCGTGTGGATAAATGAGTTCCCCTTGCTTCTTCTAATCCACCTATTTTTGAGAAAATTTTCCGTCGTTGTTAAAATCTTTCTATCAGGAGGGCCTGCGAGAGGCAGGTTGTGATGAGGCAGGCAGAGGCTGTTACGCCGGACCCGTGTTTGCCGCTGCCGTCATCCTGCCGGAAGGATTTTATCATCCTTTGCTCAACGACTCCAAGCAGGTGACCCCCGAAGATCGCGAAGAGTTGCGCATATATATCCAGGCCAACGCCCTGGATTATGCAGTAGCTATGGTAGATCATGAAGAGATAGACAAGATCAATATTCTCAAAGCCTCCTTCAAAGCCATGCACCTGGCCCTCGACAAGCTAAAGCTTCGTCCCAAACTTCTCCTCATCGACGGCAATCGCTTTATAAAATACAGACGCACCGCTCACCGCTGCATCGTCCAGGGCGACGCTATCTACGCATCCATTGCCGCCGCCAGCATCCTCGCCAAGACTGGACGCGATGATTATATGCGCAGGCTGCACGAAGAATTCCCGCACTACCGATGGGACAGCAACAAAGGATATGGCACCCGCGAACACCGCACCGCCATAGAACAGTTCGGGCTTTGTAAATACCACCGGAGAAGCTTTAATATCGATCCCGCCAGCCTGGAGCAGGCCGAAGACCTCACCCTGTTCGAAGCCCCATCCGGCCTGTCCGACCCATCCACTCTTGCGGAATCATCCGGTCTGTCGAACGCATCCGACCCATCCGGACTTTCAGCCCCCTATACCTCCCCTGGAGCAGGCAGTCCCATCGCCCTCTAATTTTCCCGCCGGCTATCCGGCCTAATCCACTTCAGTCTCCCAGACCCCCAGCCCTTTTCTGATAACCTCCGGCTCGTCACCCGTACAATCCACCACCGTCGAAGGCACGATCCCCCCGATACCCCCATCCACCACGATATCCACTAAATGCTCGAACTTATCATGGATGATGTCCGGGTCCGTGTATTCCTCCACCATTTCCCCCGGCAGGGACGAGCTGAGGATGGGATGACCCAGCTCTTTTATCAGCCCAAGGGCTATCTTGTTGTCCGGCACCCGGAGTCCGATCGTATCCTTCTTGCTTTTCAATATTTTAGGTACTTGTTTGCTGGCGGGCAGGATAAAAGTGTAAGGCCCCGGCAGATAGTTGCGCAGCATCCGGTACAAAGGGGTGGAAATGCTCTTGGTATATTGACTTAAGTCGCTGAGATCGTAGCAGATAAAGGAAAGTTGGGCTTTGGCGGGATTCACCTGTTTGATCTGGCAGATACGCTCGATGGCCTTATGCTGGAAAATATCGCAGCCCAGGCCATAAATGGTGTCGGTCGGATAGATGATAACACCGCCATCCAGCAGGCATTCCATAATGGTCTTGATATTTCTTGGCTGGGGATTATCCGGATGGAGATGCAGCAGCATGCGGTAATTTACCAAAAATCATGAAATTTGGATGAATGTTTCGCTCCTGAAACTCATTATGTTAAAATTTGTAACATGAAAACTAACAATTTAACAACGTTCTCTTAACCTGGAATTAGTATTAAATTTGCGAAAATTCGAAGACCTATGCACTTACAGGCGGTAGATAGGGTGGACAATATCAGTCCGGAGGATTTCAGAGAAAATTATTACAATCCGATGAAGCCCCTCGTGATCAGGGACCTCTCAAAGGGCTGGCCCGCGACAACTAAGTGGAATTGGGATTTCTTCAAATCCATTGTAGGCCACGTGGAAGTAGGCTTGTATAACAATATAAAAAGCGACGCTTATACACCTATCAATACGGCGGATGACTATATGAAGTTCGGGGACTATATCGACATGGTCCGCAAGGGCCCCGCGGAATGGCGCATCTTCCTTTTCAATATCTTCGAACATGCCCCACAGATCACTGCGGATTTCGAATGGCCCGAACATCTGATGAAAGGGTTCGTAAAGCGCTACCCCATGCTATTTGTCGGCGGTAAGGGCTCCATCACCCACATGCACTTCGACATCGACCTTTCCCATATCATTCATACACAGTTCGGCGGTCGTAAAAGAGTGCTTTTATTCCCCTTTCAGGAACAGCATAAGCTCTATCGTAAACCCTTCGAAGTGCTCAGCTTTGTCAATTTCGAGCATTATTTCGACGCCCGGGACAACAAGCTGGAAATGGAACGCTACCCCGCCTTAAAGCTGGCAAAAGGCTATGAAGTGATCCTGGATCACGGAGATACCCTCTTTATGCCCGCAGGATACTGGCACCATATGGAATACCTGGACAGCGGTTTTGCCATGAGCCTGCGCGCTTTACAATCCTCTCTCACCGGCAAGCTAAAGGGAGCCTGGTATCTGCTGGGCATGCGCAATATCGACACGCTGATGAAAAAAACAGCCCCCGAATGGTGGTTCAACCTAAAAAAGGAAAAAACCTTTCGGGCTGCCAATAAGGAGCTGGAGACCCATTAATGAGGCCTTCGTCGGAGCTCCGAGCCCTCGCTCAGAGCTTCGTCGGACCCGCTTTGACACGGTCCTCCTCGTTCGTACCCTTCGTACTTCGGGTACGGTCGTAACCTTCGTCCCTCGGTCAAGGACAACGAGCCTCAGGCCCCTTTTGAAAAAACTTTAAAAAAAATATTGCTTTTTAACGAAATCGTCTTTATTTTTACCCCGCTTATACTCTGACAGCGTTCGCCTTAAGATACGCTATATACCACGGAGAATCTCATCCGATCCAAAATCCACATTCCGACTATCCAATTTCCGTGTCCGTAGATTCCAATTTCCAAAAAACTTCCTGGTTTATAATAAAATTGTGTGAAGGGAACATTGCTTCATTCTAATTTAATATAACGATCTTCTGTCCTATCATTACTGGACCACATCAGGTCCCACGGCCCAAGGCCCATTATCTTATACCCTTTTGAAATTATGTCCCTGGTTGATAGGACTGTAAGCCTCTCACCAATGATCTTAACCCTCGATCTTACGGTTTTATTGTTCTCATAGACTTATCCGGATCATATTCTGGCTAAACAGGATTCGTGTCACGAGAATGGATATGCGGCAGAAGAGGAATTTTGGAATAAAAGAAAAGCGTCATTAA
>Ga0068860_100001064_pt1 | contig 30290 bp, 22 predicted proteins | sample KBSSwiS32_FD_66597 | JGI IMG/M metagenome (GOLD analysis project Ga0068860, IMG submission 66597) | Switchgrass rhizosphere microbial communities from Kellogg Biological Station, Michigan, USA - KBS Switchgrass S3-2 | ecosystem: Host-associated > Plants > Roots > Rhizosphere > Soil ... | reverse complement strand
TTCCAAGGAGTTCATGTTCAACCATTGAAAACGCGCGCATTATTTTCAGTTTCAGTCCTCGCGGCATTGTCCGGCATGTATGCGCTGTCGGCACTTGGCGTGGACAAGGTGACATTTGCCGCCGATGTGCTGCCGATCCTGCGCAACAGTTGCCTGAACTGCCACAACCCCGACAAGCACAAGGCGGGGTTGGACATGACTACCTACCAGGCGCTCATGCAGGGGAGCGACAGCGGAAAAATCATCGAGCCCGGCAACCCCGGAAACAGCCTGATGCTAAAGCTCATCATGCACACGGACGAGCCCGCCATGCCGCCGAAGAGCGACAAACTGCCGGACTCCCAGATCGCTGTGATCCACAAATGGATCGAAGGGTACGCGCTGGAGACAGTGGACAGCAAGGCTGCCGCAACGGCGAAGAATAATGCGTCGGCGCTCGAGATGTTTGCAGAGGACAAGCCGAGCGGTCCGCCGCCGATGCCGCAGGATCTTTTACTTGAGCCCGTGGTGCGCACGGCGCGCGCAGGGACGATTGTCTCTCTCTCCGCCAGTCCCAGGGCGCCTGTGGTGGCGGTAGCCGCACAGAAGCAGGTACTGCTCTACAATACTGCGACGCTGGAACTCGCCGGTGTCCTTCCGTTTCAAGAAGGTTTTCCCGCAGTGGTGAGGTTCAGTCGCGACGGACGGCTTCTCATCGCAGGCGGCGGCATCGGTGCAAAGTCCGGGCATGTGGTGGTGTGGGATGTTGTCACGGGCAAACGCGTGCTCGAAGTCGGCGATGAATTTGATGCCGTGCTCGCCGCCGATATCAGCCCCGACCACCATTTCATCGCACTAGGCGGCCCGGGCCGCATGGTAAAAATTTTCCGGGACGGCAAGCTCGTCCACAGCATCAAGAAACACACAGACTGGGTGACTGCGCTCGCGTTTACCTCCGACGGAAAAATGCTCATCTCCGGTGACCGGCAGGGGGGCGTGTGCGTGTGGGAAGTCTCGACTGGCGGCGAGATGTTCACATTACCAAGCCACAAAGCCGGCGTGACAGCGGTCAATGCCCCCGGCCCGCAGGCGTGCATCACGGCGAGCGAGGACGGGACGATCAAAATGTGGGACTTGCGCGAGGGAAAAGAGGTTAAGTCATGGAATGCCCACAAGAGCGGCACTCTCGCCGCGGCATTTTCGCCGGATGGAAAACTGGTGTCGTGCGGCCGGGACAAGGTGGTGCGCCTCTGGGACCGTGATGGAAACAAGATCAAGGATTTCGAGGCATTCAGCGACGTCGCTCTCTCGGCGGCCATCTGCCAGGATCGAATTATCGCGGGTGACTGGACCGGGGCGATACGGGTGTGGAGCACAGAAGGAAAACGACTGGCGGAATTGACCCCGAATCCACCGATGCTGGCCGACCGGTTGACTGCGGTAAACGAACGGCTCACCGGGTTGCAAACGCGACACGAGACTGCTGCCGCGCTGCTGGGCGACCTGGAAAAAGCCGTGGCAAAAAGTAATGACGAAGTCCGTGTGGCCGCGCAGTCCGCCGGGGAAAAGGAAAAGGAAGTGAAGGCTGCAGAAACGCAACTCGCATCCCTCGATAAGGCATTTACCGACGCAAGCGCACTGCTGAAGAAAACCGGTGGCGATTACGCACAACTGCAAACTGTGACGCAGGCATTGAACGCTGACCTCGCCAAGGCGACCGCGGCAAACGATGCTGCCCAGCGCGACCAGAAAGCACTTGAAGGCACGATGCAGGAGAAACAGGCGCGTGCAGACAAGCTTGCTGAGACGGCAAAGGCCGCTCAAGCAAAAGCCGAGCAGCAACCCGGGGACCAACCGCTTGCGGATGCCGCCGCTGCGGCGAAGGCCGATGCGGACAAAGCCCTGGAAGATCTTACTGCCGCGCAAAAATCCGCAACTACAGCGGAAGCCGATACGCAGCGCGCAAAAGAAACGCTCGCCAAAGCCAACGATGCCATGACGGGAAACAAGGATGCATTGCAGGCGGACCAGAAGAAGATGGATGAGCAGACTGCAGCCGTGGAAAAATCGCGCACGGAGCTGGCATCGGCAAAGGATGCCTTCGCAAAGATGAAGGGCGAGTTTGGCGAGATGTCAAAGAACCTGCCGCCGAAGGCAGCGCAGGCCGAGGCCGCAGTCCAAAAACTTGCAAAAGCAAAGCATGATGCCGAGGCGATCGAGCGCGATCTTGGCCTTGCAAAAGGCGATCTCGCGAAATGGAAAGCCGCACAGATCAATGTGACGCTCTACGCCGCCCGCAAGGAACTGGCTGACCGCCAGGCGGATTCCGCCAGGGCGGTGGCCGGTGCGCAGGAAGCCTCGGTGGAGCTAGACAAGGCAAAAGCGGACCTTTCCTCGGCCCGGAAAGCGCTTGGAGAAGCACCGGAGAGGATCAAGGCGAAGGAGCAGGGGATTGTCCAGGCGCACGCGGCCATGGACAAGGCGAATGCGGATGCTGCGATTGCAAAAGAGGCAATCGCACACAAGGAGACACTCATTCCCCCGGCAACGGATTTCGCCACTCGACTCGCGACCGAAGCGGGCCAGGCGGCGGACAATACCACGCTCAAGGATGCCGCCTCGAAAGCAAAGGATACTCTCGACCTGCTGAATCATGATCTTGCCGCTGCGCATAAAGACGCCGATGCACGGAATGCAGTAGCAAAGCAGGCGGCTGAAAATCTTGCGGCAGCAGATAAGGCATTGGCACAGGCAAAGAACGATGCAGACACCGGTCCGGCTTTGATCACAAAGCTCACTGCCACTGTGGAAGAAATTGCGAGCCGTACTGCAGATGCCCGTACCGCTGCTGCAAAAAAGGTCGATGACGCAAATAAACCAGTCACCGAAGCGCAGGCCAAGGTGAATGCCATTACGCGCGATTACGAAAATCTGTGCAAGGAAGCGCAAGCCGCCTATACATCCGTCGCCGAACTGACGAAAAAATAGCGCCTCTAGTAGCTGTAGCGGCCAAGAGCGCCAGCCACCAAAAGATTCAATATGAACCCCATGCTCGCGACCATGAGAAGCAGGCTGGCCCGTTCGAATTTTACGCTATCGATTTCGTCGCGAACCTTTTTAATCATCAAGCCGATCACTCCCACATAAAGGAAAGTCGCGGGCAAATAAATCCACGCTGTGACGACTGCGACAACAAATAAAATCCAGCCTGTTTTTATTTGGGAATCCATAGAATAGCCCGGTTCAATGACTGCACTCAGTATGCAGTTTCCGAGGGCCTGCGCCATGGGGGAAAATACTCATTTTTTGGAGGATAATTACGTAGTTTTAGAGACTTTGAATTAGGATTTCTTATGCCAGTGGATGCGCCAGGTATTGCCATGTGGTTCAGCAAGCATATCGCTACCCGGCCAGATTCTTTCGGCACCACGGAATGCGCTGTGATTCGTGCTCAGCCGGCAGCCCGGGGGCAGGGGATCGATTAATTTTGCGTTCCCCCCTCCCAATACCGTGTCTGTGGGCTTGAAAACATCCTGGAGAATCGGGATGGCTTCGTGAACGTAGGCCAGCCAGCGTTCTTTGCCTTCCTGTTTCAAATAATCCTTGCATAGGCGTTCCATGAACTTTCCTTTGCGGGTCAGTCGCAGCAGCCCGATTTCCAGAGGAACGATGATATCGTGGGTGATGAATGCGGCCCCCGTGCTGGTGCCCAGGCCGATGAACAGCATCCTGCCGCCCTGGTAGCTTGCCAGGGCTTGCATGGAAGCGTCGTTGATAAATCGCACGCGTTTTTTGAATGCATTTTCATAGTCGAACTGCAGCCAGCCCCCGCCGAGATTCAGCGGCTCCCGCACGGGCTTTCCATCTTCAATCAAGCTGGGGTAGCCCATCGAAATCACATCGTAATCCCAATCCCGCGTGGTTAGGAGGACATCGCGCACCATATCCTCCGCGGTGTATTGTGGGCCCGACGGTATTTTCCGCAGGTCATTGTGGCCTGTCACCCGCAGTTTTATATTCGTTCCGCCGACATCGATCATGAGGATTTTCATGGGGATTTTGAAAGGAAACAGAACCGGATTCAGGATATCAGATCAGACATTGGTGAGAATCATAATTGATACACACCACTACGGATAATCGTGCGCCATCATAGTTAGCGGCGGGGCACGGCAGAGAAGGCAAAAAAGCTCACGGAAAGTGGGAGAGCAATAAACTGATGGCTGTCGCGAGGATTCCCACGCCCAACAAAATCCACCGGTTCAGCCCTGTATCCACGCTTCCCATAAGCGCCTTGCTGTTCGGAATATACGGCTCGTTGGCAGGAGTTTTTAACATAATGATTTCATGCCGTTATCGGATGCCAACGGATGGGTGGTTGGGAATGACAGGCATTTTTCTCGGTGAAATCCGCGCCCGAATCAAAACATCCCCTTCATCCAGGGGTATAGCCTTGGTGGTTGTGCTCGCGTTTCTGGTGTTGATCGCAGGCATCGTGCTTGCCTGTCACCACGCAACGCACTTATTCCAGGAGCGCTGCCGATGCCGCCAGCACCCAGCAACTTGCCGACTCCGCCGTCAATATTATGATGGCGCAGATCGTGGATGCCACGGGGACCAACGCCGGTGCAAACCATGCGTGGGCCTTCCAGCCGGGATGATCCGCACGTTTGACACAGGGGGGGCACCTACGAACTACTATAAACTCTACTTCTCAAATCAGATGGTCATCCCGAGATCGGGTTTCAGCGTCGCATCCGAAGCACCACCATCAGACTGGAACAGCGCTACGAATGCCGGTCTATAGCAGACGTCAGGTGGGGATCTGACAGGGGGTCGCGACTTGTTGTAATAAAGCCCTTCCGGTGTTGTATGCCGGAAGGGCTTTTTATAATATAAGGAACTGAATTGCCGCCCCGTTTCATTTGCGCAAATATCAACTCAATGGATTCCCACCCCAGCCCCTCCCAAACTGGCGAAACTGTGAATATAGGCCTCATCGGATGTGGAAGCCGTCTTCGCAGTGTTGTCCAGTGGTTGATCAACGAGGATCTCGAACGTCGCATCCGCGTGCAGTCGGCTTACGATCCCGACCCGATCTCCTGTTCGGCGCTCCGTGAAGCGTTTGGTCAGGAGTGCCGCATCACTGCTTCTGAGGAGGAGTTGGTAAGTGATCCCCGGATTACTTGGGTGTTTATCGGTTCGTGGAACTGCCACCATGCGCGCCATGCGATTCTTGCCCTTGACGCCGGTAAACATGTTTTCTGTGAAAAACCGCTCGCTACTACGCTGGAGGATTGTTTTGCGATTCGGAAGGCAGCCCGGAAATCGGGCAGGGTGTTCGCTTTCGGTCTGGTGCTTCGTTACTCACCGCATTACCAGCGGATCATCGAGGTGATCCGCTCCGGCGCCATCGGAAAAATCATTTCATTCGAGTTCAACGAGACGCTGGGGTTCAATCATGGTGGATATATTTTCGGGAACTGGCGTAGGGAGAGACAAAATGCCGGGACGCATATCCTCGAAAAATGCTGCCACGATCTCGATCTGGCCAACTGGATCATCGGGTCGCTGCCCGTGCGGGTTGCCAGTTTCGGGGGGCGCAACTTTTATCTTCCGGAAAATGCCCGTCACGCCGGGCGAATCGGGCCCAATGAAAAGGGGAGGCCTGCCTATGGCTCGTGGCATGATCCTCATCGTCGAGACCCATTCGATGGACATGGCGATATTTATGACAATCAGGTCGCCATCCTTGAATACGCAAACGGTGTGCGTGCCTCTTTTCACACGAATTGCAATGCGGGTATGCCAGAGCGTCGTTTTTACATCTGCGGCACCGAAGGGACTTTGCGTGCCGATCTGGTGACGGGTTCGATTGAAATCCAGAAAATCGGGTGGAATGCGCAGATCGAAAAGATCGATCTTCATCTGGAGGATCGTGGTGGGGACGGTCATGGAGGTGGTGACGAGGTGATGGCAAGATCGATGGTTGAAACATTGCTGCGAGGAGTCGCCCCTCTCGCTTCCGTGGAAGATGGCATTAAGTCCGCGATCGTGGCATTTGGAATCGACAAGGCCGCAGATGAGGGGAGTGTGGTCGATCTTCGCACGATGTGGAAACAGGCGGGAATTGATCCCGATGACAACGACGCATGCAAATAAGAAAACAATCCAAAGTCTCCGCGAAGCCGCTGATTTTCGGCACGGCCTATTATCCCGACCACTGGCCGGAAGCCGATTGGGCGTGGGATCTGGATTTCAGAACCTCCGCTCGGGGCTTTTGAACTCCGCCCTGATCGCGAACGCTACCGCCGCCAGCAGAGTCTGCTGCGCCGTATTCATACGCAATACGGGATGTTTCCTCTGCATGACCAACTGGCTGTTTGCTGGTCGTGGCCCGTGGAAAAACCTCCGTCAGGAATCTTGAGGATGCCGCGACTCCCGGCTTCACGGGGTCTTACCTCCGCATGCTATCGGTGGCCGGTTTCGAGCCGCCGCAGATGAATGCCACCGACCATCCCACGCAGGGGGATGTCCACGCTTTCGCCCTTGTTGAACCCATACATGTTGAGGGTGTAGTTATGCTCGCGGCAAACTTCGCTGTATTCCGCATACAGTCCCACGAGACGGGAGCCTGAGGTAGGGGTGACCAGTCCTACATAGCGTGTTTCCTCCTGCTTTTTGACAAAAAAGCCCCTTCGCGGATCGTTAAGCAAATACCCTTCGTTCACTAGGTCCTGCAATGCACGACGGGTGGTCGCCTGTGAAACGGAAAGCGTACGCATGATTTCACGTTCCGTGCAAAAACGCTGGTCCTGCTGGAAATCGGCCAGAATTCGTCCGCGTAGGATTTGGCGGACCCTGATGTGCAGCGGTTGCTTAAGCTCGTTTGCGGCAAGGGTTAGTTTGGCGTTTTTCATGGATGCGAAAGCGTGACTCTATATACCAAAGAGAACGTTATCCATCGCGATATTTGAGCGTATTCAGGATGCGGAACCCTGTGTTTCCAGCCAGCGGACAGCATATCTTACGAGCGCAGTGACATCCTTGAGGCCGAGCTTTTCCCGGATGTGGCCGCGATGCACGTCCACGGTCTTCGAACTCAAATGAAGCTGTGCGGCGATTTCCCGTGTGCCCTTCCCTTGGCCGACCAACTGGAAAACCTCGAATTCCCGGTCACTCAAGGCCTGGATGGGCGAATCGGAGCCGCGGGGCTTTCTGGCGGAAAGGTTGCTAAGAATGGTCTCGGACACGCCGGGGCTGACATATGTCTGGCCCTCGATCACGCGGCGCAGCGCCGCAAGAAGATTTTCGCTGCCGGATTCCTTCATGATGTAGCCGCGTGCGCCGGCACGCAGGCAACGCTCGGCGTAAACGACCTCGTCGTGCATTGAGATTACGAGGATGCGCAGATCCGGATGCAGGGCAATCAAGTCCTTGATGAATTCCAAACCGCCACGTCCCGGCATGGTGAGATCGGTGAGCACGAGATCAGGCTTCGTCCGGGTGATTAAATCAAACACCTCGGAGGGTTGTCCCGCCTCGGCGCAGACGACCATGTCGTGCTGGCGATTGATGAGCTGGGCGAGACCAGCACGCATCATCGGATGATCATCAACGAGCAGAATTTTTTTTCGACATGGCTCTGCTTTCGCTTGCTGACTGGCCTTCATTGCCGGTTTTGCGGGTGATTTTCTCATTCGTGTTTCCGTATTGTACAGATGATTTTGACGCCTTTGCCGGGAACCGATCTGGTTTCAAGTGTTGCCCCGATCACGTTTGCCCGATGCTGCATGATTTGCAATCCAAGGCCGGAGGCATGTTTTTTTGATTTTGGAAAACCCTGCCCGTTATCTTCGATTTGAAGCTGGACCGTATCCCGGTTCTGGGAGAGCGTGACGGTCACCTTGCTCGCGCGGGCATGTTTTGTGGCATTGTTGACGGCTTCCTGGGCGATCCGGAAGAGGTGGTTGGCAACATTTTCGCCCCGGATTTTCACCTTCGATGTGCAGATGAAATCGCATTGTACCGACCCCTGGCTCATCCTGCGCACCATTTCGGCCAGGCCATCCGCCAGCCCTCCGGAGCCGAGCAAAACCGGCGTCAGGCCACGGGCAAGCTGGCGAGTCTGGGCCACCGCTTCCTGGAGGAACCGGCAGATCTGTGCCATCTGGGATTCCAAGTCCGGCTGCTTGCGAAGGTCCTCGCGCAGCGAATGGCAAAGGAGTTCGATGGCTGTCAACTGCTGGCCGAGATTATCGTGCAAATCGGCGCCAATGCGTTGACGCTCTGCTTCACTCACGGACAGGATTTTTTTTTCGCTTTCCAAAAGTGCCGAACGCACTGTTGCAAGACTCCGCTCCCTTTCCAGTTTCTCGACGGCTCGTTTGACCACCACCGGTAGGCGATCCAGCATTCGCGCATCCTTGATCAGGTAATCGAGCGCCCCCTGTTTCATCATTTCCACGGCGACCCGCTCGTCACCCTGTCCAGTAACCACGATGAATGGCACCGGGATGTTTTCCTGCTTCAGGTGGTCGAGCAGGTCGGGACCGCTCAAATCGGTCAGCTTGAGATCAAGCAGCATCAAATCGGGGCGCTGTGTCCGGAGTGATTCGAGCGCCTGCGTGCCAGATTGGATGGCGGTGGCTTCCATGCCAGCTTCACGCAGGGAATCGGCTACCAGCAAACTCAGGCCCTCATCATCATCCACTACGAGCACACGGGCTGGAGGAGGAATCGTATGCATTAGCGGGGATCAATCGCAATCCGTGGCCGGGGGGACGAGTAGCAGGGTGATGAACATTCCAAGCCGGAGCATGGCCTCGGCGAATTTGCCATAGTTGACGGGCTTTTGCAGATAGACATTGCAGCCATAATCATGGCAGCGCGAAACTTCGCGGGGATCTTCCGTTGTCGTCAGCATGATGACCGGGATCTTGTGAAGTTCCTTGTCGGCCTTGATCTGGCGCAACACCTCGACGCCGTCCACCTTGGGCATCCGGATGTCGAGCAGGAGCAGGTAGGCCTGTCCCTTTTCCATGAACGGTCCCGTGCCGCGATGGAAAAAGAAGTCGAGCACAGCCTGCCCGTCCCAGAAATGTTCAATCTGGTTGTTGAGCCCCGCTTCCTGGAGGCTGTCCCGCACCAGGAAAGCGTGTCCTTCGTCGTCATCCACGATCAGGATAACCGGCGCATTTTTCTGGGGCTCTGTCATTCCCGCACCATCGGCAAAGAGACGTGGAAGGTCGAGCCAATTCCGGCCTGGCTCTCGACCCAGAGCCTGCCGTTCTGTCGTTCCAGAATCCGCTGTGCGATCGTGAGGCCGAGCCCTTCCCCGGCCGTAGCCTTCGGATCAAGCCGGTGAAAAATATCGAAAATCTTTGGTTGGTGTTCCTTTGCGATACCGATGCCGGTATCCCGCACGGAGTAGAGGGCCCGGTCGCCATCGGCATGGCCGCTGATGTGGATGAGCAAAGGCTTCGACGGGTCGCGGTATTTGAGCGCATTGTCGATTAAATTGGAAAATACCTGGTTCGTCTGCGTGTTGTCGCCAATACACTTTGGCAGTGAATTAATACACACTTCAGCTTTGGTCTGGGTAATCTGGAACTGCATTGCCTCGACGATAGAGGCCAGCATTGCATTCATGTCGAGGGGCTTGAGGGTCAATGATACGCGTCCCAGGCGGGAGAAACGCAAAAAACCTTCCAGCAGCGCATCCATTTTGGTGACACCGGCCTGGATGAATCGCAAAGCCTGGGGGATCGTGACTTCCAGGGGCTGCTTCAATTCTGACAACGATGCGTTATCGGATTTTGATGCCACGGCGAGTATCTTTTCACACGCCCGTTCCAGTTGCCTGCCGAAACCCTGCACATTTACCAGCGGAGCCCGCAGATCATGTGACACAATGTAAACAACACTTTCGAGGTCTTTGTTTTTTTCCTCCAGTTCCAGGGCAAGGTGTTCGAGCTTTTCCTCGTTTCCCTTCCGGGCTGTGATATCCGTACGAATCGCGATATACTGTTTTGGCTTTCCGTCATCATCGAGGATGGGAAAGATGGTGGTATCCACCCAGTAAAATGATCCGTCCTTGGCGCGGTTCCGGATTTCACCCCGCCACGGTTTGCCTTGCTTGATGGTGGTCCAGAGATTGCGGATGAATTCCTTGGGGTGATAGGATGAATTGATGATCCGGTGATCCTTGCCCAGCAATTCCTCGCGGGAGTATTTGGAGATCGCGCAGAATTTGTCATTCACATACGTGATGCGTCCGGCCGCGTCGGTGATGGCGACGATGGAGTGCTCATCGAGGGCCGCCTTCATATCGCCCACTTCCTTCAGCGCCGCTCGGAGAAGCTCTTCGGACTTTTTGCGTTCGGTGATATCCCTGGCTATTTTGGAGGCTCCAATAATCCGTCCGGTCGAGTCCCTGATCGGGGAAACCGTGATCGAAACAGGCACCTTGTCACCGTTTTTGCGAAGACGGACTGTCTCATAGTGTTCGACATATTTGCCCGCCGCGATTTTGGAAAGAATGGCTTCCTCCTCAGGAAACCGGTCAGGCGGAATCAAAAACAGAATCGAGCGTCCGATGACTTCCGCGGGTTCGTAACCAAACAGGCGCTGGGCACCGTGGTTCCAACTGGTGATGATGCCCTGGAGGTTCTTGCCGATGATCGCGTCATCGGATGATGTCACGATTTCGGCAAGTCGTGCGTTGTACTGTATTTTTGGAATTTCGGACTCTGGCACGGTCACCTTTTGCGCTGGGTTGGGTGCAGCCTGTCGCCCGCGTTTCGCTGGTGCAAGTTTTTTCAATGGGGGACGCCGGTGGGGGCTTTTAATTCCGGGCAAGGCGGAGGTAGTGTGTGAGCGATGCCGGGGCGTTGCGATGACCCGGGATGCGCGACCGGTAATGCGTGGGGGTCTCGCCCATCGTCTTCTTGAATACGCGGTTGAAATGGGTGAGTGACTGGAAGCCCACTTCGTAAACTATCTCGCTGACACGCAGATTCGGATTCAACAGCAGATCCTTGGCTTTTTCCATCCGGGTTCTGCAGACGAACTCGGTAAACGTGATGCCGGTGGCTTTGCGGAAGAGTTTGCAAAGATAAAACGAACTCACATGGACTTCCTTCGCTACCTGCTGCAACGAAATCTCCTCGGTATGGCGCTCCTGGATGAACTTCTTGGCCTTGGTGATGACAGGGGGTTCGGCGTTTGCCTGTGTTACAGCGACCTGATTGCTCTTGATCGAAAGCAACTCTGCAAAGGTTGTCAGGAGTTGCAGGATCGACTGGAATTTTTCCCGGGAGAGAACGGGCGTTTTGAGATAGGCATTGCGTATGGCTTCGGGGCTTTCCTTGACCCCGAGTTTGCCGGCCTGTGCGACCACTTTATTGATCTTTGCCGGCGAGGGCTTTTCCATGAGGATTTGACCGGTTTGCAAAAATCCGAAGACTTGGTCGCCGAGACGCACTGGTACCGCTGCTTCGCAAAGTCCGTGTGCGCAAGTCACAGTGGCCGTTTTCTCCATGGCATCCTTGCGGACCTGGTCCTGCATCTGGAGGCAGGCGGCGCAAGTGCCATTGTTGCGTGCCATCATGGCGCAAAAAGGATTCTTGTGACTCTTGCCCTTGGAGGAAAGGTCGAATGCTTCCACCGGCATGAGAGTGAGCGGCATGCCTGTCGCTGTGCCGTAGGCCTTTTCATAACCCTTGAAGAATTCAGAGCCTGCCAGTTGATCAATCATTTCGTTGTTTGTGTTCATGGTGTTTTTTCCTCCGCTATTGGTTGTGCGATTTCTCAAACGCTATCATCCAGCCTTGAAAAGGGATATTGGAGGGGCTGCCCTATCTCGCTAGAGATGCCTGCCAAGGGGGGATAGGGAAATTCCCTATCGAATGCCGGAGTTCCGGGAAAGGCGCAGACCATGAAATTGTTGGCACGCCGAAGGTGATACAACGGCTTACGAATTTCCCGGAGGTGCGCGTTGCCTAATGCGTCAACGCATAGACCGCGATGTTCAGGGCGATCTTTTTACCATCCTCGGGCGCGACACCGTGCCCGCGGTTGCAATTGTTTCCCATGGCGAATGAGCAGCAGAGCCCCTGTTCGCACAGCACCGCTACCAGATTGCCTTGGTAGAAAACGCCCTCGAGATAGACATCCCGGTTTTCATCCACGCTGCGGATATGCTCGATCTTGTAAAACGAACGATAAATAAGGTGTTCGTAAGGGATCGGCTTCACTTTTTCCCCGGGGAATATGCGGCTGAATTCCCGTCGCCATGCCTTCGGAAACTCGGGATTCGTGCAGCAGCCGGAAGCGAGCAGGAAACCGCCATGCGCAAAATATACGCGCAGGTTTTCAAGCTCGGTGTCGGAAAGGATGAAATCGTTGTGCCCGTTCATGAACAGGAACGGCGTTTCAAAAAGCCCGGTATCGGAAAGCTTGAGCAGCTTCTGCTGGGTCACCTGGACGGTGGAGGCGCGGGAGACAAGGCTGATCAAATCCTTGCCGACATCGCCGCAATCCGACCCGTCGTTGCTGCCGAATTTGAGGCGGCCGATGAAGAAAGTGGAGATATCATCCGCTGCCTGGCTGCAATGGAGCACGCCACATGTAAGCAGGAGCAGCACGGTTAATTTCCGGTTCATGGCAGTCCCCATTTCCTTCGAAGTATCCACTCTGCACCCAGACTTAGCAAGAGCGCGGCGAGCACCCACGGGTTCAAACCGGCGGGTGATACAGTTTTGCGTGGCGTGCCGGCTTTTTCAACGGCGCGCCGGATCGCTTTCACGATCCCGTCGCCGTCAGCGCAGTCCTCCACGCGCAGGGCCGCGCCGCCGGAGAGATTTGCCCATTGGCGCAGGTTTTCCATGTCGCGCGCGGTCTTTTCCAACTCCACCCGACCGTTGCGGAGATCGACGGTGCGCGTGGCCTGTTCGACGCCTTGGGCGTCCTGCACGCTTGCGATATAAACGCCTTCCGTCTCCGTGTGGAAGGAAAGGTTGAGCGGACGTCCCGGTATGAGCCCGCATTTTTGGTCGAGGACTACGCGTCCGGTGGGGTCGTGCACTACTACCTTGTAGTCGGCGGAATCAGCATTGCCATGCTTGGAACTGTCCGGATCAGGATGGCGCTCGACGACCATGTGGACATCGCTTTGAAGCCGGAGTTCCTCGTCGGTGAAACTCAGCGATACGGTCTTCCGGCCGGCCTGGCCGAGATAGCGGAAGAGTTGCTGCCAGAAGCGGTCGAATTGCTGGATGTTTGCATCCTTGGCGAGACGCCACCGCCAGAAATTCTCGATGCAAATCACCGCTGAAAGACCCGCGCCGTAGCGTTGCGAGGCCATGAGAATGCGTTTCCCATCGGAGTTCGCGTCCTCCTCGTGCCTTGCCCAGACCACTGCGCCCGGTTTTGCATTTGCCACGCGTCCATACTGGCTGAATGTGGGAAGCTGTGCCCATGCGGCACGATTGGCCCGCTGGTCCGCGATCTGGAACGCGGGGATTTGCAGCGCCTCGTCGGTGACCTGCAAGTGGAAGGCCCGGTCGATGCCGGTCACGCCCGGAGTTGAATCGAATGTCACGGGTAGTAGTTGTTCCAGTTTGCTTCCCTGCCACGAGGAATCAAATGTGCCGGGCCCGCCAAGGAGCAGGACGCCGCCCCCGAGTTCACGGCAAAAACGTGCGACCAGTTCCTGTTGCTGCGGAGTAAGTTCGGAAGGATTGAGGCTCGAGATAACCACCAGGCGGAACGGGGCTATTTCTTCCATCGAAACAGGAAACCCGCTCGTCAGTTCACCGGGATTTTCCACGTTTTGACGGAAGATGGATTTCGCCGAGGTGTGGCTCAGGCCGGTGACCTTGACCGAGGAGTCGGCCGAAAGTGCGCGGCAAATAAATTTAAAATCCCACGTCAGTTTTCCCTGCACGAACAGAACCCGCAGCTCGTTTTCCGCGGTGATCCGCACCTCGGCCGTGGCTGCGCTTTTAAGGCAGGTGATCGACTCATCCTTTGGCAACTGGATTTGTACCGTGTAGAAATGAATTCCTTCCGCTGGTTCCGTGACCTCGAAACTTTCCGACCAGAGCCTGGAGCCGCGCGACGACGGGATTTTCCTGCTCTGGGAAAATTTGCCATCCCGCAGGAGCAGCAATTCGAAAGCGGGCGTATTGGTGGAGGTGATGGCCTGGAGCTGTGCGGAGACACGGAAAACCTGCTTTGGCGGGGCGCTTTCCGGCGCGGTGACATTGCGCAGCGATATGCTGCTTACCTCCGAGTCGCGGCCAATGCCCACGCCGATGAAGGGGGTGCCACTTTCCATGAGCGCACCCAGCGCCGCATTGTTATTCACGCTTTCATTTGCCACGCCGTCAGTCAGGGCGATCACGGCCAGCGGATGGGCCGAGTTTTCCATGCCGTGCGCGATCGCGCCGCCCAGGTCGGTGGCCGCGCCATCGGGGATAGTGTGCGCGACACGGTCCGCATCCGCCGCCTCAAGGTTGCCGCTGAACAAGAACGGGCGGACGCGTATTTTTTCCTTGTTGAGCACGGGAAGCAATGTCTCCCGGATGAATGCAGTCATCTTTGCGTAGCGGGTTCCGCCTTCCTCCGGGAGCGACATGCTCTCGCTGGAATCCACAAGCAGCACTATTTCCCGGTCCACTTTTTTTGCCTCGGTCGCCACCCAGACCGGGCGCGCCAGAAGACAAAGCACAATCGCGAGTGCGATGGTGCGCAGGGTGATGAGCGCCGCAACCACTTGCGGGGGCTGGCCGCCCCGGCGCATCCGCCACGCCATCAGCGCGAGCAGGCAAAATGCCGGCGGGATGCCGGCAAGAAAAACTATGGGATACTCGAATGTGAACTCGCGGAGCATTCTGTGTGGTTATTGCTCCGATAACTTCTGGAAGTAACGCTCCACGCGCTCCCGGTATTCGGGTGGGAGCTTCGAGGGGTCGGAATGGCTGATCTCGGCCTTGTCCGGCTTTTCCATTTTTTTGTCATCCAGTTCCGTGCGGAAATTCTGGATCTGGTCGGTCAGCTTCTTCAATGCTTCAAGGTCAATCGGCTTGCCCTTGTCCTTGAGATCAAGATCGATCTGCGAGAGAAGCGCGGTGGTCGCATCATTTCTTCCATAAAGCTGCGGTATGCTCTTGATCAATGCGAGCCGGGCATCCTCACGCTGTTTTGCTTCCGACTCCGGCGACATGGGATGACCGCTTTGCTGTGCAGCCTGGAGGCTCTCCAGCTCTTTCATGGCCTGGTCGAATGATTCCTGGTCGCCCGGCGAAAGCGGGTTGCTCTGCTGCGCCTGCCGCAACGTGGCGGGCAGGCTTTCTTCAAATGCACGGTTGATGTTTTGCAGGGACTTCGCGGCTTCCTGCGCGGCTGCTTTTTGCGAAGCGGCATCCTGCGACCGGCCGAGCTTGGACAGTTGCGACGAGAGTTTGCTTTGCTGCGCGTCGGAGAGGGCATCGTGAAGCTGCGGACCGAACGCCTTGCCTGCGCCGGTATGGTCGATGATGTCCTTCAATTGCCCCACTGTCTGCGACGCACCTTGAGCGGTCTGCTGGAGCTGGCCGGGCTTCGCCGCACCCGGCTCGGATCCCGCCTTGCCGAGTTCCTTTGCCTCCTTTTCAAGCTGGTTCTTCAACTCATGCGCGTGCTCAATCTGCCGGCGGGTATTTGCATTTGCGAAAGAATTCTTCAAGTCATCGAGACTGTTCACGGCGTTCTGCTGCATGGCGTCGATATGTTTCGCCGAGGCGGAATTTGTCGCGGCGCCCGGGGATGTGGAATTCTGGCCGTTAGGTGAAGGAGACGCAGCTGCATTAGTGCCACTGAAGGCCGAGATGAGTTTGTTGCGGGCTTCCGCTGTTTTGAATGCTTCGGCCGCTTTCTTCATGGCCTTGTCCGCCGCTTCGGTTTGCTTTGTGAGATCCTTGAACAAATCCGGGTTTTGCGATTCGAAGTCGGAAAGGGATTTTTCCAGGTCTTCCTGCTCCTTTTGGAGTCCGCCGTAACCACCGGGTTTGCTGCCTTTCGAACGGGCCGCGAGGTTCTTTTGTTTGTCGGCGGATTTCTGGAGAAAATCGGAGGCTGCCTTCTCGGCGTTGCGGAACTCGGCGATCTTTTCTGTCTGGCCGGTGCCGGCCACCGGGGAGGAATCCTTGTCTTCATCCTTGAAAGCGTCGGGATGCTCATTGATGAATTTTTGAAAATTCTTGCGGGTAGCCGCGAGCTCGGTGAGCGCTCCCTGTTCCAGTGGGACTGCCTGACTTGCAAAATCATTGCGGAGTTCGGTGACCGCCCTGTCGATGTAGGTTCCGGACATCGCGAGATGTTCGAGCGTGTCGCCGATCGGCTGGTTTTCGTAATCAGCGGCGAGCTTCGCATAAAAATGAGTGACTGATTCGCCGAGTTCCGTCTCGGCATCATCAAGTTTTTTCCGGTCGGTTTCCTTGCTCTTCGAATCGGCGCTTGGTTGCTGGTCGTAATGATGCGTCTGCCTGAGGATGAGCCGCTGGCGATCGATGAGGGACGTGAGCTCTCCGAGGATTTGCATCGGCTTGCCGCTTTCGCCGCCGGGCATTTTCATGATGTCCTCACGGAACGGCCTGATCTCTATGAAATAAAGCTCCGAGCTGGAGGAATCCCCGCCTTCAAGCGAAGCCTTTGCGTAATAACTCACGACGTCCCAGTCGGAGAGCTGCAGTTCGTCCAGCGATAACACCGGCTGGTAAACCGCATAATGGGGTTCAGCAGGAGCATCCAGCGGATGCGTTTGCTCCTTGCCGCCGTCCACGCTTAATGCCCAGCCGACCTTGTTCAAGGACTGGCTGCTGGCGGCCTCGATTTCGAGCGGCACCACATCGACCTTCGTGGCATTGATGTCGCTTGCCGGGTCGGTGATTCTTACTTCACTCCACGATTTCTTTTCGTCGGTGACGCTGGTCTCCGGTAATTTGAAATCAGGCTCGGCCGCCTTTTCTTTCACGGAAGCCTGGTGCTCGTGCCACGCAGCCATCAGTCGTTGCCAGGGATGGATGCGGGAGTAAAAATAGAAAGTGCCCGCAAACATGCAGGCGAACGCCGCGATATGAACCAAGGGTCGCAAGGCGGGGAATGGATTCCTCGGCCGGGCGCCTTTCAGCACCGTGGATGCCTGCGCCTCAATGCGGCTGATGTAGGATTGCGTCCCGGGATCCCGCTTCTTTTCGTCAAGGAAGACGAGCGCGTTAATGCGGTCGAGCAGGGGAGAGTACCCTTTTTCGAGATGACCTGCGATCCAGGAGCGGGATTTTCGCATGCTGGAAAAAACAATGATAGCGAGGATGAGCCATGCGAGGCCCGTGCCCAGGGTCAATACCGCAATCATGCCGCCCGCGGCGTATGGATTCTGAAGCCAGCCGCGCCACATGCCGACGCCCAGCAGCCCGACCACGGCGCAGGCGATCATGCCCAGCGTCCCTGTATGCTGCAACATCCGCAGAAACTTCCAGCGCCCCGCTGTTTTCCGCATGTGCGATTCGATGGTGGGATGAAAATACCTCATGCCTGCGCCTTTCTAAGAAGCAACCAGATCATTTCCAATGCAAGGGCCGCGGCTCCACCGCACAAAAGGAACCACCACAGCCGCTGCTGAAGGGCCGAGGCATGCGATACGATTTCCGTTGTCGCGGCAGTGGGGGGCCTTTTTCCTGTGTCCGGCAGTTGCCATGCTTTAATGGCGGCGGGATCAGCCGTGTAGTTCAATTCCGATTCCTTTGCAGGGGGATTCACCGCGATCATGGTCTGCACGGCGGGACTGGCATCGTAGGTGATGGAGTAAATCCCCGGTTCGCCGGGAATGGGAATCTGCGCGCGGCGGTTTGCGTCAACCGCCGCATTGAGAACCGGCTTGCTGTCCTTGCGAAGGACCACTTCACGTGGGGAGGCATCGCCCTGCGGAATCTCCATCGCGTAGATTTCCCCGGGTTCAAATGTGGTCTGCATTTCCTTGAGGCCCCGCGCGTAGTGAAGCAGGGAATCGAGGAACGGGACGAAGGAAATCTGCACGGGCCAGTCCGTCTGGCTTCGTTCGAATCCGAATGTCGATACGATGAGGCGGCCTTTTGTTTTCAATGCCTCGAACAAAAGCGCATCCCCTGTGTCGGAGAAAATCAACGGCGCCGCGGACTTGGATGTGACGTGGCAATGCCGGGTGATTTTGATCCCGGAAAGATCGCCGAAATCAGCCTCCGTAAACGAAGCGAAGACGGGATGCTGCATCGCGATATAACGGATGAACTGGGGAGGGGCTGCTGCGGCAGCGTCGCCTTCGTCACCGCCTTTGAGAAGGTCGAAATCCAAGCTCGATAACACCCCGCGCACCAATGGAGTCACCCTGTTCAACAGCAGCACCACACCGCGCCCGTTGTTTAAATATTTGAAAACAAGGTCGCGCGCATCCTTGGATTGCAGATAGCCGGCTTCCACGACCAGCACATCGTCGTTCAGGGGGGCGGTTATTTCTTCCGCCAGTTTTGTTGGCTGCAGGATCCGCTGCGACCAGTGCCCGCGCATCACTTCCGGCGCGAGCGCGGCGCGGAGGTAGGTGGATTGGGACAGGAGGACAACACGCCCCTCTTTCATCGGGGGGAGCGCAAAAAATGTGCGGTTGTCGCCGGGAAGATCATCCGGGTTTCCAGCGATCTCAGCCTCGCCTTCGATCCACAGTGAGGGATCACTTTCCCACTGGGTGACAAGCCGCATGTCTCCGGCCTGGCTTGCAAGGTCCACGTCGCGGTGAAAGATTTCCTGGTGATTCACGCGCAGCGTCACCATGGCATTCTTCGCCGCGCCGGTGTGACGCAGTAACACGTTGAAATTGATGATTGCCTTGTCACCCACGAAGAACCGCGCCGCCATCGGCTGCTGGAGGGCAAGGTTCGGGCGTTCCTTCAGTTCCGGGGGCTGCGCGACTTTTACATCGACGTTCTTTAGGAACGGGGGGCTGTTGACGTTTTCGGCCCACTGGCTCTCCTGGTTGTCGCTGTAAATGATGATCTCCTTTTTCAACCCGAGACTTTGCGAAAGCAGTGCGTTTGCTTGGTTGAATGCGGCGAGGAAGGAACCCCGCTGATACGACGGCTTTAACGCGCGCAGCGTGCTCTCGGCCTGCGGGTGGCTGTCGCCGAAATTCACCACGGTGCGCGGCTGGTATGTGAGTTCCACCACGGCAATCTGCGTATTGCCATCTGCCTTGCCGATCGATTTTAAAATTTCATCGCGGGCATGGATGAAGGCGTCCCCGGCTTGGTTGCTCAGCGTATTGTCGAGGACGTAGACGCGGCTGCTGCTCACCTCCAGTGGAGGCGCGCCCTTGAGGTAGGGCCAGGCAAACGCGAGGACGACCAGGGCCACGGCCAGCGCCCGCAATGCAAACATGAGCAGATCGCGGAGATGGTGCGGGGAGGCACGGGGGACCGGCTCGTCATCGAGGAAACGCAGCGCGGAGAAATGCAGCACATCCTTCTCCGGCTTGCGGCGGAGATGGAGCCACACGGGTGCCGCCACTGCGGCAACCCCGAATAGAAAGAGTGGATGGAGGAAATTCATTGCAGCTTCTTCCGGGTTCCAAAGAAACGCCGCAGCGCATTCACGGGATCGGCATCCGTCCGCACAAGGCAGAAATCCATTTCGAGATCGCGGAAAAGTTTTCTCTCCGTCTCCATGAAGGCGTTGAAGCGGGAGAGGTAGCGCTCGCGGGCCGTGGCGGGCTGCACATGCCTGCGCGCCCCTGTTTCGAGGTCGCGGAATAATTGCGGCTTCACGAATGGAAACTCAATCTCGTCCCTGTCGAGCACCTGGAAGATGAGGCACTCATGGCCGAGGAAGCGGAGTTGTTTGAACAACCGTTCCGTTGTTTCCGGGGATTCGAGCAGATCGGAAAAAAGAATGATCACGCTGCGCCTGTGGAATATCTGCGTGGCCTTGGTGAGCAGTTCCTTGAGCCGCTCGCCGCCGGAGGGCTGCAACTGCTGGAGATGGCGGAGCATCATGCCAAGCTGGCTGGGTTTCTGCGACGGCGCGACATAGCTTGGGCGCATTTTCCGTGTCTTCGCATCCTGCTCCAGCGCGAGGGAACCCACGGCGTCATTCTGCCGGAGCATGAGTGAGGTCATAGCGATCGCCAGGATCTGGGCGCACTCAAACTTCGACGCCCATGCGCCTTCGCCGCGGTACGCCATGGATGCACTGGAATCGATGAGGAGATAGAAGCGGACGTTGGTTTCCTGCTCGAAGCGCTTGATGCAAAGCCGGTCGCTGCGCGCGTAGAGGCGCCAATCGAGGTGTCGCAGGTCGTCGCCAGGCTGGTAGTTGCGGTAGTCGCTGAACTCGACGCTGAACCCGTGGAACGGGCTCTGGTGCATGCCCGAAAGAAACCCCTCCATGACATAACGGGCCTTGAAATTCAACCCGGCCAGCGAGTTCAATGTCGAGGGATCGAAGCGGAGATTCATGGCAGAGTCAGGTGGACAGCCAGTCTTTTGTTCAGCCCTCGCTCACGTCCGCGAGCAGTTTCTTAACAATGTCGGCGGCGCTCTGCCCGTCCGCATCGGCTTGGAATGAGCGGATGATGCGGTGCCTCAGCACCATGGGGGCGACTGCCGCCACATCCTCGCACGCCACGTTGAACCTTCCCGTGCATGCGGCCCGGGCGCGGCTGGCGATGATCAGGTTCTGGCTCGCGCGCGGGCTCGCGCCCCATCGCACCCATTGCTTTATGTAGTCCGGCGAGCTTTCATCCTCGGGACGCGTGGCCCTGGCGAGCCGCACGGCATAATCCACTACGTTCGGCGCAGCCGGTATGGCGGCAATGGCTGCGCGCCAGGCGATTATCTGGTTCTTGTCCAGCAGCGGTGTGAGATTGCCCAGCGGTGTGAATGAATGCTGCTCGACGATCCTGCGTTCGTCCTCGAGAGTGGGGTAGCCGAGCATGATTTCAAAAAGGAAACGGTCGAGTTGCGCCTCGGGCAGGGGATAGGTGCCCTCCTGCTCGATCGGGTTCTGGGTTGCCAGCACGATGAACGGCTCCTCCAGCCTGTGGATTTTTCCCGCCACGGAGACGGTTTTTTCCTGCATGGCCTCAAGCAACGCTGCCTGGGTTTTCGGCGGGGTACGGTTGATTTCATCGGCTAGCAAAACATTCGTAAAAACCGGGCCGGGCACGAACACGAACCGCCGGTGTCCAGTCGTTATATCCTCTTCCAGGATTTCCGTGCCCGTGATGTCAGAGGGCATGAGGTCCGGGGTGAACTGAATGCGTGAAAACGGGAGGCCCAGCAGGCGCGAAAGCGCATTCACCAGCAGCGTCTTCGCGAGGCCGGGCACGCCGACCAGCAGGCAATGCCCGTGGCTGAGTAGCGCGTAGAGGATCGCGTTTACCGTCGAGGTCTGGCCCACGACCACCTTGTCGAGCGCAAGTTGCAGGGCAGTCACCTGTGCGGGCAGCGTCTCAAGCAGGGCGGCGGGATCGGGATTGACTGACGAAAGCGACGGAATGGGTGGAGGCGGGGTGTTCATTGGATTGAGGAAATAGAGCACCCCGACCATGCATGAAACCGCTCTTTCTAGAAAGCAGTTTCGTGGACTAAAGATTCATGGGTTACACTGTATTTACAGGTCAGGGATGATGCACGCACAGTAGGGCACGCGTTCTGCTTATACAGATTATCAATGGCCATTAATCGCTTTAATTGTGACCCGGATCTCACAGGTAATCTTACCGCTGATTACGTTGCGCTTCGCAACGATCTTGAGCAGGCGAAATCTCTCGCCATGGACTACCAAAACCAGCTTTGCGATAAATCGAACGATATCGCAGCGCTCAAGCTCACACTGGAAAAAACAGTTGCCAATCTCGAAAAGCTACAGGCGCACATCGTTGCCTTGCGGGAGGAACGCCACCGGCTTGCGAACGAGGTGATGCGCGTCGTCCTGCTGGAAAGCAAGGTGGCGGCTTTGACGGAAGAGCGGGACCGTTTGCGTGAACAGCAATGTGTGCGGGAATTGGAACATGCGCGTGAGCTGGAGCGTCTGCGGGAAGGCGGACGACGCGAGTTTATCCAGCTTGAAAGTGAAGATCCCAGTTCGCTGGAAGTCATACCATCGGCCACCGAACCCCGGAAGTTCAGACACGGCCGGAATTGCGGATGAACCACGCCGTTTAAAAGGCGGAATAGCCTGTCAGGGAGTCTCGGGCGGCGCCATGAGACGCTTGAAGCCCATGGTGTCCTGACCGGAGACCAGAATGGCGGCGTGGCCGGGATGAAGCGGAGGGCCGTCATGCTCGATTTTTACAAACGGAACGGTGACCCGCACACTCATACCCATGCGGCGGCGCGACGAGCGGTTGATTTCCGAATGATGCAGCGTCTTTTCATTAAAGAGGAAAAATTCGCCCGGTTTCAATTCCATGTTGATGAGACCGGCCGGGTCGAAATATTTCGGATCGGCCATTTCGCTGAAAGCCATTCCGTCCGACGACTGGATGTGCGGGATCGATTTCTTGTGCGAGCGGGGGAGGATCTGCACGCATGAGTTGTCGATCTTCACGTCATCAATGGCGATCCATGCGGAGATATTGACCAGGGGCTCCAGAGGCCAGTAGTTGAGGTCCTGGTGCCACGGGATTTCCGATCCGCCCGGTTCCTTGGAAAAGAAGTTGGTTGCCCAGAGGATGAGGTCGTTGCCGTAAAGCGAGCGCATGCGACCGATGATAGCGGGGTGGGACGCAAGGTCGCAGACCACGCGCGAATCCAAGTGTCGAGACTGGAGGCGGGTTTTCGGGTTCGGTCCATCTTTTTGCAGCACAACGGTGTCGATGTGATTCCGGATTACAGCCATTTCCTCCGGCGTGACCGCCATGATCGGACCGAGAAAGCCCTCATCGTGGAAGCGCTTGATTTCAGCGGGCGTGAGCGCGTTTGCCTCAAGGGAGTTGGGGGAAGTTTGCCGGGCAGGCTGTTTCGGAAAAGTGGTGTTCATGAAATACATCCTAGCCTGTTTCGGCTTGAACACCATGGAGTGAGCCTGTAAATATTTGCATTGAAACGGTGAAATCCTCTCTAAAACGCCTTGTTTTTGCTGACGACTGGCTGGCTGCGCTTGCCAGCCGCAAGACCCGGGTGGAGATCGATTTCCACGGCATCCCCCCGTTTTACACGGCACAGCGGGGCTGGATCACCCGGCCTGCGCCCTTCGGACAGCATCTGCTCTATCACGTCGTGAAAGGTTCCTTCCGCGTCCGGACAGGTGGGAATGAACACGATGTGGAACCCGGGGCGCTCCTTTGGCTCCCTCCCTGGACGAAGTTTTGCTGCTGGCTGCCGGGTGAGAAGCCAGTGAGCTTTTACCGTTTTCGATTGAGTGTGCAGGACCAGCGGGGAGGTACGCTTTATTGCCGGGACACGCCGCTTATTATTCGCGACATGGAATTCCTGCACCGCTGGTTCAGGGAGGTTGTTCGGGCGTCACAACCGGGTGGAGAGCCACTGCGGCCCTGGCGGCTGCGCGCACCGTTGATCGGCCTCTTTGCCGAGGCGCTTTCGCCGAAAACCGCAGCGAAACAAAGAGGCAGGCTGCATTCTGTCCAGAGGGAGGCATTGGAGGAGTTGGTCCGGCGGGACGGCAAAGTGCAGGTCACTCCCGCGCAAATGGCCGCACACCTAAGTCTGAGCGCCGATTATTTTACGCGTCTTTTCCGCAAGACCCACGGCATATCGCCCCGCGCATGGATCGTTCGTGAACGGATCAAAATGGCGGCGGTACGTCTCATGGAATCCCGGATGAACATCAGTGAAGTGGCGGAGGAATTCGGCTACCGCGACATCTTTTTCTTCAGTCGCCAGTTCAAACAGGTCATGGGGCAAAGCCCGAAACGCTATCGCAGCACGGCAGGTCACCAGGCATAGCGTTCCATGTTTAATGCAGCGTCAGGAAGGCAGGCTGGGAGAGGGCGGAATACAATGTGTCGAGCTGTTTTTGAAATACCCTGGTTTGATCCATGTCCAGTTCCCCGGCCACAAGTTCAATCCGGACACGGGCGGAGATTATACTGGCGACGGGCTTGCTCCATTCGATCTGCCAGCGCAGGGGGCCGGTTTCACTCTTTTGCAGTTTCGGCAGTTCGGAAGACGATCCGCCGGGAATGGAAAAATCAATCTGCTGGTCGAGTTTCAATGGATAACCCTGGTTTAGGAAGAGCGCGGATTTGCGCGAATGCAGGGCGGATTCCCACTCGGACGGGAGCCAGAAAGGCGCCCGCAGGATTGAACGCGCTGCATCCGGCGTGGGAGTGATGAGCCCCGACCAGCGCCCGGTTGCATTCCACGCGAACATTTCGTCCAGCGAGGAAACGCTGGAATGCGATTGATCCGTCATTTCCAGCAGCCCGCAGACGGTATGATACTGCATCGCGAGGACCGGCTCCGTCGTCTTGTAACCACGCGCCTGCAGAACTGCCTCTCGGAGCTGGTAATCCGGATAACCGGACGCCTGCGCTTCGAAAGTGCACCCGGATGGCCCGGATGCAGATGCGATGGTGATCGTGTTCTTTATCGTCAGCCTATGCTGATCGGGGGCAGGGGCGGGCAGGGTGGTGAGCGTAGTTGTCTTGCCATCGACGACGAGCACCTTGCGCCCCGTGTCCCCAGGGGGCAACAAACCAAAGCGGCAGATGCCGTCCGTGGTGTCGGCCCAGATGATTTCCTTGCCGAGATGGATTTGCGAGATGGCGTGGTTGAAAGCCAGGCCGGGCGTATCCTCGTGCGCCTGCGAGAACCGTGGCACGAGCACCAGGTTTGCATCGATCCCCTGGGAGCGGAGCATTGTATTGAAGAGGTTCGCCTTGTCTTTGCAATCCCCATAGTTGTTTTTCAACACATTGGCCGCGGCATGGGGTCGGTAGGAATTGACCCCCAGCGGGACGGCAACATAGCGGAGATTTGTCACGAAATTGTAGAGCGCCGCGATCTTCTGGCGCGCGTCCTTGCCGTCGCCGACAACCTCCGCCGCTCTGGCCGTGATTTCCGGGGTGATCTTGTCCGCATCGCGGATCAGCCGTCCATACCAGCCCGCAAATGCCTCCCAGTCCGGAAACGTGGAGACCAGCAGGGCCGGTTGCCGGTGGGGCGGCGTAAGGAGTTCCTCGACCATAGGCGGCACGTCGGTGAATTCCCAGGCATAGGCGCTCCCGTAGCTGGTCTGCGACACACGCGGGTCGCGCCGGTCGGAATTGTCGAAGGCGAAATGAAACGCGGATTTGCCGGACACGCGCACCTCAACGCGCAGGTCCGCGATGGGAATGGATTTTGCCAGCGGTATTTCCAGGAATGTATGCGGCAGAGGAAAGCGCTTCCACGCGGTACGGTAGCGCACATGCAGGATCACGCCGGGCTTCACATTTGGCAGGGAGAATATTTTCCTGCGGGGCGTTTTGTAATCGCCGGCCCCGTTGCTCTGCGCATCCCGGATTTCCTCGGCATCAAGGCGGTCGAAATCACCGCCGGGCTGCTTCACCTCGCAATCGAGAAAAGTGATCGTCTCGTCCGGAGGGGAGTACGCGATGTCGAAATCACCGTATTGCTTTCCATTCCCGTTCAGGATCTGGATGAACTCATCATGATCGAGCGAGATTGCGGGGTCTTCCCCGAGGACATAATGGACCGATCTGCGCAGGACCACCGCATCATCATTGGGATATTTTGCGGGATCAACAGGGGTGATTTCACTCCATTCCGCGGATGGGGCGGAGCCTGCCTTGCCAGGAGGTGTTGATGCTGGAGTCTCCGGCGGGGCATCGCCCGGTGACGGCGCCGGGGAGCTGGATTTTGCAAGCAGACGCGGTTCATCGCTGCCGCTCCACAGGGTCGGCTCCTCCTGGCGGGCGAGGTGATTGTCATCGTACCATGCGGTTGTCTTTTCCCCCAGCATCCCGGCCAGCTTTGAAAAATCCGTTCCCGCATGGGCGCGCAAAATGCCAGTGAGCAAATCAATGCCGACGGGATCGCTATTAAACGCGGTTTCAAATTCGCTTGATATGACCGCTGCCTGCGGCGACCGGATCGCCTTCGCAAAGCTTCCGCTTCCCCTGAAAAGAAGCACCCAGCGCGAGGGAATTTTCGAAACGGAGGCGGCGAAGGTGGAGAAATCGACGGGAGTAATCCGGGGGCCGCGCACGTGGAACACAGGCGTGGTCTTTTGCAGGCCCGCATGCCCCCATGCGAAAACGACGAGCGGGTCAGTGTCGATCGCGGGTATTTTGGCAAGCGCGAGAAAGTTCTCTCGCGTTGCCGCCTTCACATCACCCGCGAGGCCGGCGGGCAGGGGGATCGCCGCCGGATTGTCAATGAGCACATGGACGCTTTTCGGATGGGATTCCTTGAGCGAGAGGAACTCAAGCAGTTGCCGTGTCTCCTCTTCGAAGCGGCGCTCGCTCTCGATGTCGCCGGGCAGCCCCGCCATGATCACCACATTTGCCTGCTGCGTGAAGGGTGGTTCATCGGCGAACGCACGGATGGAAATCCAGGAGACGAGCAGTGTTGAAAGCAGAAGCCTTCGGATCAAGCGGGGCATTTGAAATTTCTGCACAGGTTGCAAGTTCGGTGTGTCAGCGGGTTGGGTGGTATTCTTAACATCCGGGGACGATATGAAGCCAGCACCTTCGCTCCGGAATCTATTGCGGAAGTTGCTTTAATAACTGTGTTGCAGAGGGGTAACCGAGCGATTGCGCGCGCGTGGCGGCCTCGCGGGCTTTTGTCATCTGGCCTGCGCGTGCGTACACAGTTGCCAGCGCATAGGATACCTCCGGTACCCCGGGGAGAAATTCCTCCGCCTGCCGTAGTGCGGCGATGGATTCCGGCAGTTGCTCCTGTTGCGCCAGTGCGAGGCCCAGGTTATACCAGGCCCGCCCGAATTTCGGGTCGGTGGCGACGGCCTTTTTCAACTGCGCTGTCACTTCGTCCGTCTTTCCGGCCTCGCCATAAAGCAACGCCAGCATGAATGGATACTCCGCATTCCCCGGCTCGACTTCTCCGGCCTTGCGCATTTCGGCGATTGCCTCATCGCGCCTGCCTGCGCTGTTGAGTACCATCGAGAGAACCTGGTGCGCATCGCCCGAGGTGGCATCCCACGCGGCGGCTTTCCCGGCCCATTTCACGGCATCATCGATGCGGTGCTCGTCGAGCGCGAATTGCGCCTTCCGCCGGGCCCCGGCCGGCTGGTCGGCGATCGCGTCGAGATATTCGACCAGTTCGCGGTAGCTGGAGCCCCCATTGTCGCGTGAGTCGTGCAATTCCCACGTGGCATCGAGCCGGACGAGCCGCGATGGATCGGCGAGCAGGGGCTTGATGAGGGCCGTGGAACCGGAATCCCGTGCCAACAGTCGCACTGCTGCACTTCTTACGAGCGGGCTTTCATCGGACAGCAATTTTTGCAGGAACGAGCGCACGCCGTCCTGCTGTGCCCAAGGGCCCAGCAGGGAAACCAGTACCGAGCGCCACGCAGCTATCTCTTCCGACCGGGCGAGTGCCAGCAGTTCCGGCAGCACGCTGCTGTCGTTCTTTTCCACCCGCCCTATCACCAGGGCGCGCTGGCGCGAGCGGCGCTCCATTTTGCTGCCATACCATTTCTTCGTCGTTTCAATGGCCCAGTCCGCGGAGAGGTCGCTGTGGCAGCGGTTGCAGGAATTCGGCACGCCGAGTTCCTTCGTCAGCACCGGGTCGGGGATTGTGAACCCATGGTCGCGCCGGGCGTCGCGCACCATGTAATTTGTAACCGGCATGTGGCAGTCCGCGCAGCGGCTGCCCGGTGTCCCCGCGACATGGTGGCTGTGCGTCGCCATGTCCACGGGTATGGCTCCCCGGACTCCCGGCGGTGTGTGGCAACTCATGCACAACGCGTTGTTTTCCAGCGGAAGACGCAGCTTTCCGGAATGTGGATTGTGGCAGTCGAGGCAGGAGATGCCCTTGTGTCCCATCCGGCTCATCATCAGCGAGCCGTACTCGTAGTCTTCCTCTTTTATCTGGCCGTCGGGATAATAGAGGCCCGCAAGGTCGGGCAACGAAAGGCGGTAATGGTTCGAAAATTCCTCGCCGGCATGGAATTTACCGGTCAATTCCTCCCGACGTGCATGGCAGGAACCGCAATTGTCTGTCATTAATTTTACGGACATTTTGTTAAACAAGGCCGGATCCTTCGGCTGAGCGGCATGTTTATCCATGGGCCCGTGGCATTGCGCACAGGAGATCCCCATCGCGTCCCAGGTTGTACGGTAGCTGTCCGAATCCGCATCGTAGCCTTTTTGCAGATTGGTCATGTGGCAGAATGCACACTGCGAATTCCAGTTCATGCCCCGGTTCCGCCAGTGCGCCCAGTCGTCGGTCGCGCGAACTTCGGGGGTCTGCATGTTGAACCATGTCCCGTTCCGGGGATCGAACGAGAGGCTCATGGTTTGCAATCTGCCGCCCGGGAAGGGCAGGAGATACTGCACCAAAGGCGTCACCCCGATCGCCGCTTCCGGATGAAAAACGGCGCGCATTCCATTTTGTTCCACCACGGAAACCGTTGGCATGCCATTGTTCCCGAAAATGGTCTTCAGCCCGTCGGGTGAAACGATCTCCTTGTGTTTAAAGGCGGCGGAATCCATCACCGGGCTGACGAGGCGGTTTGCATTCGCGTGATGCGAAGTCATCCAGTCGGCAACCTCCTTCGCATGACATGCGATGCATTTTGCCCCCTCGGCGGGGGGAGTCACGGATGATGTCAGCAGATCCTTCTGAATGACAGGCGGGTAGGTTGCCTTCTCCTTTTCAGGGCGGAAATGGAGCCATGCCGCGCCCGAAATCAAAAGCACCATCAGCGCGAGAATGGCCGGTGGCAGCCAGCGTCTGGCAGGTTTGCTTGCGGCGGTCTTCCGGGGGTGTTTACGCGGCATCGGGGCCCATGTCTACCGGAAAGCCGGCTTCCTGTCCCGCTGTTAGTTTTTGGAACAGGGGGCAGGAATAAAAAATCATCCGTGCCTCGGGGAAACTGTTTTTCTTGCAAAATTCCTCCGGGGCGCCAACGCACCCGCCAGGCATCATGAAACAACAAATCCGCACGATGCTGGAACGGCCCGCGACTCCGCGGGTATCTAAAACGGATGTAACACGAGGCACCGGCACGCTCCTCTCGCGGTGACATTTTCACGGAACCTTGACGGACCGCCTCATCTTCCGCAGCGGAGGAGGGGAGTCGCCCTCAAATGCAAAAATGAAGAATTTTGCGCGCCGTCGGCGAGGTGATGTTGAGGTGGGATGGCTCTGCACGCGACATCCGTAAGTTTAAAAAAGATAAACAAATGTATAAGACATGCAATCCAAACTCATAGCCTTCAGATGGATTAATGGCATGTTCACTCAAGTAGTGTAGCCGAAGTCGCCCCCGCTTATCGTGAAAATCCTGAAACGGTTTCCGTTTTAACCCTCCCTATACACTAAAAAGTTTCAATACAACACATACACGCTAAAAAAATGACGCAATGCGGCTTTTTTTCTTGCGGCAGCTATATTCCCCCTATATGGTGACTGGGAGCATGTATGTTCCCGTGAAGCTCCAAAGGATTAATTCCTATTATTTGCATCTAGAAATTTAACGTTGATATTATAATCCATCCCCTCCCGCATTTTTTCTTTCATCGTCATCGATAATAAAATCCCAGCAGATTAGTAACCCCCATGAAAACATCCCCTGCAGCCCCTCAATCGTTGCCGAACTGCGTTATCATCCCCAGCAACATTGTCCCCATGAAATCCCCATCTTCTTTCCTGGCTTTTCCACCCCGCGTGAGTAGCCGCTACACCGCTAAAATGCGACTGCTCTCCGCACTCATCGCTTTTGCTGCTCTCGAGTTTTTCACTGGCCGTTCCGCGCAAGCGGTTACCAGGACATGGACCAATACAAGTGGCGGATTCACGATGGATACAGCGGGGAACTGGAGCGGAAGTACAATCCCCATCACCTCCGACGAGGCCCTCATCGACAACACCACGGCCAACACAGCTCTCACACTCAGCACCGTGCAGAACTTCGGTGACCTCGTCATCAATTCCTCCAACCTCTCTACCATCAGCCTCACGGGCGCCACTTCTCGCATCCTCACCCTTACCGGCGGCGGCGGCAGCACGGCGGCAGTTGCGGCGGGCGGCGCGACGGGCGATCTGCTCCTGCTCGGAACGAACGTTACCGGCACTGTCACCATCGGTGGC
>Ga0068860_100001063_pt1 | contig 30293 bp, 30 predicted proteins | sample KBSSwiS32_FD_66597 | JGI IMG/M metagenome (GOLD analysis project Ga0068860, IMG submission 66597) | Switchgrass rhizosphere microbial communities from Kellogg Biological Station, Michigan, USA - KBS Switchgrass S3-2 | ecosystem: Host-associated > Plants > Roots > Rhizosphere > Soil ... | reverse complement strand
TGACCCGGTGGCCGAGCCCGGCCACCCGCACCGCGAAGCCACCCGTGCCGCCACCGATGTCGAGCACGTCGAGACCGGGTCTGCCGAGCAGGGCACCGAGCGCCTCCCACACCACCGCGGTGCGGGCGCTGTCGCGGCGTTCGCTGGCGGTCCCGGGCATGTCCGACAGCCTAGGGCGTTCATCCCGGGCTCCCCGGGCTGCGGTGCCACAGCTTCCTCGCCACCTCCTTGGTGTCCTCCCCCGCCGGCTTGATGTCGGAGTAGGGCGACATGGCGAAGCCGCTGGAGTGGATCAGCACCCGCCGCCGGCCCATCCCGCCCGCGGTGTAATGGCCCGTGTCCGGGCCCTCCTCGGGACCCGTGTCGTGCCCGAACGACGGCGGCTGCGCCATCACCGGCCGCGTCGACCGCGACTCGGCCGCGCCGCGGACCGCCGTCTCGACGCCGACCGCACCGAACCCCTCGGGTACGACAGCGAGCCGCTCCCGGACCGCCTCGATCCCCTCGCGGCGCCACAGCGCCGCCAGCACCGGGAGCTCCCAGCAGCCGGTGGCGCGCAGCGAGACACCTCGATAGCCGGTCCGGCGCAGCTCGCCGCGGACCACCAGCAGCCAGGAGTGGAAGACGGTGGCGGCGTAGGGGCCCTGGGCGTCCTCGAAGAACGTGGCATCGACCGGGCCGGTGGCGTCGTCGAGGGTCAGGAAGATGACCCGGCGCCCGGATCGAATGGGCGGGGTCTGGGTGGCGACCTTGACCCCGGCGACCAGGAGCTCGGCCTTGCTGCGCTTGGTGAGCAGGTCCCTGCTGCGGACCACGCCCAGCTCGTCGAGGAACTCGGCGTAGGAGTCGACGACGTGCCGGCTGGCATCGAGGCCGAGGATCTCGAGCTCGGCCACCATCCGCTCCTCGGGGGTGAGCTCCGGAAGCCCGGACACCTCGCCCTCGGCCGGCGCGTCACCGAGCTCGAGGGTCAGCTGGACCGAGTCGACGGGCGGTGGCGGGGCGGTGGCCTTGGACTGGGCGGCCGCCTTGGCCCAGACCCCGCCCAGGCCGAGCGGGTGTCGCTCGAGGTCGGCGACGGTGTCGCGCACGCGGGGGTCGGTGCTGTTGCGGGCGGCCGCGTCGTCGGCCTTGGCGCGGGCCGTGGACCCGGGGCGGCTCCCCCCGGCCCGCACCGTCCGCCCGGCCAGCCCGCGCCCCCGGCCGGCGCGCTCCACGGCCTTGCCGTGCCGCTCGAGCTCGGCGACCTGGAGCAGGAGGTCGCGCCGGGTCACCCGGCGCCGCCGGTGGACCCCGTCGGAGCCGAGGTCGAGGCCGTAGACCGCGTCGAACCCCCCGGCCAGGACCAGCCGCTCCACGACCGGCCGGGAGATCCGAGCGCGGTGCCAGAAGTCGGTGAGCGAGCGGAACGGCCGCGCGGCCACGATCCGCTCCACCTCGCCGTCGTTGATCCCCTTCACCTCGGCCAGGGCCAGCCTGATGCCGTCGCGCATCGCCCCGTCGACGTCGGGGCCGACCCGTTCGACGACGTACGCCGCCTCGCTGGCGTTGACGTCGAGGCCCAGGATGGCGATGCCGAACTGGCGGGCGTCGTCGAGGATCAGCCGCTTGGGATACATCCCCGGGTCGTGGGTGAGCACCCCCGCCAGGAAGTGTGCGGGCCAGTGCGTCTTGAGCCAGGCGGACTGGAAGGTCGGCAGCGCGAACGCCGCGGCGTGGGCCTTGCAGAAGCCGAACGACGCGAACGCCTCCAGCACCTTCCAGATCCGGTCCACCACCGGCAGCGGGTAGCCGCGGCCCAGCGCCCGGGGGAAGAACCAGACCTTGGTCTCGGCCATCCCTTGGACGTCGCCGAGCGCGCGCCGCCGCTCGTCGGCCTCCGCGAAGGTGATGCCGGCGAACTGGGCGATGATCTCGATGACCTGCTCGTGGAAGACCACCACGCCCTGGGTGCCGGCAAGGATCGGACGCAGGTCGTCGTGGAGGTAGGTCGGGGTCTTCCAGCCCTGCTTGCCCTCGAGGTAGGGGGTGACCATGTCGCTCTTGACCGGCCCGGGCCGGAACAGCGAGATGTCGGTGATGATGTCGTCGAACGAGTCGAGCCCGGACTTGCCGACCAGCTCGCGCTGGCCCGGCGACTCGATCTGGAACATGCCGAGGGTGCGCGCCGAGGAGATCAGCTCGTAGGTCGCAGGGTCGTCGAGCGGCACCTGGGTCTCGTCGTCGAGGTCGAGCTCGATGTCGTCGGTGCGCTTGATCTCGGCGACGGCGTGCGCCATCGAGGACTGCATCCGGATGCCGAGGACGTCGAGCTTGAGCAGCCCGAGGTCCTCGACGTCGTCCTTGTCGAACTGGCTCATCGGGAACCCGGCGAAGCTCGCCTCGACGGGGGTGCGGTCGAGCAGCGTCGCGTCGGAGAGCAGCACCCCGCACGGATGCACGGCGACGTGCCGGGGCAGCCCGTCGAGCCGCTCGACGAGCTGGAACATGAGGTCGAGCCGGGCGTCGTCGAGACCGCTGGCGCGGAGCTCCGGGAGCTCGCGCAGCGCGATCCGCGCGTCACGGGCGCGGATGTGGGGGAACGCCTTGGCGATGGTGTCGGTCTCGGACGGGGGCATCCCGAGCGCGGCGCCGACGTCGCGGACGGCGTGCCGGACGCGGTAGGTGTCCATCATCGACACGCAGACGCAGCGCTCGCCGCCATAGCGGTCGAGGATCCGCTCGTAGACCTCGAGCCGGCGGGCCGACTCCACGTCGACATCGATGTCCGGCAGGGCCTCGCGCAGCGGCGAGAGGAACCGTTCCATCAGCAGCCCGTGGCGGATCGGGTCGACGCCGGAGACGCCGAGCAGGTAGTTGACCAGGCTGCCCGCGCCGGAGCCGCGCGCGGCGCAGCGCACCCCGAGCTCGCGGATCAGGTCGGTGACGTCTCCGACGGTGAGGAAGTACGACGCGTAGCCGAGCCGGCGGATCAGCTCCAGCTCGTCGTCGAGCCGCTTCCAGACCACCGCCTTGGGCGCCGAGCCGTAGCGGTCGCCGAGCGCACCCTCGCAGCGGGCCCGCAGCAGCCCGTCGGCCTCGGTGGCGCCCGGGGTCAGCCGTGGCGCCACGCCCGTCGTCGACAGCGCGAACTCGGGAAAGTGGACCTCGCCCAGGCCGAGGTCGCGACGCGGATCGAGGGCGCAGCGGTCGGCCACCGCGCGGGTGTGGGCCAGCAGCCGCTGCGCCTCGCGGCCGGGGTCGGCGGCGAGCCCGGAGAGACGGGCGATCTCCTCGGCGATCTCGGCCATCTGCTTGCCGGACTTGAGGAACCCCTCGGCGTTGCGCCGGTCGACGTGGCGGCGGTCGAGCGCGACCAGCCGGCGGGCGGCGTCGAGCACGTCGACGGTGGCGGCGTCGCGGCGGTCGGCGTAGCGGACCGCATTGCTGAGCACCACACCGAGCCCGGCCCTCCGGGCCACCCGGGCCATCCGGGCGGCGTGCGCGGTGGTGCCGGGACCCCACGCGTCGCGGCCGCCCTCACCCCCACCACCGGGCAGCCGGTGCGAGACCAGCTCGACCTGCAGATGGGTGCGTGGCACCAGCGCCCGCCACGGCTCGAGTGTGGCCAGCGCGAGCTCGTCGCGCCGCCGGGTCGCTGCCCGGGCCAGCTCGGACGCCGGGCCGAGCAGCACGACCAGATGACCGGCCGCGAGGTGCTCGAGGAGCTGCGGCCCGAGGTCGCCGCCGAACCGGCCGTCGGCGAGGGCACCGAGGTCGACAACCGGCAGGCCCCGCTCGCCCGCGAGGTGGGTGGCCGAGACGAGTCGGCACAGCGCCGCCCAACCGGCCCGGCCGCCGCCGGAGTCGGCACTCGCCAGGAACGTCACCCGGGGCAGTCCGCCGGCGCCCAGCCCGGGTGCCGGGTCGCGATAGGTGCCGCCGCGGACCGGGGTCCGGCTCGCGGTCGGGGTGGTGGGGGTGGTGGCCCAGGACCGGGTCGGGTGGTGCGCCAGCTCGACGCCGAGCACGGGCCGGATGCCGGCGGCGTAGCAGGCGCGGGCGAACTTCACCGCGCCGTAGGTGCCGTCGCGGTCGGTCAGCGCCAGGGTGTCCATCTCCTGCTCTGCGGCCCGCTCGACCAGCGTGTGGGGGTGGGAGGCGCCGTAGCGCAGGGAGTAGCCCGAGGCGACGTGGAGGTGCACGAACGGGTCGGACATCGCTGCGCCGGGGGTCAGCCGACGCGGCGTACGGCGTGCAGCGGCTGGACGACGTAGGGCAGTGTCGGTGCGTGCGGCACCAGCCCGAGCGACTGCTCGACCACGGCCAGGAACCGGTCGGCATCGCGGACCAGGTCGTCGGCCTCGCGCTCGGTGACCGCGCGGCGCGAACCGGCCTCGGCCGCGGCTCGCTTGCCCGCGCCCGCCGCGAAGAAGCCGGCCCACTCGGCCAGCTCGGGGACGACCTCGGCGAGCAGCACCCAGGCGTTCTTCTGCGGCTTGCGCCGGGTGGGGACGGTCGGCCGGGCCCGCGCCGCGAGCAGCGCGGCGGCGGCCCGGAGCGCGGCGACGTGGGCGCAGGCGTAGCGGGTGGTCACCTCGGTCGAGGTCACCGCCTCGCTCAGCGACTCGGCGGCGCGGGCGAGGTAGGAGTGGGTCGTGGCGGGCAGCACATGGGGGTTGCTGGGTGTGGTGGTCATCGCGGCGCGGCTCCTAGTCGGTGCAGCCGACGAGCGTCCAGCGCCCGTCGGACCAGTCGAAGGACAGGTCGAAGACACCGCTGACGGCCCCCTCGACCTCGCCGTCGGGGGTCAGCGCGGGTGGCCGCGGACGGCCGGCCTCGACGCGCCAGAGCTCGCGCTCGGAGAGCAGGTCACCGACGGGGACGCGGCCGGACGGAGCGGTCTCGGCGACGCCGTCCTCGGACCCGACCACCGCCCGGGCGCCGGTCGACTGCCACCACGGGCTCGTCTCGACCCAGTGCGCGAGCACCGCGCGAACCTTCCACAGCCGGCCCCGCCACAAGAACTGCTGGGGGCCCTCGGTGGCACCCTGGGCTCCCAGCCCGGTGGCCTCCTCGTCGAGCGGTCCCTGGCGGACCTCGACCGGGTCGGCGTATCGCCTCACGTGGTGCCCCTCTCTCCTCGGGTCGACGTTCGAACATGTGTTCGAACACCACCAAGGTACACCCGCTCGGGGACAGCGGGTCAACCCCGAGTCGGGGCCGTGGGGACGGCGCCGGGTCGGGGCGGGGAGGTGAGGCTCAGACCCCGGCGTCCTGGGGCTCGGGGGCCCAGGTGCCACGCAGGTAGGCCCCGGTGTCGCGGTGCCAGAGGAAGTAGAGGGCGGCCGCCTCGATCGGGAACGACAGTGCGGCGAGCAGCACGAAGGTCGTGGGCGCCCCCGTGTGCAGTCCGGCGATGGTGCCCACCGCCAGGAAGAACAGGGTCGCGGTCAGGGCGATCCGGGCCCACCCGTAGCCGCCGTGCAGGAACGCCCCGAGCACCCAGATCAACAGCGCGACGACGACGAACAGCACCAGCGCCACCGGGACGAACGCCGGCACGTGCACCTCGCCGTTCTTGACCGCGTCGAGGCCCTGGGTCCGCAGCACCCTGCGCAGGTCGGGACGGCCCTGGGCCCAGGTGCGGATCAGCTGGTCGCGCAGCACGACGATCAGGATCGTGACCAGGGCGCCGAGGGCGACAAGCGCGCCGAGCATCCGCCTCGCCCACGTCACCGACGCCGGGTGGTGCGCGTCCATCGGTGTCCCTTCCGCACGTCGTCCGCCTGTCGTCGGCCTGCCATCGGCCTGCCGTCCGGCCCGTCCCCGGCCGCTTCTACGCTCTGCTCATGTCCGAGTCAGTGACCGAGCACCCGTCCATCGTCCGGTTCCGCGAAGCCCACACGCAGCTCGGCGGCACCGGCGAGATCGTCATTCTGCCCGACTCGGTCCACACCGCCGCACTGGCCGCCGAGGCGCTCGGCTGCGAGGTCGGCGCGATCGCCAACAGCCTGCTCTTCGACGCGGGCGGGACCCCCGTCCTCATCCTCACCTCGGGGTCGCACCGCGTGAACACCGAGGCCACCGCCGCCCGGGTCGGCGTCGCGGCCCTCAAACGCGCCAACCCCGACTTCGTGCGCGAGCACACCGGCCAGGTCATCGGCGGGGTCTCCCCCATCGCCCACCCCGCTCCGGTGCCGACCTGGCTCGACGCCAAGCTTCGCGACTACGACGTCGTGTGGGCCGCCGCGGGCCACCCCGCGGCGGTCTTCTCCACGACCTACGACGAGCTGGCCCGGATGACCGGGGCGCCCACGATCGACGTCGAGTGATGGAGATCTGGCTCAACCCGGCCTGCTCGAAGTGCCGCGCGGCGGTCGCCACCCTTGACGAGGCGGGCGTCTCCTACACCGTCCGCCGCTACCTCGAGGACGCACCGACGCCGACCGAGCTCGCCGAGGTCCTCGACCGGCTCGGGCTCGACCCGTGGGACATCGCCCGCGAGAAGGAGGCCCGGGAGGAGGGCATCGACCTGCCCCGGGACGCCGCGTCCCGCGGCGCGTGGCTCGAGGCGCTCTCGCAGCATCCACGCGCGATCCAGCGGCCGATCATCACCGCCGCCGACGGCACCACCGTCGTCGGCCGCGACCCCGAGGCGCTCGCCAGGGTCGTCGCCGCAGAAACCGCCTGACCCTCTCGGTGTGACGGATCGTCACTAGCATCACCGGGTGGAGTCCCTCCCCCTGGCGTTCTCGAGCGGCTGGGCCAGCGGCGTCAACTGCTACCTGGTGGTGCTCGTGCTGGGCATCGCCGACCGGGTCGGTGACTCGGCGAGCATCCCCGACGTGCTCGGGCGCTGGGACGTGCTGGCGATCGCGGGCTTCATGTACGCCATGGAGTTCGTCACCGACAAGATCCCCTACGTCGACTCCACCTGGGACGTCGTCTCGACGCTGATCCGTCCGACCGCGGGTGCGGTCATCGGCGCGCTACTGGCCGGCAACGTGCCCGAGGACACCTCGCTCGACCAGATCGCGCTGGCCGGTGTCGGCGGCGGCACCGCGCTGCTCTCCCACCTCACCAAGGCGGGCATCCGGCTCGCGGTCAACACCTCACCCGAGCCGGTCACCAACATCGGCATCAGCGTCCTCGAGGACCTGACCGTGCTGGCGCTGGTCGCGGTCGCCGTCGAGCACCCCCGCCTCGCCGCAACCGTCGCCGCGGTCATCCTGACGATCGGGCTGGTGATCCTCTACTTCATCGCGAAGCTCGTCCGTCGCGGCTGGCGGCGCTGGAAGGGCCGCCGGACGCCCGCGGGTGCCGCACCGTGACGGACCTGACCGATCCGGACATCCGGGCCGGGGTGACGGCCCGGCTGGGCGAGCTCTGGGCCGGCCGGCCGGTGATCATCGGGCCGATGATCCTGGCCGCGGCCTCGCCGTGGGTCGCGTGGTTCCGAGACCTCGGCTGCCCCGTCCTGGTCGTCTCGACCGGCCGCGGGGCCGGCCCGGTCCCCGGCGACGACGAGTGCGTCGTGGTGGAGGTGGCTCCACCCCGCACGTCGATGATCACCGAGGAGCTGCGCACTCACGACCGGTTGGCCAGGAACCTTCCCGGCGATGCGCGAGCGATCATCGACGCGTTCGACCCGCACCGCCGAGGCGTGTGGTTCGCGACCCCGTTCGTGACCAATGATCTTCCGATCGACGGCCGCGCGGTCACCTCGGGCCGGCCGGCGGCGTTCCTCGCCCTCGAGGACAAGATGCTCGCCGACGGCATCTGGGACGCCTGCGATGTCGCACGGGCGCCGTACCGCTTGGTCCCGGTCGAGGACGAGGCGCTCGCCCGGGCCACCGACGAGCTCGGCAACGAGCTCGGCACCGTCTGGGTCGGTGATGCTCGCGACGGTTACAACGGCCTCGGCGACTACGTACGCTGGGTCCGCGATGAGGACGACCGCGCCCGCGCGGCTGCGTTCTTCAAGCCTCGCTGCGACCGGGTGCGGGTCACGCCGTTCCTCGACGGCGTGCCGTGCTCGATCCACGGGTTCGTGCTGCCCGATGGCACCGCGGCCCTGCGCCCGGTCGAGATCGTGGTGCTCCGCAGGGCCGAGGACCGGACGTTCGTCTACGCCGGCCTGGGCACGACGTGGGACCCGCCGCCAGCGGATCGGGAGGAGATGCGCACGGTGGTCCGGCGAGTCGGCCGCTACCTGCAACGCACCCACGGCTACCGCGGCGCGTTCGGGATCGACGGCGTGCTCACCGCCGACGGCTTCCGGCCCACCGAGCTCAACTCCCGGATGTCGGCGGGTGCCACCGCGGTCGCCGAGGTCGACCGCCGGTTCTTCACCCTGCTCCAGGCGGCGCTGCTGGCCGAGGCCGAGGTGGGCGTCACGGCGCCGGAGCTCGAGTCGCTCGTCGACCTGATGGATGACCGGCGTGTCGGCAAGGTCGTCGCGGTCGCCCGCGGCCACTCGGTCCCGCACGAGGAGTCGTTCCCAGTGACCTGGGACGGTGGACGCCTCGAGCGTGCGGAGAGTGACACCGGCGACCTCTTCTCGGTGGGCAACACCCCGTCCGGGATCTTCGCGAGGGTCGAGCCCTGCACGACGCTGGTGCCCGGGACCCGGCTCGCCACGGTCAACGCCGCCCTGCTGTCGTTCGTGGACCGCGACTACGGCACGGACTTCGGCGCCGTCGAGCCCGCCCCCGACGTACGGCTGACGTCGTGAGGGTCGTCGTGGTCGGGGGCGGCTTCGGCGGGCTCGCCTCGGCCGCCCGGCTGGCGAAGCTGGGCCACGAGGTCACGCTGCTGGAGCGGCTCGGGACCCTGGGCGGTGCGGTCTCGACGGTGGCGGCCGACGGGTTCGAGTGGGACGCCGGCCCCACCTCGACGCTGCTGCCGGCGGTGATCCGCGACCTGTTCCGCAAGAGCGGCCGGCCGGTCGAGCGCGAGCTCGACATCGAGCCCCTCGACGTCGTGCGCGAGCACTGGTTCGAGGACGGCAGCGTGCTGGGGCTGCCGGGGCACTCGCGCGCCGCCCAGCTGCGGGCCGTCGACCAGCTGGGGACCGGACTGGGCCGGCGCTGGGTCGACTACGTCGACTCCTTCAGCGAGGACTGGGAGGTGCTGCGCCGCGCGTACTTCGAGGTCCCGTGGAACCCCTCCGACCTCTCCCGGGAGATGGCCGATCGGTTCGACAGTCGCGAGATGCTGCACAAGCGGCTGCGGAAGGTGTTCAAGGACGAGCGGCTGCGGCAGGTCGCGGCGCACCCGTTCGTCGCGGAGGGGCACGACCTGCGCAACGTGCCGGCCTGGGCCGGTCTGGTCGCCTACCTCGAGCAGCGGTTCGGTGCCTGGAGCATCACCGGCGGGATGGCGGGGCTGACCCGGGCGCTGGCCGCTCGGATGGCGACGCGCGGGGTGAGCGTCGCGCTCGAGGTCGAGGCCACCGACATCGTCGTCCGAGACGGCCGGGCGGTCGCGGTCGCCACGACCACCGGAACCGTGGACGCCGACGCCGTCGTCTGTGCCATCGACCCCCGGATGCTGCCCGCGCTGGCGCCTTACGTCGAGCGCACGATGCCGGCCATGCCGCCTGTCGTCTGTCACGTCGGCGTCTCCGCTCCGGTGCGGGACCTGCCGCACGAGGTCGTCGTGCACGGCGACCCGATGCTGGTCGTCCGCACCGGCGGCCGGGCCCCCGAGGGCGGCGCTGCCTACACGGTGCACGGGCGCGGCAAGCTCGCCGAGGACATCCTCAGGGCGTTGGCCCGCCACCGGCTCGACCTCCGCACCGACCTGGTGACCCGGGTCGACCTGACCCCGCGCGACCTGGTGGCACAGTGGCGCACCTCGCCGTACGGCGTGCTGTGGCAGGGACGCGGCACGGTGCGGGCCCGCCTCGGCCCGCGCACGCCGATCGCGGGCGTCTACGCCGCCGGCGCCCACGCCACCCCGGGCGCCGGGCTGCCGTTCGTGGGGTTGTCTGCTGCGCTGGTGGCGCAGGTGGTCGGACCGGCCTGACCCGAGTTTCGTCGGCCAGCCGATGGAACTCGACCTTGGACGACGCTGCTTCGTCGTCCAGCGTCGGGTTTCATCGGCCGACCGACGAAACTCTCACAGGAGCGCCCACGTGATCGTCAGGCTCGCGGTGATCGCGCTCTGGCCGGGCTGGAGGCCGACGTCGAGCTTGGCCATCGCGGCAGGACCATCCGCGATCGGGGTGGCCGCCCCACCCTCCGACACGGACTCGACCTGACCCAGCGTTGCGTGGGCGAGCGCGGCCAGCAGCTCGGCCTTGGCCCGCGCGTCGGCGAACGCCGCCTCGCGAGCCTGCGCGACGGCGGCCGACGGGTCGCGCACGGCGAGCTCGACACCCTCGACCACCAGCCGGCCGCCGACGGCGTAGGCGAGGTTGGAGAGCAGCTCGTTGGCCGTGGCGAGGTCACCGGTGGCGATGGTCAAGGAGTGGCGCGCCTCGAAGCCGGGGATCTCGCCCTGCTCGTTGAACGGCCACACCGACAGGTTGACCGTGGACACGACCAGGTCGCCCGCGGCCGCCACCACCGCCTCGCGCGCGGTCTCCGCACCGGTCATCGCCTCCGCGAGCGTGCGTGCGCGGTGCATGGCGGACAGACGGACCAGGGCGGTGTCGGGTACGGCGGCCACGGAGCCGGTCCCGGTCACGGTGAGGGTGCGCACGCTCTCGACCGTAGTGCCCCACCACGGGGGCGGGTCGTCAGACCGTCATGTTCAGCGCGGCGAAGATCTCGAGCGTCGCCTTCGACCGGTTGAGCGTGTAGAAGTGCAGCCCCGGGGCGCCGCCGTCGAGCAAGTCCTCGCAGAGCTCCGCGGCGATCGCGATGCCCTCGGCGCGCATCGCCGCCGGGTCGCCCTCGTGGGCCGAGATCCGGTCCACGAGGTCGGCCGGCACGTCGGTGCCGATCAGCTCGCCCTGCCGCTGGATCGCGTTGACGTTCAGGATCGGCATGATCCCCGGAAGGATCGGGATGTCACAACCACGCGCCCGGACCCGCTCGACGAGCTCGAAGTAGTCCGAGGCCCGGAAGAACATCTGGGTGACGGCGAACTCCGCCCCGGCGTTCGCCTTGGCGACCAGGACGTCGGCGTCCGCGTCTCGCGAGCTCGCGCCGGGGTGTCCCTCGGGGAACGCCGCAACGCCGATCCGGAAGTCGCCGCGCGAGCGGGCGAGCTCTACCAGCTCGACGGCGTACGTCAATCCGCCGTCGGTCGGCGTCCACGGTGCCCGCGGCCCGTCGCTGGGGTCGCCGCGCAGCAGCATCACGTGCTCGATGCCCTCCGCGGCGTAGGTGTCGAGGATGCGCTCGAGCTCGGCGCGGGTGTGGCCGACGCAGGTCAGGTGGGCCACCGGCGTGAGCGAGGTGTCGCGCGCGATCCGCGACGTGATGTCCACGGTCTTGTCGCGGGTGCTGCCTCCGGCGCCATAGGTGACCGAGACGAACGTCGGCCGGTAGGGCTCCAGCGCGCGGAGCGCGTCCCACAGCTGGGCCTCCCCCGCCTCGTCGCGAGGAGGGAAGAACTCGAACGAGAACGAGCGCTCACCCCGGTCCAAGAGCTCGCGCATGCTGCGTCCTCGTCCCGTGGCCATGGAGCGGATTCTAGGTTCGGGAGGGGGTGCGACCCCCAATTCGCGGCCGCCTTAGGGTGCCTGACATGACCGCGACGTGGGACCAGGACGGGTTCCGCACCCGCGTGCAGGAGGCCCTGGACGCCTTCCTCGACGAGCAGGCCGAGCGGCTGCTCCCGCTCGGCCCGGATGCCGCCCGGCTGGTCGCGGAGGCGCGGACGTCGGTCGCCGGCGGCAAGATGTTCCGGGCGTCGTTCTGCTGGTGGGGTCACCTCGCGGTCGGCGCCCCGCGCGACGGGGACGCGCTGGTCCGCGCCTGCGCCTCGCTGGAGCTGCTGCACGCCAGCGCGCTGGTCCACGACGACTACATGGACGCCTCCGACAGCCGCCGGGGCCGACCCGCCACGCACCGGACCTTCGAGGGCGAGCACCGCGGCGCCGGCTGGCGCGGCGACCCCGAGCAGTACGGCGCGGCCGGGGCGATCCTGCTCGGCGACCTGCTCCTGTCGTGGTCCGACGAGCTGCTGCTGCGCTGCGGGCTGCCGCTGCCGGTCGTGGCGCCGGCCCTCGAGATCTTCGACCTGTGCCGGACCGAGGTGATCGCCGGCCAGTTCCTCGACGTCTCTGCGCAGGCCCGGGGCCATGCCGACGTCGACACCGCCATGACGGTGCTGCGCTACAAGTCCGCCAAGTACTCCATCGAGCGCCCCCTGCACCTCGGCGCCGCGCTCGCTGGTGCCCCGGCCAGCACGCTCGCGGAGCTGACGTCGTTCGGACTGCCGCTGGGCGAGGCGTTCCAGCTCCGAGACGACCTGCTCGGGGTCTACGGCGACCCGGCCGCCACCGGGAAGCCCGCCGGCGACGACCTGGTGGAGGGCAAGCGGACCGTGCTCGTCGCGCTGGCGCTGGACGCCGCGCCCCGCGCCGACGCGGCACTGCTCGACCGCTCCCTCGGCACCGCCCTCTCGCCCGAGGAGGTGCAGCGGCTGCGCGAGGTCATCGACGGCTCCGGCGCCCGCGCCCAGGTCGAGGACGTCATCGACCAGCTCACCGCCACGGCGCTCGCCGCGCTCGACCGGGCCTCGATCGACGACGGTGCCCGCGAGGTGCTCCGCGGACTGGCGGCGGCGGTGACCGACCGCGTGGTGTGAGCCCCCCTCGGCGCGCTGCAGGAGTCACCGGTTAACCGGTGACTCCGACAGCCGCAACGCCGACTCCGCGTCAGTCCAGCGACGGTACGTCGACGTCGGGGCCCTCGCCCCGAAGCAGCGTGGTCAACGTCGCCGTGTGCTGGGCGAGGATGCCGCGGACCTTGCCGAACGCCTGCTCGTCCTCACGCGCGAGGGTGCACCAACCGTCCCAGAGCAGCACCGTCGGGCCGGGGAGGTCGCGCAGGCAGTCGTTGAGAGCGTCGAGGTTGTTGCCGTAGTGCTCCGGGAAGGCCAGCGCATCTCCGACGGCGGCCAGGAACTCGTGCCGGGTCTGGTGGTGCCAGCCGTCGACGTAGCCGAACCGCCAGCCGGCCTTCTCGACGGCGTGCTCGACCTCACCCGGCGGGAACGCCGCATGCCACAGGTAGACGCCCGGGTCGTGGTGGTGCGCCAGGATCTTGGCCAGTCCGCTCATGCCAACCTGCTCACTTTCGTGTCCGGGCTATCCGTTCGAACGACTTGTAGTGGTCTTGGGTCCAGTAGAACTCACCTGCCCCGCCGGAGATGATCCGGCGCGCACCGCGGTCGCTCGAGCCGGGTGTGATCACGGTGTACTCGTGGTAGTACCCCCGCTGGTGGTCCGGGAGCAACCCCTCGAAGTTGCCGAACGTCGATCCGTCCTTGTCGTAGGGGAACGGACCACCCCGATCGATGAGGGCCAGCGTGGCCTGACCCTCGACGGGGAGCTCCCCCTCGAGCACCCAGGGCAGCCCGCTCTCCGGATCGATGTCGCCGCTCTCGACATCGCCTCCCGGCGTGGCGGTCGGCCGGCTCGACGAGGAGCCGTCGCCACCCCCGAACGTGATCGTCTCGCCGTCGTGGTCGAAGGTCCACTTGATGAAGAACGAGGTCGCGATGATCGTCACGAAGGCGATGACCACCGCCTTGATGGTGCTCCGGTCCCACTTCATCGAGCCGGCCGGCGACCGGGAGGCCTACAGGGCCATCGCCTGGGCGCGACGCTTGACCTCGGCGCCCCGGTTCTCCCTCAGTGCGTCGATCGGGCGGCCCGGCAGCTCGGCGTCGGTGAAGAGCCAGGCGATGATCTCGCGGTCGTCGTAGCGGCCGTCGTGCAGCACGGTGAGGAGCCCACCGAGGCCCTTGACCGGCAGCCCGTCGTCGCCGATGAACGCCGCGGGAACCTGCGGGCGACCCCCCGCCGCGGGCACCGCGGCGGCCAGCTCGTGGTCGCGGATCATGGTGCGGACCTTCGCGGGGGTGACCCCGAGCCGCGCGGCGGCCTGGTCCCAGTCCAGCCACTCGTCGACCAGGGCGGACAGGTCGGCTTCAGCGAGCGTCATGCGTCCATGCTGGCACCCCGTACGGCGCTCGCGCACGCCACGGCGCGCCCGAGGCGGCACCGCGGCTCGCCGGAGCGTCGGAAATGCCCTTATCCACCGCCGATCCGTACGATGGGGCATCCGGATCCTTCCCCGTCCGGGTGCAGGAGGTCGCCGTGGCGTCGGACCGGCACGCCCCTCAGGGCGCCGATCAACGGCTGAGCGACCCTGCCCGCGAGTCCGCCCGCCAGTCAGGCGGGCACTCCGGCGGGCAGTCCGGCGACACCGGTGCCGACCACCTGACCGGCCGGGTCCTCGACAACCGCTACCTGATCGGCTCCCGGGTCGCCCGGGGCGGCATGGCCACCGTCTACGAGGCCACCGACCTCCGCCTCGACCGGACCGTCGCCGTCAAGGTGATGCACCCGGGGCTGGGCGACGACGACGAGTTCGCGGCGAGGTTCGTGGCCGAGGCCCGGGCGGCGGCCAAGCTGTCCCACCCCAACGTGGTGGCGGTCTTCGACCAGGGCAACGACGACGGCACGGTGTTCCTGGCTATGGAGCTGATCCCCGGCCACACCCTGCGCGACACCATCGGCAAGGAGGCCCCGCTCTCCGCCGCCCGTGCCCTGGCTCTGCTGGAGCCGGTGGTCTCCGCGCTCGCCTCCGCGCACCGGGCCGGGTTGATCCACCGCGACGTCAAGCCCGAGAACGTGCTCATCGCCGACGACGGCCGGATCAAGGTCGCGGACTTCGGGCTGGCGAAGGCCGTCACCGCGACCACCCAGCACACCGCGACCGGCGTCCTGATCGGCACCGTCTCCTACGTCGCGCCAGAGCTCGTGGTCGAGGGGCGCTCGGACGCCCGGGCCGACGTCTATGCCGTGGGCGTCATCCTCTACGAGCTGCTCACCGGCAAGAAGCCGCACGAGGGCGAGACCCCGATCCAGGTCGCCTACAAGCACGTCCACGAGGACGTCCCCGCTCCCTCGCGCCTGGCCCAGGGCATCCCCGACTACGTCGACGCGCTCGTCGCCAGGGCGACCGCGCGCGACCGGGAGCAGCGGCCCGCCGATGCCGGCGTGCTCCTGCACCACCTCCGACGCGTCAACCAGGCCCTGACCTCCGGCGTCCGCAGCGACCGCGAGCTGGTCGAGGACCTGCTGCCGCGCCGGGCCTCGGACACCGCGGAGGTGCTGCGCCGCACCCCGCCGCCCCGCGGCGACACCACGCCCGAGCCCTGGGACCACGCGGAGATGGCGGCGCTGCTGGCGCCCCCGCGCGAACCCACCACCGCCATGCACCGCCCGCGGGTGCCGACCACCGTCACCGACCGGCCCCGGCCGGTGCCGCCGCCCACCCCGCCCGCCAAGCCGACCAAGCCCAGGCGGCCGCGCCGGCGCCGGCGCGGGCCGATCCTGCTGGTGCTCGCGCTCCTGGCCGCGGCCGCGGTCGGCACCGGTGCCTGGTACTTCGGGTACGCCCGCTACACCACCACCCCGGCGGTCATCTCGCTCTCCCCCGATGTCGCGAAGCAGCGGCTCGAGGACGCCGGACTCGACGTGAAGATGGGTGAGGAGCAGTACTCCGACACCGTCGACGCCGGCATGGTGCTGAGCACCGACCCCTCCGCCGGCAAGCGGGTCCTCAGGGGCACCGACGTGACCATCTCGATCTCCCGCGGCCCGGCGGTCGGCGAGCTGCCCAAGCTCACCGGCATCACCGTCGACGAGGCCCAGGACCGCATCCTCAAGGCGCAGATGACCTTCGGTACGGCGACCAAGAAGTACTCCGAGACCGTGCCGACCGGCATCGTGATCTCCTCCGACCCCAAGTCGGGCACCTCGCTGCGCTTCGGCACTGTCGTCGACCTCGTCGTCTCGCAGGGGCGCCGGCCGATCCCCGTCGCAAGCTGGGTGGGCAAGAACGCCGAGGAGGCCAAGAAGGCTCTGGAGGAGCGCGGGCTCAAGGTCGTGGAGTCATCGGAGTACTCCGACGACATCCCCCAAGGAGACGTCATCTCGCAGGACCCCGAGGACGGCACGCTCTTCAAGGGCGACACCGTCACCCTGACGGTCTCCCTCGGGCCCGAGCTGGTCACGGTCCCCAACGTGGTCGCCTACGGCGTCGACGACGCCACCGCGACCCTGCAGGACGCCGGCTTCGTCGTCGACGTCGAGAACTCCTCGGGCTACATCGGCCTCGGTTACGTGTTCTCCATGGACCCCGAAGCCGGCATCAAGCTGCCCAAGGGCTCCACCGTCACCATCTACCTCGTGTGAGGACCCTCCGCAACCCGGTCGGCACCCACGTCAAGGTCGGTCCGGGGCTGGTCAAGGGCACGCTCAAGTGCGCCCGGGAGCTCGGCCTCGAGGCGGTGCAGGTCTTCACGGGCAACCCGCGCGGCTGGGCGCTGAGCACCGGGCGTCCCGAGGAGGACGCGGCCTTCCGCGCGGGCTGTCTCGAGAGCGGGATCCGCGTCGTGATCCACGCGCCCTACCTCGTCAACCTCGGCTCGCCCACTCCCCAGACCTACGAGCGGTCCGTCGCCTCGGTCGCCCACAACCTGCGGCGCGCCGTGGACATCGGCGCGGAGGCCCTCGTGGTGCACACGGGCTCCTACGTCGACTCCACCGGCTCGCCAGGGCTGCGCGAGGCGGCCCTGCGCCGGGTGCGCGAGGGGCTGCTCCCGATCCTGGAGACGGTGGCCGACGACGCGCTGCCGTGGCTGCTGCTCGAGCCGACCGCCGGCCAGGGCCGCTCGCTGTGTGCAGGTGTCGAGGACCTGGCGGCGTACCTCGCCGCCCTCGACCACCACCCGAAGGTCGGGGTGTGCCTCGACACCTGTCACGCGTTCGCGGCCGGTGCCCCGCTCGACGAGCCAGGTGGGACCACGGCCACCGTCGACCGGGTGGTCGAGATCGCCGGCCCCGGCAGGCTGCGCCTCGTGCACGCCAACGACTCCAAGGACCCGCGCGGGTCGATGCGCGACCGCCACGAACGGCTCGGGGAGGGCCGGATCGGGATCGGCGCGATCGAGGAGCTGTTGGCCCACCCGGCGACGGCGGGCGTGCCGTTCATCCTCGAGACGCCCGGCTCCCGCGACCCCGGCAGCGACCAGATCGCCCTGGTGAAGCGGCTGCGCTCGTGAGCGGCCGGCGTGGTCAGCTGCTGGCCACCGGCGCGCTGCTGGCGGTGACCGCGAGCTGGGGCAGCACCTTCTTCCTGATCAAGGACCTGCTCGACCGGGTGCCGACCCTCGACTTCCTCGCGGTGCGGTTCACGATCGCCGGGCTGGTGGTGTTCGCCATCGGCCACCGCGCGGTGCTGGCCCTCCCCAGGGAGGTGCTGCACCGGGCGGTCGTGGTCGGCGGCATCTACGGCGTCGCCCAGATCCTGCAGACTGCCGGGCTGGCGCATACCGCCGCCAGCGTCTCGGGGTTCATCACCGGCATGTACGTCGTGTGCACGCCACTGCTCGCGGCCGTCCTGCTCCGCACCCGGATCCACGCGCTGACGTGGGCCGCCGTGCTGCTGGCCACCGCCGGGCTCGCGGTGCTCACGCTTCGAGGGCTCTCCATCGGCTACGGCGAGGCCCTGACCTTCGTCGCGGCCGTCCTCTACGCGTTGCACATCGTCGCGCTCGGAGCGTGGTCGACCGCGCGCGACGCGTTCGGCATGTCGGTCGTGCAGCTCCTGGTCATCGCCGTGGTCTGCCTGGTCGCCACCGCGCCGGACGGCGTGGTGCTCCCGGACCGCGGCCGCGACTGGGCCGCGATCGTCTACATGGCGCTGGTGGCAGGCGCCCTGGCGCTGGTCGCGCAGACCTGGGCGCAGTCGCAGCTCTCCCCCACCCGCACCGCGATCGTGATGAGCATGGAGCCGGTCTTCGCGGCGTTCTTCGCGGTGCTGCTCGGCGGCGAGGGGCTCTCGGCCCGGATGCTCGTCGGCGGCGCGATGGTGCTCGCGGCCATGCTCGTCGTCGAGGCGGGCCCGCGCCGCAAGGTCGAGGGCGAGGTCCAGCACCTCGCCGTCTGACTCAAGCCGTCGGCGGACACAACGATTGCGTCACAGCCTGTCCGCACTCTGAGTTCGGGGCTCGCTGGACGACCGGCCCGACCTAGATTCGCCGCCATGGTCGTGGTCATGGCGCCCGACGCGACCGACGAGGACATCGCAGCCGTCGTCGCCCGTGTCGAGGCGGTCGGTGGAGAGGCGTTCGTCTCCAAGGGCGTGGTGCGCACGATCATCGGCCTGGTCGGCGACATCGACTCCTTCCACCACCTCAACCTGCGGACCCTCAAGGGTGTCGCCGACGTGCACCGCATCTCCGACCCCTACAAGCTCGTCAGCCGGCAGCACCATCCGGAGCGGTCGACGGTCTGGGTCGGGTCGAGCACCGAGGTGCCGATCGGTCCGGAGACCTTCACCTTCATCGCCGGCCCGTGCGCGGTCGAGAGCCGGGACCAGACCCTCGAGGCCGCGCAGATGGCCAAGGGCGCCGGGGCCACGATCCTCCGCGGCGGCGCCTTCAAGCCGCGCACCTCGCCCTACGCGTTCCAGGGGCTCGGCGTCGAGGGGCTCGAGATCCTCGCCGACGTCGGCGTCGCGACCGGCCTGCCGGTCGTCACCGAGGTTGTGGACGCCCGCGACGTCCCGGTGGTCGCCGCGCACGCGGACATGCTGCAGGTCGGGACCCGCAACATGGGCAACGTCGGCCTGCTCCAGGCCGTCGGGACGTGCGGCAAGCCGGTGCTGCTCAAGCGGGGCATGAACGCCAACCTCCAGGAGTGGCTGATGGCCGCTGAGTACGTCGCCCAGCGCGGCAACCTCGACATCGTGCTCTGCGAGCGCGGCATCCGGACCTTCGAGACGACCTACCGCAACACCCTCGACATCTCCGCGGTCCCGGCGATCCAGGCGATGAGCCACCTGCCGATCGTGGTCGACCCGAGCCACGCCGCGGGCCGCAAGGACCTCGTCGTCCCGCTCGCCCGCGCCGCCATCGCCGTCGGCGCCGACGGGGTGCTCGTCGACGTGCACCCGCACCCGGAGCTCGCGCTCTGCGACGGACCGCAGGCCCTCGACGGCACCGAGCTCCGCGAGCTCGCGAGCGCCGTACGCCGCCTGCCCGCCGTGGTGGGCCGTGCCGACGCCGGGTCGCTGAGCAGGACGCCCTGACCCATGGGCTGCAGGCCAGGCTCGCCTGCCCGCCGACCGGCCCTGACCTGCGACAACGCCTCGGCAGGGCTACGATCCGCTCCGAAGAAGGGGTGAAGCGATGACCAGCTGCGCGTCGTGCGGCCACCAGCTCGGAGTGGGCAGGTTCTGCACCAACTGCGGCGCGCCCGTCGACCCGGCTGCCGCCGCCAGCGCGCCCGACCTCGGCGCGCCTACCGTGGCCTCCCCGGCCCTCGAGTCCAGCGACGACTGGCACACCGACACGGCAGAGCGCCGGCTCTCGACCGCCGACCCGCGGACCCCGCCCTCCGCGGTGGCGCCGCCCCCGCCGCCGCGCTACCCGCTCTATGCCGACGAGGTCGTCGGCTACAACGCCTCAGCGCCCGGCCCGGTCGTGGTGTCGGGGCCGGTGGAGGCCGCACCGGTCGCCCAGGCCAGCGCCTACGAGGCCCTGATCGCTGACCACGGTGACCACAGCCTCCCCGAGGACGACTACTCGACCGGCCAGAGCTACGAGCAGCGCTACGACCAGGACTACGACCCGAGCTACGACCAGGGCTACGACTACGGCTACGAGGAGCGGCGCAGCCCGGTGCTCTGGATCCTGGCCACGGCGCTGGTGCTGGTCCTCCTGGGCGCGGGCTGGTGGTTCCTGGTCCGTGACGACGGCTCGAGCCCGCACGCCGACGACACGAGCCAGTCCGGCAAGTCCGGTCAGTCTGAGGCGCCCAAGGGCGAGGACGTGGCCGCGCATGCCTCCGCCAAGGCTCCGAAGACGGCCCCTCCCAACGAGGACGTGAACGGCGACCAGGTGTCCTACGACGCGAGCAACATGCTCGACGGCGTACCGATCACCGCCTGGCGCGCACCCGGTGACGCCAGCGGGATGACGCTGACCTTCACGCTGCGCGCGCCGACCGAGCTGCACCAGGTCGGCCTGATCAACGGCTACGCCAAGTCGTCGGTCGACGGCAAGGGCCACAAGTTCGACTGGTACCTCGGCGACCGCCGGATCGAGTCGGTCGTGTGGATGTTCGACGACGGCAGCAAGGTCAAGCAGTCGCTCGAGGAGACCCAGGACCTGCAGATGACCGACGTCAAGGACGTGGTCACCAGCAAGGTCGAGCTCAAGATCCTCAAGGTCTCCAAGCCCGGCACCGGCCCCGCCGCCCGCGACTTCACCGCGATCAGCGAGGTCTCGCTGGTCGGTGATCCCCAGGGCTGAGCCCGCAACCCCACGCGGAGCGGACAGCTTGTAACTGACCGTTCAGTGCACTGCCATGCGCGTATAAGCGCATGGAAGTGATCCGAACAGTCAGTTACAGCTGTCGGAGGACCGCCGCGGCCCGCTCCGCATCGGCCCGCGACACATCGAGGTGGGTGACCATCCGTACTGCGGTCGGCCCGACGGTCGCGACGCGCACCCCGGCCTCGGCGGCGGCGGCCACGAACGCCGCCGCGTCGCTGCGCTCGACGACCACGATGTTGGTGTCGACCTCGCTCGGGTCGAGGCCGCAGGCCTCGGCGAGCAGCTTGGCGTGGGTGTGGTCGTCGGCCAGCCGCTCGACGTGGTGGTCGAGCGCATAGAGCCCCGCCGCAGCCAGGATGCCCGCCTGGCGCATCCCGCCCCCCATCCGCTTGCGCCGCACCCGGGCCTCGTCGATGGCGTCCCGCGAGCCCACCAGGAGCGAGCCCACCGGCGCCCCCAGGCCCTTGGACAGGCACACCGACAGCACGGAGGCGACCGCGCCGTAGTCGGCGAACGGCACACCGGTGGCGACGTGCGCGTTCCAGATCCGGGCGCCGTCGAGGTGGACGCCGGCGCCGACCCCGGTCGCCCACTCACGCAGGTCCTGGAGCTCCGGCAACGCGAGCACGGCGCCGCCTGCGAAGTTGTGGGTGTTCTCGACCGAGATCGCCGCGGTCCGCACGAAGAACGGCCCCATGTCGGGCGCGAACATGGCGCGGATCGCCGCCAGGTCGGCGCGGCCGCGCGGCTGGGTCCAGGTCCGCATCGTGATCCCGCCGATCGCACCGTGCGCGCCCAGCTCGGCGCGGGCGATGTGCGCCGAGGCCTCGCAGAGCACCTCCTGGCCGGGCGCGACGAGCGAGCCGACCGCCAGCACGTTGGCCATCGACCCGGTCGGGGTGAACAGGGCCGCCTCGTGACCGAACAGCTCCGCGACCCGCTCCTCGAGCGCACGGACGGTCGGGTCCTCGCCGTAGACGTCGTCACCCACCTCCGCGCGCGCCATCGCTGCGCGCATCTCCTCGGTGGGTCGGGTCAGCGTATCGGAGCGGAGGTCGACGATGCCTGTGTCGGGACCGGTTGAGGAGTCAGGGGTCACGAAATGGTGACTGTAACGGTCGGCGACCAGCCCGACCGCGAGCCACCCTTCGCCGTACGCGCGCGCACCTGGTACTCGCCGGACTTGGCCGGGTTGAACTTGGCGTGGGTGCGCGTGGTGGCGGCGCGCAACAAGACCCAGTGGCCCTTGCCGAGCCGGGTCTTCACGTCGTAGGTGACGCCGCCGGTCCCCTTCACGGTCGCCCAGGTCAGCTTGTATCCCTTGCTCGCCGAGCCGCTCGAGGTGAGCGGGACCTTCACCTTCCCGTGCATCATCGAGTGGATCGCGCAGTGGTAGGCGAAGGTGCCCGCCGAGGTGAACGTCCGGGCGTATGTCGCGCCGCCAGACTTGGGCCCGCTGTCCCAGAAGCCCTGGTCGGACGTCGTCGTGTGGGAGATCGAGTCCTGGAAGGTCCACGTCACCGAGCCGCCCAGGGTCGTGGTGACCGAGGCCGGGCTGAAGGCCATGTTGGCCACGGTCACCGACGCTGCGCGGGCCGCGACGTGACCTGCGGACGCGGGCCGTGCCTCGGCTGGGGTGGTGGGGATCAGGATGGCCGCCGTCGCAGCGGCGACGGCGAGAGGTACGAGGAGCCTGCGAACGGACGGGGCGTAGGTCATGCCTGGTGCACGACCGGGGCGCCGTTCTGGTTCAGTCCGAGCGGGCTCGGAGCATCTCGGCGACGAGGAACGCGAGCTCGAGGGACTGCACCCGGTTGAGCCGTGGGTCGCAGACCGACTCGTAGCGGTGCGATAGGTCGATCTCGGCGAGCTCCTCGCCTCCGCCGACACACTCGGTCACGTCGTCGCCCGTCAGCTCGACGTGGACGCCGCCGGGCCACGTGCCGAGCGAGCGGTGAACGTCGAAGAAGCCCTGCACCTCGTCGATGACGTCGTCGAAGCGCCGGGTCTTGTAGCCGGAGGAGGCCTCGAAGGTGTTGCCGTGCATCGGGTCGCAGACCCACGCCACCTCCACCCCGGAGGCGGTGACCTTCTCGACCAGGTCGGGCAGCCCGTCGCGGATCTTGCCGGCGCCGAACCGGGTGATGAAGGTGAGCCGGCCAGGCTCGTTGTCCGGGTTGAGCCTTCCGGCCAGCGCGAGCGCGTCGTCGGCCGTCGTGCTCGGGCCGAGCTTCACGCCGATCGGGTTGCGGATGTGGCGGAACAGCTCGACGTGCGCGCCGTCGAGCTGGCGGGTGCGCTCACCGATCCACACGAAGTGCGCCGAGACGTCGTACGGCGTGTCGGTGCGTGAGTCGATGCGGGTCATGGCGTGCTCATAGTCGAGCACCAGCCCCTCGTGGCAGGTGTGGAAGTCCACGCGGTGGAACTCGTCGGGGTCGGCGCCGATCGCCTGCATGAAGGTGAGGGCGCGCTCGATCTCGGCGGCCACCTCCTCGTAGCGCTGGCCGACCGGCGACTCGCGGACGAAGTCGGTGTTCCACGTGTGCACCTGGCGCAGGTCGGCGTAGCCGCCGGTCACGAAGGCGCGTACGAGGTTGAGGGTCGCGGCCGAGGCGTTGTAGACGTCGACCATCCGCTGCGGGTCGGGGACCCGGGCCTCGGCGGTGAAGTCGAAGCCGTTGACGGCGTCGCCGCGGTAGGCCGGCAGCGTGACGCCCTCGCGGGTCTCGAGGTCGGAGGAGCGCGGCTTGGCGTACTGCCCCGCGATCCGGCCCACCTTCACGACGGGCACCGAGGCGGCGTAGGTGAGCACGACCGCCATCTGCAGCAGCACCCGCAGCTTGTTGCGGACGTTGTCGGCAGTCACTCCGGCGAGCGTCTCGGCGCAGTCGCCGCCCATCAGCATGAACGCCTCGCCGCGGGCGACCGCGGCAACCTTGTCCTTCAGCTCGTCGCACTCACCGGCGAACACGAGCGGCGGCATCGTGCGAAGCCGCGCGACGGCGGCGTCCACGGCCGCGCGGTCGGGGTAGTCCGGCTGCTGGGCCGGTCCGAGGGCGCGCAGTGCTTCGAGGTCAGGGATGGTGCTGCTCACCGCTCAAGGGTACGGGCGAGCCGCACCCGGACACCCATCGTGACCGCTGCTCAGACGTCAGGGTCCGCCACGCCCAGCCGGCGCAGGAGGACCAGTGTGACCTCCGCGAAGTCGTTGCCGGCCACGTCCCGCGCGACCGCACCCCAGTCCACCTGTTCACGCACCGCCCTCGCGGCGGGGGTGGGTACCGCAGCCGCGATGCGGGTCGCGACGTTCAACATCCTCCACGGCCGGAACCCGGCCGACGACGTGGTCGACGTCGCGACGTTCGCCCAGGCGGTGGCCGACCTCGACGCCGACGTGCTCGCCCCGGGATGACGCCGGTCGCCGGGCACCGGACCTTCCCTGCCCATGCCCCACGCGAGCAGCTCGACAACATCCTGCTGGACGGTGGTCTGGTCGCGACCACGGCCGGGGCCCGGCAGCTGCCGCTCTCCGACCACCGTGCGCTCGTGGCCGAGCTGGCTCGGTGAGGGCGGCCCTCGGGCTCGGTCTCAGCCGAAGAAGACCGCCGCCTCGGCGTACTCCTCCGGGCTGACGAGCTTGAGCTCGGCGGTGCCCTCGGCCAGCGGGACGCGGACGATGTCGGTGCCGCGCAGGGCGACCATCTTGCCGAAGTCCTTGTCGGCCACCGCGTCGATGGCGTGCAGCCCGAACCTGGTGGCCAGCCAGCGGTCGAACGCCGTCGGCGTACCGCCGCGCTGGATGTGGCCGAGCACGACGGCGCGAGCCTCCTTGCCGGTGCGCGCCTCGATCTCGCCGGCGAGCCGGTCGCCGATGCCGCCGAGCCGGACGTGGCCGAAGGCGTCCTTCTCCCCCGAGACCAGGGTCATGTCGCCACCGTCGGCCGGCATCGCGCCCTCGGAGACGACGATGATCGGGGCGTAGTGGGTCTGGAACCGGGTCTCGACCCGGTCGCAGATCGCCTGGATGTCGAAGGGCTGCTCGGGGATCAGCACCTCGGTCGCGCCGCCTGCGATCCCGGCGTGCAGGGCGATCCAGCCGGCGTGCCGGCCCATCACCTCGACGACGAGGACCCGATGATGCGACTCGGCGGTGGTGTGCAGCCGGTCGATGGCCTCGGTCGCGATGTTGACCGCGGTGTCGAACCCGAAGGTGAAGTCGGTGCCGGACAGGTCGTTGTCGATCGTCTTGGGCACGCCGACCACGTCGACGCCGAGCTCGGAGAGCTTGGTGGCGACGCCGAGGGTGTCCTCGCCGCCGATCGCGACGAGAGCGTCGACGCCGTTGGCCGCCAGGTTCTCCTTGATCTGCTCGACGCCGCCCTCGATCTTGAACGGGTTGGTCCGCGAGGAACCGAGGATGGTGCCGCCGCGGGGCAGGATGCCGCGGCACTGGGCGATGCCGAGCTCCATGGTCAGCCCCTCGAGCGGCCCCCGCCAGCCGTCGCGGAACCCGATGAAATCGAAGGAGTGATCACGGACACCTCGGCGGACCACCGCTCGGATGACCGCGTTGAGACCGGGGCAGTCGCCGCCTCCGGTCAGGACTCCGACACGCATACCTGCTCCTGAACCTGGTGTATTGGATCGTTCAAGCCGCGGACGACCCTAGTGCCTCCTACTCGACGACGGCCAGCCCGTCCGCGGTGGGTTCGGGGGCCGCGTTGGTCACCCGTGCGTCCGCCAGCGGCATGACCCGGCCCAGCAGCGCCGAGACGGCGACGCCGACCGCGGTCAGGGCGAGCAGCACCAGCCAGAGCACCGTGTCGCCGCGGTCGAGGAGCCACGCGAAGGCCACGGGCGTGATGGTGCCGGCGATGTTCCAGGCGAGCTGGATCAGGGACAGGTAGCGGCCCCTCAGGTGCTCGGGTGCCGCCTCGGCCGCGAGCGCAGAGGTCACGGGGCCCCCGAACAGCTCGCCCAACGTGTAGACGACCGACCCGAGCAGCACCACGACGACGCCGAGGGCCACTCCCGCGGCGGTGGCGCCGAGCATGACGACGTAGGACGCCGCGAAGAACAGGTTGGCGAGCACCAGGATCCGCCAGCGGATCCGGCCGGTCATCGCGCGCACCGCAAGGCCCTGACCCAGGCCGACCATGATGGTGTTGATGGTGAAGACCGCCCCGGTCACCCACCCGGGCAGGCCGAGAAACGTGGTGGCGAAGACCGGCATCGCGAAGTTGAGCACCATCATCGAGGTCGAGAAGGTGAGCTGGGTGCACCACAGGACCCGGTACGGGCCGTCGCGCAGCACCGTCCCCCACGACCCGGGCTGGCGCTCGTGGGCGCTGCGCGCGGTGGCCGGCACGGCGAGGAGCAGCAGGAACGCCACGGCGTACGACGCGGCGTTCGCGATCACCACGGCGGCGTAGGCGCCCTGCGTGCCGATGGTGATCGCGAGCCCGGAGAGCAGGCCGCCGAGCGCGAACCCGACGTTGCGCAGCGCACCAAGGAAGCCGAACCACTTCTCGCGCTCCCCCCGCACCGAGATCGCGGCGACGATGTTGCCGTAGGAGCCCCAGAACGCCGTCCGGCCGATCGCCACGACCACCGTCCAGCCGGTGACCGTCACGAACGAGTCGCTGACCAGGTAGGCGACGAACCCGATGCCCTGCAGCAGGTTGCCGGCCAGCAGCACCTGCTTGGCGCCGACCCGGTCGACCACCGAGCCGATCAGGGGCCCGCTCGGCAGGGCGACCAGGCTGGCCAGCGAGATCGCGGCACCGACCTGCACCAGGCTCAGGTCGGTGGCAACCAGGAAATAGAGCATCGAGATCGGCATGAACACCCCGCTGCCGACCGCGTCGATCGCGATCGCGGTGACGAACCGCCGGTGGCGGCCGACGGACGGGAAGCCGAGTCGATGGAGCACCCCGCGATTCTCCGACCTCAACCGCGCTTGAGGGCAAGCGAGTATGGGCCCAGACCGTCAGCTCAGCTGCAGGAGCGGTGGCCGCGCCATCGGTCGTCGGCTCGCTAGGGTCGGGCCATGACCTTCTCGATCGTGGCCAGGTCCGAAGACGGAGAGTCGTGGGGGGTGGCGGTCGCCTCGAAGTTCCTCGCCGTCGGCTCGGCCGTACCCGCCGCCGTGGCCGGGGTCGGAGCCATCGCGACCCAGGCCAGCGCGAACGTCGCCTACAAGGGCCAGGCGCTGGCCCACATGGACGACGGCGCGACCGCGTCGGTGGCGCTGCAGCGGCTGCTCGAGGACGACGAGGGCCGCGACCACCGACAGGTCGGCATCGTCGACGTCGACGGTGGCTCGGCGTCCCACACCGGGCACGCCTGCCTCGACTGGGCCGGCAGCCTGACCGGCGAGGGCTACGCCATCCAGGGCAACATCCTGACCGGCGAGGACGTCGTCGACGCCATGGAGACCGCGTGGAAGACCTCCGACCCACAGGCGCCGCTGGCCCGCCGGCTGCTTGAGGCCCTGACGGCAGGCGACGCAGCGGGGGGCGACTCGCGGGGGCGGCAGTCGGCGGCGCTGCTGGTGGTCAAGGAGGGCGCCGGCTACGACGGCCTCGATGACATCGCGGTGGACCTGCGCGTCGACGACCACACCGAGCCGATCACCGAGCTGGCCCGGCTGCTCACGCTCAGCGAGCTCTACCTGCAGGCATCCGCCGAGGAGGAGAAGGTGCCGGTGACCAAGGAGCTCGAGGAGGAGCTCGAGGCGTTCGCGAAGGCCCAGGGGGCGCGCGACTTCCTGGCCTGGGTCGGCACCGAGAACTACGAGATGCGGGTCGCGCCCGACCTGTCCTGGATCGACCAGAAGATCCTCGACATCGTCCGGTCCACCCCGGCCAAGTGAGGGTCTCGTCATGAGCGTGTTGGCGATCGACGCCGGCACCACCGGCGTCACCGCGGTCGTCGTCACCGAGGACGGTGCGATCACGGCCAAGGGCTACCAGGAGTTCGGCCAGCACTTCCCGCAGCCGGGGTGGGTCGAGCACTCGCCGGAGGAGATCTGGCAGGCGACCCTCGAGGCGACCCGCGACGCGCTCGCGAAGGTCGACGTGAGCGCCGTACGCGCGGTCGGGATCACCAACCAGCGCGAGACCATCCTGCTCTGGGACCGCGAGACGCTGGGCTCGCCGCGACGGGCGATCGTGTGGCAGGACCGGCGTACGGCCGACATCTGCGCCCGGCTCAAGGACGAGGGCCACGAGGAGCGGGTCGCCGAGCTGACCGGGCTGCGGCTCGACCCGTACTTCTCCGGCACCAAGCTGATGTGGCTGGCCGAGCACGAGCCGCACACCTGGGCGCTGGTGGAGTCGGGCCGCTACGCCGTCGGGACGGTCGACTCCTACCTCATCGCCCGGATGACCCGTGGCACCTACCACGTCACCGACGTCTCCAACGCCTGCCGCACCCTGCTCTTCGACCTCTCGACGGGCGACTGGTCCGAGGAGCTCTGCGGGTTGTTCGGCGTACCCCGCGACGCGCTGCCCGAGCTGGTGCCCAACTGGGGCGAGGTCGCGACCACGGACCCCGCGTCGTTCCTCGACCTGTCCCTGCCCATCGCCGGGATCGCGGGCGACCAGCAGTCCGCGCTGTTCGGGCAGACCTGCTTCGACCCGGGCGATGCCAAGTGCACCTATGGCACCGGGTCGTTCATCCTCACCAACACCGGCCAGACCCTTGAGCGCTCCGACGCAGGCCTGCTGTCGACGGCGGCCTGGCGCTCCCCCTCGGGCGAGCTCACCTACGCACTCGAGGGCGCGATCTTCGTGACCGGGGCGGCCGTGCAGTGGCTGCGCGACGGGCTGCAGATCATCGGCTCGGCGGCCGAGACGGCGGCGCTTGCGGCCACGGTCGACTCGTCGGAGGGCGTGGTCTTCGTGCCGGCGCTCACCGGGCTCGGCGCCCCCCACTGGGATCCGCACGCCCGCGGCCTCATCGTCGGCCTCACCCGCGGCACCACGCGCGCCCACCTGGTGCGCGCGACTTTGGAGGCAATCGCCTTCGAGGTCCGCGACGTCCTGGAGACCATGCCCAACCACGGCGCCCCGCTCCGGGTCGACGGCGGCGCCGCGGCCAACGACCTGCTCTGCCAACTGCAGGCCGACCAGCTCGGCGTCGAGGTACGCCGGCCCCGGCTCGTCGAGACCACAGCGCTCGGCGCGGCGTTCCTGGCCGGCCTCGGCACCGGCGTGTGGTCCTCCACCGACGACCTGCGGGAGACCTGGCAGCTCGACCGGACGTTCACGCCCGCGGACGACCGTGCCGCCGCCGACGCGGCCCACGACCGCTGGATCGACGCCGTCGAGCGGTCGAAGGGCTGGGCAGCAGGCTCCTAGCATCGAGGCATGAGCGATACCCCTCAGCTGCCCGAAGACACCGCCACCCTGACGAACGGCTCGCACATGCCGCTGCTCGGCTTCGGCACCTGGCGGATCAAGGGGGACGACGCTGTGCGCGCCGTCTCGGGGGCCCTCGAGTCCGGCTACCGGCACGTCGACACCGCCACGATCTACGGCAACGAGGCGCAGGTCGGACGCGCCCTGGAGGCAAGCGGCGTGCCGCGGACGGAGGTCTTCGTCACCACCAAGTGCCCGCCCGACCGAGCGGGCCGCGAGCTGGACACGCTCAAGCAGAGTCTCGACCTCCTCCAGACCGACCACGTCGACCTCTGGCTGATCCACTGGCCCGGCCGCGGCTCGGTCACCGTCGACATGTGGCGTGCGTTCGTGGAGGCCCGCGAGGCCGGGCTCGCGACCGAGATCGGGGTCAGCAACTTCGACGTCGGCCTCATCGACTCGGTCACCGACGCCACCGGCGTCAAGCCGGCCGTGAACCAGGTCGAGTGGAGCCCGTTGCTGTTCGACGCCGGCGTGGTCGCCGGGCACGAGACGCGCGACGTCGTCCTGGAGGGCTACAGCGCGCTGCGCGGCGGCACCCTCCACCATCCCGCCATCGTCGGGATCGCCGAGCGGCTCGACCGCACGCCGGCTCAGGTGATCATCCGCTGGCACCTCCAGCACGGGATCGTGGTGATCCCGAAGTCGGTGAACCCCGAGCGCATCCGGTCCAACGCCGACGTGGGCGGGTTCACCCTCTCGACTGAGGACATGGCCACGTTGGACGGCCTGAGCGGGAGCTAGCGCGCCGGCACCCGCGGCCGTCTCCATGGCACAGCACAACCACCCCGCTCGGCAGTCGCTGAGCGGGGTGTGGGGCGGGGTGGTCAGGGTTCGGGGTCGGCCGGGCCGGTGTCGCCGAAGTGGGCGCGGAGCTCGTGGGCGAGCTTGTGTCGTTCGGCGTCGGGGGTGACGTCGATGGTGCCGGATGGGTCTTTGAGGAACTGGTAGCCCAGCGGACTGCGCCACAGATACACACCGGGTTCGACCGTGATGTAGCTCCAGCCGCCGGTGGTCTTCGCCCGGTGATGACCCCTACAGGCGGGTGCCTGGTTGCAGGTGCACGTCGGGCCGCCGTCTTCATATGTCACGCGGTGTTCGCAGTCGCAGTGCTCGGCTGGTCGGTAGCAGTAGGGGAAGGCGCAGACCAGGTCGCGGAGGTAGGTCTGGAGCTTGAGCCGGGAGGTGGCTTGGTAGGAGTTGACGTGGAGGTGGTCGGCGAGGTCGAGGACCGGCTGGACGGTCACCGTCGTGTCGGGGTTGGCGCACCACAGCCTGACTTGTTCGGCGGTGACCGGTCCGGGGGTCTGGTGGACGCGGGCGAGGCCGCCGGCGCCGAGCACGGCGGCG
>Ga0068860_100001059_pt1 | contig 30348 bp, 29 predicted proteins | sample KBSSwiS32_FD_66597 | JGI IMG/M metagenome (GOLD analysis project Ga0068860, IMG submission 66597) | Switchgrass rhizosphere microbial communities from Kellogg Biological Station, Michigan, USA - KBS Switchgrass S3-2 | ecosystem: Host-associated > Plants > Roots > Rhizosphere > Soil ... | reverse complement strand
GATATCTATTTAATTTCCCAACGCACCATTGGCAGGAAGCATTGCCGGTGATGGCCGATTGTATGCGTAATGTTCGTTTTGATGAAGAGATGCTTTCTTCCGAAATGAAAGCGGTTATTCAAGAATTGAAAATGTATCGCGACAAATATACGCGCACATTGATCGACGATATGATGGCAGCAATTTTCGATGGCCATCCATACCATCACCCTATCATTGGCTACAAGCATGATTTGTGGAGCGTTCATAGCCAGAACTTGCATGATTTCTATCGCAAACATTATGTGCCAAACAATGCAACGCTCGTTGTGGCTGGCGATGTTGATCCTCAAGAAGTTTTTGCATTAGCAGAAAAATATTTTGGACAAATCCCTGCGGATAAAAATTATAAAAAAGAACAATTTCCGTTTAACCCAGATATCGAATCTAAAACGGTTAAACTTTATCGCGATGTGCAGCAGCCAGTTGCCATCTACGCGTTTCTTGCACCCGGAACCTACAAGAAAAAAGATCACATTCTCAACATGTTGAGCGAAGTGCTGGGCAAAGGCAAAAGCTCGCGCCTCTATCGCAAAATTGTTGATGAGCTCCAGTTGGCAACATCCCTTTCTGTTTCTGCGGAAGATCTTTTTGAGCACAGTCTCTTGCTGATCGCCTGCTATCCAAAAACAGAAGCGGACATTCCGAAAATTGAAAAAGTGATCAAGGAAGAAATCGAAAATCTTCTAGCTAACGGTGTTACTGATCGAGAGATTGATCGTGCATTCAAGCAAATGAGCATGGAAGTCTATGACATGCTTGAAGACATTGAGCATCAAGCCTACGAGATTGGCAAATATTATTTAGCCACTCGCGATGAGAATTATGTCTTTACTGGTCTTGATATCAAGCATGATGTGGCTAAAAAAGCGGTTGAGCAACTTGCAAAAGAAGTGTTGCGCCCTGCATTGATGCACAAAGGTTTTGTGCTCCCATTGCCTGAATCGGAAAAAGCTGCATGGCAAAAAGTGCAGGAAGAATCTGATGCAGAAGATGAACGCATTCTCTCTGCACGCATTCGCAGCACCGAAGTTGAACCGCCAAAATATGCCAATGAATTAGAAGTGAAAGATCCAGATACATTCAATTATCCAAAATCAAAAGAGTTTACGCTGGATAATGGATTGAAGGTTCTCTGGTATCACAATGAAAACACGCCAAAGGCGAATTTATCGCTCAGCTTAAAAGCGAAATATTTTTATGATCCAGAAGATAAGCAGGGCATTTCTCGCTTTGTGAATGCATTGCTGACTGAAGGTACGAAGAACTACACGGCAGAAGAATTTGCTGATGAGATTGAATTTCGTGGTATGTCGATCAACACCTATTCGGGTGGCTTATCGATGGGCATGCTTTCAGAAGATCTCGAGTTTGGTCTTGGCTTGATTGATGAAATGTATAATCGTGCAATCTTCGATGAAAAGCAGATTGAAAAAGTTCGTGCGCAAATGCTCGCGAGCATCAGAAACTTCTGGGATTCTCCTTCGAATGTGAGTGGTCAGATTACCAAAGAACATATTTATGGAAACCATCCATACCACAAAAATAGTTTGGGTACTGCTGAATCAATCAAAGGTATCACGCGTGATGATTTGATCGCCTACTACAAAAAATATTTCACACCACAAGAAGCGCAACTTGCAATCGTGGGTGATTTAGAGAATCAGGATCTGCAAAAGCTGGTCAAAAAAACATTGGGCAACTGGAAGCGCGAAATGGTGCCATCAGTTGAATTCCCAGCAATTGCGCAAACCAAAAAGCATGAAGTTAATTATCCGATGAATCGTGATCAGGTTGTTTTGAGCTTTGCATCAAAATCGATCACGCGTAACGATCCAGATTACGACAAATTGCTGCTTTATAACCAAATTTTTGGTGGTGGATCATTAGGCTCCATGAGCTCTCGCTTGTTCGAATTGCGTGAACAGTCTGGATTGTTCTATACAATCAATGGCTCATTCACCGCAGGTTCAGATGAAGAGCCAGGCATGGTGCTGATTCGTACCATCGTTTCGAATGATCGTCTGCAGGAAGCAGAAAAAGTGATCAAAGAAACTTTGTATACCGCTGCAGACACAGTCACAGAGGAAGAATTTGAAGAAGCGCGTCGCGCCGTTCTTTCATCCTTGATTGATCTTTTTGTGTCGAACGAAAGTATCGCAAACGCATTCCTGTTTCTTGAACGTTTTAAATTGCCACACAACTTTTTTGATACCCGAGTGCAAACACTTGGTCATATCACCAAAGATGAGATGCAAGAGGCGGTCAAGCGGGTGATGCCAAAAGAGTTGCTGACCGTGCGCGTTGGGCGTGTTGAGAGCGTGGAGTAGAAGAGGAAGGTTTTTCTTTAGACAAGCCTTTCATCAAAGATATGCAATACACTGTCTTCCAATCCACCTATTCCACCCACTTTTTCTAGTGTTAGGCTATCCACTTTTTTCTGAATCTCAAAGAGCTCGGCATGCAAGTCGGGCTCTTTCTCTGCTGATCTTCCTTTGATTTTTTCAAGAAGATCTATGGTTTGTTTTGCCCATTCAAATGCTTCATCTTTTGCGGGATCATTCTTTTTCGCGAGCCAACAATAGAGGGCGGGAGCTTGCAATTCGCGATCAGTCAGATAGACCTCTTGGCCGAATCGCTTCTCAGCATGAGGATAGTTGTTACGAATTATCTCCTCAAGCGGCTTAAATTGATCTCCATCATATTCATTCATCGCCGCCAGGAGCTCGGCTATTGATCCAACATCGCTTGGGACTATTCTATTCTTTATACATACTCGTTGGTATTCCTCTTTCAGCGCAAGAGGGAGATGTTCCTTGCAGTGGCAATTCTGGTCATTAGATCCTGCAATCCAGGAGCCCCAACTAGCTCCTAAAACTTTTGGCAATATTTTTCGACACGCGGAACCGATAACGCCTTCAGCATGTCGCGCTGTTGCTAGAGCGCCACAGAGTCCATATTTTTCAGGCTTCAAAAACCATCGACCGTATTCTCCATTGTTGTCATAATCACTTTCTGCAAGTTCACCACAAAGCATAGTGGAACATCCATGGGGTAAATCATATTCTTCCCAATCGCCTTGTTTTTTGCGTGAATCTATGCCGATTTGTGTTTTGCCAGCTTTTTGACTTTTGGAAAAATGGGTTGAATGGCGCGCGTAACTCAAACCATTGTTCGAGAAGTACACAGAATTTCTATGTGCGTTATCAGTTGTTATTTCAAAATAGTGATGAAAAAAATTCCAGAGGGGCATTGATCTACCATTGTGCTTTGTCTCTTCGACCACAAACATGCCATTGTTGAATGTTGGATGCAAAGAGTACATGAACCAGCACACATTTTTCAGGGCTTCCAGATATTTTTGTGGATCTGCCGGTGTAAAGCTTAACTTTGAATATCTTTTTTCAAAAACGGTTGCTCCACCCTGAATAACGGCAGGAATAATGTCATTATATTTTTTTGAGCACCAGCGGTGCAGTGTTTTATCTTCGAAATAGGCTTGCATAGCAGGATCATTTGGAAATGGTTGATGATCCAGCCAAAAGAATCCATGATCATCTTGTTCTTTATAGAAGGAGCCGGTCAATTTTCCACCTTCAGGTGAAGACTGGGCAGATGTGCCTCGATTACTTTTGCCACCTGAGTTTCTTGCTTTTGCAACGGCCGAGGGCTGACGCGGCTGTGCTTTGAGCCAAAGGTGCTGCCCATTACCATCCTTATCATCGAATGATTCATCCATTGGCGCATCGTCCGAATCATCATCTGGAACGCTCAACGCACTGGCTAATGCTTCTGCATCTGTTAGTAGATTATTCCTTAAATTTCTGACTTGGGATCTTGATTCTCCTGGTGCTGTGTCCCTGTCTGGTAATGGTTCCATGCACAAAGCAACGCTGCTAAAAAAGAGTGAGCAGAAAAAACGAAGTGATAATTTTTTCATAAATTCCATGGAGATCCCTCATTACTTCAAACTATTTTTAATGTCTCGCAATTCCTGTGCGCTCGCTGCAAATTGTTTTCGTTCCAGCTCATTGAGCGGCATGGTGACAATCTTCTCGATGCCCTTTTCGCCCAGAACAACGGGCAGGCTCATACAAATGCCTTCGGCCTCAATGTAGGTTGAAACGGGCACAATTTGTTTTTGATCAAACACAATCATCTCGCACAATTTTGCAACGCAGGTGGCGATGCCAAAAAAAGTTGCGCCTTTGCAATCGATAATTTCATAGGCACGATCGCGCGTTTGTTGCGCAAGGGCGATGCGCGTTTTCTGATCCAGTTCGGGAAATGCATCGATAGAATTTCCATCAATATGCGCGGATGACCATATTACCACTTGCGAATCGCCATGTTCGCCGAGAATATAGGCATGCACTGATTGCTCAGCAACATTTAATTTATGTGCAATCAATCCATGTAGGCGCTGCATGTCCAAAAATGTTCCCGATCCAAAAACCTGATTGCGCGGTAAGCCGAGTGTTTCTTGTGCAATGCCTGTGAGAATATCCACCGGATTGGTCACCATGATAACAATCGCATTGGGATTGACCGGTTTTATTTGCGAGAGAATTGATTGGATTATTTTTTTGTTGATCTCGAGTAGTTCAAGTCGCGATTGGCCCCGCTGCTGCCGTGCGCCAGCTGCGATGATGATAATGTCTGCATTGCGCGCATCATTGATGGTGCCATTGTGAACTTTTGAACTCTGGCAAAATGGTAACACATCCGAAAGATCTAAAATTTCGCCATGGCAGCGCGTTGTATCAATATCGATGAGCAACAGCTCTGCAACAACATTTTTCAGCATCAGTGCATAGGCGGTTGTGGTACCAACTGATCCGGCACCGATTATGGCAATTTTAGAATGCTTCATATCTGCTCCTTGAGATGGTTCCAATTGCTCACTACACTAACATATACACAGCACATGTTTCCACTTAAAAGACTTTTATCTTAGATTGACCGATGCTAACTGCCAACACATTTCATTACATTTTTCTATCAGAACAAATTTCTTTCTTCAGGAATTTTATTTGGGATTTCTATGCGCAGCATCAGCGACCATTCGCATGGCGGAATGTGGAAGATCCCTATTTGGTAGTCGTTTCAGAGATCATGCTCCAGCAAACGCAAACCTATAGGGTCGAGCCAAAATTTGATGCATTCATCGCCGCATTTCCAGATTTTCAATCACTTGCCGATGCAAGCCAGCGAGATGTTTTGAGCGCATGGCAGGGACTTGGTTATAATCGGCGCGGCATGTTTTTGCACAAGATTGCACAAAAGGTGGTTGCAGAATTTGGTGGCACATTGCCAAATGATCCAGAAATTCTCGTCACCTTTCCTGGAATCGGCAAAGCAACTGCTGCCTCAATTTGTGCCTTTGCCTTCAATCGGCCAACAATTTTTATTGAGACAAATATTCGCACCGTTTTTATCCACTCATTTTTTAAAGATCGTGATGGCGTGCATGATAAAGAACTGATGCCGCTCATTGAACAATCGCTTGATCATGAAAATCCCCGCGAATGGTATTATGCACTGATGGATTATGGTGTTCATCTGAAAAAGATGTTGCCCAATCCAAGCAGAAAAAGCCGGCACCACACCAAGCAGAGCAAGTTCGAAGGATCCGATCGGCAAATTCGGGGCATGATCATTCGCTTGCTGACCGATCATGGTACCCTCACTAAAAAAAAGCTGCTCAGCTCGATCGATCGGGATGCGCATCGAATTGAGAAAATCGCGTTGCAGCTTGTGGCGGAAGGTTTAATCTCTACCGGCGGAAATAACTTTTTTATCTAAGGAACAGCTGCGGTGAACATCAAAAAATTGTTGTGCATGATTGTATTATTCATTGTGCAATCAAATTTCTGCATGGAAGATCAGGAGCGAAAATCAAGGGTGGAAGTTCTTGATGATGGCCATGAATGGATGATTATTGAAAATGAGGAAGACTTCGGTCCTTATGCGGGCAATCTTGTTGCATGCAGATCGAGCGTGGAAGAAATAAGAAGGTATCAAAGTAGATATCGGCATCCGGAAAGTTCTGACTTTTATGTTTTTATCACCAATAGTCCTATCTCAAGCCCGATTTATTGTGCGCGTTCTCATCGCGAGGTCAAAGACTGTTCAAGTGCAGTGAGGTTATGTCGAAGTTGGTCCGCTGACGATGAGCCTATTGCAGCCGTTCGACTATTGACGAGAAAAGAGGTGCGCTATTTTAAGGCGCCGAGCAAGGAAATCCTGTATCCACAAGCTCCAGAGGACACTTGCTTCACTCTTAGCAATCTGATGGAGAAAGAACGCAAGCCTCATTTTTGGAATCGAGTGCAAAAAAACATTTGGACAAAACAACGATTGTTGCACATTGGGGCCAAAGACCCAGGATCTGCCCTTTGTGGAACTCCTAAAGACATTGTTCGTAAAATTGCGTGGCATGTCATTGATGCAGAAGCAAATGAGAAGATGGCGGAAGCAAAACTAGACGATCTGTTGGTTCTCGAATAATAATTCAAATTTTCCAATTTTTGACACTAGGCGCAAAAGACGTAGACTTGAATTAGAGCGTTTAAATCACCTTTTCTTGAAGGTATCTTTTATGAAAAAATTAGCATTATCATTTTTGTTGGCACTCGGATTTGTGGGCACCATTCAACCGATTAGTTTGCAAACAGTCTATGGCATTACCGGTGGCGTGGGTGTTCTTTCTACCGCGGGAACCTATTGGTTCACCAACAATCACAATTTTAGCTATCCCATAGTGTGGAGTGTTGGTGTGGGCGGATTAGCATCAGCTGCTACCTATTTCCTCTTGTATCAATACACCCCAGAAGGTCGCTATGCATGGGCGCAAGTCAAAGTGCAACAAGCAGGATGCAATCCACTCAGCTCCCAACCATTCGAATCGGATGCAGCATTTTTTGATGTGGTTGAAGATCTCTATATCGGCGAAGATTGGTGGCTTGTGACTGCCTTCAATGAATTGACCATTCTCCTTGATGGCTGCCGCTCAGCACTCGATCAACTCGATCAGGCGAAGGCCGGCTCAGGTGACAATTTCAGCTTCGTGCAACAATGCAACACACTCTCTGGCGTTGCGCGCAAATATATTTTGAATCTGACAAACGCGGTGAAACGTATTCGCAATCACAAAGATTATATCGCGCAGATGAAAGAATTTAAGCGCATGGAAATGGAAAAACAAAAGTTGGCGGTAGAGCAAGCAAAAGCAAATGCAGCGATGTCTCAGGCATCAGCAAGCTGGAGCCAAGCCGGTGCGCAGTGGCACATGGCGCGTAACTAAACACAGTTAAAATGAACAAAAAAATTGCGGGGCTTTTTGCCCCGCTTTTTTTTGAGTTGCCACTCATTCTTTTTTCGCACTTTGAACCGGCCTATATTTTTCCGGATTCAATTCTTCATTTTCTGGCCAAAGTTGATAGGGAGTTTTCCCATCACAGTTTTCAATGCTCAGTAGTTGGAAGGGAGAGATGTTATCAGTCCTTAGCAGTGGAAAATACTTTTTCCTAACATCTTTGAGCGTTGTATAAAGAGATGATGGGTATAGTCTTTGCAGGCAACAAAGGAGTGTGAAACGTCCTTGATATCTCTGATGCCGCTCTCTGCAGCCCTTAATGATGGCTGAACCAATCTGTTTATTAATATCAAGGTCCTCGGTTTGCAAATAATTCCTTCTCATACCATCCTTCCCAAGCGCTACACAGTGAAGGACCGTGAGTTCTGAATCTTTAGTTTGTGCACAGAGATCGACACCCGCTTTTATGAGCATCTGAGCTTTACCGAATCGCCCTTCCATCCATCTAATGAAAAAAGGGGTAATGGCGTGAAGAGGCGATTCTCCCAATTCATTTTGTTCTGGTCTGACTCCCATTTCTAAATAGAATTCCATTAATTCTGCAGGGGCATCTGGGTATAGAGTCTGCAAGAAGGCTTTAGGTATTGTGGCCCCTTTTGCTAGCAGAAGCTTGGCTATTTTAGGAGTTGATGCGCATTGTAATGGACATAATCCAACGGGCCTTGACACTTGGTTAGGATCAGCCTTTTTTTCTAGAAGATATTGCACAAGCCAATAATTGGAAAATCTTGAGGCTCGTGTCAGCGGTGTGGTCCATGTATGTTTCGATATTTCACCTTCTTCATGTGCGTCATAATTAGGGTCAGCGCCAATTGCAACGGCCAATGGGATTCGAGTATCAGTGTCTTGAAATTGCCGAACACTCATAGCGCCACTTAATAATTTATTTTTGTCTTCTTGACTCCAGCTGCGTGCTGCAAGCCATGATGGGTTTTTTGCGAGGAGATATTCTTCGGATATTGGTGAGTCATAGTTCAGCATATAGACTGACCGCAATAAAGCTGTTATTTTTGGGTCTGATCCATTGTCCATCGCCATCGTGTGCGCTGCAATGTTGGTCAGAAAAAGTGTGATAATTAAGTTGCGATTCATAAATTTTTACTCTGTTGTTAGAAAATCTGTTTCAAAATTATATAGCCAAAATTAATCATTGAATAGCAAATGGAAATAGTTACTCTAAATGCATAATATTTGAACAGCAAGATGGGACGAGCAATGAAAAAACTATTTCTTCTTTTCTTTTTTTCAAGTGCTACATGCGCAGCAGAACAGGGAACTATTATTTTGATTGGCGGATTGCCAAGTTCTGGCAAAACGAGCGTGGCCCGAGCATTGCAATCGCTCTTTGCGCAGAAAGATACTCAGCCATTTCTGCACATGTCCCTTGATCAATTTATGTGCATGCTTCCGGAACAATGGTTCTCGATGAATGCACAGGCCACCATCGAACGACATGCTTCCGGAGTTGTTTTTATCGATCAACAAGATGAGCAGGGTCCGAAGACCAAAATTCAAGTTGGCGAAGTTGCAATGCAACTTCTATCCGCCTATTTTCCGATGCTCAAACTATTGGCATCACAGGGGAATAGCATTATTTCGGAAGCTGTTTTTAATTCAGATTATTTGCGCGCGGCAGCGTATGAACTTGCAGGATTTCGCGTCTATTCGATTGGGACACTGTGTCCACTTGAGATAACGCAGGAACGTGAAAAGAAACGGGGCGCTGTGAATGGGGGATACATCGGATTATCCCGTTGGTATTTTGAAGAGACCGATACGCATAAGCATGATTATTATGATTTCAGTGTGGACACCTCTCGCAACACGCCGCAAGAAGCTGCTCAAAAGATCTATGATTTTATTGCACGCGAGGAGCCGACAGCTCTCAAACACTTGCTACGTGAATCACGATAAATCTATTTGCAAACGACCGCTTTAATTCGATCCACATATTTTTCAAGATCGCGCTCAAGCTCACCAAGCATTGCGAGGCACTCTTTTGAGCCACCATGCGCTTCGTCAATGTTGGCATGCCGTTCAATGAACCACAAGATGCTGCTCAGCTCGTGCAACAATTTGATCTTGTTGTAGACGCAGTTATTTAATTTTGCCATAAACTATCCCCCTCTGAAAATATTCCCTATTAGAAATAATTGTATCAGAGGGGGCATTTAGTTTTCAAGGGAATCGAAAGAGTCTATTTTATTTTCGATCCTTTGATCATCAATTCAAGAGCGGCCGTGTTGCGGAAAAATAAACGGCCTCTTCTAACGATTTCAGTTTTCAGCCTAGCTCGTTCCTTTTCGAGGTTGTCTATATCTTCAGCGGTGGTGCTTGAATGGCTGAGAGTAGCGGCCTGCTCACTCTGGTTGAGTTTTATTGCAGCTTCCAAATAGAGCTTTTTATTGTAGGCGGCGCTATGTATTGCCTTGCGAAGCTCGTTGTTTCCGCGGAGGATTGGCGAGGATGTTACAACCTTAGAAAGGGTGCTCGCCTTTTCCCACATACTAGCGGCGGTTGGATTTAGGAGGCGGAAGTCTTCATGACTAAGGCCCTTAAAACCCTGCGCTTCGACACGGTTTACCGCTACAACAAAAGGTATGACGACTGCGGTCTCTTGGTGGACTTGAGGTTTTTCCAAAGTAGCAGAATCTGTAGCGGAAATCCCGAAAGAGAGTTGTGTGGCAAGTAATGCCCCATGGAAATCCATAATAACCCCTAAATTGGTATAATTGGATTGATTAATATAATTGACACAAAGATTGTAATACTGCTCACTATGAGCAGTATTACAACCAACTTTTTATCGCGCGATTATTCGCTCAAATATTGTTTCAACAGATCTTGAATCACCTTCGGATCTCCCTTGCCTTGCGTTTTTTGCATCGCTTGGCCAACAAAGAATCCAAACACGCGATCCTTACCAGATTTGTAGAGCGCGACATTTTCAGGATGCGCTGCTAAAATTTCCTTCACAATCGCAGTCAGTTCGTCTTTCGATCCGATTTGCTCGAGACCTTTTTCCTTGACGATATCTGCCGGATTGCCGCCCGTTGTTGCCACAACGGCAAACACTTCTTTTGCCGCATGGCCATTAATTTTGCCATCTTCAAGCATGGTGATAATCGCCGCCAATTTTTCTGGCGTCACCTTGCATTGATTCAATTCAATTTTGTGCTCTTTCAAATAGCCCATCACATCGCGCAAAACCCAGTTGACGATCTGCTTGCTGCCAGTTTGCTCGAATGCTTTTTCATAGTAGTTTGCCAGTTCTCGATCTTCGATTAAAATGTCCGCCTCATACGGGCTCAATCCATTTTGAGCAACGAAGCGATCGAACTTATCGTGGGGCAACTCAGGCATGGCATTTTTGACCTGCTCTAATTGCTCTTCATCAATTACCACGATCGGCAAATCAGGATCTTGGAAGAAGCGATAATCTGCGGCCTCTTCTTTTGAGCGCATGATTATTGTTTTATTATTTTTATCATCCCACAAGCGTGTTTCTTGTTTGACCTTCCCGCCACCTTCCAACAATTCGATTTGGCGCTCAATCTCATAATCAACCGCATCGCTGATGAACTTGAAGGAGTTAATATTTTTCAGCTCAACTTTGGTACCAAGTTGTTCCGCGCCTTTTTTGCGTACGGAAATATTGGTATCGGCACGAAATGCGCCTTCTTCCATGTTGCCACTGCAAATTTGTAAATATTGCACGATCGAACGGAGGGCTTTCAAATAGGTGCGTGCTTCATAGGAGCTTGAAATGTCGGGATAGCTCACCATCTCCAAAAGAGGGGTTCCCGCGCGATTCAAATCCACGAAGCTTTCGTTGCTCGAACTTGAGTGAATATTTTTCCCCGCATCTTCCTCGATGTGGATGCGAATCAGACGAATATTTTTAATGCTGCCATCTTCCAAGCGAATAGGCACAAAGCCTTCGAGGCAAATAGGAAGATATTGCTGCGTGATCTGATAATTTTTTGGCAAGTCAGGATAGAAATAATGCTTGCGATCAAACGTTGATTTTGGCGAGATGGAACAGTTGGTCGCCAAACCAGCAGCAATCGCATAGTTGATCACCGCTTTATTAAGAACCGGAAGTGCGCCGGGATAGCCAGCACAAATGTTGCAAATATTGCTATTCGGTTCTTTGGTGATGCGGTTTGCGCAGGAGCAAAAAATTTTACTTTTTGTTGCCAGCTGCACATGAACTTCTATGCCTATAGTTGTTTCATATTCCGGATAGCGATCCAGCACAGAAATGAGTTTAGTCACAGATGAATCCTTTTTGCAGTCTTATTCAAATGTTTTATTGTTTAACAATTTTATAGGTGCCCAGAGCAAGCTGTTTGTCGCTCGCAAGGGTGATCTTGGTTGATGCAAGTTTTTCTAGCGTGAAAATAGCTTTGTATTCGGTGCCAGAAATATAATCAAACAGCGCAGGGTTCAGGTGAATGCTAATTTCGCTGCCCACTTTCTGGCTGCTCAACTCACTCTTAATTGCTTGCAGCACTTCATAGCATTGCGTACGAACTGATTTTATAAAACCAAGGCCTTTGCAGCAATCGCATGTTGCCGTTAGTTCCTGCACCAATGTTTTGCCTGAGCGCTTACGCGTCATCTGCACGAGGCCAAATTCAGAAACTTTGAGTACCACTGATTGGAATTTGTCTTGTTCGCGCAACGTTTTCTCAAAAAGATTGAAGAGCTTGTGCCTATTTGCGGGCACTGCCATATCAATAAAGTCGATAACAATCAGACCACCAATATTGCGCAAGCGTAGTTGGCGTGCAATTTCCTCAGCAGCTTCCAAGTTGGTTTTCAGGATAGTGTCTTCCATCGCCGTTTTGCCAATGAATCTGCCGGTGTTCACATCGATAACGGTCATAGCTTCAGTCGATTCGATGATCAAAGAGCCGCCCGATTTGAGATACACTTTTTTGGCGAGAGTTGCTTCAATCTGTTTTTCAAGATCGTAGTGATCGAAGATCGAATCAGTTTGCGCATAAATTTTTACGCGGTCAGCATATTCCGGTGCGATGTCTTTAACAAATCGGTGAACGCGATGCTGCATATCACGATCATCAACGATAACTTCTTCAACGCTATCATCAAGATGGTCACGAATAATTTGGAGTGGCACATCGATATCTTCGTAAATTTTTTCTTCTGGCTTGGCATCCTTGAATGCCTTCTCCACGATCTGCCACTGTTTGACTAAAAAGTTGAGATCGGCAACAATTTCCCGATCGGTGCGATTTTCGGAAGTGGTCCGAATGATAGCGCCCATCCCTTGGGGTAAATTTTCACGCACAAGGCTTTTGAGCCGTTGGCGCTCGTCACGATCAGCAATTTTTTTCGAAACACCGATGCGGGGAATATTTGGCATCAAAACGATGAAGCGTCCTGGCAGGGTAAAGCAGGTTGTTAGCTTGGCCCCTTTTTCATAGACAGGCTCTTTGCTGACCTGAACCAGAATCTCCTCGCCTTCCTTCAAAATTTTGGCAATATCCGGTTTGGTGCGGCGTGGTTTTTTGGTTCTTGGTGACTCTTCATCCTCAATAGCATCGCTAAATTTGTTGAGTGCCATCTCCCGATCAATCTCGGAGATGTGCAGAAAGCCGGCGCGGGCCTGGCCGATATCCACGAATGCGGTTTGGATTCCGGGCAAAACCTTAGTGACTTTACCCTTAAAATAAGCACGCTCGAGAGGTTCTTGCGCGTGGGCGGAAAAATAGATGTGTTGCAGGCGCCCATCCTGCGTGATGGCTATCCGTGTCTGCCACGGTGTGTCGTTTATTAGAATTTTTTTCATTAATCCCCCACAAATCAGGCTTCTTGGCCCGATCGGGAACAGTTAAATAATTTTTTTATTAGTAAATTTTTATTCATTACCCAGCTCTACTCATTATCTATTATAGCCGATTTATGCAAATTAGAGTAGAAACTATGCTGAAAGTGTGATAAATTTTCCAAATCGGGATGAAAACAGTAGTACAAAGATAATTCATCATTAGTTTATATGCAGGAGGCACAGGTATGGTAGTAGGAAAAAAATCTCTTTTAGCAGGTATGGCTCTTTTGAGTTTATTGCCGGGCTGCGGGGGTCGTAAAAAAGACAAAACCATGGATGAGAACAAAAAAGTTGCTCAGCGCATGGTGAATATCCCCCTCGCGGATAATGAAATTATGGCTGAATCTGACATCGCTCTCGAAGAAGAAACCTTGCGTAGCTTCTTTGAAGACGATCTTCAAGAATTCGTTGCAGCGGTTGACGATAAAGACGGTGGAAAACAAGCCGCTCGCACTAATGCTGATCGCTTAACAACTGATGCAGATAACAGTGAGTTCGCATGGGTTCAAGGCGACGACCAAGCAGCGGGCGCGTTCAAAACAGTCTTCTTCGATTTTGACCGTTCAAGCGTTCGTCCAGACCAAAAAAATATCGTAGAAAGCGATATCCAAGCAGCGCGCAAAGTACTTGCTGAAGCTCGCAAAAATGGTGCAGAACCAACAATCGTGATTGAAGGGCATGCGTGCCACTCAGCAGGTTCATCTGCATACAACTTAGCGATTTCAGAACGTCGTGCTAAAGCGATCTCTGATTGGTTCGTGTCTGAAGGCGTTGCTCGCGACAACATCAAAATCGTTGGCCGTGGAAAAGAAGTTCCAGCGGTTGTTGATGGTAGACCGGTTACTGGTGGACGTGAAGAACAATGGCCAAACCGCCGTGTTGAAGTTCACGTAATCAATAGCTAAATTTTGATTCGTTATTGAAATTTTGGGCCCGTCATTTCTTACCGAGAAATGACGGGCCCTTTTTTTTATCTAGATCCCATTCGCCGACTATTACCAACTGCCTGCTTCTTGACCATGGTCTCAAGCTTGTTTTCCTTATACCAGTTGTTTCTTATTTTTTGCAGCCGATGCTCTTCTCGCAGATTCGGGTGAGCAAGGTGATATTTGAAGATATCCCGCTCTCTCAGATTTTCATGCAGGTGACTATAGTGAGGCATTTGAGGTGTATCTTTTGGATAGTAGCCCTTCGGATAGATGGTCACATCCTCAAAGCTTTCGCCCGGCTTTGCCTTCTCCTTCATCGAGGCACTGCCCTGCGTATAATAAATCAGATCGGTAATCTTGCGACTAAATCGAGGCCACTTGTTGAGGCCCGGTTCATTCTGGAACATCTGATACAGATCATTTAAGACTTCCTGCGCGCTTGCCCGGTTTGCTGGATAGAGGACAATGATCGGAAGATTATCCTTAATGCCATTTTCATCCTCATACGATTGCACATACATTTTCACCCCCTCAATATTATCAGGGTGTTTTTCCATGTAGGTGAGCAGCTGATTAAAGACCGCAATCCGATTTTCCTTGGTGGGCATCAGATAGAATTTGTAGTTTTCAACATCATCCTTAATTTCCCGGTGCGCCACTCCAATATAGGAAAATTGCGCAGGTGGCCAATCAGGCCATTTGGTGATGTTGCATTTTTTGCCATTGAGTATGTAGTCCTTCGTGGCATCGAAGGAACCAAAAGAGTTACCATTAAAATCACGAGAATCACCAAAAAAAGTCTTGGAATCTCGTGCGGCTGCCAGCAATTGCTCCGCGCTTGGAAGTGTTGTTGATTTCATGCCAAGAAGAGTTGTGCTGCACATAAGCGCAACAAGAAATCTAGAGAATTGTTTCATTGTCCCATCCCCCTAAAAAAAATAAAGCCCTGTTTTTAAAGTAGCCTATTTCTGAGAGAGAAGTGAAGATATGAGTTGAAGTTGATGAGAATTGATGCTTTATCCCCAAGTGGGGACCCCAAAAAAAACGAGATTAAAGGTCAGGAGTTTCAAATAAAATGCGGCCATTATTAGACCGCACTTTTCCGATTTTTCTTACGGGGCCCCCATAAACGCGGCTTTTAAGCCGCATATGGGGATTTATGATATAATTTCTTTAATGAGCTTTTTAATCTCGGAACATCCGCGCTTTTTGTTCATATTTTCCAAGTTCTGGCGCATGATAGCTAGGGTCTCTGGATTTGCGATCATACTCTCCACGATGAGGCGGATCTCTTCATTGCTCTTCACGCTTTTGCCAAACTCATATTCTTCTGCAATTTTATGGTTCAGCTGTTCCCAGGCCATCACGGTGGCAGTGGCATCCAAGAGCATCGGAATGTTCATATACATCCCTTCGCAAAAGCTAACTGATCCAGACTTGGTCACAAACAGATCGCTGACTGCCATCAATTCCGCAACGCGATCAGTGAATCCAATGATCGTCAGGGAAACATGGGGTGATAACTCTAGCTCTTCAATTTTTGCGCGAAGGCCTTCATTTTTCCCGATACAAACAATTAGATGGACTGGCTGCTCACACTTAACAAGTTCCTGAGTGAAATCATAGGAGGTGACCGATCCAACGGCGCCCATCATGACCATCACTACCGGTTTGTTGGTAGGAATATTAAATTCATCTTTAATTTTATCCACATCTTTTGGCTCAAAGAACGCGGGACGCAACACAAAGCCGGTAATATACAATTTGTCGGCAGGAATGTGTGCCTTCTCGATGGATTGCTTGATCAACTGATTTTCGAAAGGAAGGGTGAAATATAATTTTTTATAGTCTGATGCTTTTGAACCAACGCTGAAGGTTGATGCATCTAGATCGGTTGGGATCACTAGGAAGGGAAGATCCAGCTTTTTAGTGACGGCAAGAATACTGGCATTCACAAAAGGGATAACTGAAATAACCAAATCAGGCTTTTCTTTGCGCAAATATTCTTCGACTCTGCGCTCAACGCGGAAGGCAAAAAAGCTATAAAGCCAGCGGCCAGCTTGGGCAAGAGTGTTGTTGGCCCAATAAATGCGGCGACGAATAAACCAGTTATAGATCATTTCGCCGTTATAGCGGCCTCTGGAGATATAATTGAGGGGATCGATGTTGCCCAAAACATCAGTAAAAATGTAGGCCTGAGTGACCGTGTACTGACCTTTAAGCTGTTCTTGAAGTGCATTGGTCACCGAGGTGTGACCCCCGCCGGCAGGGCAGGTAAAAATAACAATCTTTTTCATACGTGCATGTTCCTTAATATTCACTGGTCCCCACCTAATTATGACTAATATATCATATTTTCATTAAAAAATTCTATGGACTGCCTATTTGCAGCTATAATAATTGAATATTGATATCCCAATAGGGTAGCCTAATTTAGACAGTTTCAGGTTGGCGGATTAATTATTAGAGGAAATGCAGATGAAAGAATTTTCTATAGGCAAGGCGTATAAGCAGGCCTTTAATATGGCAATAGATAATATTGGTACCATTTTTTTGGCCTATCTTGCCCTTGTTCTGGCAGGCCTCTTGGCTATGGCGGCGGGAGTGCTGCTTTTTAAATCTTATTGGTTGGTGCTCATTATTCTCCTGATCTCAGTAGCTTTTTCTTTTATGGCATCCGTCGGCACCCTGCAGATAGGCTTCGATTTGATAGATCGTGGGGCAAGTGATTGGAAGAGAATGTTTCTGGTGTACAAATTTTTCTGGGCAATTTGCTTTGCTGGATTCTTTTATATGCTCATGACATTTGCTGGGTTTTTGCTATTGATTATCCCTGGGATTATTTGGCTTGTTGAATATAGTTTTATTGATTTATTTATTGTGGACACGGATTGTTCAGTTTCCGATTCTTTCACTTTTTCTAGCGCGCTAACCGCGGGGCAAAAAGTGCATCTTTTATTTTTTATAATACTTAATTGGGTATTGATGACGGCGAGCGTGAACCTTTTGTTTCCAGTCGTGCAGTTTGCCCGAATTTCGGTTTATCGCCAGTTGAAAAATAGTAGAAGCTGAAAAGAGAGACTATTTCCCGACGCAGAACTCGCGGAACACGGCATCCATGCCGGCCTCGGAAATTGATTTCCCGGTCAGCTGAGAAAGGTCAGAAAGAAGATCGTTCAGATGGTAGGAGATGATTTCGAATTCTGGATCATCAAGCAGTGGCAGAATGGTGTGTAATTTTTCATTCGCACTGGCCAAAATATTGAACTGCCGTTTATTAAGCAGGAATGGAGAATCGACGTGTGTAAAAAGCGCGTCGATTTTTTCTTGAATCTTTTGTTCAACTTCTTGCAGGCCAATTTTTGCCGTGCTCGAAATTTTCAAACTGTTTTGTGCAAAATTATTTTTGGCAGGCAAATCAGACTTGCTCGCAATCATAATAATCTTGTTGCCATGCTGCGCGAGCAGTTGCGTGTAGATTTCAGTTTCCTGTGCAGAAAGTTCACGTGCCGCATCAACAACGAGCAAAATAATATCGGCACTCTCCGCTTCTCGGAATGAGCGCTCGATGCCCTGCTGTTCAATCTCATCATTGGTTTCGCGTAGACCAGCGGTATCGATCAGGGTCCAGTAGGTCCCATTTTTATAAAGGCCCGCTTCGATCACATCACGCGTTGTCCCCGCAATGGGGGTAACGATGGCGCGGTTGCTGCCAAGCAATGCATTGAATAGCGATGATTTTCCCGCATTGACCGATCCGATAATGGCAATGCGTACCCCTTCTCGAATCTGTTTTTGCTGATCGAATTGGGTTTGTAATTTTTTGATCGTTGCCTGAACATCTTCGAGCGATTTTTTTATCTGCGCCGAAAATTCTAAATGTTCCTCATCGATAAATTCAAAGCTTGCCTCAGAAAGTGCGAGCGCCTTGATCAGCTGTTTTTCGATTGAGACAAACCAGGAAGAGAATGATCCTTCCAACTGCGCAAGGGATTGCTTGAGGCCAATTTGGGTGTTGGCATGGATCAGTTCGTTGATCGCTTCTGCTTGAAGCAGATCGATCTTCTCATTGGCCACCGCGCGCTGGGTGAACTCTCCGGCGGTTGCCATCCGAGCTCCAAATTTGATCGCTAACGAAATTATCTGCTCGATGATGAAGGGATTGTTATGGCAGGTGATCTCAATCGTGTCTTGCCCCGTAAATGTTCGCGGCGCATGCATCAGAAGGAAGAGGACCTGGTCGATATGAGTTCCATCTGGAGCAACCACCCACCCATAATGGATCGTGTGCGTTTTGGCATCGCGCAAAGATTTGCCCGATCCGAGAAGCGCGAATTTATCCGCGATCTCAATCGCATTGGATCCAGAAAGACGTATTAATGCAAGCGCCCCGCTTCCGTGCGGGGTGCATTGTGCAATAATTGAATGTTCGTATCTATGTGGTAGTGGCGCCATGACCCTATTGTGTATTAAGCACAACCTTCAAATAACGGAACTCGCGTTTGAATTTGCTACGCAGAGTTGCCAAAATTAAGTTTGCAAAGCTGCTAAAAAGCAGACGTTCTTTGTCTTCGCTCTCAGTGATACTTTTATTGAATGTGTAGCGCAAGCTATTACCAGCCACATGGGAGGTAAAGGTCGCGTGGCCAACATTCATCGCTTTGAGCGTACCGTGTACCCACAAGTCCGCAATGTCCACCATTTCAGGAGTCCAGCCATTGCGCTTTGGAGCTTTTTCTCCGGTAGCTTCATCAACCTGGGATTTGGGAGTTTGGTCCCGTTGCGTATCCCGTTGCATATCGCGAGGTTGATGGCGATCTATATTTCTTTCTTGATCCCGATCAGGACGCTGATTGCGTTGCTCATTCTCGCGGCGATCCGGGCGCTCCTGACGCGCAGGTCGATCTTGCCGATCCTGTCTGTCCATACGCTCTGGCGCTGATTGGCGCTGTTCGCGGCGATCAGGACGTTCAGATGGCTGAGGGCGCGGCTGCTCTCGTTGGTGTTCCCGCTTTTGCTCATAGGCAGCTTGCGGTTTGACCGTGCGATTTGCCGGGGCGTTGATGCTTGTTGCTGATTCTTCAAAAAAGATGGCAATTTTTGCTGGCTTGGTTGTCATGCCCAAGAAATTTTTTTCCGCGTCTTCAAAAATTTTGATAGAAAATTCACGCGGTTTGCCGGCACGGGTCCAGCTTTTTTCAATTGCTTTCGCTATCGATGATGCTTCTTCAACAATCGATTTCATGCTTAGTAACCTTTATAAAGGACGATATCTATCCACTACCTGAGGATTGACGATCAATGACAAATACACCTGAGAGATTGCATCTGAATTACTCTATGGACGGCTGGAAGTGTTAATGATAATCAAGAGGAATTTCGGATAGGATTTTTCAAAAAAAATGGAGCGGGAAACGAGACTCGAACTCGCGACCTTTGCCTTGGCAAGGCAACGCTCTACCAACTGAGCTATTCCCGCATTTTACCTGTTGGCACATTTTTTGTACCATTTCAACACTCATTAAATGTACCATGAGATTCAATGTTGTCAACGGAATTTAGCTGTTTTTTGGCATATAACAAGGACCATTAATGTTGAGTCAGCTCACTGGAATTGTTCAATCAGTCGATAACCATACGATTCATCTCATCGTTGGCCCTATGGGTTTTGCGCTACAAGTGCCTAATATAGCGCAGTTTCCTCCCGGCAAGGAGGCCACGGTATTGGTCTACATGCATTGGAATGCAGAAAATGGCCCAAGCTTTTTCGGATTCAAATCTGCGATCGATAAGCAGGTGTTCGAATTGATCATCAGCTGCTCGGGCATCGGGCCAAAGATTGGTTTGGCAGTGCTGGGCGATCTGGGCGCCCCTGGATTTGTGCATGCGGTCCAGATGAGCAATGATAAGGCACTGAGCAAAGTGAATGGCATCGGGGCAAAAAAAGCGGAGCAGATAATTTTCCAACTTCGCTCTAAGGTTGAAAAACTGATTGGCTCTGGAGTGGAGATCGCTGGCGGCGCAGTGCTCGAACAATGGCACACCGTTTCCCAAGCTCTCGAATCGCTCAATTATTCCCGAGTCGAGATTTCCCGCGCGATGAGCCAGCTGAGGAAAGATGCGGATGCGAATTTGCCATTTGATCAGTTGATGCGCAAGGCGTTGAGTTTGTTGAGCAAATAATCTTATCCCCACGAGAGTGGGGACCCCCACTTTTAGGCTTTTAAGATGGGACCTGGGCATCTATTTATGCTATAGTAATCATATTTAATTTAGAGATATTCATTTTATTGGTCTCCCGAAGGGATAAAACGATGCCCACATTCGAACTTATTGAGTGCTTAGAATTTTTTAGATGGCTCAACCATTCCATCTTCGCATTGCCAGCAACCATCCTCTTTGCCTCTGCGGCAGTGATCCTCACACTCAAAACTCGTTTTATCCAGATTCGCGCCTTCCCCCGATTCATTCACATGATCATCCACGGCATCAAGCACGAACAGGGCAGCCATCCAAAAACTATTAATCCCTTCCACGCATTGTTCACCGCCATGGCAACCACCATCGGTATGGGGAACATTGTGGTGCCGCCGATTGCCATCATTGCCGGCGGTCCGGGCGCACTCTTTTGGATGATTATTTATATTTTCTTCGGCTCAGTAACCAAATTGACCGAAGTTTCTTTCGCGCTCGATACGCGCATCGAAACGCCGAAGGGCATCATTGGCGGGCCAATTCAATATCTCAAATCGATCAGCCGCCTGCTGGCATACTGGTATGGTTTTGTGATTGTCTTTTTATTTGTCAGCTGGTCTAGCTTGCAATCGAACACACTGGCAAACATTGCCGCACGGGAAAATATTCCCCATTGGGCAGTGGGCCTTTTCCTCGCAGTTACCCTGCTTGCCGTCTTGAATGGCGGCGCGCAGCGTGTGGGCAATGTGGCGAGTCGATTGGTTCCGCTCATGTTTGTTCTGTATGTTTCTTTTGCATTGCTCATTCTGCTCAAAGATCCGCTTGCTCTCTGGAGCGCGGTTCGCCTGGTGGTGCGCAGTGTGTTGCACCCATCGGCAGCGATTGGCGGCTTTGCAGGAGCGACTATGCTACGTGCAATGAACAGTGGTTTTTCTCGCGCTGTGTTTGTGACTGAAGCAGGATTGGGAACCTCTTCCATCGCACACGCAACGGCAGACACTGAGAAGCCACTCGATCAAGGTATCTTAGCTATGGGCGCCATGATTGCTGATCTGTTTCTCGTGTGCCTTTCTGGCTTTCTCATTTTGGTGACGGGAGCTTGGATGGTTGTGGGTGACAATGTGGGCAGCACATTAATTTATGATGCATTCAAACAGCATGCCCCTGCAATGGGAAGCATTGTTCTGCTGATCAGCATCACGCTCTTTGTTCTGACCACCGTGATCGGAAATGGTTTCAATGGTGTGCAAAGTTTTGGCGCACTCACCAACTATCGCTACACGCGCTGGTATGTTGCCTTCACGGTGATTGTTGTCTTTCTCGGTGCACTCAGTCCAGTTCCACTTGTTTGGGAAATTCAGGACACGCTTCTTTATTTAGTGGCGATTCCAAACTTGCTTGGTTTGTTGATCTTGGCATTTAAGCGGCCGAATGTTTTGAGATATTAAAAAAATACGTTCTACAGAAACAGAAGAGGCGGCCAATCGGCCGCCTCATTTATTTTATGATTGAGCGTGAGCTCTTTTATTGAAAAGTCTTACTAAAGCCTCTTCGCGTTCTTTTGTTGTTAGGCCATCATCTTTAAGTTTTTTAGATACCTTAATTGCCATCTCTGCAAATTGAAGCTGCTGCAATTGCATTGCTTGCGATGCGAGCTCCTCTTGCACGAGGCCAATTTCATTTTCTGCTCCCTCGAAAGCATCTTCCACAAGCGTAAAATATTTCTCTTCGAGTTGTTTTTTACGCTGAAGAAGCTGGAGCTCATTTTTATCTTGGGTTTTTGGATCAATGTGAGCGGTCAATTGTGTAATGGTTTTGAGTGGCTCGCTGAGTCTTTGTGCTGCATCAATTTGTTTGAGCGTGGCGATGCTATATTCTTTTTTGAACTTGTTATCTTGAGCCTTTAAAAGTTGTGCTCGTTGTAGGGCAGCCATTTCTTCGGCATACCACCATTCATATGCAGAAGATGCTACAACAGTTGCAGCCACCAAGCCTCCTTGAATGGTGCCATGTGCGAGCGTTGCGACAGCTGCTTTTTGTAGTCCCTGTTTGTATTGATCAAAAAGTGAACCTTGATTGTCGCGTAGTGCCTTTAGGGCGCCAAGTTGCATAAATCCTCTTAATTGCCCCTCTTTCATAGCCTCATCAATCAATCTTTGATGTAGCAGAGGAGGCTTGGGGATATGATTCACGTCAGGGATATCATCACCCTTCCTTGAAGGCTTCATCCCAAGAACGGGAGCTGCCATTAATATTGCTGCCAAGGAGAAGGTGTACACTATTTTTTTCATGTTTTGATTCCTAGATGTTTTAATTATGCCGTTGTTTCTTGCGCGCGCGCCCGAAGTCCATCAACGGTTGATTGTTCCCGGGAGGATTCGGATGAATTTTCAGACATCATCTTTGTCAATTGTGTCATTTTATTTAAATGCTCGAGTTTTATATCTTGCTCAAGAGCGTGTAATTTGTATAGCAGGTGATGGGAACCAGTATCTTTAAGAGAAATATTTTTCTTCTGCTCTTTAATTTGCAGCAATACCTCTTCGCACTCCACCATTTCTCTTTCAAGAATAGCTCTCTTTATCATTTGTGCGCCTCTTGGATCACCTCTTGATTCTAGCTCCTGCCCAAACAAAAGATTTCTCTCCGTGCGCGCATGTCGTTCGTTTAAGGTTTCTAGTTCTGTTTTTTCAGCCATTTTTTTGCTGAGAGATGCTGCATAAGCATTGGATATGATAGTAATGGCTTTGTCGCCCAAATACATGCCTAGTGTGATTCCGGTTGCCACAATAGCAGTTTGCCAAGAACCATCGCCGCCACCGCCAGTGTTTCCAATGTTGGTGCTATCAGGTTCCATACAAAAACTTGAAAGAGAAAATTGCAGCGTGAGAAGCAGCGCAAAAAGATAGATAACTTTTTTCCCTTGATGCATATGCATGTTTGTTTCCATTCGAGAATATGGAGCAAAATAAAAACGTAATGTTTTTAAAAGTATATCTTTTTACGCGCTTTTACAAGCCATTTACCTAGGAGTTTAGGCAACTTTCGGCGAGAGACACGGTCAGATCATCGATGCGTTTTTGCAAACTGAGGCGCCGAGTCTCGTCTTGGCAATTTTTTTCTATGTCTCTTAGCTTATCGATGAGTTGTATCTTTGTTTCATGCTTTGAGATGAGCGCTTCGTGTTGAGCGCGAAGAGCCTTGTGCTTGGTGCTTTTATATTCACAAAATGCGGTGCCTAGCGCAGCGAGTGCGGTCACCGCCGTGAGCCCCAACGCGATTGGATCTTGATAGAAAGGAACTTTATTATTGTTATCGTTAGCGCACATAACAATCGACGGCACGCAAAGCAGGAAGATTAAAATTGTGCTTGTGAATCGGCGGGAACTGAAAACATGCATACATCTACCCTTTTTTTAAAAAATGAAAACTCATTTTTTTTGGCAGTGTAACGTGTGTATGAGAAACCACAAGCGGTTAGAAACAAAAAAAGCGGTTGAAAAAATTCAACCGCTTTTTTTAGAACAATTTCGAAATTAATTTAGGCTTTTGCCGCTCTTTTCACCGCTTGATCTTGCAAGCTAGCAATTTGAGTTTTGCGTTCTGCGTTAGCAGCTGCCAATTCCAAGCGACGAAGTTTTGATTCTGTTTCGCGAGCTTCTGCGCTTAGTGCACGTTCTGCTTTCCATGATTCTTGTTTTTCTGCGGTTTCCCAAAGTAACCATTTGCATGCAGTATCGCCAACATAGTTAGCTGCATTATCAACAAGAGCGTGATAAACGGTTTGGCCAGTTTCTGTTTTAGAAACTAGGTATACTACGCCAGCGATGATAACTAAGTTTTTTGCATCTTCGCTCAGGCCGTTCTTTTCATCGTTAAGTGGTTTTGTGAGAGCGCCAGTTATAGTCTTTACTGCAAATTCCGCGCCAGTGTACTTGTAACTACCGTCTTTAATTGCCACTGCTGCGTTATAGGCTGCCGATGACGTTGCTGGAGCCGTTGTTGCTGCTGATGTGGATGCTGCTGATGTGGATGCGCCGGCGGTCTCCATTGCGCGAACAAATGATGGAGCGAGAAGAAGTGAGAGTGCAAGTGTTGCTGTAAACTTGAATGAGCGTGCCATAGTTAGGATATCCTTGTTACAAAAAAGAGATATAAATCTATTGTTACCGGTCGATAGTCTAATAAATTTAAAAATATGAATCAACTTTTATATCCACTATCGTTTCTATCTTAATTTTTTCAGCAACAATTCTTCCTGCTTTTTCATCACTTCATAATCAGTATCAAGAATGTGATCATAGCCAAGCAGATGGCAGATGCCGTGCACGAGTAGTGTGCGCATGCGCTGATCAAATGGCTGATTCCAGTAGGGTTTATCTTCTTGCGCATTTTGCACATATTCAAGCGAGATTACTATGTCGCCAAGATTTTTATCCTCTTCGCTTTCGGGAACAATGCGTTCGCCCGCCTTTAGATCGGGATGATAAGCAAATGAGAGAATGTCTGTTGGTTTGTCCTTTGTGCGAAAATCTCGATTATAGCGCTGGATTGTTTTGTTGGTTGTCAGCAAAATGCCGAGATCAAAATCTGCATAGCCAAGAAGTTCTAAAATTTTTTGCGCATCAGCTTTGAGTTGCTTTGTGTTGACGCGTATTTTTCGTTGGCGATTGGTGATAGTAATCATGAGTGCTTTGCTTTGCGATTTAAATTAATTTTTCATTACCCTATTTTCAGTGTATGAATTTTTACGTTTAACGTCATTATCCATTTCCCAGGGCCCCCATGCCAAGTAGGGATGAATTAAAGTGACGAATCATCGCAGCTCTCTGGTTCGGGTTCAGCCAAAAGATCAATGCATTGTTGATAGTTGTTATATTGCTTTGTGGATGGATGCCATTGAGATTGTTTTTCTCGCACGATAACTATTGGCATTTTTTTATTTTTGTATGCCAATGCTTTATCAGCACCATGCGCAAGCAATAGTGCAATAAATTCATGGTCTGCAAAAGTGGCTGCATAGTGCAAGAAAGCACCGTCGTTCAAATTTTTATTACAAAGTTCTTTGATTTTGATTGCGATATATTTGTTTTCTTCCTGAGAGAGCGGCCCCGGTGCGCTTTTATATCTTGCGAGAAGATGTTCAACCAATTCACCTTCAAGAATTTCCAACTCTCGATCGATTTTGGGAGAGATGGCTGGTTCGTCCTCTATTTGTTGATGGCGTTGCGCGCTGGATGTCATGAGTGGGTTTGAGTGCTGCACGTTAGAATGAGGAAGCTTATTGTGCCGGTGGTCCTTAGTTGCTTGGTCCATGCCATGCAGTGGCAAGCAGAGAGCCAGGTGTGTGATGATGAGTGTAAAGATTGTGAATGGTTTCACGAATGCCCCTCGCTAAAGAGTTGGATAATGTTGTATTTGTTTCACTATCAATTTTGCCTGAGATGCGCAAGAAAACAAAGGTTTTCTGCGATATTTTTGCGCGCGATACTACAGTTTTAAAGCCGTGACGAGCTTCATAAATATTGAGCATTGATCTTTTGGTTCGTCTGGCTTAGTTTCGGCAATGAGTATTTCTGGATTGGTTAGGTAGTTAACGCAATCATCAAAACGTTCAAATACATCCTGAGCTTCCTCGGCTTGGCAAAAAGATTCGTATGCAATTGCCAGCGGTGTTTTTCCCTGAGCATTCTGTTTTTCCCAATCTGCTCCCAACTCTACAATCAATGATTTCACAAACAGCGCATCTCCCCTTGCAGCAGCAAGGTGCAAAAAGGTGCGGCCATGGAAATCTGTCCAATTAATGTGTTGCCGGCAGGCATACTTTTTAAGGCAGGGAATTATCTGGGTCGCTGGCATGTTGTTTTTTTCATAGTGCCATAAGAGCACTCTAATCGATATCTGATCGACGGATTCTGGATTCATGCTTGTCGTGGAAAAGGTGCAGGCAAGAAGTGAGAGCACAGAGAGACGTGTGCATACATTCATAAGCCCTCCCTTGCATAAATCCAACTAGGTTTATTCTAATTGAAAATAAGAATGGAGGGCAATAGTTTTAACGATTACTCTTTTCCGGTGGCCCCAACAGCCGCTTGCCAGCCACCATCGCGGTCCACCAACTGATTTTCGTTCACTGGCATAGCACTATACTCAATGTTCTCCGCATGAGTGACCCCCCGAATTAGCTGCTCATGCGGCTTGATTGTTTTCGCATCATAGCCATGGAGTGTGAGCACTGCGATTGGCACCTTGAGCGAGAGTTGGTGCTCAGATTTGAGTTTGCGTACCGCGCTGACAATCTCAATAATGTTGTCCACTAGTTGAGCGCTTGCATGGAAATCATATACCTTTTGCACTGTGGCAAAATGCGTCTGGTGGATTGAACGAGGGCCTTCGCTACGCGCATACAAACTTTGGAACAAGGTTTCAGTCAGATGCGGGAGGTATGGCGCGAACCATTGCAAGATGCGTAGCCCCGCTTGATAGAGGGTCCAGCGCGTTGCGTGAACTGTTTCAGCATCATACTGTTCTGGATTGAATAGTTGGTTTTTGATCAGCTCTAAATAGTTGTCGCAAAAATCTTGCCAGAAAAATTGTTCAGCAGTGGTTAGTGCTAACCCAAACTCATTTTGCGCAAAATATTTTTCATAGTTCGCGAATGTTTCAGATGCACGGTGGAGCAACCATTTGTTCAAATCGCCCAATTCGCGCGGTTCCGTTTCTGGATTTTCCAGTGAGGTGATATGGGATTCTACAAACCGAAAGGCATTCCACATTTTCGTGCTGAGTTTGCCGCCAATCTTGAGCTGATTTTCAGAAAATGCGATATCATAGCCCAAGCTTCCTGACGCGGTCCAATATCGGACCACATCCGCCGGATATTCTTTGAGCAGATTTTGTGGCGTGAGCGAAGCATTCTCTTTTGATTTTGATAATTTTTCACCCTTGCCGGCAAGCACGTGTCCGGAGATGACAATATCATTCCATGGTTTGATGCCATGATGCATCCAGGTTTTAACGATCGTATCGAATGCCCAGGTGCGAATGATATCGTGCGCTTGGGGGCGCATGCTCATTGGAACAAAATCGATCGATTTTTGTGCGAAGGGATCATCCACCTTTTGGTTGAATAATTCGCGGCACAAATAAGGAGTGATTGATGAGGTGTTCCAAGTGTCCATCACATCCTTATCCGGCACAATATTTGATCCACCGCATTTGGTGCAGGTGCCATAAGGGTATGGGGTTTCTTGCGGATCGATCGGCGCATCTTCCGGTTTTGCTAACAAAATCTCGTTGCAATCAGTGCAATGCCATGCGGGGAATGGGATGCCAAAAAAGCGTTGGCGAGAAATGCACCAATCCCAATTGAGATTTTCCACCCAATTGACATAGCGCGCTTTCATGAATGCAGGATACCAGTTAATCTGGTCGGCAATTTGAATGAGTTCTTTTTTGTGGGCGAGAATGGCGATGAACCATTGTTTCTGCACCACATATTCGATCTCTTTTTTGCACCGTTCATGGACACTCACATTGTGTACAATTTCCCGTTGGCGCAGGAGCAAGTTTTTTTCTTTGAGCGCATCAATAATAATTTTACGCGCTTCGTGCGCCTTTTTGCCTGCCATTGGCCCCGTGTGCGCCATCCAAACGCCACCCAAATCAATTGATGGTTTATAGGGCAAATTATATTTTTTGAACCATTCAATATCAGTTTTATCCCCAAAGGTGCAGCACATAACCAAGCCAGTGCCCTTATCGATCTGCACTTGCTCGTCGGCAATAATCGGAACTTTGAAGTTGAAAATAGGAACCGTTGCCTGTTGCCCTTTCAAGTTCTGATACCGCTCATCGGCTGGATTATAAAGAAGGGCCACGCATGATGGCAAAAGTTCTGGGCGCGTGGTGCCGATGATCAGATCGTTGCCCTGCTCATCTTGAAAAACAATGTCATTAAAAAATGAAGGAACTTCTTTATCATCAAGTTCTGCCTGCGCAACTGAAGTGCGGCATACGGTGCAATAGAGCGCCGGTTCATCTTTGCGATAGATGAAACCTTTATTATAGAGATCAATAAAAGATTGCTGCGAAAGGCGGCGGGAACTTTCTGAAATAGTGGAATACCAATACTGCCAATCGACAGACAAGCCAATTTGCTGCCACAACGTTTTGAATTCTTGCTCAACCTCATGGGTCGCCTTCAAGCACAGCTCAATAAATTCGGAGCGGGGCAATTCATGCGCGCGGACATTGTGCGTTTTTTCAACAAATTTTTCGGTTGGCAATCCATTATCATCAAACCCGAATGGATAGAAAACACTATAGCCGCTCATGCGCTTATAGCGCGCGATAATATCGGTTTGGGTGTAGGAAAAAATATGGCCGATGTGCAACGACCCAGAGACGGTTGGTGGTGGGGTATCGATGCTAAAGGCTATGCCCGGATTATTTTTGGGGCTATAGGTCTGATTGGTTTGCCATAATTGGCGGGCGGCTTGTTCAGCCTCTTCGTGATTGTATTTTTGTTCCATGATATTTTCCGCGCTCGAATAGTTCAATTGGCTTGTTGATCGCTATTTTTCCCAGTGTACTACGTTTATCTGCGAGCGCAAAATTGGGCAGGAAAAAAGCCCTACTTTTTAGGTAGAGCTCTTTTTTGTTTTCTGAATTATAGAGAATTATTGGGCGTGGCATTCGCCTGGTTCACCACCCATAACACATTCACCGTCTGCATTGTGGGTATGTCCCTCACATAAAATGCGGAAGTGAGCGTGAGCGCGTCGTTGCTCGCGGTCTGCCTGAGCTTCTTCTCGCTGGGCAGGGTCAGTTTCTTCACCAACAGTTGCTTGTTCGCCATCGGAGGGTTGTTGGGATTCTTCTTTAAATTGGGTCAGTAAGGCCTGAAGAGAATCTTCTCTTGGCTCAGTAGGCCTTTCTGCATACTCTGGACGATCCCAACGGTCATAGCCCTTATACTGCTTGAGGGCTTCGACTTGTTCTTCGCATATTTTTTTAGTGTCATCTGGATTTCCGGTTTGCATGCAGAACGAATTAGTGCTGGCAAGGAGTACGATTACGAGTAATTGTGAGAATTTCATATGGATCCTTTTGGAGCAAAATTCATTTTTTGTTGTATGAGACAAGGTTTATTCTATTTCGCCATCTGAATTATTATCCATGCAGTCACCATTTTGGTCGTGCATATGTCCAAAAACAGCTCTACCTCCGAGCATGACGCGAATGCGTTCCTCCTGCCGTTTTTTTGCTGCATTTCTTTCTTCCTCCAGCTGCATTTTTGCCGCGATTGTTTTTTCATAATCAAGATCAGGTTGGGTCCCTTTAAGAGCAGATTGGAGTTGTGATTGCAATGGAAGCATTTCTATACATTCTTTTTTGATTAAAGGAAATGCAAGTAGAATGACTGCTCTTTCTGTGTCTGGGTTTTCATCGATTCCACAGTCAGCATTGATTTGATGAGCGCGAACAAAAATCTTTTTTATCTTTCCCGCCAATTCTTCTCCAAACATGCTGAGCACCGCTGGGCTCAATAATGAATTTATTTCTGCGCCTCCAGTGTTTTGCGCAACCTTCACCCCATGGCGAATCAAAAGAGACCGAACGGGAGAATTGTTTGGCAGTGCACCGCAGTCTTCACTTGCAAGCTCTTTCCAGATTCGAACAACGTTGTCGCCATCAATTCCTCCCAAATGTGACTTCGCATGCACATTACAAACAACCAGATGTCCTTTAAGAGCCCAAAATGCTTTAGTTTGATCAGCATCGCCGAGCTTTTGAAATTCACTTCTGAATCGTAACGCTGCGAGCACTTCAGGATCATCAATTTCTAAAGAAACGGGAAGATTGCTTGTTGCGGGCGCCACTGCTGGTTGTCCAAACTCTTCTTCTTTCATTTCGGCAATAGTTGGTCTTTCAGCATCGCCGTTCAT
>Ga0068860_100001058_pt1 | contig 30353 bp, 25 predicted proteins | sample KBSSwiS32_FD_66597 | JGI IMG/M metagenome (GOLD analysis project Ga0068860, IMG submission 66597) | Switchgrass rhizosphere microbial communities from Kellogg Biological Station, Michigan, USA - KBS Switchgrass S3-2 | ecosystem: Host-associated > Plants > Roots > Rhizosphere > Soil ... | reverse complement strand
GCCGTGGCGGGCGCTTGGCGCAGCGCGAGCGCGGTCTCGAACCAGCGCTGCAGCATCTGACGTTCGCCGGTGGTCAGCGCATCGCCCCAGCGACCGCCGGACAGGTCGCCGAGCAGCTCGGGGCCTGCGATCAGCACCGCGGCGATGTCGACGTCGTGGGCATGGCGCGCGAACAAGGGCCGCAGCAAGGCGGCCGCCGCGCGCGGCGTGCCTTCGCGCAGGCGCACCCAGGCCGCGCGCACGCGCAGCTCGCTGGCCTGGCCCAGCATCTCGAGCGCGGTGCCCGCACGCTGCAGTGCGCGTTCGAACCCGTCGGCCGCAGCCGCGTGGTCGCCGTTGACCCAGGCCACATAACCCGCCACCGGCTCGCGCTGCAGGCGAAACACCGGTCGTTCACGCGCATCGCCGAAGTGCTGCACCTGTTCGAACAACGCCCGCGCCCCGGCCACCTCGCCGGCGCAGAGCATCCAGCGCGCCAGCAGGTAGAACTCGGTGCCCATGCGCGCAGTGAACCCGGCGTCGCTGCCCCAGCGCTTCAGCGTGTCATGCAACGCCTGCGCGTCGCGGCGGAAAGCCGCGCTGTCCCCCAGCAAGGCATGCCCCAGCGTCAGACCCACGTAGGCGTGCAACGTGGCACGCAGCGGAAAGTCGCGCCAGCGCACCTCACCGGCCACATCCTGCAGCGCCTGGACGGCGCCGGCGACGTCGCCGTCCCACAACCGCACGCTGCCGTGCAGGCCGCGTGCCAGCATGCGCAATTCGCCGGGCCCCTCGTCGGTGCGCGCCAGCACGCCCTGCACATAGCGCAGCAGCGGAGCGCGCAGCCCCGGCAAGCCCACGTACGCGGGCAGCGGCACGCACTGGTACCACAGGTCGGGCGGGCGGCCGCGCTCGAGCAGATCGAGCTGGCTCCCGAGCATCGCCGGGAGCTCGCTGATGCGGGCCGCATCGAACGTCCGCCAGATCATCACCAGCAGCACCAGCTCGCGCGGCATCGCGTCGTGCGCGCTGGCATGGCCGTCGCCGGGCAGCTCGCCCTGCAGCGCCTGCAGCTCGGCGTCGCTCTCCTCGCGCTGGCCGCTTCCGCGCAATGCGATGACGCGATAAGCCCGCGCCAGCCGGGCATCGGCCGTGCGCCCCTCGGCGTCGAAGCCGGTGATGGCCTGCTGCGCGTGGCGCAGCATGTCGGCCCAGCGCCAGCGCGCCCAGCCGAGCAGCACGCCGCTCAGGTGCAGGTCGGGCCATTGCGCGCGTTGCTCGGCAGGAAAGCCGTCGATCGCACGCGCCAAGTCGTTGATCACGCCGGCCGTCAGCAACGCAGGCGCATGGGCGCGCAGTGTCGCGGCAGCCGCCGGCCAGGCCTGCGCGCGCTGCAGCAGCGCCACCTTGCGCAGCGGATCGGCCTCGCCCGCGGCGGCGCGCTCGAGCAGCTGCGGCAGCTCCTGCAGGTGCTCGCGAGCCAAGCGTTGTTCGAGCGCTTCGCGAAACAGATCGTGCAGGCGCAGCGTGGGCTCGTCGCCCGCCATCACGCTGACGAACAGGCCGGCGCGCTCGATCTGGTCCAGTCGCATCGCCGCCAGCGCGTCGCCCGACACCGCCGCGCAGCGCGCGGCGGTGAGCTCGGTCAGCACCGATGTGCGCAGCAGGAACAGGCGCAACTCCGGCTCGAGGCGGTCGAGCACCTCGGCGGCGAGGAAATCGAAGACGTGGCGATCGATCGTCCATTGCGCCGCCGCCAGCGCACGCGCGCCCTGCGCTCCCGACAACACGTTGATCGCCAGCCGCAGGCCCACCGGCCACCCCTGCGTGCGCTCCACCAGCGCCTCTGCCGTCGCCGCGTCGAGGCCTGCCTGGGCGAACAGCGCCTTGGCCTCGTCGCGCTCGAAGCGCAGATCGTCGAGGCGCAGTTCGGTGAGCTGGCCGAGCGCGCGCAGACGCGCCAGGGCCAGCGGCGGATCGCCGCGGGTCGCGATGCACAGCGTCCACTGCGGCGCCAAGCGCTCGAGCAGCAGATCGATGAACTCGTACACCTCGGCGCGATCGATGCGATGCAAGTCGTCGACGATCAACACGCCGTGCGGCATCTCGCACGCAGCCAGCGCATTGATCACCTCGGTGGCGATGGCACGCCGCGCCGGGGCTTCAAGCGCGGGACGCGAGGCCGACTCGACCAGCGTGTCCGGCTCGACGCGCCACGGCGGATCGAACGGTTCCAGCGCGGCGATCAGGCAGGCCAGCAATTGCGCCGGCGTGTCGCCCTCGTCGCACGACACCCAGGCCACCGCCGTGCCGGCGGGCAGCTGCTGCACCTGGCGCGCCAGCGCAGAGGTCTTGCCGAAGCCGGCGGCCGCCGACACCAGCACCAGCCGCTGCGTCAGCAGCGCCTCGCCGAGGCGGCGCTGCAGCGCCGGCCGCTCGATCAGCGAGCCCGGACGCGGACTCGGTGGCTGGATCTTGGTGCTGGCAAAGCGCCGCGGCGAATCCGACATCCTGCCATTGTGCCGAGCGCGCCCGCCGCCACGCTCACACCGTGGCCAACGCCTGCGCGAGATCGGCGCGCAGATCGTCGACGCCCTCGACGCCGACTGACAGCCGCACCGCGTTGGGCGCGATGCCGGCCACGCGCATCTGCGCGTTGTTCATCGTGCCGCGCCACATCGCCGCCGCGTGCACCACCAGGCTTTCCACCCCGCCCAGGCTCACTGCTTGCCGCGGTAGCCTGAGGGCGTGCACGAAGCGGCTGGCGGCGTCGTAGTCGCCGCGGATCACGAGGTTCATCACGCCGCCGAAGCCGCTCATCTGCGCCGCCGCGAGCGCGTGCTGCGGATGCGACGGCAGCCCGGGATAGAACACGCGCTCGACCTGCGGCTGCTGCTCGAGCCAGCGCGCCAGGTCGAGCGCGCTGGCGTTGTGCTGGCGCACGCGCAGGGCCAGCGTGCGCAGGCCGCGCAGCAGCAGCCACGCGTCCATCGGGCCGAGCGTGGCGCCAAGGCAGATCTGCGTCTGCCACAGCGGGTCGAGCAGCGCGCGTGGTGCGATCAGCACGCCCGCGGTGAGGTCGTGGTGCCCGCCGAGGTACTTGGTGGCGCTGTGCACGACCAGGTCGATGCCGTGCGCGAGCGGCCGTTGGTTGAGCGGGCTCGCGAACGTGTTGTCGCACACGCTCAACGCGCCGGCCGCGCGCGCCAGCCGCGCCACCGCGGCGAGGTCGGTCAGCGCGCAGGTGGGGTTGACCGGCGTCTCGGTCAGCACCAGCCGCGTGCCGGGCGTGATCGCGCGCTCCCACTGCGCCAGGTCGGTCTGATCGACCAGCGTGCAGCGCACGCCGAAGCGCGGCAGCAGCTCCGAGCAGTGCTTGGCGGTGGCCATGTAGTGATTGGTCTGCGCGACCACGTGGTCGCCCGCCTTCAGCAGCCCGAGCAGCAGCAGCGCAATCGCGCCCATGCCCGAGGCGGTGAGCAGCGCACCGTGCGTGTCGCCGGCGCCTTCGAGTGCCACCACCTGCGCCCCCACCTGCTCGTGCAGCGGGTTGCCGTAGCGCGTGTAGTAGCGCGGATGGCGCGGCTGGCCCGCCATCGCAGCGAACTCCTGCGCGTCGCGTGCCGCGAAGGTGGCGCTGTAGACGATCGGCGGCACCAGCGCGGAATCGGCGTCGGAGGTGAGCACGCCGTGCGCGCACAGCGTGTCGAGGCTGGGTGGGGTGGTCATCGTGCGGGCCTGTGCAGCGATCGCGCATCATGCCGCGAGACGCGCGCCGGCGCGGCTGCCGCACAATGCGCCGGCATGTCGTCGACGACTGCAGCGATGAACACCGTGGCCCTCGCGAGCCCGCCGGCCGCGCGCATCCGCGCCGGCTGGCTGCTGGCGTGGGCCGCGTTCTGGCTGCTGCTGGCCACCGTGTCGGTGCAGGACTACCTGCGCAACGAAGGTGCACATCGTCTGTGGCGCCCGCTGCTGTGGGAAGGCACGTCGTGCCTGGTGGCCACCGTGATGCTCGGCGTGCTGTGGCAACAGGCGCCGCGCCACGACGCCACGCTGACGCGGCCGGCACGCTGGTTCGCGCTGCAGTTGCGCTGGCTGCCGCTGCTGGCGCCACTGTTCGTGACCCTGGTCTATGCGTTGCGCCATGCCGTCTACGCGGGGCTGGGCGAGGTGTATGCGCACCAGGGCTGGGGCGCCGTGTATCTCTACGAGTGCACCAAGTTCGCGTTGTTCTTCATGCTGTTCACGGCGATCGTCTTCGGCGTGCGCACGCACGCGGCGCTGGCCGAGCAGCGGCTGCGCACGCAGGCGGCACAGCTCGCCCAGCTGACGCAGCAGCTCGAGCCGCACTTTCTGTTCAACGCGCTGAACACCATCGCCTCGACGGTGCACGACAAGCCCGATCTCGCCGATTCGCTGCTGACGCGGCTGGCCGCGCTGCTGCGCGCCACCACCGACCTGACGCGCCGGCCCAGTTGCACGCTCGACGAGGAGCTGAGGCTTGTGGACGGCTATGCGGCGATCATGTGCGAGCGCTTCGCCGACCGCGTCAGCCTCACGCTCGACGTCGATCCGTCGGCGCGGGCGTGCCGCGTGCCGACGCTGGCGATCCAGCCGTTGCTCGAGAACGCGTTTCGCCACGGCGTCGAGCGCTCGAGCGAGCCCACCGCGTTGACGCTGCGCGCGCGCCGGCTCGGGTCGCGGCTGCGCGTCGAGGTCGAGCAAAGCCGCGGCGAGGTGCCGGCCGAGCCGGCGGCGGGGGTCGGGCTCGGCACGCTGCGCGAGCGGCTGCAGGCGCTGCACGGGGCGCAGGCCCAGGTCGGCCTCACGGCGCGCGCCGGCGGCGGGGTGCTCGCCTGGTTCGAGCTGCCGGTGCAGGCATGACGCGGCCGGCGCGCGCCGCGCGATGAACGAGCCCGCGCTGCGCGTGCTGATCGTCGACGACGAGGCGCCGGCCCGCACGCGCCTGCGCCGCCTGCTGCTTGCGCACCCGCAGGTCGAGGTGGTGGCCGAGGCGCGCAACGGCCGCGAGGCGCTCGAGCTCACCGAGCGCTGCGCCCCCGATGCGCTGTTCCTCGACGTGCAGATGCCGGAGGTCGACGGCCTGAGTGTCGCCGCGTCGCTGCCCGAGCCGGCGCCGGCGATCGTGTTCGTCACCGCGTTCGACCACTACGCGCTGCCGGCCTTCGATGCCGCGGCGCTCGACTACCTGCTCAAGCCCGCCGACCCCGCGCACGTGGCGCGCGCGGTGCAGCGCCTGGCCGCGGCACGCGGCGCGCGCGCGACGCCGGCACGGCCGGCGCCGAGCCAGCTGCTGGTGCCGGATCGCGGCCGCACCTGGGTGATTGCGGTCGGCGACATCGAGTGGCTGGAGGCCGCCGACAACTACGTGGTGGTGCACGCCGGCGCGCGCGCGCCGTTGCTGCGCCGTCCACTCGGCGCGCTGCTGGCCGACCTCGGCGGCGCGTTCGTGCGCACGCAGCGCGGCGCTGCGGTGGCCGTCGCACACGTCGCGTCGGTGCAGTCGCTGGCGAAGGGCGATGCGCAAGTGCAGATGGCCAGCGGCGCGCGCGTGCCGTGCTCGCGCCAGTATCGCGGCCAGCTGATGCAGCGACTGAAGCCCGCCTGAGCCCGGGCGCGTCCGCTTCGTCCCGCGCGGCGCCCGCTTCGCCCCAACGCGCTGGCGCGGCGCGCGAGCGCTGCGTAGCGTGACCTCGTCGTCACCACCGCACCGAGGTCCCCGCCATGCACACGCCTTCCGCCTCGCGCCTGCTGTTCCTCGATTGGCTGCGCATCGGCGCGTTCGCGCTGCTGGTGCTGTACCACGTCGGCATGTACTACGTGAGCTGGACGTGGCACGTCAAGAGCGCCGACGCCGGGCCGTGGCTCGAGCCGTGGATGCGCCTGTCGTCGCCGTGGCGGCTGTCGCTGCTGTTCCTGATCTCGGGCGCGGCGACGTCGTTCATGCTCCAGCGCGACGGCGCCAGCGGCGCACTGCTCGGTGCGCGCAGCCTGCGGCTGCTGCTGCCGCTGCTGTTCGGCATGGCGGTGATCGTGCCGCCGCAGTCGTACTTCGAGGTCGTGCAGCAGCACGGCTATGCGGGTGGCTTCCTCGACTTCCTGCGCCTCTACTACACCGGCTACGGCGGCTTCTGCCAGGCCGGCGGCGCGTGCCTGATCCTGCCGACCTGGAACCACCTGTGGTTCGTGGCCTACCTGTTCGTCTACACCTTGGCCCTGTGGATCCTGGCGCGCGCGTGGCCGCAGGGGCTGGCACGAGTCGCCGCGGCGCTGTCGCGCCTGCTGCGCGGCTCCGCCCTGCTTTGGCTGCCGATCGCCGTGCTGGCCCTGCTGCGCGTGACGATGATCGATCGCTTTGCGCCGAGCCACGCGCTGGCGGGCGACTGGTACCTGCATGCGAGCTACGGCGCGCTGTTCATCGTCGGCGCCGCGTGGGCACGCGAGCCCGCGATGTGGGCGCGCTGCGCGGCGCTACGCTGGCCCGCGCTGCTGCTCGCTCTGGCCGCGTGGGGCCTGATGGTTGCCCTGTCGGCCGCGCTCACCGGGCGCCCGGCCAACCCCGCGTGGCTCTGGGCCGGACGCAGCGCGTTCGCGGCGATGCAGTGGACGGCGATCGTGGCCGCGCTCGGCTTCGCGCAGCGCCACCTCAACCGCGACCACCGCTGGCGCGCCATGCTGGCCGAGGCGGTGTTCCCGGTCTACGTCGTGCACCAGACGCTGATCATCGGGTTCGCGATGGCGCTCGCGCCGCTGCACTGGGCGCCGCGCATCGAGGGGCCGTTGCTGGCGGCGCTGACCCTGGGCGCCAGCTTCGCGACCTACCTCGCGGTGCGCCGTGTCGCGTTGCTGCGCCCGCTGTTCGGCCTCCAGCCGGTCGCGTCGAGCGGCGCCCGCGGGCCGAGGCCTCAGGCCTCGTGGTTCTCGACGAACTCCTCCAGCGGCGGTGGGCCCCAGACGTAGAACGAGTCCTCCGGCGGATGGTCGGCCGCCGGCCAGTCGAGGTCGTGCGGCACGAAGTCGATGTCGAACGAGTACTCGGCGAAGCTGCCCCACGGATCCTTCACGTAATAGAAGTAGTTCGAGCCCAGCACGTGGCGGCCCACGCCCCAGCCGCGCGCATGACCGGCGCTGCGCATCTGCTCGGAGCCCAGCCCGACTTCGTCGGCGCTGCCGACGTCCCAGCTCGAATGGTGCAGCCCCGGCGCGTGCGACTTCGCGAAGGCCAGCAGGTGGTGGTCGCTGCCGTGCACGCCGTGCATGAACGCGATGCCGTCGCCCGAATGGTCGGACAGCCGCAGCCCGAGCGCGTCGCGGCAGAACGCCACCATGCGCGGCACGTCGGGGCTGAACAGCAGCACGTGCGACAGGCGCCGCGGCCGCACCGGCTGCACCTTGCTGCGCCCCGGTGCCGCGCCGGCGCCGCGCGCCACCGCCTGCAACGGCGTCGGGTCGGACTTGCGCGCCGGCGACGACTTGTCGGCCACCACCAGTTGCAGCGGCACGCCGTCGGGGCTGCGCAGCCACAGGCCCTCGCGGTCGGCCAGCGGATGCGGCTCGCCGGCCACGCCCAGGCGCGCGATGCGTTCCCGAAACGCCGCCACCTCGTCGGCGAAGATGCCGAAGCTCAGGTACTGCAGCTTCTTCGCCCGCCCGGCGGCGTGGATCGACGCCCAGCGCTGCGGGTGGCCGAACGTGTGCAGATCCAGGCGGTCGCCGTGGCGGCGCACGTCCAGGCCGAAGGCGCGGTAGAAGGCCTCGGCGGTGTCGAGCTCGGGCACGGTGAACACGAAGCGGTCGAGCGAGTGCACACCCAGCGCAGCCGGGCGGCGCGTCGGGGCGGAAGAGGTATCGGCCATCGATCGGCTCCTCGGTGAGGACGGCGCGCCCAGTGTAGGACCCGCTCGCCACCGGTGTGCGCAAGACCCGGGTTCGCCCCAATGCCAAGCGAACTCGGCTTGGCTAACGCTGCGGCGTCGCAGGCGAACCAACACCCGAGGAGACCGGATGAGACCGCTCTTGGCCTGGCGCCGCCGTGCGCTGCTGGCGGCGCTGCTGTCGCTGTGCGCCGTGCCCGTCCCCGCGCAACAGAACCCGGTGCGCATCGGCAGCACGCTGGCGCTGACCGGCCCGCTGTCGGCCACCGCGCAGATCCACAAGCTGGTGGGCGAGATCTACGTCGAGCAGCTCAACAAGCGCGGCGGCCTGCTCGGCCGGCCGGTGGAGTGGATCGTCAAGGACGACCAGTCCAAGCCCGACGTGGCGCGCACCCTGTACGAGCAGCTGATCACCGCCGACAAGGTCGACCTGCTGATGGGTCCGTACGCGACCGGCGCCATCCTGTCGGCGATGGGGGTGGCACAGCGCTACGACAAGCTGCTGATCCACCACACGTTCGGCATCCCGAGCCTGGCCAAGTACGACAAGCAGTTCCCGGCCTGGTCGCTCGGCCCGGACCCCGGCAGCACGGTGCCAAACACCGTCTTCAGTGCACTGGCCGCGGTCGGCAAGACGCCGAAGACGATCGCGGTGGTGACCAGCAAGTTCCCGTCGCTGCACTTCATCTCGCTGGGCGCGCGCGAAGTCGCCAAGAAGCGCGGCATCGACGAGGTGCTGTTCCTCGAGTGGGAGTTCGGCAACCGCGATTTCGGGCCGATCGCCGCGCGCATCAAGGACGCCCAGCCCGACTTCGTGTGGGTGGGCGCGATCGGGCTGGACGGCAACCTGCTGATCGACGCGATGAAGAAGCTCGACTACACGCCGCCGCTGCACTTCTACGTCTACCCGGCACCGGGCCCGATGGTGCAGTCGGCGGACGCCAACGGCGCGCTCAGCGTCAGCATCTTCGAGGATCATCCGCCGCTCAACACGCCGCCGGTGGCCGCCGAGTTCACGAAGACCTTCCGCGAGCGCGCCGCCAAGGCCAACCTGCCCGAGACCAGCGTCGAGGTGCAGGCCGCCGCGTCGTTCACCGCCTGGCAGATGCTGGAGGCCGCGGTCAACGGCACCAAGAGCCTCGACGACAAGGCGCTGGCCGCGTGGCTCAAGTCGAACAAGGTCGACACCATCCAGGGCAAGCTGCGCTTCGACGGCCCCAACAACTACGGCGACGACCTGATGCGCGTCAAGCAGGTGCAGAACGGCCGCTGGCTGATCGTCTACCCGCCCGAGGTGGCGGCGCCCGGCGCCAAGCTGGTCGTCAAGTGACCGCGCCGACGGCGCGCGATGCGGCGCTGACGCCGCCGGTCCGGCGATGACGTTGCCGAGCGCGACGCTGCTGGCGCAATCGGCGCTGTCGGGGCTGTTCGTCGGCGCGCTCTACGGCCTGATCGGGCTGGGCCTCGGGCTGTCGTGGGGGCTGCTGCGCACCATCAACCTGGCGCACTTCGCGTTCACGTTCGCCGCCGCCTACCTGTGTTACCAGCTGGTGGCGAGCACCGGCATCGACCCGTTGCTGACCCTGCTGGCGATTGCCCCGCTGTTCTTCGCGCTCGGCGTCGGGCTGCACTGGCTGGTGCAGCGCTTCGACGTGTCGCCGCTCAATTCGCTGCTGCTCACCTTCGGCGTCACCGCGATCATCGAAGCAGCCATCCAGGCGATCTGGAGCGCCGACTTCCGGCGCCTGGAGTCGCACTATGCGCAGGCGAAATTCAAGCTCGGCGCGCTGTTCGTGCCGGTGCCCGAGCTGATCACGCTCGTCGTGGCGCTCACGCTGTCGTTCGGCCTGTGGGCCCTGCTGAAGCACACCGACCTCGGCAAGGCGCTGCGCGCGGCCGCGCAGGACGCGCCGATCGCCGCCGCGTTCGGTGTCGACCAGCGCGCGTTGTCGCTGCTGCTGGCCGGCACGTGTGCGGCGCTGGCGGCGGTCGCCGGAGTCTGCCTGTCGCTCAGCTTCACGCTCGCGCCCTCGCAGATCTACGCCTGGGTCGGCGTCGTATTCGCCGCCGTGATGATGGGCGGGCTCGGCAGCGCGCTCGGACCGCTCGCCGCCGGAATCGTGATCGGCGTCAGCGAGGCGCTGACGATGGCCGTCACCGCGCCGTCGTGGGCGCCGATCGTGTCGTTCACGTTGCTGATCGCGCTGCTGTTGCTGCGCCCGGTGCGGACGTGAGTTCGAAGCAGCAATGAAGCGTTCAGTCATCGTTGCGCTGCTGGCTGGGTTCGCGCTGCTCGCGGGCGTGCCGTGGCTGCGCCTGCCGGCGTTCTACGAGTCGATCCTGTACCTGGTGCTGCACTGGGTGCTGCTGGCGACCTCGTGGAACATCCTGTCGGGCTATTCGGGCTACTTCTCGTTCGGCCATGGCGCCTTCTTCGGCGCCGGCATCTACACCACCGCAGTGCTGGCGGGCAAGTTCGACTGGCCGTTCCTGGCGACGCTACCGGTCTCTGCCGCGGTGGCCACGGCGCTGGGCGTCGCGCTCGGCGCGGTGGTGTTCCGCGCGCGCTCGGTGCGCGGCGAGCTGTTCGCGCTGCTGACGCTGGCGGTGACGTTCGTGCTCGCCACCATCGTGCTGAACACACCGATCGACGGCGGGCCCGGCATCTACCTGAGCGCGGTGCCGGTGCCGCACCTCGCACCGACTCAGCCCGGGACTTTCTACCTGCTGGCGCTGGTCGGCGCGACCGGCGCGCTGCTGATCGCTTACGTCGTGCAGCAGTCGCGGCTCGGGGTCGGGTTGTTTGCGATCCACGACGACGAGGACGCTGCCGAGGTGATGGGCGTGCCGACCTTTCGCTACAAGCTGGCGGCGCTGGCCATCTCGTGTGCGCTCGCCGGGCTGGCCGGCGGCGTGCACGCGCTGTTCATCTCGTACGTCACCACCGGCGAGGTGTTTTCGATCAACGTGCCGCTGACGGTGATCCTGATGAGTGTGCTCGGCGGCACTCGCCACTGGGCCGGGCCCGCGGTCGGCGCCACCGTGATCACCGCGCTGCTGTACGCGTTCACCAAAGGCGACCTCGCGCTGGCCGGCAAGGCGACGACCGGTGCGGTGCTGATCGCGTCGATCCTGTTCATGCCGCAGGGCATCTTGCCGCGGCTGTTGTCGCGGCGACCCGCCTTGGCGCCAGGCACCGCGCCAGCAGTCGTGCCCTCGGCGGACGCTGCCGCGCCATCCCCCGCATCACCATCACCGACCGCCGCGCATGGCACCACACTGTTGCGGGCCAGCGCGGTCGGCAAGTCGTTCTTCGGCGTGCAGGCATTGGCCGGCGTCGACATCGAGATCCGCCGCGGCGAGATCCTCGGCCTGATCGGTCCCAATGGCTCGGGCAAGTCGACCTTCATCAACGTGGTCAGCGGGCATTTCCCGGCGACCACGGGCCAGATCCAGTTCGAGGGACGCGAGATCGCGCGCCTCGCGGCGCACCGCATCGCACACGCCGGCATCGCACGCACCTACCAGATCCCGCGGCCGTTCGCCCACCTGTCGGTGCGCGACAACGTCGCCGCGGCGGCGATGTTCGGCGGCGCGGCGTTGTCGTCGCCCAAGGCGCGTCAGGAGGCCGACCACTGGCTGGCGTTCGCCGGTCTCGCCGACAAGGCCGATGCGCTGCCCGTCGCGCTGAACCTGCACCAGCGCAAGTTTCTCGAGCTCGCGCGCGCGCTGGCATCGCGCCCTCGGCTGGTGCTGCTCGACGAGGTGCTGTGCGGCCTGAACCCCAGCGAGATCGACGACGCGGTGGCGCTGATCCGGCGCATCCGCGACGCCGGCACGACGGTGGTCTTCGTCGAGCACGTGATGCGTGCCGTGATGGCGTTGAGCGATCGCCTGGTGGTGCTGAATCATGGCCAGTTGCTGGCCGTGGGGCCGGCAGCCGACGTGATGCAGCGGCCCGACGTGGTGGCTGCGTACCTGGGGACGGCACATGCTGCTGAAGGTCACTGACCTCGAGGTCGCGTACGGCCCGGCGCCGGCGTTATGGGGGGTGACGCTCGGCGTGCGCCAAGGCGAGTTGCTGAGCGTGGTCGGCCCCAACAGCGCCGGCAAGTCGACGCTGATCAACACGCTCGCCGGATTGCTGCGCGCGCGCGCAGGCACGATCGAGCTCGAAGGCCGCGACATCACGCAGCTGCCTGCGCATCGCTTCTGCGGCGCGGGCATCGCGCTGGTGCCCGAAGGGCGGCGGTTGTTCGCCACGATGAGCGTGCTGGAGAACCTCGAACTCGGCAGCCTGCTGCCGCATGCGCGCGCGCAGCGCGCCGCCGGACTCGAGCACGCGATGGCGCTGTTCCCGGTGCTGGCACAGAAGCTGAAAGCGCCGGCCGGGTCGCTGTCGGGCGGCCAGCAGCAGATGGTGGCGATTGCGCGCGCGCTGATGGCGCGGCCGAAGCTGCTGCTGCTCGACGAGCCTTCGCTCGGCCTGTCGCCGCTGGTGGTTCACGACCTGTTCGCGGCGATCCGTCGCATCGCTGCCGACGGCATCACGATGCTGCTGGTCGAGCAGAACGTCGCCACCGCGCTGCAGATCGCGCAGCGCGTGTACGTGCTCGAGCGCGGCAGCATCGTCGCCGAGGGGGACCCCGACGCGATGCTGTCGCGCGCGGAGATCCGACGCGCGTATCTCGGCAGCGAGCCGTAGCTCGGCCAGCGCTTGGGATGGTCCCTAGCTGGCGTACGCCCCGGCTATGCAAGCACCGCGTCGATGACTCCAATGCAGACGAAGCGAAGTGCAGATCGCGGACCTCACGGTGTCGATTGCCGAGACTCCGGGTGATCTGCGTCTCGTGCCGTCCACCCCATCGCGAAAGGGCTCGTCATGCCTTCCGTTCTTGCCAACCAGAGTGTCCATGTCACCGGTCTCGCCGTCTCGGCGCAGTACAACCCAAAGGAATTGGGCGTCGAGCAAGCGTCCGCGAGCGAACCATGCTCGACGGTGTGTTCGATCAGCGGATTCGGCACCTACGACCCGGTCGAGCATTCTTCGTCGGCACCCTGCTTCATGGACTACACGGACGACTGTGCTGCGGTGTACCAACACAATCAGACCGACATGGAGTTCCGGGTTGCAAGGCTTCACGCGCCTATCGACCGCGAACTGCACGACGGGTCGGGAGCGCGCGAGGTAGCGCCACCCGAGTCTGATCGGATGAGTTTCGAATTGATGTTCGACGGCGCGAAGTCCGGTCCGTGCCACATGCCCAACGAGCGCGACGCGGGCACCTGCGGCGCGATCAAACGGTCGCTCGTCAACATCAACCTGGTGTCTCCGACAAGCCGGATGGACGTCAGGTGGGAAGGGCCGGATTTCGACGCGTGCGTTCGGCGTCGCGACTAGCCGCGCCGGCCATGTGGCCGCTTCTGAGTACCTAGCGCACCGTGAACGGCGCCTGGTACGGACGGCCGAACACGACACCGCCGGCGATCGTCGCCGAAGGTTTGAGGTAGACCTTGCCGTCGCGCTTGTTGTTGCGCGTGTCGACGAACGACACGGGGCCCTCCACCAGCTCGAACACCGCGATGTCGGCCGGCGCGCCGGTCTGCAGCGTGCCGAGCTTGGGCACGCGGCCGATCACGCGAGCCGGCGCGCTGGTGGCCAGCGCGATCACTTGCTCGAGGGTGAAGCCCATGTTGAGGAACTTGCTCATCACCCACGGCAGGTAGGGCATGCCCGGCGTGTTGCCCGAGAACACATGGATGTCCGACGAGATCGTGTCCGGCGGGCAGCCTTCCTGAATGGCCACATCGGCCACCGTGTAGTCGAAGCTGCCGCCGCCGTGGCCGACGTCGAACACGACGCCGCGCCGCTTGGCCGCCAACGCGGCGGGCAGCAGCTTGCCGTCCTGCACGATGTTGGTCCCCTCGCCGGCGACGTTGGGCGCGCCCGAGTAGCAGTGCGTCAGGATGTCGCCCGCGCGCAGCGTGTCGAGGATCTGCGACATCAGCTCGCGCGTCTGCACGCCACCGATGTGGCACATCACCTTGGCCGGGACGCCGGACTTCTCGCACGCCGCCACCGCGCGCTTCAGCGGCTCCAGGCCGTTCTTCGCGATCACGTTCTCGCTCATGCGCACCTTGACGCCGAGCACGAAGTCGGCGTTCTCGGCCACCGCGCGCGCACAGGCGTCGACTTGGGCGTATTCGATGTTGAACAACTCGGGAACCGGGAAACCCGCCAGGCCGACGACACCGATGTGCACGAATGCGAACTGGCGCGTGCGCGCCTGCGCCATGGCCAGGCGGCGGAACGCCGCGATGTTGTTGGCGCCGGCGTCGCCCGCCGACACCACGGTGGTGGTGCACTGATACGGCACCAGTTCGTCGGCCGGGATGCCGATCGCCGAGCCGTAGGGAAAGGTGTGCGCATGCAGGTCGATCAGGCCCGGCGTCACCAGGCGGCCGGCGGCATCGAACACGCGCTCGGCGCGCTCGGGCGCGATGCTGGCCGCGATGCTCTCGATCTGACCGTAGCGGATGCCGATGTCGCGCGTGCCCTTGAGGTTCTGGCTCGGGTCGAGCACGTTGGCATTGCGCACCAGCAGATCGAACTTGTCGTTCGGACCCATCGCCGCGCGCGCCGCGAGCGGCACCAGCGATGCGAACGCCGTGCCAGCGCCGGCTGCCAACCAGGCGCGCCGTGTGTGGTTTGTCATGTCTCCTCCTGCGGCTTGCCGCGAGCGCCGCATTCGAGCACACGTGCACCGGCTGCGCAACTTTCTGCTACGAGCCGCGCGCCGTGCAGTATTTCGGCGCCGATACCCAACGAAACACTGTGACGAAGTCGCTCGGATAAGGTTGCCCGTAGCTTTTCGCCACGCGGTGGCGAGCGATTCTTTCCGGAGCAGTCGATGACGATGAATCACACGTGCAACCTGTGGATGGGCACTCTGGTGCTGGCCAGCGCCGGCGCCCTGATGACGGCCTGCGGCCCGCAGGATGGCAGCCAGACCGCGCAGAGCGCGCCGGTCGCGCAACCCGCCGCACCGGCGCCTGCCCCCGTGGCGCAAACACCCGCCCCGGTGGCTCAGGCGCCCGAGCCTGTGGCAGCACCGGCCCCGGCCGCCAAGCCGGCCGTGAAGCCGGCGCCGATCCATGTGGCCAAGCCCGCGCCTGCCAAGCCGATGCCGGTGAAGGCCACCGAGCCGGTGCAGGAGGTGAAGGTCGCAGCCGCGCCGCCGTCCACGGTGGGCGCGGTGACGCAGATCGATCCGATCACCGAGACCAGTGCCAGCGGCGTCGGTGCCGTGGCCGGCGGCGCGCTCGGCGGCGTGGTGGGCCACCAGTTCGGCAAGGGCGACGGCAAGAAGGCGATGACCGTGCTCGGCGTGCTCGGCGGCGCGGTGGCGGGCCACCAGGTGGAGAAGGCACACAACACCAAGGTGGTGGGCTATCGCGTGCACGTGCAGCTCGACAACGGCGAGACGCGCACGTTCGAGCCGACGCAGCTCGACGGCCTGAAGGTCGGCGACCGCGTGCGCGTCCAGCAGGGGCAACTGCAGCGCGTCTAGGACACCGCATTCGCCAGAGGAGGAACCCATGACGATCCATCGACCATCGCTGCGCATCGGCGTCGCGCTCGCGCTGACCGCGCTCGCCGCGTGCGAGAACATGACCGAGCGCGAGAAAGGCACCGCCACCGGCGCCGGCATCGGTGCGATCGTCGGCGCGGCGATCGGCTCCAACAGCGGCAACGCCGGCAAGGGCGCGGCGATCGGCGCGGTGGGTGGCGCGGTTGCCGGCAACCTGTGGTCCAAGCACATGGAGGAGAAGCGTGCTGCGATGGAGAAGGCCACGCAAGGCACCGGCATCGCGGTGACACGCACCGAAGACAACCAGCTGAAGGTCAACGTGCCGAGCGACTTCTCGTTCGACGTGGGCCGCTCGGACGTCAAGTCCAGCATGCGGCCGGTGCTCGACGAGTTCGCGAAGGGCCTCGACCCGAACATGCAGGTGCGCGTGGTGGGGCACACCGACGCCACCGGCAGCGACGCGATCAACAACCCGCTGTCGGTGCGGCGTGCAGAATCGGTGCGCGACTACATGGCCACCAAGGGCGTCACCGGCGGTCGCGTGATCACCGAAGGCCACGGCGCGCGCGAGCCGGTGGCGGCCAACGAAACGGTTTCCGGACGCGCCCAGAACCGCCGCGTCGAGATCTACCTGCGCGAGCCCGCGGCGAAAGGTGGCAGCTGACGCGGGAGCGCAGCGCGCCTCACCGAATCTGCCGAGCGCGCCAGCCCAGTGCACACCGCGGATCCGGCCTCAGCGCCGGCATCACATCGCTCGCGCGGTATGGGCCTTCTTCGCTGAGCGCAAGCACGTTGCCGGGCCGCTGGCGTGGCCCCTCGAGGGGCACGGCGGCCGCCAGGCCGCTTTCGGGGGTGTCACGTGAATCGAAACGCCACGCTGCCGAGCGCACCGTAGTCGGCGTGCAGCGTGTCGCCGGCCTTGGCGAACACCGGCCGCGTGAACGAGCCGGCGAGCACGATCTGGCCGGGCTCGAGCGACTCGCCGTAGCGCGCTATCTTGTTGGCCAGCCACGCGACGCCATTGGCCGGGTGGTTCAGCACGCCGGCGGCCAGCCCGGTCTCCTCGACGGCGCCGTTCTTGTGCAATAGCGCGCCGACCCAGCGCAGGTCGACGTCGTGCGGGCGCACCGGTCGTCCGCCCAGCACGATGCCGGCGTTGGCGGCGAAGTCGGAGATGGTGTCGAATACCTTGCGCATCTGCTTGGTGTCGCGGTCGAACTGCTCGATGCGCGCATCGATGATCTCGATCGCCGGCGTCACCACCTCGGTGGCCGCCAGCACGTCGAACAGCGTGGCGCCCGGTCCCTTCAGCGGCTTGCCGAGGATGAACGCCAGCTCCACCTCGATGCGCGGGGCGATGAAGCGCTCGATCGCGATGTCGCCGCCGGCGCTGAACACCATGTCGCTCATCAGCGGGGCGAAGTCGGGCTCGTCGATCTGGCTGGCCTGCTGCATCGCGCGCGACGTCAGGCCGATCTTGCGGCCGACGATGCGGTGGCCGTCGCCCATCTCGAGCGCGACCCAGGCGCGCTGGATGGCATAGCCGTCGTCGATCGTCATCGACGGGTGCTGCTTCGAGAAGTGGCGCAGCGGCGTGCGCGACTTGCGTGCGTCGTAGAGCTGCCGCGCCAAAGTCGCGATCGTGCGGTCGTCGAGCGTGGTTGTCATTTGGCAAACAACGGATGCAGGTTGCCGAATTTGCCGTCGAACGCCTCCTGGCCTTCGTCGACCTGCAGCGTCAGGCCCACGGGCCGCCGCGCCAGCACAGGCGCCAGGTGCTCGCGCGCCACCGCGACCAACGCCTCGCCGGCCTGCCGCTTCACCGCGTCGCTGCGGCCGCGCCCCATGCGCAGGTTGAAGTAGGCGAACGCGCAGTCGTCGCCCTTGCCCTGCGCGCGGGCCGCAGCGCCGCCGTCGGCCACCGCGCTGTGGGCGGCCGGATACGCCAGCACGCGCGTGCCGCCGATCGGGAACACCGGCGTTCCGGCTTCATCGCGCTGCGCGATCATCGCGTCGGCCAGTTTGCGGCACAACGCACCCATGTCGGTGTCGCGATCGAGTTGCGGGGTATAGAGGATCACCAGGTGAGGCATACGGGCTCCGCGGCGGCCGGACGGCCACGCGCGATTGTTCATCATCGCCGCCGGCACGCGCCCGCACGGGCCAAAGCGCAGCCGTCATGCGGCCGGCGCCGGCTTGGGCGTAGCATCGCCGCCTTTCCATCCGCAAGGAGCAGCAGCATGCAGCGAACCCTGGTGTCCCGGGCACTCGGTGCCCTGGCCGTCGCATCGGTTTGCCTCTCTTCAGCCTGTGCACAGACGCCCGGCGCGCCCGAGGTGACGTTGACGCGGCTCGACTGCGGCACCTCGGCCGGGCCAGGCGACGTGGGGCGCTTCTCCGATGTGTTCGCTTTCGATGGTCTGAAGGTGCAGCTGGTGTTCAGCTGCTACCTGATCAAGCACGGCGACGAGTACCTGCTGTGGGACACCGGGCATTCGCTGCAGGCGGGCGCGGTGGCGCCGAAGGTGAGCCTGGTCGACCAGCTGGCCCAGCTGCAGGTCAAGCCCGAGCAGATCAAGTACGTCGGCATCAGCCACTACCACCCCGACCACACCGGCCAGGTCGGTTCGTTCCCGCAGACGACGTTGCTGATCGGCAAGGGCGACTGGGACGTGCTGACGTCGCCGAAGCCGCCGGCCAACGCACCGACGGCGCCGTTCGCGCACTTCATCTCGGGCGGCGGCAAGGTCGAGCCGGTGCCGCTGGACAAGGACGTCTTCAACGACCGCACCGTGGTGATGCTGGCCACGCCCGGCCACACGCCCGGTCACCACAGCCTGATGGTGCAGTTGCGCGAGAAGGGCGTCGTGCTGATCACCGGCGACCTGGCGCACTTCCACGAAAACTACGAGGCCGACGGCGTGCCGTCGTTCAACACCAGCCGTGCCGAGACGCTGGCGTCGCTGGCGCGCTTCAAGAAGATCGCGTCCAACCTGAAGGCCACGATCGTCATGCAGCATGATGCGCGCGATGTCGGCAAGCTGCCGGCGTTTCCGGCCGCGGCGAAGTAGCACACCACACCACCACGGGAGGAGCGCCGGATGAGCCAGACGAGTGTGTTCGCGCGCGCGGTCGCGCTGGTGGGCGACGCTGCGGTCGCGTGGCGGCGCGCCACGCAGGGTGTGGTGCGCGAGCAGGCCGTCGGCAGCGCGCCGCAGATTCCGGCAGCAAGGCCGCAAGGTGCGATCCCGACGCTGAAGATGCCCACCGCGCGTGGCTGGGCGGCAGGGCAGACGCCTCGCGCCGCACCGGGCCTGCAGGTGAACCCGTTCGCCGCCAACCTGAAGCACCCGCGCTGGATCTGCGTGCTGCCCAACGGCGACGTCACGGTCGCCGAGGCCTTGACGGTGCCCGGGGCGCCGCAATCGGTGTTCAGCCACGCGGTGGTGGCCACGATGCGTCGCGCCGCCGCGATCGGCGAGAGTCCGAACCGCATCACGCTGCTGCGCGATGCCGATGGCGATGGCGTCGCGGAGACGCGCGAGACATTTCTGCAGAACCTGAACCAGCCGTTCGGCATGGCGCTGATCGGCGACACCTTCTACGTCGGCAACACCGATGGCGTGATGGCGTTCCCCTACCGCGGCGGGGCCACGCGTATCGACGCGCCAGGGCGCCGGCTCGCCACCTTCAAGCCGAGCGGCCACTGGACGCGCAGCCTGCTGTCGAGCGCCGACGGCCGCACGCTGTACGTCGGCGTCGGCTCGCTCAGCAACATCGGCGAGATGGGCTTCGAGGTCGAACAAGGTCGCGCCTGCATTTACGAGCTCGATCTCGCGAGCGGCCACAGCCGCGTGTTCGCCAGCGGGCTGCGCAACCCGGTGGGCCTGGCTTGGGAGCCGCACACCGGGGTGCTGTGGACGGTGGTCAACGAGCGGGACGGGCTGGGCGACGAGACGCCGCCGGACTACCTGACCTCGGTGCGCGACGGCGGCTTCTACGGCTGGCCGTACTGCTACTGGGGCCAGACGGTCGACGACCGCGTGCCGCAGGATGCCGAGATGGTGACGCAGGCGATCACCCCTGACTACGCACTCGGTGGACACACCGCGTCGCTCGGCCTGGGCTGGGTGCCGGCGGGCACGCTGCCCGGCTTCAACGAAGACGGCATGGCGATCGGTCAGCACGGCTCGTGGAACCGCAGCACGCTGAGCGGCTACCGCGTGGTGTTCGTCCCGTTCGCGAACGGGCGGCCGAACGGGCCGCCGCGCGACATCCTCAGCGGCTTCCTCGCGCCCGACGAGCGCGAGTCGTACGGACGGCCGGTCGGCGTGGCGATCGGGCCCGATCGCCGCTCGCTGCTGGTGGCCGACGACGTGGGCGACGTGATCTGGCGGGTCAGCGGCGCGCGCGGCTGACGTGATGCGCGCGCCACGCGAGCGTGGCGCAACGGCGTGACGCAACGCACGCAGGCGGCCAGAAGGTTGTCGGCGAATGCAACGCACCCCCGTCGGCAGTGCACCGGCGGTGCACGATCGCGTTCCTCCAACGCAGCCGTTCGCGTTCGCCGCCGTAGTCCGTGCCGCAGTCGTCCCCGCTTCCCGCCCCCGCCACCATCTCGCAGCTTTACGCCAGCCTGTGGCGCCACGCTGAAGGCGCGCGCCTGACGCTGCTCGGCGCCGCCGCGCTGCTGATCGGCTCGCAGTTGCTGAAGTTGATGGCGCCGTGGGCTGCCGCGCACGCGATCGACACGCTGCAGCACGGCGGCGCCGGCGCGCTGGGGCAAGCCGGCCTGTGGGCGATGGCGGTGGTGCTGATCTCGATCGGGGCCTGGACGCTGCACGGGCCCGGCCGCGTGCTCGAGCGCAACGTCAGCGTGCGCGTGCGGCAGCAGGTGGCACACGCACTGCACGCACGCCTGGCCGACGCGCCTTTGGCATGGCACGAGACGCACCACTCGGGGCAACTGCAGCAGCGCGTGTCGCAGAGCAGCCATGGGCTGCAGAACTTCGCGCAGAGCCAGTTCATCTATCTGCAAAGCGCGGTCAACTTCTTCGGGCCACTGGTTGCGCTGTGGCTGCTGGCGCCGCTCATCGCCGGGGTGGCATGCGTGGGCTATGTGGTGGTGGCGTGCGTGATCGTGCGGTTCGACGTCGTGCTGATGCGGCTGTCGGTGCGCGAGAACCACGCCGAGCGCCACTACGCGGCAGGCCTGCTGGACGTGCTCGGCAACATCGGCAGCGTGCTGTGCCTGCGCCTGCAACCGGCGACGCACCGGATGCTGGCCGGGCGCCTCCACGCCGTGTTCGCGCCGTTGAAGCGCGCGATCGTGATCAACGAGGCCAAGTGGTGTGCAGTCGACCTGCTCAGCGTAGGTCTCACCTGGGGCCTGGTGACGACTTTCGTCTGGCGCAGCAGCGCGGCCCACGACACGGTGATGATCGGCGCGCTGTTCATGGTCTACCAGTACGCACAGCAGGCCGGCGGCGTGATCGGCTCGATGGCGCAGAACTTTCAAGGCCTGGCGCGCACGCGCACCGACTACGCCAGCGCGCAGCCGATCTGGGAGGCGCCGCAGCGCGGCGCGACCGCCTCGGCGCCGTGGGGCCACTGGCACAGCCTCGAAGTGCACGGCCTGCAGCACCAGCCAGCGGGTGCCGACGACAGCGCACCCGCGGGAGCGCCAGGCGCCGCGCGCGGAAGGCTCGAGGACGTGTCGCTGCGCCTGACCCGCGGCGAACGCGTCGCGATCGTCGGCCCCAGCGGCTCGGGCAAGAGCACGCTGATGCGCGCGCTGGCCGGCCTGTACGAGCCGCGCGCCGCGCAGATCGCGGTCGACGGCTGCGCCCAGCCCGGGCTGCGGCACCTGGGCGGCATCGCCACGCTGATCCCGCAGGACAGCGAAGTGTTCGAGTGCAGCGTGCGCGAGAACATCGCGTTCGGCCTCGCCTGCGAGCCACAGGCACTGGAGCGCGCCATCCGCGTCAGCGCGCTCGACGAGGTGCTGGTCACCCTGCCCGACGGGCTCGACACGTTCGTCAGCGAGGGCGGCGGCAACCTGTCGGGCGGCCAGCGCCAGCGTCTGTGCCTGGCGCGCGGCGTGCTCGCGGCGCGCGACAGCTCCCTGGTGCTGCTCGACGAGCCGACCAGCGCGCTCGATCCGATGACCGAGGCGTCAGTGGTCGAACGCTTGTGCGAGCACTTCGCCGATGCCTGCATCATCGCCGCGGTGCACCGCATGAGCCTGCTGAAGCACTTCGACCGCGTGGTGTTGCTGCAGGCCGGCCGCGTGCTCGACAGCGGCCCGGTGCACGAGTTGGCGACGCGCCAGCCGCTGTTCGCGCGCATGCTGGCCAGTCAGGCGGTCGGCTCGGCGGCGGCGCTGACCACGCACACCACACGTTGACGCACCGGACGCGTCGCTGGCGACGCGCGCTATCCTTCGCCGCGTACAAGGCCCGGCGCGTTCAGCGGGCCAGGAGTGGCAAGACGGTGTCCGACCCCGCATCCATCCCCCCAGCGCCGGGCGGCGCGCTCGACAAAGCTGCGCTGCGTCGCAAGTACCGCGAGGAGCGCGACAAGCGGTTGCGCCCCGACGGCAACGATCAGTACCTGCAGCTGAAGGGCCGCTTCGCCGAGTACGCCGCCGACCCGTACACGCCGCTGCAGCCACGTGCGCCGCGCACCGACCACGTGACGTTCGCGTTCGTCGGCGGCGGCTTCGCCGGGCTGGTGACCGGCGCGCGCCTGGTCGAGGCCGGCGTGCGCGACGTGCGCATCGTCGACAAGGGCGGCGACTTCGGCGGCACCTGGTACTGGAACCGCTACCCCGGCGCGATGTGCGACACCGCGTCGATGGTGTACATGCCGCTGCTGGAAGAGACCGGGCACATGCCGTCGGAAAAGTACGCGCACGGGCCGGAGATCCTCGCCCACTGCGCGCGCATCGGCCGCCAGTACGGCCTCTACGAGCACGCGCTGTTCCATACCGAGGTGACCGATCTGGCGTGGGACGAGGCGCGCTCAGTCTGGCTGGTGCGCACCGATCGCGGCGACGCGTTCACAGCGCAGTTCATCGGGCTGGGCACCGGCCCGCTGCACGTGCCGAAGCTGCCGGGCATTCCCGGCATCGAGTCGTTCCAGGGTCATGCCTTCCACACCAGTCGATGGGACTATGCCTACACCGGCGGCGACCGCTTCGGCGCGCCGATGACGAAGCTGGCCGACAAGCGGGTGGCGATCATCGGCACCGGGGCGACCTCGGTGCAGTGCGTGCCGCAACTGGCGCGCGACGCCGGCGGGCTGTGGGTGTTCCAGCGCACGCCGTCGTCGGTCGACGTGCGCGCCAACGCGCCGATCGATCCGGCGTGGTTCGCGACAATCGCCACGCCGGGCTGGCAGCAGCGCTGGCTGGAAAACTTCACCGCCAACCAGGCCGGCGGCAGCGCGACGGAAGATCTGGTGCAAGACGGCTGGACCGACCTGGCGCGCCGCATCCGGGCCAAGGTGATGCGCCTGCCGCGCGAGCAGATGACGCCGCCCAACATGCTGGCCGCGTTCGAGGACTCCGACGACGAGAAGATGAACGAGATCCGCGCGCGCGTCGACGCGATCGTGCGCGACCGCGACACCGCGTGCAAGCTCAAGGCCTGGTACCGCCAGCTCTGCAAGCGGCCCTGCTTCCACGACGAATACCTGAAGGCATTCAACCAGCCGAACACGCACCTGGTCGATACCGACGGCAAGGGCGTGGAGCGCATCAGCGCGCGCGGTGTGGTGGTGGCGGGCGTCGAATTCCCGGTGGACTGCGTCATTTACGCCTCGGGCTTCGAGGTCGGCACCCCGTACAAGCGCCGCGCCGGCTTCGACCTCACCGGGCGCGGGGGCGTGAGGCTGTCGCAGCACTGGGCCGAGGGCATGCGCAGCCAGCACGGCATCCACGTGCACGGCTTTCCGAACGCGTTCATCGTCGGGCCGACGCAGGGCGCGAACCTGATTTCCAATGTCCCGCACAACCTCACCGAGGCCGGCAAGACCATCGCCGCGATCGTGCGCCATGCGCTCGACGTGAAAGCGCGCGAGGTCGAGGTGTCGAAGGAAGCCGAAGAATCCTGGATCAGGCTGCTGCTCAGTGGCCCGGGCATGCTGATCGGCTCGCTCGACTGCACGCCGGGCTACTACAACAACGAAGGGCACGACGCCGGCTTGCGCGCCAAGCTCAACGTGGGCTACCCGTTGGGCGCGCAGGCGTACTTCAAGTACCTCGACGGCTGGCGCACGTCGGGGCGTTTCGAAGGGTTGGCGTTCAGGGCCTGAGCGCACCGGCGCCCCAATCAGGCGCGGTGTCGGATCACCGGCGCCGCAACGGCGCACGCCTGCGCCGAGGTGGTCTAGCCCGCCAGGCTGCGCATCGCGGCCTGCAGCGCCTCACGGCGTTGCAGGCCTTCGCTCCACAGTCGGCCACCGATGAGGCCGCCGTCGACGACGAGCGCGTGCCCGTTGACGAAGCTCGACTCGTCGCTGGCCAGCCAGGCCACCGCATTGGCGATGTCCTCCGGCAGGCCGGCGCGCTGCAACGGCTGCAGCTGCGACAGCGCCTGCTTCATCAACGGCACCGAGCGATCCGCCGCCTCCGTCGTGAGCCCGTAGCCCTTGCCGAAGATCGGCGTCGCGATGCCGCCGGGACAGATGCAGTTGACGCGCACACCGCTCTCGCCGAGCTCCATCGCGACGCTGTGCGTGAGGTGGATCACCGCGGCTTTGGCAGCGCTGTAGACGTGCGGGCCGAAGCCTGTGCGCATTCCCGCGACGCTGGCGGTGCTGACGATGCTGCCGCTGCCCTGACGCTTCATCAGGGGCGCAGCGTGCTTGATGCCGAGGAACACGCTGCGCAGCAGCACGCCGATCGCGACATCGAACGCGTCGGCATCGACGTCCTGGATCGGCCCGCCGGGCCCCGGGATGCCGGCGTTGTTGACCAACACGTCGAGACGACCGAAGCGCTCGGCCGCGTGCGAAACCAGCGCGCGCACGTCGGGCTCGCGAGCGACGTCGCAGTGGCGGTACGACGCTGCGTCGCCGAGCTCGGTCATGAGCGCCTGTCCGCGCGCGTCCTGCACGTCGCCCACGATCACCTGCGCCCCGTCGGCCACGAGGCGCCGCGCGATCGCCTCGCCGATCCCGCTGGCTGCGCCGGTGACGATGGCCACCTTGTCCTGCAATCGTGTCATGGCACCTCGCTGGTTAGAGTCGGGCGAACTCGCGGTAGCCCTTGGCCACCGACGCCTGCGGCGCCGGGATCGCGCCGCCGCTCTGAGCGGTGACCGGAAAGATCGCGTTGATCTGCCCGGTGCCCGAGGCACCGAAGTACGGCGTGACCACCTCGACCTTGCCATCGTAGTCGGACCAGCCGAGCGCGCCCAGCAGCATCGCGGTATCGTGCATGAAGCCTTCACCGTGGCCCTTGCTCGCATACTCGGGCAGCATCTCGCAGAACTCGGTCCAGCGCCCTTGCTGCCACAGCTCGACCACGCGGCGATCCAGCGTCTCGAGGAACGGACTCCAGATCTTGAACGCGAACTGCGGGGCCAGCCCGTTCTGCGCGAAGCGGTGGCTCAAGGACCCGCTGGCGAAGAACGCCACGTTGCCGTCGTAGTGATCCTCCACCGCCTTGCGCATCGCCCAGCCCAGGCGCGCGCTGTCGTTCAGGTAGTGCGCGGTGCACAGCGCCGACACCGAGACGACCTTGAAGTGCCGGTCGGTGTTCATGTAGCGCATCGGCACCAGAGTGCCGTATTCCGGACCGAGCGTGGTCGCGTCGTGCGCGAGCGTCTCGACCCCTTGCTCATTGCACACGCGCGCCAGCAATTTGCCGAGCGCCGGGTTGCCCGGGAACTCGAACGGCATGTTGCTGATGAAGTGCGGCAGCTCGTTGCTGGTGTAGACGCCCTGGAAGTGGGGCGCGCAATTGATGTGGTAGTTGGCGTTGACCAGCCAGTGGGTGTCGAACACGACGATCGTGTCGACGTCGAGCGCGCGGCAGCGGCGCCCCAGCTCGACATGCCCGTCGATCGCGTCCTGCCGCGTGCCGCGGCGCTCGCCGGGCAGCTCGCTCAGATACAGCGACGGCACGTGCGTGATCTTGGCGGCGAGTGCGAGCTTGCCCATCACCGATTCCTTGGGTAGGGCCCGTCCCCAGGGGGAGGGCCGGGGAGGGGCTCCATGCCGCCCCAACAGGCTACGGCATTCATGCCGAACCCCAGTGCGGGATGTGGTGCGAGCCGAGCGACACCGCCACGTTCTTCGGCTCGAGGAACACCTCGTAGCTCCAGGTGCCACCCTCGCGACCGACGCCGCTGGCCTTGGTGCCGCCGAACGGCTGGCGCAGGTCGCGCACGTTCTGGCTGTTGACGAAGCACATCCCGGCTTCGATTGCCGCGGCCACGCGGTGCGCGCGGCCGAGGTTCTCGCTCCACACGTAGCTGCTCAGGCCATACGGGATGTCGTTGGCGATGCGGATCGCGTCGGCCTCGTCGGTGAACGGAATCAGGCACGCCACCGGGCCGAAGATCTCGTCCTGCGCAATTCGCATGCGGTTGTCGACATCGCCGAACACCGTCGGCATCACGTAGTTTCCCCGGCGCAGATGCGCAGGCAGTTGCGGCGCATCGAGCCCACCACACAGCAGCGTGGCCCCTTCACCCGGGCCGAGCTCGATGTAGCGCCGCACTTTCGCAAGGTGCTGTGGACTGATCATCGGGCCCACGATGGTTTTGTCGTCGAGCGGATCTCCGATCGTGATGCGCTTGGCCCGGTCGGCGAAGCGTGCGGCGAAATCGGCGTAGATCGATTTCTGAACCAGGATGCGGCTGCCCGCGGTGCAGCGCTCGCCGTTGTTGGAGAAGATCATGAACACTGCCGCATCGAGGGCGCGCTTCAGGTCCGCGTCGTCGAACACGACGAACGGGCTCTTGCCGCCCAGCTCCATGCTGAACTTCTTCAACCCGGCGGCCTGCACGATGCGGTTGCCGGTCGTGGTGCTGCCCGTGAACGAGATCGCGCGCACGTCGGGGTGCGCACACAGCGGCTCGCCGGCGTTCTTTCCCGTGCCGTGCACGACATTCAACACCCCCTTGGGCACACCAGCCTCGAGCACGAGCTCGCCCAGGCGCGCCGCAGTCATCGGCGAGAGCTCGCTCATCTTCAGCACCGCGGTGTTGCCGAAGGCCAGGCACGGCGCGGTCTTCCAGGTGGCCGTCATGAACGGCACGTTCCACGGGCTGATCAGCGCGCACACGCCCACCGGGTGGTACAGCGTGTAGTTCAGGTGTGTCGGCGTCGGATAGGTGTGGCCGTCGACGCGCGTGCACATCTCGGCGAAGTAGTAGAAGTTGTCGGCCGCACGCGGCACCAGCTGCTTGCCGGTCTGCGCGATCACCTGGCCGGTGTCCTGCGTTTCGGTGCGCGCGAGGTCGGGCACGTGCTGGGCGATCAGGTCGCCGACCTTGCGCATCAACGCGGCGCGCTCGGCGGCCGGCCTGGCAGCCCAGGCCGGGAAAGCGGCCTTGGCAGCAGCCACCGCGGCGTTCACTTCGTCGGCGCCTCCGTCGGCCACCACGGCAAGAACCTCTTGCGTCGCCGGGTTGATGGTGTCGAAGGTCGACCTGCTGTCGACCGGGCGGCCGTCGATCAGGTGCTGGATGCGCATGCGGAGATTCGCTTTCTCGGTCAGCGGCCGAAGGTGGCGTCGTCGACGATGAAATTGGAGAGGCGACCAATGCCTTCGATCTCGGTGACCACCTCGTCGCCGACGTTGACGTTGACCACGCCTTCGGGCGTGCCGGTGAGGATCACGTCGCCAGGGTTCAGCGTCATGAAGCCGCTCAGGTATTCGATCAGCGCCGGAATGTCGTGCACCAGGTCGCGCGAGTTGCCCTGTTGCGTGACCGTGCCGTTGACCAGCGTGCGCAGGTTCAGCTGCACCGGCGTGGCGATGTCGGCGGCGTCGACGAACCAGGGGCCGAGCACGGTGCCGCCATCGCGGTTCTTCACACGCGCGTTGGGGCGATACCAGTTCTCGAGGTAGTCGCGGATCGCGTAGTCGTTGGCCACCGTGTAGCCGGCCACGTGCCCCATTGCGTCTGCGCGTGCGATGCCTTTGCCCGGCACACCGATCACGACCGCGAGCTCGCACTCGTAGTGCATGAAGGCGGCGTCGCGCGGCCGGCGTGTCTGGCCGCGGTGGCCGATCACCGAGCCCAGGCCTTTGAGAAAAACCAGCGGCTCTTCCTGCTTGCCGAAGGAGAGCTCTTTCGCGTGATCGGCGTAGTTCAGGCCGAGCGCGATGATCGTGCCGACCTCGAACGGCGCCAGCCACACCACCGCGTCTTCGGCGACCACCCGGCCATCGGCCAAGCGCAGGCCTCCCCCGTGTGGCGTCGCCTCATGGATGGCCCCGGCATAGGCCACGCGGGCGCGTTTCACGCGTTCGTCCCCTGCGACAGGGCCAGCTTCATGCGTGCGGCTCCATCGGATGATCGTGCGGCGCACCGGCGGCGACCAGCGTGTGCTCGAGGCGGCCCAGCCCGTCGATCTCGATCACCACGCGCTGCCCCGCACGCACGTTGGTTGCACCATGCGACGTGCCGAGCAGCAGAATGTCGCCGGGCGCCAGCGTCATGAAATCGGTGACATCGGCGAGCAGCTGCGCGAGCGGCCGGATGCGCTGGCCGGTGTCGGTGCGGTGGGCGAGCGCGCCATCGACCCACACGCGCACCGCCAGCGCATCGGGGTTGGGCGCCCGCTCGAGCGGCACCGGCTTGCCGATCACGCAGCTGCCGTCGAGCGCCTTGAAGCGCACCGACGGGCGGTAGAAGCTATCGTGCGACACGCTGAGGTCGTCGACGATCGCATAGCCAGCGACGAACGACGCCCAGTCCTGGGCCGGCACGCGGCTCGCCGTGCGGCCGATCACCATGCCCAGGTTGGCTCCCACCTGAAGTGTCTCGACGCCCACCGGCAGCTGGGTCTGCGTACCGGCCGCGGCCAGCGTGTTGCGCGGCTTCACGTACAGCACCGGCGCCTTCGGTGGCGCCTTGTACGGCGCCTCGTTCGCTTTCGCACCCAATGCAGCCAACGCCGGTGCATGGTTGAGCAGCACACCGTACACCGTACCGCTCAGGCGGTAAGGCGCGAAGGCGAAGGGCGCGAAGGGCACGAAGGGATTCGAGATCATCCGAGCGGACCGCCCGCAAAGGCGAGCCGCTCGGATGTTAGCGCCGCACCGCGCCGGCTGCGCTCAGGAGGGCAGGAAGTCGACCGGCCAGGACACGACCATCACGTCGACGTCCTTGTTGCCGAAGTCGAACTGCTTGATGCGGGCCAGCAGCTTGCGCTCGAGCTCGGAGGCCTTGAGCTCGGTGGACAGCACGCGCACGTCGACCACTTCGCCCGATGGCGCGATCTTCAGCTCGACCACCACCTTGCCTTGCAGCGACGGATCGTCGCGCAGCGCGCGGTTGTAGATCGCGTAGATCGCGCCCTTGTTGCGCTCGAAGACGAGCTTGATCTCTTCGATCGAGCGGCTGGCCTTGCCGCTGCCACCCTTGTGCAGCGAGCCGCCACGGCCGGCGCCGGTGCCGTCGCCCTTGACCCCGCCACCGCCGGCACCGCCACCGCCGCCGCCACCGGCCACGCCTTCGACGAGCGTGGTGGCGCGGCCTGCAAGGCCGCCGCCGCCGGTGTTGCGGCTGTAGGCCGCGGTGTTGATGCCGCCCGAGCCATTGGTGGCGTTGGACGTGATCAGCGAGCGCACTGGGACGCCGGCTTCGTCGCCAGCGCCGACCCCGACACCGACGCCCGAGCCGACGCCCTTGCCCTGCTTGATCTCCTGGTTGAGTTGCACCGCGACCGGAGCGCCCCGGATCTCTGCGATCTGGTCCTTCATCGCCAGCAGGCCAACGCCGGCGGCCTTGCGACGCGCACCGTCGACCTCGCCCGGCGGCTTGTTGGGCACCGGCTGCCGCGCTTCGGGCACCGGCTGCTTCACCGTCTCGGGCTTGGGGTCCTCGGGCTTCTTGGGGTTGGCAGCGGCAGGCTGCTCCTCGGCCTTCTTCTCCACCTTGGCCGGCGGCGGGGGAGGCGGCGCCGGCTGCTCGCGCTCGAGCACGATCTTGGCCAGTTGCGGCGGCAGCTCGGCGACCTGCGTGCGGTCTTCCTTCGGCTTGGGCAGCGCCAGGAACACCAGGCACAGCAGCGCGCACACGATCAGCACGCGGTTGCGAAGGCGCTTGAAGCGCGCCTCGTCGGCGATCGCGGTCGCCCACGGCAGCACCGAGGCGCGGAACGAGATCGCGTAGGTCGCCGCGCTCATGGCGACGTCCCCCCTACGCTGCCCGCGAGGCAAACGGCAGCGGCGCAAACCCAAGAGAACACCGCGCATCCGGCTTTGCCGGTCCGCTGGTGCTGTCCCCTGGAGGGAGCGGCCGCCCGGCCGCTTCGGGGGTGGGCCGTCATGTCTCGAACCTCTGGCGCACCGCAAACGACACATCGGTGAAGTTCGCGCGCGCGCTGGTGACCATCACCTTGCGCAGCAGGCGATACGGGATGTCCTTGTCGCCCATGATCGTGATCGCGGCCTTCAACGCCTGGTTCTTCTCGCGGATCACCTGGCGCTTGGACAGCAGCTCGAGCTCCGCCTTCAGCGCCGGAATCACGTCGTCGGTGGTCTTCATCACCGCGGCGACGTCGGCCACCTTGCGGCCGTCGACCACGATCTCGCTGCCGCTGATCGAGACCACGATGGTCTCCTTCGGGTGCGTGTCGGCGAGCGACTCCGGCAGTTTGACCGCGCGCGAGTTGGGCAGCGTCTCGATCTCGGTGGCGC
>Ga0068860_100001053_pt1 | contig 30415 bp, 27 predicted proteins | sample KBSSwiS32_FD_66597 | JGI IMG/M metagenome (GOLD analysis project Ga0068860, IMG submission 66597) | Switchgrass rhizosphere microbial communities from Kellogg Biological Station, Michigan, USA - KBS Switchgrass S3-2 | ecosystem: Host-associated > Plants > Roots > Rhizosphere > Soil ... | reverse complement strand
CTTTACCGTGAGCGTAACCGCATCGAACGCTTCTTCAATAAGCTCAAGCAGTTTCGCCGCATCGCCACGCGTTACGACAAACTGCAAAATACTTTCCTCTCCGCTGTCTGCCTCGTATCCGCTTTCTTAATCGCCAAAAATTCGTGAAAACAACCTAAGGCATTGCATCGAAGGTTTTAGGAGCACTTTGAACCGGAGGAACCGGTAGAGGAAATGCTGATGGATCAGATTGTAACCACCCACTGGCGGCTGCGGCAGGCACTGACGGCTGCGGCAGGTGAAATTGCCTTGAGCGTAGATGGCGGACATCACAAGCGGACAACTCGTAATCCTACCTTGGAATGGCTGAAGTGGACGACCTTTGGCGATCCGATTCACGCGATGGAAGAATCCTCCACAGGACTCTGGATCTTAACCAGGTGGCTGAAGGAGGTGCGGGTTGAGGTGGAGAAGGAAAGAGAGTTGACGGAGAAAGCGATCAAAATCGTATTTGTAGCAGGCAAACCGAACAGTCTTTCCGAAAACTCGACAAATTGCGCGAATGGTTTGTGACGAACCCGGAATGTCTGGAGATGCCGGCGCTACGTGAGAAACATCAGCAGCAGGTTTTCGCCTTCATCGATAGGGAATTGAACCATCTCTCATTCAGAATTACTTGGCGTACCAAACGGGAGGAATCGGAGGAAAGAGCCATGCAGACGGCCGCTGTATTGCCGTCGGTCGAGGTGCTGGAAAAAATCTTGCGCTACGAAACAAAACTGGAAAGACAATTGTACCGGGCTCTTGGCCAGTTGGAAAGGTTGCAGCGTATGCGGAGGGGTGAGGCTGTACCGCCGCCGCTGACATTGGAGGTGTTGGAAAGAGAATGAAAAAGCAATTTTTGCCAAACGAACCCAAATTAAATATATGAAACGGTTACATCGAAAAGTGATAGACCCGATATCCACCCGATTCAAACGCCGGAGATGCGATTACAGCAGGGGGCCAGCTTATGTGCGTTTCCGGGCGGATAAGATACCATGAGATTCTATTTTTCCTGGCAAACTCGATTACCTCCGCTTCAGTCGTCAAATTTTTGAATGCTTCCATCTCCTTGACACGTTCTTTAAGACCTTCCGGGACACGAAGCTCTATATTGCCCTCTCCATGAGCAACAAAATCCTGGCGCTCAGTCAGCGCGGTGAAGGAAAGCCGGGGGTCATTCTCGGAGTCCTGAATGATATCGCCCTGCGCGCTATGTTTGTTAAGGTAAGAGGTCGCCTCCACATACCCTGTGCGAAGCGAGTTAAACATCCTGTAGTCACCATAGCCTGGCCATGCCGGCATTGTTTGGATATTGCGCCCCATCATGAACGGCAGTATTGCGCCGGCCAGCACAAGTATCGCGGCGAGTATTCGCGACGGCGATGTTTTAGGCGGACCGCTGCCAGCCAGTTGAAAGTAAACTGCAGCACCAGTCCATGCGACGACCGCGAAATAAGCCCACACAAGCGGTCGATGCGACAACTCCTCTGGCATTCCGATGCCTTTTTTGTCGCCTGCCAGCCCAACTGCCATGATGATGTAGTTCATTATTACGAGCAGGGGAAAAAAACGCGCAGCGTTGTCGGCCTTGGCCCTGAGCAGAAAGAAAATCAGGATACAAGCCACGATCCAGAAGCCAAATGTGCAGGCAATAATCATTACAGCCATGATCATGTCGAAAATGGCCGGCGGCTCGCCGGTGAGTTGCCAGTAATAAAAACCCTTGAATAATCCTTCATCAAAGCTCTTCAGGATCAATAATGCATAATGTTTGGTGGAACTTCCGTCCAGGCGAAGCGTGGGGATGGAACTGGAGTACTGCGAAAAATGCACCACCAGAAGGAATATCCCCATCATCACCACGGTAACAACCGCCCGCCACCGCCCTTTTATTCCGTGGAAAAATATGCAGGGGTAAATCATGAGCAAAAATGAATTGGCGACAAAGAGTTGGGCCTTGTAAACCACGCTCACCATCAGGATCGCGTAGCTGAAAAATATCGCGGCGAGCCTTCCTGTTTTGCACCCGTTCAGCATAAACATCCATGCGAGTGAAACGAGAGCCACGCCATACAGGCCGCCCGGGTTCACCTGTTGCAGGAAATTATAACCCATGAACTTGTTCTGAAATCCCTGCTGGTAGGCATCGGGCAGGAACAGCACGGCGATAACGGCGACCAGCCCTGGCCACGCCCCCCAGACCGCTGACATGAGTGTAAAAGCGGCCAACCCCGTGAGCATTATGCCGAATGGAATTTGAAAACTCGCAAACACTTCGTAAGAATGGGTTCCCGAGAGAGAAGAAATGGCCGCCGGAACGACATAGCTAGCATAGTGGTAGATCGAGGCAGGGGCATCTGACATCTGAATATTGGATATCTCTCTCAATCCATGTGATTGCGCAAAAATGCTGATCTCTCGCGTATGAAAAAAACTGTCTATCCATGTCTGGTAGGTTGTAAATTGGCCGTAGTTCACCGCGGGGTGAAGCGAGTCAGCACACCAAAGCGTCGCACCGACTCCGCTGAGAATGAGGCAGAGAATTTGAGGTAAAAAAGCGGATTTATCCGGTACAGAGGCAGAGGCGAGGTCGGCATTTCGCGGCCGGATCAGAAGGGCCGGAAGAGCGCAGAACGAGAGGATGAGTATGCAGCTCGCTATGGTCAGATGCGTAAGGAATGCCATCACAAACCCAAGCGTATTGAGGATGAAATATCCGCAAAGAAATTCTGCGGGGATCCCCGGTATTATGTTTAAACAAAACGATGTGAGCCGGAAGAAAACGCGGCCATAGATCAAAAATGCCCCGCAGAGCATTGCAAAAACCAAAACAGCCTTTGGAGAAAAGCCGTGAGTCGCGCGCATATGCCACATGGAGAGGAATACCACCGCAACCAGAAAATACAAAATATGAGGCAACCCACCCGGAATGGATTTTTTTTCTGGAGCTGGGATTCTGGCGGATGTCGCGGACGAAAGGTCTGCCGGTTTTTCTGAATTCATACCTCTCCGGAGCGCTCAATCGTTACGGATGTTTGGAAGGCGTATTGCACGATATTATAAAAGCAATCCGCAGGTAAGCGTAACGGCTGGGAAACACAAGGCAAATTGGCACCTGCGGAGAGTTGTGATTCAGGTCGCAATGGATCGCCGATGAACGGATGACCGGAGCGAATCAAAGTTCATGAAGAATTTTCAAATTTCTTTGCCTCTACGGAACGCTCTGCCATAGTAACGCCGTCGAAGCTTTGGATGCCTGTTCATTACGCAGGTTTCCGCTTTCGAAAAAAAGGGCCTATAGCTCAGCGGTTAGAGCAGGGGACTCATAATCGTAAACGGTTGATTTTCAGCATGTTTCATATTGTCGCATAGTGTCTCGCAAGCCGCATAGAATGATGGTTCCAGAGGCTTTGATAGTCTCACAACGTCCCGCCCTGTTCCATGTTTTTTCACGAAAAACAGACCGTTGGTGTAGAAGCCGGTGTAGAAAAACGGGTTTTCTAGATTTACCTTGAGCGTTGCCCCGACGTGACGCATATTGCCTCACGTCGCTGTTTGAGCAGCGGCCACGAATTGTTTACCCGGTCTAATCACCCGGCTCGTGCCAACAAACAAATTAACGCAGTCCAGATATAGCGCCATGCTTGATCGCTAGGTGTGAAAAGGCTCAAACCTTATCTGGATTGCGTTATTTTTTGCCAATTAACATTGAACCATCAACTCGAAATCCTTACCTCGTTCATCACGCCGGATATTAAAAAGATCGTCAAAAACAGGCTTTTCAACGGCCTGAAGTTTTTTGACGGCCACACATTCAAAAGCCCTCACAGCAAGGGTGATGCGAAGCTGGCTTTATTACTCGTTCGCATCGCGAATCCTGAGGAATCCTTGAGCGCCGACGAGTTGCAACTGATCAAGGGAATACAGCGCAATGGAGGTGCCCTTTGAACGCGTCCCAACTCGAAATCCTGCGTCCGTTCATCACGCCGAAAGTAAAAAAAATTGTCAAAGAGCGGCTGTTGCACGGTCTGAAATTCTTTGAAGCTGGCACAATCAAAAAAGAGTTCACGCGAGCCGATATTAAACTTTCGTTGCTGCTCATACGCATTGCGAATCCAAAGGAATTACTAAATCTGGACGAAATACAGATCCTTGAAGGTGCTCAGCGAAAGGCTAAAAACAAATGAGTCCACAAACCGGCGACGCTCGAAAGGGTGTCGCCGGTTTACTTCACTTGTTCAGAATTTTAAACTCCGCGACGTTGAACACAGCCGCGTTGACGATCCCGGCATCGAGGTTTTTAAGCGCCTCGGCAGCGCTGCCCGCAACGCCTGCGCTTTCGCGGACCTTGTCGCCCAGGCTGTGGGGGTGTGCTTGCTTTCCCTTTGGGTCCATCCGATGCCCAAACTCGCCGGTTGCCCCTCCGAGTTGCGATTGATACTCCGGGCCGTGCGCATTCCCATCGGCATCTACACCGCGTGATCTCTTATCGCGATCACGCGATTCAACCGTGCTGCCTGCGCGTTTCTTGTCGCGTGCGTCCTGCGCCTCTTTCGCCTTTTGTTCCGGCGATTTCATGAAGTTCGCAATTTTTTCGGCCTGGATCGCAATGTTGCGCTGTGTGGTGAGCTGTGTTGCCAGCTCCGTATTTTGATTTTCAAGCGCGGTCTTGATCTGCGCTTCGTAGTTCGCCCGGATGCCAGCTTCCCGCGCTGCTGAAGCCTGTCCAGACGCCTCTAGCTCCATTTGGGTTGTGGTGGCCTTGGCAGCGGTCAATGTCGCTTCCTGCGTGGTCAGGAGTTCGTCCCGGTGCCGTATCTGCTGCGTGAGCGCTTCCGATTTCTCGGCGTCATAGGCTGCATCGTAATCGCCGCTCGTGCGGTTCATGTCGATAAGGCGCTGTGTCGAATCGATGGCGAGATTGAGCACGCGAACTTTCTCCGCTGTGCCTTTTCCTTCGCTGCTCTGCTGCCATCGGACGGTGTTCGCCTCTGCTGCCTCTGCCGCCTGCTTTGCTACTGCGTCGAAATTATTCTTGTTGGCCGCGAGTTCCAATTTTATCGGGTTCTTGGCGTCGCCCACTGCATTTTGCAACCGGCCTTCGATCTCCGCTTTCTGGATGGCAAGCATCTGCTGCCGTTTATCCATTTCGGACCCTTGCAACTCGGCAATTTCCGTTTCCGCTGCGAATTTCAGCTTGGATGCCGCCGTGATGCGCTCCGCGATGACAAGCTCCTGTTTCGCGGCGTCGAGCGCGGCCTGTGCCTTCGGTTTCGCTTCCGTGCTGGTGCCGGTGAGGTCGCCCTGGAGTTTATCAACCTTGGCGCGTGCTGATTCTGCGTCCACGTCCACGCCGGCTGTTTTGATTTCGAGAATCCGTTCCTCAAATGCCACTTCGCGGGTTTGTGCTTCGCGTTTGATGGCGATGGCCTGCTTTGCAGTGGCAAGCTCTGCCTCATAAACCGGCACCAGGGCTGCATTCTCCGCTACGCCGTGCCCGTCCAGCTTCTTTGCCGCTCCGATCTTCTCGGCATAGTCCAGTTCAAGTTTTGCTTCCTCGGCTGCGAGTTCACCAATGCGCAAACGCTTGTCGGAAATATCGGCCAGGGCTTTTTCCTTATCGACAAGCAACCCTTTAAATTTTGCTTCCTGCTCATCGGCGGTTTGCGCCTGCTGTTTGCGGCCACTGTTCGATGTAGGATCGCCGCCAAACGCTGCCGCGAATGGTCCGGTGACAATATCCTTGGTCGCCTCCCAAAATGGATGCTGTAGTTGCTTTGAAAGCGTTTCGCGTAGCTCTTTCGCCTTTTCCAATTGATGCTCAATGTCGCTGGTAGTGCGCGACGCTGCCGGGGTGTTGTCAGTCGAAAGGCCAGAAAGTTCCTCGTGCAGTTTTTTGGCTTCAAGCACGCTCTTATGAATTTCCCCCACGGCCAACGCGCCAAGGCCAAGACCGGCGAGAGCGCCCAAGGGCAACCGGAGTGCCTTTTCCAAGGCGATGATGCCGGTGGTGGCGATGTCTGCCGCGCTCGCGCCACTTGTAAACGCCTGTGCAACATTGGTGATCTGGTGGGCGACGCGTTTGGAAGATCCAAGTAAACGCTCGTGTGCTTCAGTCGCCAGATTCAATCCCCCGGCGATCTGCTTGCCCCCGGCGTTCGCCTTCGTTGCCGATGCTGCGAGTTCCTTGTTGAAATCGCCTGAATCGAGTCCAAGCCTCGCCATGATTGCCGCTGTTGTGCCGCTCATAAATTTTTAAATGGTGTTGGGTGTAAAACCTTGTCGTCTCAGTTCGTGCGCGGCAATGAGCCGGTCTGCGAGATTACTTGAAAGGATGGTGACTCCGTAGGGAGTCGGAACGAACTCAACGAAAATTTGATGAGAGCCGAGGGTGTCTGCCAGCAAACGCAGGGAGTGTTTCAGTTCGTGCATCGCGTTGTAGTTGTTCGAAAATTGCAATCAGGCTATCGGGGACTTCTTTTACTGCCATATCGCCACGCTTCATTTGGCGGGCGATCTTGTTTTTGCGTCCACTTGGCATGTGAGTTAATCGGCGTGCCACCCGGTGTATGGCCCTTACCTATGCCCAAACAGGTTCGGCACCAGGCGGCACGCCAAAGGGGTTATGCTTCCGGCGCTGCCTCTACGGGTGGCGCTGACTGTTCCTCGATTCCGTGAAGCTCGGAATACGCCTCAATCTCTGCGAGCACTCGCGCAAAATCGGCATCCATCATCTTTCGTGTAGCCTTGGCGATTTTCAGAATCCTTTCGCTGGCGATAATGGTGAGGGCTGCGCCTTGGCATGTGCCTATCGACGAAAGGTCGTTCACGGCCAGCGCATCAATGGTCTGCTGCTCACAGGCTGCGAGCAATTCAGTGTAATGCTTCTCTTTTGTATCGAGCGCCGTAAACATTTCCTTGATTTCATCCCGTCCCCGTAACAGGTCGGTCCAGCGTTTCACTACGGCGATCTGTTCCAGCCTGAGGGCTTCCAGTTCACCGCGTTTTGCATCGAGGGCACGCTGCTGCGCGTCGAGGTCGGCTGCGGCTTTCGGGATATACACCCGGCGCGATTCCTCCGAGGTGATGGCCTCGTGCATTTCGGTTGCCGATCCTTCGCGGTCGCGCACCGCTTGATCGATCTTGAATTGCTCTGCCGGGGTGAGTTGTCGAGGTGGGATTAGGGTAGGTGCCATATGATTAAGAGTTGAGTTTTTCGAGTTGCGATTTGGTTGCTGCGATAAGCCGGGTGCGGCCTGTGCCTGTGGCTTTTGCTGTGCCGCCGCCTTCACCTCCCGTCGAATTGTCCACGCCGATGTTTAAAATGGGGTGTCCACTCCCGGCCAATACGCGGGTAGCCTCGGCATTGATCTTTTGCGCTGTTACGCGCTTCGCCTCAACAAGCTCCGTGCGGAGATTGCCAATCGTTGCGGCGTGCTGCGATGCCAGGGCGTTCGCAGCGGTCAATCCCGACGCCATGCTGTCGGCGGTGAGCTTGCCCTGCAAATCGGCCACGAGTGCCGTCAATCGCGTCACCTCTGCGGCCTGCGTGCCGTTCGTGGCTTTGAGCGTTGCATTCTCTGCCGTCGCCGTCGCGAGCTTTGCCGCTGTGTCGTCGCTTGCAGCCGGGAGAGGGGTGGAGAGAGCCTGTTCCAGATTTTGAACGGCTGCAACGTCGTTCCTGACTCGTTCAAGGCTGCTGAGTCGGGCGTCTTGGCCGAAACGCTGCTTGTAATCGGCGGTGAGTTTTGCGCGGTATGCGACTAATTCGGAATTGTTCATCGTGTGTTTTTATTTGGTTTTTTTGAATTGCTTGGCAAATGCGTGTGCCACTAGATCGCTGCCGAAAAGCGGGTTTCCGGCGCTGTCGAATGGTCGACTCCAATTATCCGATGCGCGTTGCGAAACCGTTCTGCCGAGTGGATCGCCAGCAACCAGCGTGTTTGATCTCGACGGCCCGCATGTGCCGAGGCTTTTTAGAATTGCTGCCGCGAGTCTGTCGCGTCCGAAAAGTTGTTTGTTATCGCTCATAGTAGTAAATTTTACGGCTTAGGGCCGGTAGCCATTTTCTTGTGTCAACAGTCCTCATTGCGTCGCTTTCTGAAGCTGCGCTTTGATGTTCGTTTTCAGCAGTTCGACGCGAGCACCGAGGATTTTACGCACCTCGATTTCGGATAGACCGGCGAGCGATCCGGGCATGTCGTTCAGAAGCGACGCGAGTTCTGCGGTGAGGACTGCGCCTATGCGTATACCATCCTCGTGCATTTTGGACAGCAGCACGTATTTTCCGCGTTCGACATCGAGCTTGTGTTGAATGGCCTGTGTTTCGAGTTCGATCTTGCGCAGACGGGCGCGGGACAGTGGCGTTCCTTCCTCCATGCCTAGCGCGGCTTTGGTGCCTGCGGGCGCGTGCTTCCTATCCACTATCCAAGCCTTCATTGCTTCGGCGTCGTCGAGCGGTGCCTTTTCCTCGATCCAGCGCCGGATAGTGCTTTCTGAGCATCCGTAACGCTTTGCCGCCGATTTGATGCCGGGGTTATTCATTGGTTTTTTTCACAAAATTTGGAGGGTTGCCCACGTTTCTTGTCCGGAATTTTCCTTACCTCCTACAGTTGACACCAGCAAGGAGACTCCTTAACCGGGGGTGGCGTCGTGCTTCATTTGCCTGCGTAAAGTGCTTGAAGCCACGTATAGAGCGGCCTGGCATCCCTGCGCAGTATGGCAAGGTTTCCGATGGTGGTGTGCCCAAGGTCTAGGCGACGCTTGAACTTTGCAAACTCACTAACGAAAGCGGCATGCGTTTGCAGCATGCGTATAGACCGGCCTTGTGATCCCTCGGCGTGAGGCTCTTTCGGTGGCATCAACTCTAACTGAAACATTGCCAACCTCGTCTCGCGATGTGCTCCCGCCGCGAGCCGTTCCCGCGCCATGCTTCCAAGTCCCATGAGCTTTTCCGTGCGCCTTGGATCGAGTCCGAAGGTGCTTTGTGCAAATACATCGAAGTCCGATTGAACGATGTTCAGCACGTCCTTCAATGCGATCAACTGCACGCCCACGTCATAGGCAGTGAGGATTGCCTGTTGTGCGAGCGCTCGCGTGGTGGTGGATTGTTCATCCATCATTCTGACTAGCGAACGCACGCGCTCGATGTCGGATTGTGGGACGGGTGAAGATGCAATGGTAGCGGGTTTCATGGCGTGTGTGTCTCCGATGGTTTTTTGGTGTCAACCGATGGCGGGGTGTAGTCGTTGAAATCCACGGTGCAGCAGTATGTATCCGAAAAACGTTTAAAGATGGCCATTGCCGTAACCATCCCATCGGGATTTTCGCGTTGGATCTTTTCCAAAAATCCTTGGGATGTGAGATTGGTCGTTATCGCAAATTGCGTCTCGTTTTCCGTCTTGTGTTTGATGATCCCCCACAGCGTAGCCAAGAAACCATCCGTCCACTTAGGTTTGTCAAAATCATCAACCAGTAAAAAATTATTCCATTTCAGCTTGTCGCAAAGTTCCACCAATTCCTTTGGTGAACGCCCGGATGTTTTAACTTTATCCGCCAAATCTTTTGCGTCTATCGCTTCCCATATCCATTCCGTGCCGTGCCGTAATGCGCACTGGATAATGAGGCGATACATGGCCCGCGTTTTTCCTTTTTGAAATCCCCCGGTGCACACAATCCCCCGGTTTTCCTCGAATGGGTCGAAGCTTGCCGCCTCGTCAAATGCATATGGATTGCCTAGCTGTTCCCTGTCGACTGGATGTCGGAAATATGGGGGTATCCGCTGCATCAGTTCTGATATAAATTTCCGCTGCTTTTCCAACTCGATTGCTTCTCTTCGCTGCTGGAGTTCAGCCTTTCGTATGCGATCCCAATTTTGCCTCACCTCGCGATTTGCGACTTCCAGTTTATCGGCATAACCTAGCCATGTCCGATTCCACTCCTCAGATTCGTCCTTACGGGAAAACTTTTTCCATGCCGAGAGTGTGAGGATGCTTGAAATATCCGGGGCTAGCTTGTCGTAAGCTTCTCCCATAAGCGCCCACAATGCGCTGCGGCCGGTTCCGTCAGTGTCCGATGTTACGTTGGGCCAGTGCCCCACGGACACAACGCAAAGTGTATTCGCCGCCGCTGTCCGTCTGTTCATCTCATCGAGGGCAACGCGCTTCAACGCATCCGATAGTTTGTCACGTAAGGGGTGATCAACCGGAAAATAAATCCGATCTGCCGACATATCACGTCCTGGGTGGAGTTGCGCCAGCTCTTGCGTGAGCCGGTCGAGTCTCTCGGTGATGTCGATGTGTTGGTCCGATTGTTTCATATGCGTGGTGATCAAATGTTAAATGTCGCTTTCCGCCTTCCCCGTCCGATCTGCGTGGCTCCGCGACTGCCTGCGCCCTCAGCGCAAGGCAAGTCAGCGGAAGCAGGCGCAGCATCGGCCTTCTTTATTTCTTCTATTACCTCTCTCTCTCTTACAGAGAGAGGTATTTCAGATTCCGTGCTTTTGGGACGGGGGTCTGTAGAGCATGACCCGTCATGATTAGTATTCACTACAGGTAGTGAATTACGTTCACTACCTGTAGTGCCTTTTTTTACCTTCGGAATGTTACACATGGTTAAAAGAGTGTATTCGTTTATGTCGTTTTCTTTTTTGCCCGGAATCTTGATGTTTTTGATTTTTATGACGCCTATTTCCTGGAGTTCATAAAGTCCGTAGGTCAGCCAGCGCGGAGTGATCCCTGCAAGCCCCGCTAGATATCCCTTGGCCGCTTTGAACACAGGACCTGGGGGGGTGGCATCGGATGCAGCTTCGTTTAATGCATCAAGCGTTCCGAGTGCGCGTGAAACATTCGTTATTTTGGGGCTGCCACGAATTCGCCGCTTTGCAACTTTTGCCACCCATTCAATGCCTCCTTCTTGTTTCCATGTGCCTCTCGGCTCGCCGGGCAATGGGCGTGGTGGTGGCGGTTTGACAGTGGCGTTACTCATGTAGTCTCCTCGGCGTGTGGCCGGTCCCTGTAGCGGGGTCCGGCCTTTTCCGTTAGTGGGAGGGGTTGAAAATCGAGACGTTCGACAGGAGCGAATCAACTTCGGTTTTTGGAATGAAGGCGCTCCCAAAATCTTTGCAGAGTTTCAGTTTTCCTTCGTAGATGAATCGATAAATAGTGCTCCGCGATTTGCCGAGCGCTCGTGCAAGCTCTGCCGGGGTGAATCCTAGGCGCTGCTCAAATGGTATGCATGGGATGTTGTGCTTTTTCATGGGTTCCTTTTTCTTGGTGTTTGGTGTCAAGTGGCGAAGGCATCATGCCATATCCTCGCGAAAATTATGCGCAACCGGGCGTGAATACGTGCCGGGGAGGTGGTTTTCAGCCCTGCGAATGCAAGGCTTCCAAGTGGTAGCAGAGGTGGTATCTACGCTATGCGCGTACCACTTGCCGGATACTTATTTTTTATTTTTTCGGGCGTTGGTGCTTTTCGCCCTAAAAATTGACGCGGGCCGCCTGCTGCGTTGAATGCTCATCGCGCAGATGTCCGTAAGTTTTCATCGCCAGAACGCCCCCGTCCTTGTGACCGAGCCAGCGCGATACGGTCGGAATATCCACGCCGCTTTCAATGCAGATCGTGGCGAATAGATGCCGCAAGTCGTGGTGCGTGATTCTCGTGATCCCAAGTTTTTTGCATGCGTGATCGATTGCCTTCTGTGCTTCGTTCACACGGAAAACTTTTTCGGTTTTAGCTTCTTCCTGGCGATCTGCTCTCATGCGTTCAAATAATGTTCGCGCAGCCGGTATCATCGGAACGCGGCGAATCTCGCCGTTTTTCGTGGCTGTGATTGGATCTCCGCGAACGATTATTTTTTCTGCCTCAAAGTCCAGGTCGCGCCATTCCATTTCCGATGCCTCGCCTTTTCTGCATCCCGTAAACGCGAGCCCTTGAATGAAATCCGCGCAGTCTCGCGAACACCATGCGCCAGCTTTCGCAACGCCATCTACAAGCGCCGTGAACTCATCACGGCTTGGCAGGGTGGGGGCTTCATTCCGCACCTTCTGGCGGGAAACCTTGCTTGCTGGATTGGCATATATGATCCCCGATTCAATCGCAATTTCGAAAACATGACGCAGACCGGCGACGGTGTTGTTAAACCGGGTGGAAGATGCTTTGCTGAATCCCATTGCCCACTTTCTGCAGTCCGATGCTGTGACGCGGCGAATCTCGCTACCTGCCAATTCCGGCCAGCTCCTGTCGAGTGCCGCATAGATTTGCTTCCAATAATGCAACGTTCCCGGCTTATTTTCCCGCGTCTTAACCTTCGCCACGAGCGCCGCCATGTGGAGTTCAAGCGCTTCCGCGAAAGTCATTTTTGCGCTGCCGGTATCGGGCGCTACGGTCCCTGCACGCTCTTGAATGAATTTCGCAAGCCTCGGCTTTGCCACCGACAGGTGTGAGGTTTTGAGAGATTTCCAAACCTGCTTGCGTCCATTGCTCACCCTCGCATAGTATTTGCCCGAGACATGACGCAACAGGTTTTGAGTATTAGTTTTCTGCCAAATTTTCGCCTTGGTCGTTTCCATGCCGGGAGTGTAGAAAAAGTGTGTAGAAAAAGCGAAACAAATCTACCCGAAGCCTCATTTCTCTCTGTAAAGGGCCTATAGCTCAGCGGTTAGAGCAGGGGACTCATAATCCCTTGGTCGTAGGTTCAAATCCTACTGGGCCCATTTTCCAATCTTCCGCTCCATACACTTGTCGAATCCGGCTTTCCACACGCACCTGAAATGTAGTGTGTCAGATTTCATACAGAAATTTGAGATCCAGACTTGTTCGAACCTTTTTTCCACTGCTGGAAACAAGCGTGACACCACGGCCATCCGCGTACCCGTTGATCGCCGCCACCCGGTCGAAGCCTTTCGGAATGCGGATGGCAGTCATTATGTAATTTACGGTCAACGGCTGCTTCGGATTCAGCACCACGCTGGTGGGATACCCGGCGGATGCTATCGGATTCGCACGAATCGATTCCGCCAGACTTGGATGAAAATAGGACGTTACCTCCTCAAGCCCCATGGCATTGATGTGGCGCCCATTCCATGGCGCGTAGTGGCGGCCCCCGTTGGAAATCCAAAACAGCGTCTGCCGCAACACGCGCGGGTCTTTGAGCGCAAACCAAACGTGGCCCTGCTCCGGAAACGTGACTGCGGTCCATGCAAATGGCAGATCCGGGTCGCTTACGAGTATCACGATGTCTTCGTAGCCACGCCGGTCCGGGTAGGCGCTGAGATCCGTAAACGTGCCGAAAATGGTTGGTACCTTGTCGAGTAAATCGAACTTTGCACCTGGAACCAGCGCGGAGTAGCCACGATTTTCCGGTCGCTCCACGGGTTCAGTAAAAACCTGTCCTAGCCGGAACGGACTGGTCGAAATCCTGCCACTACCCGTTTTATCGGGAAACTTGAGGATTGCGTGGTGGCCGAGATTCATGGGGCCGGACATCTCCGAAATGACATGCCGCGAGTAAACCGCACTGTGTCCATCCACCAGCGAGATGTATTTGTCCACGCGACCGGTGCGCACTTTTGGCCGCAAGCCAAGGTGGAGCGTATTGCGTCCCTGGTTTTTTTCAAGATTCTGGAAAGTCCAGCGGCTGTTTGCCGTTTCACCATGGGCGGGATGGCGCTCGCCACGGAAAGGGGTATCGTTACCTCCGAATGGCATGCAAAAAAAATCACCCCGCATCACCCGGAGAACCGCAGGGAGCGAAGAATCGACCCTTTCCTCGGCCCACGGAGCGACTTCAAATGGCGCGAACCGGCTCCCTTTCCGGTCGTAGATCACGGGACCAAGATGCCCGCCCGTTTCCGTGACAAAAGCCTCCACTTCTGTCGAAACAACCCGCCAGGATGGCTGTCCATACACTATTTTTGTGCGGGAATGAACTGCGGATTTTGGAGTCAGGGGAGATTTCATCGAATATTTAATCGAACTTTAAAAATAATCAAAGCGGAGGCTTGGTTCTCATACGATTACATATTGATTCGATCAGTTTTATCAAAACTTCAGCAACCCACGATTTCCAATTTGTAGGACAAAAAATATACGCTTCCAGCCCTGAGTTGTCCGGGGCGAGGGCTCGTTTAATGCTTGTTTACAGCTGTCGGATTGTCTAGTATTTATAAAAATCACGCTTTTCCCACCCAATGACAGAGAGTTTTCCGTCCGACGAAACGTCAAAAACGCAAACCATTTCAAAAAAATGGGTCATAGCGTCCTATTTCCTGGCCTCTCTCTATCTGGCCAGTGTAGTAGGCAGCCTCGTCATTCAACATCGGTTAAACAACGATTACCGGCAGGCTTTTGAGAAAAGCCTTGGGTGGTCTGAGCGAAACAAGCGTTATCTGAAGTTCGGACAGCAGGCTACAGTGATCAGCACAGCGGGCACGGAGGTGAATTCGTCCTCCGACTTGGAAACAGTGCAGAAGAGGGCACAGGAGGCGTACAGAGCATTCGATGAGCAATTTCTCGGCGAACAGTTGGACATTAAAACCAATGTGACTGGAGCCGATGCCGCGAAACTCCTTACGGATTTAAATGTCGTAAAGACGAGTATGGACAACCTCACACGGGAAACGGAAACGCTGCTCTCGTATTTCCGTGAGAACAAGACTGAGAAAGCCCATCAATTGATACCAGCCGTAGATCAGCGCTATCAGAAGATGCTCAGGGCATTTTTACTTCTCCGCGAGGATGTTACAAAAATGCAAAAGACCCATCTGGATAACCAGATCGCATCGGCCGAAGCGCTGGAAAGAATCCAATATTTGATAGCCGGGCTATTGCTGATCATGGTGACGACACTCACGATCTACGGGTATTTGCTCACCCGCCGGATCATGGCGGGCATCAAGGAAAAAGAGGATCTTCTCGCCCAGGTTCACCAAGCTGAGAATAAATACCGCTCGATCGTGGACAACGCCGTGGAAGGGATTTTCCAGAGCACGCCGGAAGGTCGTTATATCACGGCCAACATGGCCATGGCGAAGATGTACGGTTACGGATCGCCTGCGGAATTAATGTCGGCCATCACGGATATCGATACCCAACTTTACGTCAACCCCAGCACGCGCGACGTGATCCTGAACTATCTGGAAAAAGCAGGCATCGTTACCGGCATGGAGGTGGAAGTCTACCGCAAGGATGGGCGGACAATCTGGGTTTCCCTCAATGTACGCGCTGTACAGGACGAGAACGGCCATATTTCCTACTTCGAGGGAACGGTCGAAGACATTACAGAGAAACGCTGGGCAGAGCATCGCCGGAATCTGCAGTATTCGACCACCCGCGTACTGTCGGATGCCGCCACCGTTGCCGAGGCGAGGCCTAAAATTCTGCAAACAATCTGCGAGATACTGGATTGGGACATGGGCACGGTCTGGAATGTGGATGCCGGCGATCAAGTGCTGCATTGCAGCGAAATCTGGCATCGAGCAAACATTGACATCGAGGAATTCGAGAGAGAAACCTCCGGTATGGCGATCGCAAACGGAGTCGGCCTAGCCGGGAAGGTCTGGCAGAGTGGCGAACCCGCATGGCTGCCGGATCTTTCGAGCCACGACGCTTCCGCAAATTCAGTAATCGCCGCAAAAAATGGGATGCAATCCGCCTTTTGTATTCCGATCAAAACACGGAATGAAGTCCTGCACGTGCTCGAATTTTTCAGCCCCAAGGCGTCCCAGCCCGATCCGGAATTGCTGCAAACGCTGGCCGCAATCGGCAGCCAGCTCGGGCAGATGATCGAACGCAAACGCGGAGACGAAGCTTTGCGTGAAAGCGAAGTGCGCAAAGGTGCGATCCTCGAGTCTGCACTGGACGGCATCATCACATTTGACCACGAGGGTCGCATCACGGAATTCAATCCCGCTGCAGAGCGGGCCTTCGGCTACCTGCGCGCCAATGCACTGGGCAAGGAGATGGTGGAGTTGATCATCCCGGAAAGCCTTCGCGAAAGCCATCGCCGCGGACTGGCGCTCTACAACGCCACGACCAGCGGCCCCACACTCGGACGCCGTATTGAATTGACCGCCATGCGGGCAAGCGGAGCGGAATTCCCTGTTGAAATGGCAATCAGCCGTATCAATGTAAATGGCAAGCCGATGTTCACTGCGTACATCCGCGATATCACAGAGCGCAAGCACGCCGAACGCGTAACTTCTGAACTGGCAGCCGTGGTCGAATCCTCCAACGACGCGATCATCGGTAAGACACTCGAAGGAAATGTCGTGAGCTGGAACGCAGGTGCCGAGCGTATTTACGGATATTCCGCCGAGGAGGTAATTGGACGCCATGTTTACATGCTTATTCCTCCCGACCGCCTTAATGAACTTGGGCAGACGCTGGCAACGGTAAAGCGCGGGGAAAGCCTCGTGAATTTCGAGACCGTGCAGCTCCGTAAGGATGGCAAGCGCATCTGGGTTTCACTCACGGAATCACCCATCCGGAATGACAATGGAAAAATCACCGGTATTTCGTCCATTGCCCGCGACATCACCGAGAACAAGCGCCTTGAGGAACAATTCCTCCAGTCCCAGAAGATGGAGGCCGTGGGACGGCTCGCAGGTGGCGTAGCGCATGATTTCAACAATATTCTGACCGCCATCCTCGGTTACAGCGATCTCCTGCTGGCACAAATGAATTCCTCGCACCCGATGTACAAGAGTCTTTCCGAAATCCGCCGCGCCGGCGAATTTGCGGCTTCACTCACGCACCAGTTGCTGGCTTTCAGCCGCCGTCAGTCCCTGCAATTGAAGGTGCTGGATATCAATGACGTGGTGAACAGCATCGAAAAAATGCTGAAACGCCTTATTGGTGAGGATATCCAGATCATGACGGTACTGGATACAAGCGCGGGAAAAATGAAGGCCGACGCCGGGCAATTGGAGCAGGTCATCCTGAACCTCGCCGTCAACGCGCGCGATGCAATGCCGAAGGGAGGTGTGATTACCATCCAGACGTCGAATGTAAAATTTTTACCCGAGGATCTTCACCACGTAAGCGAACTTTCCGCAGGGGAATACGTGAAACTCATGATCAGCGATACGGGTTGTGGCATGAGCGATGAAGTGAAGAAGCATCTGTTCGAACCATTTTTCACCACCAAGGACCAGGGGAAGGGAACAGGACTCGGCCTGGCAACTTGTTACGGCATCGTAAAGCAATGCGGCGGCCACATCATTGTGGATAGCACCGTGGGGCAGGGAACCACATTCCAAATTTACTTCCCGCTTACCGAGACCCCGGGAGAGAAAATACAGGGCAGAAATGCCCTGCAAGAGCTTCCACGCGGCAGCGAAACAGTCTTGATCGTGGAAGACGAGGTCACTGTGCGCAGCCTTGCTGCACATATCCTGCGCAAGCTCGGCTACAATGTGCTGGAAGCCGAGGACGCAGGATCGGCCCGCGAAGTAGTGAAGTCGATGAATCGCAGCAGGATCGACCTTCTGCTGGCCGATGTCGTATTGCCCAACTCCGAGGGCGGCAAGGAGCTGGCAGACTGGCTTGAAAATTTGCACGAGGAAACAAAAGTATTGTTCACTTCCGGCTATGTGGAGGAGTCGGTGTTCAAACACCACGGACTTGAGCCCGGGATGGCATTTTTGCAAAAGCCTTTCACGCCTGCAGACCTAGCACGAAGGGTGCGTGAAGTGATCGAAGGTTGACCGCTTGATTTGTGGGCGCGAATTTTTAACTGCCGCCGCAAATCGAAAATGAAGCCGGAGGGATGCGGACGGCTTGGAGTTGATTTTCAGGTGACCGACTCAAATTCTCCGTTATGCCCCCACAACTATCTTCCACACTGCGGGTAAGATCGATGCTTCTTGTCCTGCTGGCATTGATACCGGCGCTGTTTTTCATCCTCCGGACCCAGAACCTTTTTCTGTTGGGTGCCGGAGCTATTATGGCATTGCTGCTTGCATGGGTGATTTGCAATGGCAAATACGATCCGGCAACCGGTTCTAATGACGACTCCGGCGAAAAGCATAAAGCCGGTGAGGAACTGCGTGAACTTCACAGTTTTCTCAATTCGATCGTGGAAAACATCCCGGATATGATTTTTGTCAAGGATGCGGAGGAATTGCGTTTCGTGCGGTTTAACAAAGCGGGTGAAGAACTACTTGGATACAAGCGGGAGGATTTGATCGGTAAGAGTGACCGTGACTTTTTTCCCGCTGAGGAAGTGGATTTTTTCATGGCCAAGGACAGGGCTGTACTGGAGGGGAAAAAACTGCTCGATATACCCGAGGAGTCAATTCACACAAAAAATGGCGTTGCGATCCTTCATACAAAGAAAATCCCACTTTTGGATCCGTCCGGGAAACCGCAATATTTGCTCGGTATTTCAGAAGATATTACTGAGCGCAAAAAAGCGGAGAATGCCCTTGCAAGAACGACAGAGGAGTTGTGCCGCTCAAACAGCGAACTCGAACAGTTTGCATACGTGGTTTCACACGATCTGCAGGAACCATTGCGGATGGTATCTGGATACACGCAACTTCTTCAAAAGCGGTATGACGACAAACTGGATGATGCCGCACGCGAATTCATTCATTATGCAGTCGATGGAGCCCAGCGCATGCACGCACTCATCAATGATCTGCTTGTGTATTCCAAGGTGGGGACACACGGTCGCCCATTCGAGAAAGTTGCTTGCGAGGAGGCTTTGCAAAAAGCCTTGCTCAACCTGAAAGTTGCGATCGAGGAAAGCAACAATGTCATTACTCATGATCCGCTCCCGGTTTTGATCGCTGATCCCGTACAGATCACTCAATTGCTGCAAAATCTAGTCGGTAACGCGATCAAATTCCGCGGGGAAAAACCGTGCCGGATCCATCTTTCGGCTGAACCACGCGAGGACGAATGGCTTTTTTCGATACAAGACAATGGCATCGGTATTGATCCGCAATACCACGAACGGATTTTCCAGATATTCCAGCGCTTGCACACCCGCGAGAAATATCCCGGCACAGGAATAGGTCTTGCTCTCTGCAAACGCATCGTGGAGCGCCATGGAGGCAGAATCTGGCCGGAAACCGGCACCGATGGAGGAACAGTCTTTTATTTCACAATTCCGATTGAGAAAGAATACTCAGTATGAGACTAAAGGCAGCGGTAATCAGGAGAGAAACAGACGTCGTGAGCCTTGCAATCCAAATGGTTGGCTAAATAAAAATATCAAGATAATATCAGTTTAAAGTTATTTTAATTTCTGCATGGACCATAGCGATACAGGCAAGCCCATTGAGATTCTTCTGGTGGAGGACAATCCCGGTGACGCGAGATTGACCCAGGAAGTATTTCTCGATGGCAAGATCCGAAACCGTTTGAACGTGGTGGATGACGGCGTGAAAGCGCTGGCTTACCTGCGTGGACTCGGGGAATACCAGAATGTTGTGAGACCGGACATCGTGCTGCTGGATTTGAACCTGCCAAAAAAGGATGGCCGCGAGGTTCTGGCGGAAATAAAGTCTGATACGAAATTGAGACGTCTGCCTGTCGTAATTCTGACCACCTCGGAGGCGGAGGAGGACATTCTGAAGGCATATAACCTCAATGTAAACTGCTACATTACAAAACCGGTGGACCTGGACAAATTCATCAAGGCCGTAAGAACCATCGAGGAATTCTGGATCAGTATCGTGAAGCTGCCTGCCAATTGATCTAATTTATGGCAACCAACGCGGTGCATGTATTGCTCATCGAAAACGATATCCAGCAGGCTGAATTGCTAAGGAAGGTACTGGCAAAATCGCGCGAGCCGCATTTTACATTGTTTCACCATAGCACGCTGAGTGCAGGCCTAGAGCGATTGCGAGCGGGGGATATCAATCTGGTGTTGCTCGACCTCGGCATGCAACCGGAAAGCGAGGGGTTCGAGACTTTTGAAAGAACCCGCCGTACCTCCTCAGACGTTCCTATTATTGTCCTGAGTGGCAATGATGATGAGGCGCTGGCGATCCAGACGGTCCAGAATGGCGCTCAGGATTACCTTGTAAAAGGCCACGATGACAATCCCCACTGGCTCCTGCGTTCAATGCATTATGCCTTGGAGCGCAAGCGTTCGGAGCACGAATTGAAGTCCGCTTATGAAGGACTTGAGAAACGGGTAGTCGAGCGCACTTCCGATCTGAGCAAAACCAACCGTGATCTGGAGCATGAAGTCAATGAGCGCAAACGCGCCGAGGAGGCGTTGATGCAAAGCAACCAGCGCCTCGCCGAGACGCTGGACCAGTTGAAGGAAACACAGCAGCAGATCATCCAGCAGGAGCGCCTGCACGCCTTGGGCCGGATGGCCAGCGGCATTGCCCACGATTTCAACAACGCGCTCGCCCCCATACTCGGATTCAGTGAACTGCTTCTCATCCGCCCCGAGATGCTGGACGACAGGGAAAAGACAAAAAATTATTTGCAAATGATCAACACTGCCGCCAAGGACAGCGCCAAGGTCGTAAGCAGGTTGCGCGATTTCTATCGCTATCGCGAACAGGAAGAGGTTGCTCTTCCTGTAGTCCTCGGAGACTTGGTGCAGCAGGTAATCATGCTGACGCAGCCCAAATGGAAAGACCAGGCGCTGGCCAGCGGGGTGAACATCAAGATGCAGACGGAGTTCACCAACGTACCGACTATTTCCGGAAGTGAATCGGAGCTTCGCGAGATGCTCACGAACCTTGTTCTGAATGCAGTGGATGCGGTTTTTGAACAAGGCGGGGGCAGCGTTACTTTCCGAACGATACAGAAGGGAAATCTTGTCGCCCTTCAAATAATTGACACCGGGGTGGGAATGTCTGAGGAGGTGCGCCTTCGCTGCCTTGAGCCGTTTTTTTCCACCAAAAACGAGCATGGCACCGGGCTGGGGCTTGGAATCGTGTACGGCATCGTGCGCCGGCATGGCGGGAAGATTGATATTGAAAGCGAAGTGGGAAGGGGCACCACGGTCACCATACTGCTCCCGGTGCACAAGGATGAAGTCATGCCGGAGCCGTCAATCACGGAGGAGGAGGAAAAGAAAAACCTGCGCATCCTAGTCGTGGAGGATGAACCCCTGGTGCGCGAGGTGATTTCCGTCTATCTGAACACGGACAAGCACCATGTGGAAACGGCAGTGAACGGTGTAGATGGCCTCGAGAAATTCGGCAATGGGACTTTCGATTTGATCCTGACAGACCGTGCCATGCCGCAAATGAATGGCGATCAACTGGCATTGGCAATTAAAAAAATCAACCCTGAGATGCCTATAGTCCTCCTCACAGGATTTGGAGATTTGATGCTGGGTTCAGGCGAGCAGCCCACCGGGGTGGATCTGGTGCTGAGCAAACCTTTTACCATGAGCCAGCTTCGAGATGCAGTCGCCAGATTTGCAAAGAAATAATATGCACCGGATATTATTCTGATCTGAAGTCTGCCACCCCCGCCATGCTCCAGTCGTTTCCGGACCAACACTATCGCATCCTCCTGATTGAGGACAATCCCGGCGATGCTTTGCTTCTTAGCGAAATTCTTTCTGAGATCAAAAACTCTCCTTTTGAATTGATCCGGGTCGCTGAACAACTGTCGGCGGGCCTGCAATCTATCGATTCCGAAAAACCCGACCTTGTGCTGCTCGACCTGTCGTTGCCGGACAGCCATGGCATCAAAACTTTCCGGCAGGTGAGGAATCACGCTCCGCAACTGCCGATCATTGTCCTGAGCGGGCTTGACGATTCGGAATTGTCTCTCCAGACGCTGCACGAGGGTGCGCAGGATTACCTGGTAAAGGGCCAGTTCGACCGGCGCCTGTTGGGGCGCGCCATGCGGTATGCCTGCGAGCGGCAGACCATCGAGGAGAAACTTGCTCATGAACGGAATCTTCTCCGGAACCTCATGGATAACATTCCGGACTACATCTACGCAAAAGATCTCGAAGGCAGGTACGTCATCGACAATGTTTCCCATTACCGGCAGTTGCGCGCGGAAAGGACCGAGGATGTGGTCGGCAAAACAGTGTTTGATTTTTTTCCGAAGGAGCTTGCCGTGGAATATCACACCTACGACCAGGCGATCATGCTCTCGGGCAAGCCGCTGCTGAATCACGAGGAACCGGGAATCAGTCCGGATGGGGCACCACGGTGGGTGTCCACCACAAAGGTTCCATTGCGGGATACCCAGGGAGATATCACGGGCCTTGTTTGCATCGGCCGGGACATTACCGAGAGGAAACTGGCCGAGGAAGAATTGTTGAAAGCCAACTCAGCTCTCGCGACAAACAAGGAGGAATTGCTCAACACTCTGGCGGATTTGAAAAAAGCGCACGAGGATTTGAGAAACGTGCAGTTGCAATTGATCGAGGCTGAAAAAATGAAGTCGATCGGCCGGCTTGCCGCAGGGGTTGCCCATGAGGTCAAGAACCCGCTTGCGATCATCTCCATGGGAACAGAATACCTTTCCCATGAAAGATTTTCGGAAGACAGCAACATTCCGCGGGTATTGGCGGAAATTTCCGAAGCGGTAAAACGTGCGGACGAAGTAGTGCGCGGCCTGCTCGATTTTTCCGCGCCGAAAAAGCTGGAAATCCAGGATGTGGATTTGAATGCGATCATCGAACAGGCGCTTGTGCTTGTCCGGGGAGAAATGCAGGGGTCGCGCTTCAATCTTGAGAAACAACTTCAGGTCGATCTGCCGTTGCTGAAACTCGACAGCATCAAAATCGGGCAGGTGTTTATCAATATTTTTACAAATGCGATCCATTCGATGACGGAGGGAGGCACGTTATGCGTGCGCACTTATGCAAAACAACTTGCCGGCGTCGGCCCAAATATTGGCGACAGCCGCTCGGAATCCTTCCGTGTGGGGGATTCAGTTGCCGTGGCGGAAATCGATGACACCGGTCATGGCGTGCCTGAAGACAAGCTCAACAAGGTTTTCGACCCGTTTTTTACCACAAAGCCGACAGGGAAGGGAACGGGACTGGGCTTGACTGTGACAAAGACTATCATTGATCTTCACGGTGGAACGATTGATATTGCCAACAGGCCTGAGGGTGGTGCAAGGGTCACGATCATGTTCAGAATTTAGAATTTTATGGATAAAAAACGAATATTGATTGTCGATGATGAATCGGGATTTACCCATCTTCTCAAACTTACTCTCGAAAAAACCGGAAATTACCTGGTTTGCGAAGAAAGCGATGGAACTCGTGCCCGCGAGACAGCACGCGAATTCAAGCCCGATCTTATTTTCCTGGACATCGTAATGCCCAAGATCGACGGCGGCGATGTAGCCTCCCAGATTAAGGCCGACCCGGTTTTAAAAAATGTGCACATCGTTTTTTTGACTGCTATTGTTTCCAAAAAGGAAGCGGCAAGCGGTGGACTAATCGGTGGATTTCCATTTCTCTCGAAACCCGTTACTCTGGAAGGCATAATCCAGTGTATAGAGGAAACATTGAAGAACTGAGCAAGTAGTCAATCCTGCTTTCCAAGAGAAGCAAACAGGATGTCCAGCAAGTTTGCGAGCCGGTACCCTGCAAGGACAATCCGTCGGCAGGCGATTTCATGTGCCTGGCCGACGAACCACGGTGTCAGCGTTACAACTTCGTAATCCTCCGGATGTGGCCTGCGGGGGTAGCCGAACCTGCATCCGAGCCTGTAGCTTTCCCGCGCCCAGAAATCCGGATCGTCCACTTTAACAAGATCCATAAGGCTCGCGAGCGGATACCGACCCATGATTTTTGCAGCCTGGTTTTTGATGATTCCTTTCGCCGGTGCATCCGGGCGTTCCGAAGGCCAGAGGTTGTAGTACAGCTCGACGGGTTTGCCCCTTTTCACATCGTAACGATAAGCCCTGTCCCAAAACACATGCAGAGTAGGGATCTTTTTTTTGGAGAAATCGTTGAATGCAATTCCTGTAATAAGATAGCCGTTTCCACCTTTGTCGTTCCAATCGACACAATGCAACGGTTGATGGATATCGCCCGCAAAGTGCATAATCATCGCCAATGCCTCGGATTTCTGTGCGGCGGTAGCCTGTGCATTCCGAATTATCCACACAGATTGCCTGAACGCCCAAAGCACATTTGGCTCCGTCATTTCGGAATAGCCCATGCCATTCGGTGTGTAAGGTACATCCACAAAATGCCATGCCGAATAAGGGTAATCCTTTGCCGCGCGCATATCGTCCATATAGCAGCCTGCGGTGATAAAATTATAGGGCTTGTGGCTGTTATATTTGCTGTCGAGAATTCGCGCCAACTCCGTGACTCGCAAACGCACTTCCGGCCTGACGTTTTCGTAGGCGATTTCATCGATGATCATATGTCCCATGCTGTCCCAAGCCATCGCGTCACCCGGAATGAAAGCCAGGCAGGCAAGGAGCAGGCAGAGGTAGCCGGAGGTTTTCACAAAAGAAATACCCGTTAAAGAAGTGCAGCCAGCAAAAACCAGACGACCATGAGCAGCGCTATGCCGACTTTTCCGATCATACCGGCCGTGGTGCCGAGAAGTGTCCCCCATGTAGAGCGTCCCGCCGGAAGGATACCGCGGCCAGCCAGCAACTCGGCGATCAGAACTCCGACAAGAGGGCCGACGAACGCACCAATCAGTCCAAAAAACATACCGATCACCGCCCCGACGATCCCCCCGAGCGCGCCCCAACGGGACGCTCCGAACCATTTTGCCCCCAACGAACCGCTGATCACATCAACCGCCAGCGCTGCCACCATGAGCACCCCGAGGATAATCAGCGTGGTCACGCCCACGCTTTTCTCCGGGCCGAGGAAAACATAGTGCAACACCGCCCCCGCAAAAATGAAGACCGAGCCGGGTATCCATGGCAATACGGAACCGACCAGACCGGCTAGCATCAGGAACAGGGTGATGGTCCACCAAAGTGTCGTCATGCGAATTTAAGATTTGCGATTTGCACAGGAGAAACTAAACATCTTAACTTCAAAATATAAACCTAAACCAGAGAGATTCTTTATGGCACTTGCAATTGGCACCAAAGCACCTGACTTCACCCTCAAATCCAAGACAGCTGAAGGGCTGGTCGACGTAAAATTAAGCGACAATATCGGCAAAAAGAACATCCTTATCCTGTTTTTCCCGCTCGCTTTCACCGGCGTCTGCACCACGGAAATGTGTGATGTCAGCCAGGGGTTGCAATCCTTTTCCGACCTGAACGCAGTTGTCCTCGGTATCAGCATTGACAGCCCTTTCGCTCAGGAAGCGTGGGCAAAAAAGGAAAACATTACAATTACGCTGGCGAGCGACCTGAACAAGGAAACTACTAACGCCTACGATGTGCTGTTCAAGGGCATCGCCGGGATCGGCGACAGCTCGGCGCGCGCGGCCTTCGTTATCGATAAGGCAGGCGTCATCCAATACAGCGAGCAGACCCCCACGCCGAAGGATCTGCCGAATTTCGACGCGATCAAGGCGGCGCTTTCAAAACTGAACTAATCACAAACAAGGGAAAACGCGCGAAGGGAAGACACTATGAGCAATACGTTCAACGCACTTCGAAAATTTGATCTCGGCAGCGGGCGGCAGGGGAATTACTTCTCGCTACCGGCGCTGGAGGAGGCAGGCGTCGGCAAAATTTCGCGTCTGCCTGTCTCGATCCGCATTGTTCTGGAATCGGTGCTGCGCAACTGTGATGGCAAAAAAGTCACCGAGCAGGATGTGCACACGCTTGCCAACTGGAAGGCGAAGGCTCCCGCGCAGGTCGAGATTCCGTTTGTCGTTGCCCGTGTGGTGCTCCAGGACTTTACCGGAGTGCCTTTGCTCGTTGATCTTGCCGCCATGCGCTCCACGGTTTCACGCCTTGGCCGCGATCCGAAAATGATCGAACCGCTCGTGCCGGTCGATCTTGTGGTCGATCATTCCGTGCAGGTCGATTTCTTCGGCTCGGCGCAAGCTTTGTCATTCAATCTCGAACTCGAGTTCAAGCGCAACCGCGAACGCTACCAGCTCCTCAAGTGGGGCCAGCAGGCATTCGAGACATTCGGTGTTGTGCCTCCCGGCATCGGCATTGTTCACCAGGTCAATCTGGAATACCTCGCAAAAGGCGTCTTGGAACGCAGCGGCGTATGGTTCCCCGATACGCTTGTCGGCACCGATTCCCATACCACGATGATCAACGGCCTTGGCGTTGTCGGCTGGGGTGTCGGCGGCATCGAGGCGGAGGCAGGGATGCTGGGCCAGCCCGTCTATTTCCTCACCCCGGAAGTCGTTGGCGTGCATCTCACAGGGACGCTCAAGGAAGGTGTCACCGCGACCGATCTCGTGCTGCACATCACGCAACTGTTACGCAAATCGAAAGTCGTCGGAAAATTTGTCGAGTTCTACGGACCGGGCGCAGCTTCTCTTCCGGTCGTGGATCGCGCGACCATCGGCAACATGGCACCGGAATACGGCGCCACCATGGGCTTCTTCGGCATTGATGCGGAGACGGTCACATACCTACGGGCCACGGGCCGCACCGAAGACCAGTGCAACGCATTTGAGAATTACTACAAGGCACAGAAGCTCTGGGGCATCCCGCAAAAGGGCGAAATTGATTACAGCGTTGATTTGGAACTCGATCTCTCAACCGTCGTCCCCGGCGTGGCAGGCCCCAAGCGCCCGCAGGATCACATCAATCTTCCGGAGTTGAAGAATGCATTTCGCACGCTCTTCACCAAGGCTCTACCCGATGGCGGTTACGGCAAAAATGAAGCAGACATGAGCAAGAAGGTGGGAGTGCATCTGGCTGGGGGCAGCCAGCATCATGATCACAACAAAATGCCTGAGGTACAAGCCTGGGAATCCACGCACTCCGTGGAGATGATCGCCAACCGTCCAACGCCGGATGCCGCGGAGGACTTGAAGTTGGATCCTTACAAACCCGGCGACGTGGAAGTTGGCAACGGGAGCGTGCTTATTGCTGCCATCACGAGTTGCACCAACACCAGCAACCCGAGCGTCATGCTCGCTGGCGGTCTCCTTGCAAAGAAAGCTGTTGAGCGCGGTCTGAGCATCAGCCCCGCGATTAAAACCTCGCTCGCACCAGGCTCACGTGTGGTCTCCGATTATCTGGAAAAGACCGGTTTGCAACCTTATCTTAACCAACTTGGCTTCAATATCGTTGGTTTTGGTTGCACCACCTGTATCGGCAATTCCGGACCGCTGCATCCTGCGATTGAAGATGCTATCGTCAAAAATGATCTCATCACTGCGGCAGTGCTCAGTGGCAACCGCAATTTCGAGGCACGCATCCATCAAAACATCAAGGCAAACTTCCTCATGTCGCCACCGCTCGTCGTGGCATTCGCCCTTGCGGGTAGAGTAGACATCGACATGAGCAAGGATCCGATCGGCAAAGGCAAAGACGGCGCCGACGTTTACTTGAAGGACATCTGGCCTTCGCTCGCCGAAATCCGCGAGGCAATGTCCAGTGCTCTCAAACCCGAGGTATTCAGAAAACTTTACACTAATTTCGCGACCCAGAACCCGAAATGGAACGAAATCCCGTCGTCGGTGGGCGAAGTCTATGCGTGGGACGAAAATTCCACCTACATCCAGGAACCTCCTTTCTTTACGGACTTCTCGATGCAGCCCGGCAATATCGGGGAAATCAAGGGCGCGCGTCCGCTCGGTATTTTCGGCGACAGCGTGACCACCGATCATATCAGCCCCGCAGGAGCAATCAAAAAAACATCGCCTGCGGGCAAATACTTGCAGGACAATGGCGTGGAATACGACGATTTCAACAGTTACGGTTCCCGCCGCGGCAACGACCGCATCATGACCCGCGGCACCTTCGCAAATGTCCGGATCAAGAACCTCATGGTCCCGGGGGTCGAGGGTGGCGTCACCAAGCATCAACCGGATGGCGAGCAGCTTTCCATTTACGACGCCTCGATGAAATACCAGGGGGAGGGGACGCCACTCGTGATCTTTGCCGGCCAGGAATATGGCACCGGCTCCAGCCGCGACTGGGCGGCGAAGGGAACACGCCTCCTTGGTGTAAAGGCCGTGGTTGCTCAGAGCTTCGAACGGATTCACCGCTCTAATCTGGTGGGCATGGGCGTGCTGCCATTGCAATTCCCTGAAGGAATCACAGCACAAAGCCTGAAACTGGACGGCACCGAGACATACGATCTCACTGGCTTGAGCAATGACATCAAGCCTATGAGTGACGTCACACTCACCATTTATCGCGCCAATGGCAGCGAGGAAAAGCTTGTCCTGCGCAGCCGCATCGATACGGCCATCGAGGTGGATTACTACCGGCACGGTGGCATCCTGCCATTTGTGCTCCGGCAGTTGCTGAGCGCATAGACAGGCGGGCGCGCCGGCATGATTCTCAAGACGGCTCCGTAGAAGAGAAGGATGCGCGTCACGCCGTGCTCTGGACACGCCAGAGTTTCGAGGGGGATTTGCACGCGGAATACGATTTTACGCGTATCGATTCCGCAGTTTCGCACCCCTCGGTGTACAGGCTGCCGATGTGGCGGAGTGCCTTACGGATCCTCGAATGCGCGATCTTCGTCGTGTTGCTGAGAAGCTTGGCGGTAATCATCTCGGATTATGGCAGATGTGGGGACGCGAATCCGCTTCGCTAATTTCAAGGTTTTCGTGAAAAAGTAACCTGCGCAATTGCGCGATGCCTCTTTAACGAGGCCAATACCAATTGCAGCCTGTTTTATTTGTTCAGAAGCTGTTCCAGTGCGGCATCCGGTTCGGACCCCAATTCAACAGCACGCTTGTAATGCTTCTTGGCGGCATCCTTGTCGATGGGAGGAGTCGTGATGTAAATGACCGCAAGATTGAAATGCGCGTCCGAGTAGTTCGGATCGATGGCGACAGCGGTTTCGAGTTCTTTGCGGGCGGCTTCCTGCCAGCCCTTAGCGCTGGCGGTGATGCCAAGGTAATTGTGCGCGGTCTGGTTCTTGGGATTGATCGCCAGCGCCTTGGTGAGTTCACCCACAGCTTCGTCAAATTTGCCTTGGCTGTAATAAACGATGCCAAGCGTGCAATGGGAGAACGCATCGTCCGGGGCGACTGCGATAGCTTTCCGGAAAGTCTCCTCGGCCGATTTGAGCTTGCCGCTGCGGAACCGCACTACGCCCAGGTTTGAGAGGATATAAATGTTTTTCGGCTCCTGCGTCAGCATGGCCATATAGGTTTTCTCAGCATCCCGGTAGTGACCGCGCTCAAACTGCTCCTTGGCCTCATTTGCCTGTGAAACGAGCGCCTGCGGAACTGGCGGCGCAAGTGTGGTTTCAACATGAGGAGTGGCACTACCCAGATCCGGGGCTGCCGATTTTGCTGCGGTCGGGGCAGGGGTGGGCAATTCCAGCGCGGGAGTCGTCTGCGAAACAGCGGGAACTGGCGTGCTGGCAGGAGCGGCAGGTGTGGAGGCCGGAACTGGTGCAACCGTGGCTTCCGGCATCGGAGCCGGGGAAGGCGCCGGCTTTTCAATCGCGATGGAAATATCCGCGTCGTTAATCGCGATCTGCGGTTGTTTAAACAGGGCACGCTCCTGTTCGGTGAGTTTCACCACCGGCTGGCCTAGATAATTGATCTTGTCCACGAGCACATCGGATTGGACATGCAGTTTTTCCAGCTCAGCAAGAATCAGCTTTTTTTCCTGGTCGCGGTGAGCCTCCTCCTTGCGCTCGCGCATGACGATGCCGCGAAGCAATTCATTTTCATCGGCGAGCTTTTTCTTGTCATCGGGCATGACAGTGCCGGCCTTGATCTGGGAAAGCTCGGTGGTGGCGCTTTCGAGCTGGGTTTGCAGGTCATTCATGGAGCTCAGGTTCTCCTGGCTCTGCTTTACCGCGCTTGCGAGTTGTTCACGCGTGTCGCTCACGTCCTTTTTCAGGCTGGCGATCAGCGCATCCTTGGCTGGCGCATCCGAGTTGAACTGGGCAATCGTCTTTTCAGCATCGTTAAGCTTTTGAACAAGCGAGGCGTTCTCGGCCATGAGTTTGTCCACCTGCTGTTGCCCTTCCTTGGCCTTCGCAAGGGAATCCAGGGCCTTGTCGCGCTCGATCCTTGCCCCTTTGAGGTTGCGGGCCAGATCCTCATTCGCCTCCTGCTCTACATCCCTCTCGGCCTGCGCGTCCTTGAGCGCATTCTGCAACCGGGCAACTTCCTCCTTGAGCTGCTTCTGTCCCTCAACGTCGCGGGTTTTGTCGGCGACCGAGTTTTTATAGGCGTCCTCGGCCTGGGTCAGTTGCGCCTTGAGCTGTGTTTCATTAATTCGGGCTTTGTCGAGCTGCTTGATGGTGGTGTCGAGTTTGCCTGCAAGTTCCTCGTTCTGCCGCTGGGTTTCAATATATTTGCGCTTCGTTTCGTTGAGTTCGGACTGCATTGCCGCAAAC
>Ga0068860_100001051_pt1 | contig 30438 bp, 28 predicted proteins | sample KBSSwiS32_FD_66597 | JGI IMG/M metagenome (GOLD analysis project Ga0068860, IMG submission 66597) | Switchgrass rhizosphere microbial communities from Kellogg Biological Station, Michigan, USA - KBS Switchgrass S3-2 | ecosystem: Host-associated > Plants > Roots > Rhizosphere > Soil ... | reverse complement strand
GCCGTACCGGCTTCGCAACCCCAGCCGTTGGCGGCCGGGACCGACGAAGCGTTGCCGCTCTGATAGACCTCGGACACCGTGGTGCGGCACTGGCTGGCGGCCAGAATCGCTTCCGATACCTTGGCCTTGACCGTGTAGGTCTGGTACGCCGGCAGCGCGACCGCCGCCAGGATACCGATGATCGCGACCACGATCATCAGTTCGATCAGCGTGAAGCCTTGTTGTAGACGTTTCATGGGGGGACTCTCCTTGGGGACTGGGTTGAACCATTTCGATTGAATGCGAAGTGACTGGGAGCCACCAGTGCGTTGGTCACGCTCAAGCTTTGCCAGCTATCTGATCTCGTCCATTCAATGAGTTTGTTCTCAGCCGATGCGCCGCCCTTACAAATGTCGGAGGTCAGTGCCCGTGAATTTCAATCGCGCGGTCGCTTGGTAGCCCCTTCCGTCATCCACTCCCGAGAATGCCGATGTGCTCAACAAGCGATGCAGCGCCGCTCAGCGATTTCGAGCTCGCGCAGTTGATGCGGCGAGAGTGGTGCGCACGACCTTGTCGAAGACGCCTCTTCGGCTCGCACCGTGACGTCCAGTCTTCGCGGGGTTGCGTGCGTCGCGCGACCTTCAACGTCTTGCCCGCTGCCTCCGCGTACCATCCCGTCGCTTTGCCGCCTAGCGCGCGGCGCGGTTTCTCTGCCTGATCGAAACACGGCGCGTTGCTTTTGCGATGGCCGCATGCACGTCGGCAGGCTGGATACTGGTGTAGCGCTTCAGCTGCGCCCAGGTCTTGTGGCCGGTCATCAGTGCGACCCGCGGGAGGTCGAGCCCCATGCGAATCAGTTCGGCCGTCGCGCGGTGGCGCAGGTCGTGGAAGTGCAGGTCCTCGATTCCGAGCCTCTTGCACGCACGTGTGAAGGCTGCCGACACCGACGCGGCGCGGTACGGAAACACTTTGCCGCTCGAGCGATCGCGCAGGGCTGGCAGCATCAGCGCCCATGCTTCCTCCAGTACTGGCACGGTCTGATCGTTCCTCGCGCGCTCGCGGGGGTCCTTGCGGTCGCGAATCACGACCGTGCGGTCGACCGGGTGGACGTCTTCGATCTCGAGGCGGCAGATCTCGTCCTGGCGCATCGCGGTGGCGAGCGCGAAGCGGCAAAGTGTTTCCATCGGGATGCGCTGTCGATCGTTCTGCCAGTGCGAGTAGAGACGCGCCAGCTCGGCATCCGTAGGCTCGCGCTCGCGCTCGGTGCCGCGGGTCTTCAGGCCCCGATACGGTAAGTCGCGTCGCGCGTCGCTGGCGAGTTCGACCGGCAGATCCAGTCGACGAGCGTGTCGGCCCCACTTCAACACTGTGCTGATCGTGGACAGATCACCCGCGATCGTGACGCCGCCGGCGCCGCCGGCCTGGCGCCGATCGGTGAAGTCTCGGAAGTGCAGGGCGTTGAGGGACCTGAGCCGCACCCTGCCCAACGGGTCGGCCTTGAGTCTGATCAGCGTGGCCAGCCTCGTCTTGCGGGGCTCTCGAGCATGCAGGTCCTGATACTGCTCGATCAGGTCTGCGAGCGTGGCATGGGTCGGCGGTGTCGCGAAGCCTTTGACGGCGACCGGGTTGGCTCGCGACTCGACCTCCCGGCCCCAGTCCTCGGCATCGTGCTTGCGATCGAACGTGGCTGCTTTGTAGGCGCCGCCGCGGCGCACCTGCACCCGCCATCGGCCGCTGGGTAGTTGGGTGAACGTAGGCATCCGGCCCTCCATGTGCACTGCAAAATGCACACGCCGTGCGCCACGGCGAGTGCGTCCAATCGTGTACCGTTCCGACGCAGTCAGAGCACGGCATGTGCTCAGCGTGTGCGCATCTCTCTGCACACAGGCTCGATCGGGTTGCGATTTTGGATCAAGATCATCAGATAAATCAATCACATACCGGGTGGCGTTTCTGCGTGGCGCCCATGATGGACTGGACGGATCGACACTGCCGGTACTTCCATCGACTGTTGGCGCCGCGCGCGCGGCTGTACACCGAGATGGTGACCACGGGCGCGCTGCTGCACGGCGACCTGGCGCGTCACCTCGACTTCAACGCCGAGGAGCATCCGGTGGCCCTGCAGCTCGGCGGCAGCGACCCGGGCGAGCTGGCCACTTGCGCCAAGCTGGCGCAGCGCTGGGGGTACGACGAGGTCAATCTAAATTGCGGTTGCCCAAGTCCGCGCGTGCAGCGCGGCGCGTTCGGCGCCTGTCTGATGGCCGAGCCGCAGCTGGTGCGCGATTGCGTGCGGGCGATGCGCGATGCGGTGTCGCTGCCGGTGACGGTGAAGCACCGCATCGGCATCGACCGCATCGAACGCTACGACTTCGTGCGCGACTTCGTCGGCACGGTCGGTGAGAGCGGCTGCAGCGTCTTCATTGTGCACGCGCGCAACGCGTGGCTCCACGGCCTGAGCCCGAAGCGCAACCGCGAAGCGCCCCCGCTGCGCCACGACACCGTGGCACGGCTGAAGGCCGACTTTCCGCAATGGACCTTCGTGGTCAACGGCGGGCTGGTCGAGCGAGGGAACATCGAGCAGGAACTCGCACGCGTCGACGGCGTGATGCTCGGGCGCGCTGCCTACCACGACCCGTGGCGCTTGATCGAATGGGAGCGTCTCGCATTCGGTGCCGTGTCAGCGCCGGCGCCAGATCGCGACGCCATCGAGCTGCAGCTGGTGCGTTACATGGAGCGCGCGGCGGGTGCGGGAACGCCTTGGACGTCGATCGCGCGGCACATGATGGGTCTGAGGCTGGGCGAGCCGGGCGCACGCCGCTGGCGCCAGGTGTGGTCGGACCATCGCTGGCGCGCACTGCCGCCGATCGAGGTCATGCAACGGGCACACGCAGCGATGAAGGTCGACGCCAGCGTCACCCGCTTGGGGGAAGCGGCTGCGCTGGAGTGATCGGTTCGACGGTCCCGCTAGGCGACCGCCCGAGCGGCCGCGTTCCCACTCGGCCACGTGGCGAGCAACAGACCGCCGAGTGCCAATGCAAAAGCGGTCGCGTGCAACGCGCTGAACGGCTCATGCAACACCGCCACCCCCACCACTGCGGAGGCCACCGGCAGCAGCACGGTGAACACGCCGGCACGCGAGGCCTGCACTCGGCGCAGGCCGCGCATCCACAGCCACACCGTGGCGACGCTGGCCGCCAGCGAATAGAAGAGCAACAAACCCCAGCTGGGCAGCGACACGCCCGAGAAATCGTGCGACCAAGCCTGCCACAGGCCGAACGGGGTGATCAGCAACAGGCCCCACAGGTTGATCAGTGCGCTGATGCGTTTGGCGGACACCCGGCCGGTGAGACGTTTGCCGATCACCACGTAGCTCGCCTCGCACAGCGCGGCGGCTACCAACAACCCGTGCCCGAGCGCGGGATGCTCACCCGTTGCCGAAGGCTGCGGACCAGCCCGTCCGATGGCGAGCGCCGCAATGCCAGCCACCGCGCACGCGGTGGCCGCCACCACGCGAGGTGCGATGCGCTCGCGGAGAAACAGCCACGACAACACGGCCACCGCGGCCGGGATGGCGGCCATCACGACGCCAGCAGCGACCGCAGAGCTGAGCATCACGCCGTAGAGCATGCAGATCGAGAACAGAAAGTTGCCGAGAAAACTCTCCCAGAACAGCAAGTGCCGGTCGTGGCGCGACAACGGCAGCTCGTCTGGCTGGCGTGGCAGCCAATGCAGCATGGCGGCAGCCGCGATGGCGAAGCGCAGCCATGCCAGCAGAAACACCGGGAATACGGCCAGCAGCAGCTTCGACAGGCCCACGTAGCTGCCCACCAGCGCCATGCTGGCGGCCAGCGACGCATAGGCGGCCCAAGGCGGGCCGCTCATCGGATGCTCGCCGGCTGCGCGGCGGGCGAAGTGCTCACGCAGCGCGTTGGATCGCGCCGCGCAGCGTGTCGACGATCTGGTCGATGTGTTGGCGCTCGACGATCAGCGGCGGTGACAACGCAACGATGTCGCCGGTCGTGCGCACCAGCACGCCTTTGTCGAAGCAGTCGAGGAACACATTGAAGGCTCGCTTGGCCGGCTCGCCCGCGATCGGCTGCAGCTCGACACCTCCCACCAGACCGAAGTTGCGGATGTCGATCACGTTGGGCAGCTCCTTCAACGAGTGCAGCGCCTCGCCGAAATAGCTTTGCAGCGTAGCCGCTCGCGTCAGCAGGCCTTCCTCGGCATAGGTGGCCAGCGTGCCGAGGCCGGCCGCGCAGGCCAGCGGATGCGCCGAGTAGGTGTAGCCGTGAAAGAACTCGATCAGGTGCTCCGGGCCGTTCATGAAGGCATCGTGGATCGCCTGCCTGGCGAACACGCCGCCCATCGGCACGCAGCCGTTGGTGATGCCCTTGGCCACCGTCATCAGATCGGGCGTGACGCCGAAAGTCTGCGCTGCGAACGGCTGGCCGGTGCGGCCGAAACCGGTGATCACCTCGTCGAAAATCAGCACGATGCCGTGCTTGTCGCAGATCTCGCGCAGCCGCTTCAGGTAGCCCTGTGGCGGCAGGAACACGCCGGCCGATCCTGCGATCGGCTCGACGATCACGGCGGCGATGGTCGAGGGGTCGTGCAGCACGCACAGGCGCTCGAGGTCATCGGCCAGTTCGGCGCCATTGGGCGGCAAGCCGACGCTGAACGCGTTGCGCGCCAGGTCGTGCGTGTGACGCAGGTGATCGACGCCTGCCAGCATCGCGCCGAACATCTTGCGGTTGGCTGTCATTCCGCCGACCGACAGGCCACCGAAGTTCACACCGTGGTAGCCGCGCTCGCGGCCGATCAAACGCGTGCGGTGGCCTTCGCCACGCACGCGGTGATACGCCAGCGCCATCTTCAGCGCGGTGTCCACCGACTCGGAACCCGAGTTGGTGAAGAACAGCTTGGTCATGCCCGGCGGTGCCAGCTTCACCGCTTCTTCGGCGAGTTCGAACGCCTTGGGGTGGGCCATCTGGAACGGCGGAGCGAAGTCCAGCTCGGCCGCCTGCTCCTGGATGGCCTGCACGATCTTCGGACGCGCGTGGCCCGCGTTGACGCACCACAGGCCTGCGACGCCATCGAGGATCTGCCGGCCGTCGTGGGTCCAGTAGTGCATCCCGCTGGAGCGTGCCAACAGGCGAGGCGCCTTCTTGAACTGGCGATTGGCCGTGAACGGCATCCAATAGGCATCGAGCTTCATCGAAAGGTCTCCTGACTGGGCCGCAGCGGCGATGGCTGCCGCGCGGTGAGTGTCGGACATTGTGCCTGCGCTCACGCATCGTCGCCGGACGGGCAGGCATGATGACGACGCATCCAGCCCCTTTCGACGAGCCCGACGATGAACCGCGTGCTGATCCTCCAGTTCATGGACAACGACGCGCCGGCCTACCTCGGTACCTGGCTCGACCGACATGGCGTGGCCAGCGAGGTGCGTCTGGCGACTTCGAGCGCCGGCTTTCCGGACCGGATGGACGGCTATGCCGCGCTGGCGCTGCTGGGCGGCGAGATGAGCGTCAACGACGACCTGCCGTTTCTGCGCACCGCCGAGCGGCTGATCGGGCAGGCCATGGAGCGCGACCTGCCGGTGCTGGGTCACTGCCTGGGCGCACAACTGATGGCACGCACGCTCGGCGCACGCGTCGGCGCGGCGCCTGCGCCAGAGGTGGGGTGGCATCGGATGGACCGCCTCGACAGCACTGCGAGCGAGCAGTGGTTCGGGCCTGCGATGTCGCACGAAGTCTTTCACTGGCATTACGAGGCGTTCGATCTGCCGTCGGGTGCCGCGCCGCTGGGCAGCAGCACGAACTGCGCGCAACAAGCCTTCGCGATCGGCCGCCATTTGGCGCTGCAGTTCCACGTCGAGGTCGATGAAGCGAAGGTCGACCAGTGGCTGACGCAGGCCGACGCGCAGTACCAGCTGGCGCAACAGCGCCATACGACTGCGCACCGTGCCGAGCGAATCCGGCTCGACACGCGTCGTTGCCTGGCTCCTCAGCAGCGCTTGGCGGATCGCATCTACCAGCGTTGGTCCGCTTCCGCGAACCTCGTTCCGCAATGAGGGATTTATCTTCCGAATAGTGAAATCGGGGGCGACCCACTGACCGACCTGTTTTTCATCATGACCATCATGCTTCCGTAATACGGCAAATATTCGCTAAGCCCTTGATAAATAAAACATTAAAAATTGTCTTGTATAAGACACAGACGTGCGGCCGGGCGTTAGGCTTGTTGCAAGCCAGCATTCGTCTCATCGCTTCAACAACCGGAGCCCGTCATGACCCAACTCTCCCGTGAGCAACAGGCCGCTGCACTCGAACGCGACTGGGCGGAGAACCCGCGCTGGAAAGGCATCCAGCGTGGCTACAGCGCCGCCGATGTCATTCGCCTGCGCGGCTCGATCCCGATCGAGCACACGTTGGCCAAGCGCGGTGCCGAGAAGCTGTGGTCGCTGGTGAACACCGAGCCGTTCGTCAACACGCTGGGCGCGCTCACCGGCAACCAGGCCATGCAGCAGGTGAAGGCGGGCCTGAAGGCGATCTACCTGTCAGGCTGGCAGGTCGCGGGCGATGCCAACAGCAACGGCGAGATGTATCCCGACCAGTCGCTGTACTCGGTGGACTCGGTGCCCAAGGTGGTCAAGAAGATCAACAACACCTTCATGCGGGCCGACCAGATCCAGTGGAGCGAAGGCAAGAACGATGTCGATTTCTTCGCGCCGATCGTCGCCGATGCCGAAGCGGGATTCGGCGGCGTGCTCAACGCCTTCGAACTGATGAAGGCCATGATCGAAGCGGGCGCCGCAGGTGTGCACTTCGAAGACCAGTTGGCTTCGGTGAAGAAATGCGGCCACATGGGCGGCAAGGTACTCGTGCCGACGCGCGAGAACGTCGCCAAGCTGGTCGCGGCTCGCCTCGCCGCCGACGTGATGGGCGTGCCCACCGTCCTGCTGGCGCGTACCGACGCCGAGGCGGCCGACCTGGTGACCAGCGACGTCGATGACAACGACAAGCCGTTCCTCACCGGCGAACGCACCGTCGAAGGCTTCTTCCGCACCCACAAGGGCCTCGACCAGGCGGTAAGCCGCGGCCTTGCCTATGCGCCCTACGTCGACATGCTGTGGTGTGAGACCGGCACGCCGGACCTTGCGTTTGCCAAGGCGTTCGCCGACGCGATCCATGCCAAGTTCCCAGGCAAGCTGCTGGCGTACAACTGCTCGCCGAGCTTCAACTGGAAGAAGAACCTCGACGATGCGACGATCGCGAAGTTCCAGCGCGAACTCGGTGCGATGGGCTACAAGTTCCAGTTCATCACGCTGGCGGGCTTCCACAGCCTGAACTATTCGATGTTCGAGCTCGCCCATGGCTATGCGCGCAACAACATGAGTGCCTTCGTCGAGCTGCAGGAGAAGGAGTTCGCCGCGGCCGAGAAGGGCTTCAGCGCGGTGAAACACCAGCGCGAGGTCGGCACCGGCTACTTCGACGCGGTGACCACGACGATCGAGCGCCAGTCCTCGACGGCCGCGCTGAAGGGTTCGACCGAAGACGAGCAGTTCTTCGAGCAGAAGCACGCCTGATACGTCGCGCTGGCGAACCCGCTACCGCGTGCGAGCCCGACAGCCACAAGCTGTCGGGCTCTTTCGCTTGGCCCGGTCGCACCTTCGTGTTTCCTCGGTGGCCGCCGTCCGACCTCGGTGCTGCAATCGCGCGCGAGCGCCGCGGCGGCGCGACGGGAGGAAACATGTCCAAGCGCTTCGCGATCGCCTGGGTGGTGTTGTTCGTGACATGGATGATCGAGGGATTCGTTGTGCACGGCGTGTTGCTGAGCGGCGACTATCTGAAGCTGCCGCAACTCTTTCGCCCGCACGACGACGCGCAAGGCTTTTTCGGCTGGATGCTGCTCGCCCACGTGATCCTCGCCGGTGCATTCGTCTGGATCTACGAGCGCGGCATCAGCACCGAACGGCCCTGGCTTGGCCAGGGCGCGCGATTCGGCATCGCGGTGGCACTGTTGACGGTGGTGCCGACCTACCTCATCTACTACGCGGTGCAGCCGATGCCGGCCGCGATGGTGGTCAAGCAGATCGTGTTCGATGCGATCGGCGTGGTCGTGCTCGGTGTGATCGTCGGTTGGCTCTATCGACCGCGGGCTGGCTGAACACGCGCCGGAAGGCCGCCGTCGCTTGAGTATGCTTCGCGCCGAGCAGCACGGCCAGTACCAAGGACGCCATGACCTCTCCCCGATCGGACTTCCGGTTCTTCGAGCGTCTGCGGGTGCGCTGGGCCGAGGTCGACATGCAAAGCATCGTCTTCAACGCCCACTACCTGATGTACTTCGACACCGCGGTGGCTGGCTATTGGCGTGCGCTGGCGATGCCGTACCACGACACGATGGCCTACCTGGGGGGCGACCTCTATGCGCGCAAGGCCACCGTCGAATACGAAGCGTCGGCCCGCTACGACGACCTGATCGAGGTCGGCGTGCGCACCCAACGCATCGGCACTTCGTCGATGGTGCTGGGCTGTGCGGTCTACCGCGGCGAGCAGCTGCTCGTCAGCGGCGACCTCGTCTACGTGTTCGCCGATCCCGCCACGATGAGCTCCAAGCCGATCCCCCAGGAACTGCGTGACGTGCTTCAGTCTTATGAAGCAGGCAAGTCGATGGTCGACGTGCGGGTCGGGCGTTGGAGCGAGCTCGGCGAAGCCGCGCGCAAGATCCGCTCACAGGTGTTCGTCGATGAGCAGCACATCCCCGCCGAGATGGAATGGGACGGCGCCGACGACGGCTGCATCCACGCCCTCGCATGCAATCGTTTCGGCGTGCCGCTGGCCACCGGCCGCATGCTCGAGCACGTCCCCGGCGTGGCCAAGATCGGACGCATGGCGGTGCTCGCACCGATGCGTGGCGGGCACATCGGGCGCGCGGTGCTCGATGCGTTGTTGCAGCACGCGCGCGAGCGTGGCGATCGAGAGGCACTGTTGCATGCGCAACTCGGCGCCGCGCCGTTCTACAGCCGCGCCGGTTTCGTCGCGCGCGGCCCGGTGTTCGAAGAGGCGCGCATCCCGCACATCGAGATGGTGCGCGCGCTGTAGCGGTTCACTCGACGGCGTCGAAGCGCTCGACGTGGCGAGCACCGATCAACCACGGTGTCAATGCCGACGCAGCCCCGTCGATGAGGGCGCGCAATGACTCGTCGACGCCGCGGTCATCGAACCGGTAGACCTCCATCAGCGTGACGGTGTCGCCGGATTCATCCGAGCGCTGCAGCACGCGCGCCTGCAACCCGGGCAGCAGCGCGCTCAGGTGTCGCTGCTGCTCGCGCACGGCTTGCAGCGCAGCCCGCTGGTTTGCTGAGGCGACGCGGTAGTACACGTAGAGCTCGCTGGGGCGACCGTTCACGCGTGCGCCAGATCGGTGATCGGGTAGGGCAGCGACAGGGGTTGCAGCATGGGACCGCTGGCGCTGCCGAGGTGCAGACGGCCGCTGTTGAGCGCGGCGAGCTTGACCTCTGCGAGCAAACGTGTGCCCACCCCATTGACGTTGGCCGCATTGACCACCAGTCCGGCTGGTTGAACGGGATCGTCGCTGTGGAACACCTCTTGCGCGGGTTGTGCTGAACCGGTTGTCGCAAACAGATGCATGCGGCGCTTGATCGTGCCGCGATACTGGCTGCGCGCGACCACTTCCTGTCCGGGATAGCAGCCTTTTTGAAAGTGCACGCCACCCACCAGCTCGAAATTGACCATCTGCGGTACGAACCGCTCTGCGGTCGCCGCCACGATGCGTGGCACACCGCTCAGCACGTCGAGCAGTTGCCACGACGCAGGATCGACTGCAGGCAGGGTTGGTGCCGCTTGGCCGCTCGGCTGCACCAGCAGCCAGCGCCGCGTACCTTGGACCGTTGGCAATCCGACGAGCCATCCGGTATCTCCCGGTCGCACGTGCCAAGGCGCTACGTCATCGCGCAGGTACTGCGCAGCGCTGTCTCCGGCCAGCCCGAAGACCGACCACGCATCGCTCAGATCGTCGATGCGGCAACGCGCACGCAGCACGAACATCGAGAGGCGCTTGCGCACGGTGGCCGCCAGATCGGCGCTGCACAGCATCGAAAGTTCATCGGGTGCGCTGCGCCAGACGATGAAGCTGGCGAGCAACCGACCTTTGGCCGAGCAATAGCCGCTGAAGCGCGCTTCGTCGGCCGGCAGATCGAGAACGTCCTGCGTCAGCTGCCCCTGCAAGAACGCCGCAGCATCGGCGCCGTGCGCGCGCAACAACGCCCAATCGGTCAAACGCACGCCGCCGTCGATTTCGATGGGGATGGCCAGGTTGTCGCCCATGACCGCCGATTATCATCAGTGTCCATGGGCATCGGTGCCACAGGGGTTCGGCGCCTTCGCGCGCCGGGCGCGCCATGAGAGCGTTGCGCTGGTTGTTCGTCGTGCTGCTGCTGGTCGCGGGCGTGGCGACGGCGTGGTGTTGGCGTTGGCTCGATCAGCCGCTGCCGTTGGCCTCGCCCACCGTTGAACTCTCGATCGAACCCGGCGCCTCGCCGCGCGAGGTGGCGCACGCGTGGGTGCGCGCCGGCGTCAGCGTGCCACCGATCCTGCTGTACGAATGGTTTCGCTGGTCGGGTGATGCGCGTCGCATTCGCGCCGGCAGCTACGTGATCGGGCCCGAGGTTACGCCGCGGCAACTGCTGGCCAAGATGGTCCAGGGTGAGGAATTTTTCGAGCGCGTGCGTCTGCTGGAAGGATGGACGCTGCGGCAATTTCGCACCGAGCTCGCTCGCGCGCCATACCTGAAGCCGGCCAGCGCCGGCATGACCGACGTGCAATTGATGGCCGCGCTCGGCGCCGGCAGCGTGCCGGGGGAGGGCCGTTTCTTTCCCGACACCTACCTGTACAGTCGCGGCGTCAGTGACCTCACCGTGCTCAAGCGGGCCTACGAGACCATGCAGCGCCACCTCCAGGTCGCCTGGGATTCACGCGTCGACGGCCTGCCGTTGAAGTCGCCCGACGAGGTCTTGATCCTGGCATCGATCGTCGAAAAAGAGACCGGCAAGGCAAGCGATCGCGCCCAGATCGCCGGGGTGTTTTCGAATCGGTTGCGCGTCGGCATGCCGCTGCAAACCGACCCGACGGTAATCTACGGCCTCGGCGAATCATTCGACGGCAACCTGCGTAAGCGCGACCTGCTCGCAGACGGCCCGTTCAACACCTACACGCGCACCGGCTTGCCGCCGACGCCGATCGCGATGCCCGGCCTGGCATCGCTGCGTGCCGCGGTCAATCCCGAACGCACGAAGGCGCTGTACTTCGTGGCGCGCGGCGACGGCAGCAGCGTGTTCAGCGAATCGCTGGTGGAACACAACCGCGCGGTCAACACCTACCAGCGCGGCGGGCGATGATCCGCCTCCGATGACAGCGCGCTTCATCACCTTCGAAGGCATCGATGGTGCGGGCAAGACCTCGCACATCGAGTCGCTCGCCGCATGGATCCGAGCCAAGCATCAGACCGTGGTCGTCACGCGCGAACCCGGTGGCACCCCGCTGGCGGAGCAGTTGCGCCAACACTTCCTGCGCGACGAGATGGATGCGCTGACCGAGTCCCTGCTGATTTTTGCGGCACGCCGCGATCACCTGCGGCAACGCATCGAACCTGCGCTGGCCGCCGGTAACACGGTGCTGTGCGATCGGTTCACCGATGCGACCTTTGCCTACCAGGGCGCCGGCCGCGACTTCGACTGGCATGTGCTGACGCAGTTGGAGCGCTGGGTGCAGGCGGACCGGCAGCCCGACCTCACGCTGTGGTTCGACGTCGAACCGGCGCAGGCTGCCGCGCGCCGGGCTGCCGCTCGTCAACCCGACCGCCTGGAGCGCATGGACGAAGCGTTCTTCGAGCGCGTGCGCGCGGGCTACGCGCGGCGCCAGTCCGACCATCCGCGGCGCATCGTGCGCATCGATGCCCGCGGCAGCCTGGCGTCGGTGTGGGCCCAGGTGGAGCAGGAGGTCGGACACCGTGGCTGGTGGTGACCCGAAACCGGTCGGGGTGGCCGCCGAAGGCACGCTGTCGCTGCCCTGGTTGCGCGAGCCACTGAGTCAGGCACTGCAGCAAAGCCGTTCGCATGCATTGCTGCTGTACGCCGCGCAAGACATCGGCCAGTTCGATCTTGCGCTGACGCTCGCGCAGGCATGGCTTTGTGAACGGCCGGACCAAGCGCCGTGTGGGCAGTGCGCGGCGTGCCGCCAGGTGCGCCAGCGCACCCACCCGGATCTGCGCATCGTGGTGCCCGAGGCACTGCGGGTGCAGTTCGACTGGCTGGTCGAAGACGATCCGCTGTCGCGCGCCAGCGCCAAGCCCAGCCGCGAGATCAAGATCGACCAGGTCCGCGAGGCCATCGAATGGACTCAACGCAGCGCCAGTTCTCCGCGTGGCCGCGCGCTGGTGATGCACCCGGCCGAGGCCATCAATCCGGCTGCTGCCAACGCGCTGCTGAAGACACTCGAAGAACCGCCAGGGCAATTGCGGATCGCGATGACAGCCAGCGATCCCGAACACCTGCTGCCCACGCTGCGCAGCCGGGTGCAGCGTGTGCGGGTGAACGTGCCGCCAACGGCGCAGGCGTTGGCGTGGCTTGCCGCGCAGGGCAGCGCCGAGGCCGTGCGCGCCTTGGCAGTCACCGGCGGCAGCCCCTTGGCGGCTTTGGCTTTGCATGAAGCGGGGCTCGACGACGCAGCACTCGATGCGCTGCCGCGCGCCGTCGCGGGGGGTGATGCGCAAGCGCTGCTTGGCAAGCCGGTAGCCATGGTGCTCGATCTGCTGCAGCGCGTGGCCCACGACGCGATGGCCATCTCCGCCGGCGCCCAGCCGCGCTTCTTCGATGCCGCGACGATGCCGATCGGCGCAGCAATGCCGGCGCTGACCGAGTGGCAGCGTGAACTGCTTCGCGTTGCACGCGATGCCGAGCATCCCTGGCATGCGCCTTTGCTGGTGGAGGCGCTTGTGACGAAAGGCGCGCGTTGCTGGCCAGTCGCGTCGTCGACGTCGCAACGGAGCAAAGGGCATTCGATACACTCAGCCGGATGAGCGAAGCCTCCGGCCGATCGACCGCTTCCGGCGCCGTGGCGTCACGGCCGAGCGTGATCCAACTCGTGTTCCGCGAGAAGGGCGCGCTGTACGCCGCGTACGTACCGATCCTGCTGGACGGCGGCCTGTTCGTACCGACCACCCGCGAATACAAGCTCGGCGAGGACATCTACCTTCTGCTGTCGCTGCCGGACGACCCGCAGCGCTACCCAGTGGCTGGCAAGGTGGCCTGGATCACTCCGGCCAATGCGTCGGGCGGGCGCACGCAGGGCGTCGGCGTTCGTTTTCCCAACGACGAGAAGACGCGGCTGCTGAAGCTAAAGATCGAAGAAATGCTGGGTACGCAACTGCAGTCGGCCAAGCCGACCCAGACGATCTGACCTGATCGGCGGCGAGCGTGCAGAGCGGGCGTCACAATGACGCTCATGTTCGTCGACTCTCACTGCCATCTGACGTTTCCCGAGCTCTACGGCCGAGTCGACGCTGTTCGTGCAGAGATGGCAGCGGCCATGGTTGACCGCGCGTTGGTGGTCTGCACGACGCTGGAGGAATTCGCGAGCGTTCACGCGCTGGCGCTGCGTTTCGACAATTTCTGGGCCAGCGCCGGCGTTCATCCTGACAGCGAAGACGTCGAGGAGCCTACCGTCGAGCACGTGCTTGCGCTGGCGGCACGACCCAAGGTCGTGGCGATCGGCGAGACCGGTCTCGACTACTACCGGCTCAATGGACGGACGCATGCGCAGATGCACTGGCAGCGCGAGCGGTTTCGCGTGCACGTGCGCGCTGCACGTCAGGCACGCAAGCCGCTGATCGTCCACACGCGCAGCGCGTCCGACGACACCCTCGCGGTCCTGCGCGAGGAGGGCGCCCATAGCGTGGGGGGCGTGTTCCATTGCTTCACGGAGACGATGGCGGTGGCCCGGGCGGCGCTCGACCTCGGATTCATGGTGTCCTTCTCCGGCATCCTGACATTTCGAAACGCCGACGAACTGCGTGAAGTCGCGCGTTTTGTGCCGCTGGACCGCTGCTTGATCGAAACAGACAGCCCGTATCTGGCGCCGGTGCCGTACCGCGGGAAAGTCAACCAGCCGGCCTACGTGCCTCACGTTGCCGCCAAGCTGGCCGAGGTCAAGCAACTGTCGGTTCAGCAGGTGGCACAAGCCACGTCGGCAAATTTCGAGCGTCTGTTTCTGTCCGGCGCCCTCGCCAAGGTTTCAACGGAAATTTCATGAGATCGTTTAAGTTTGGGTTGTACCTCATTGCTGCTGTTGGCTTTTCGATTGCACATGGCGGATCGTTCGACGACTTTTTCCGTGCTGTACGCACCGACAATGCGTCGGCGGTTGCGACGTTGCTGCAGCAAGGGTTCGACCCCGACGCGCATGACGAAACGGGCCAGTCCGCGCTCTGCCTGGCCGTGCGCGAGCGCTCTGACCGGGTGGTCGACGTCTTGCTCAAACAGCCGCGGTTCGATGTCGATGCACGCAACAGCGTCGGCGAAACCCCGCTGATGCTGGCGGCGCTGCAAGGGCGAGTGGACTTGGCACAGCGATTGATCGAGCGCGGCGCGGCCATCAGCCAGGATGGATGGAATCCGCTGCACTACGCGGCCTCCGGGCCGGAGGCCAAGGTCGTGGCGCTGTTGCTGAGTCGCGGTGCTGCGATCGAAGCGCGCTCGCCGAACGGCACCACCGCCTTGATGATGGCCGCGCGCTACGGCACTGAGCCGTCGGTCACGCTGCTGCTCGAGCACAACGCCGACGCGACGACGCGCAACGAACGTGGCATGAACGCCGCAGATTTCGCGCGCTCCGCAGGGCGCGAGAGTCTGGCCAAGCGACTTGAATCACGCTTGCATTGACTGTGTGAATTCATTCGGTGGAATCAATGAATTCCGCCACGAACGAGCAGCCTTCGCGGGCTATGAGCGCGCGCGTTCGCTGCCTACAGTTGAAGCCACCGCCGAACACCTCGCACGGAGCTTCGAATGCACAACCCTCAGGACAACGCCCTCATCGGTGATCCCTTTGCGATGCTGATCAATCCGCAGGCCGTGCTGAGTGCCATCGAACAGTCGGGCGGTTTGGGCGCGCTCAACAGTCGGGTGTGCCGCCCGCTGGACAAGCCGCTGATCCCCAAGCGCGAGAACGAAGACACGCGCACCATCGAGGACCTCGCCGAAGACGCGCACGAGCGCCTCGACGAGACCGAACTCGGTACGATCTATTGATCGACGCGGCCGCCTGGCCGCTGGCCTGAACCGACGCTCCGATTCATCACGCTGCTTTCCGACCGCACGGTCGGTGCCGTCTCGTCCGCCGGTGCCCTTCAATCTCGGCTGGCCACTTGCTTGGCGTCCTGGGTCTGCAAGTCCTGGTGCCGCCGCAGATGCATAACCTGCCCATCGGGTGTCGAACGACGCACAGCTCGCCACCGACCTCGAGGGTTGCGCCAGCGTGAGCGTCAGCAGCAAGCCTGCTATGGGCCGGTGGACGACTGAACCAAGCAATGGATGAGTGCCCGATCGCCCTCGGAGAGCTCGCTTCCAGTTCCCTCAGGCGTGTAGTGCAGGCGAAAAGCACTCACTGCCGCGGCTGGTTGGCGAACGTCGTATCCGATCGCGCGCAGCCCCAGCAAAGGGTCGAATCCCGGCGGCGGTTCGGGATAGGGTGGATCGCACCAGAATCCAAATCCGCTGGCTGCCAATGCCCTCCAGGGAAACAGCGGCCCCGGGTCGGTCTTGCGACGCGGGGCAACGTCGGCGTGGCCAAGGAAGTTCGCGGCAGGCAGCCGATAGCGCTGACGCAGATCCGATAGCAGACGCAGCAAGGCGTCAATCTGCGCTTGCGGATACGGTTCGTGGCCGTTGTTATCGAGCTCGATGCCAATGGAGGCCGAGTTGAGATCGACTGACGAACCCCATCGCGAATCGCCGGCGTGCCACGCACGGGAACGCTCGTCGACCAGTTGAATGATCGAGCCATCGCGCGAAACCAGGTAATGTGCACTGACCTCGGTCTGGCGGCTGGTCAGCGTGCGAATCGCAGCTGCGGTGCTATCACTTCCGGTGTAGTGGATCACGACAAATGTCGGCTGGCGTTCGCCGAAATTCGGCGAAGGCTGCCACAGGGTCGGGATCTCCGCGCGTCGTGGCAAAGGCGCGCATGAGGCAAACATGCATGCCAAAACCACCCAGCCCGTACAGCCGGCACCCCACCGGCCTCCTCGTGGCGCAGCGATGGCTTCCATTGCGTGGCATGGTGCCAGATCGAAGCGAGGAGGGTCGCGTGGAAGCGGCGCATCCATCGCTCAAGGCTGCGAGGCGGTGCGTGACCTTGGTCACCCACCGCGCGGTACCTCTCTGGCTATTCTGTGACGCCGCAGACGAGGAGTGGCCACAGCGATGCGCGACGACCGCCGGGGACTCGCAGCTGAAGCGGCGCGCACAGCGCGGCTCAGCTGCCTGTTGGGGATGCTTCTGATCGCGGGCTGCGGCACCTCTCCTCCCAAGCCAGCCAAGGTGAACGGCACGATCCAGGCAGCCGCGAGCCTGAACCCGAGCGTGTCAGCGCGACCTTCGCCATTGCGCATGCGGGTCTATGAGCTGAAGTCTGCTGCCGCCTTCAACCAGGCTGACTTCATGTCCCTGTACCAGTCAGACCAGGCCGCGCTCGGTGCGGACTTGACTGGGCGGGAGGAGTTCATCCTGCAACCGGGCGAAGCCCGCCCCTGGGTGAAGACACTGGGGGCCGAGACGCGCTTCATCGGCATCGTCGCCCTGTATCGCGACCTCGAGAAGTCTGTCTGGCGCACGGTGGTGCCGGTTCAACCAGGCCGTGAATACAAGATGACCATCAAGGCCGATGCGCTGGCGATTTCGGCCAACGTGCAGCCATGAGCTTCGAGGTCGCGCGTGATTCCTAAGGTGTCAGCATGACATTGCGTCATCGGGTGATTTGGTCGCAGGGGATGTTCCTGCAGCCGCACCATTTCCAGCAGGAAGCTCGCTTCACAGAGAACCTGCTCGACGCACGGGTCAGAGCGGGGCAACCATATGCCTGGGGCTTCGATGAGCTGGTTCTCGACGAGAGCCAGCTCGCGCTGGGGCGCGTCGGCGTCCTGCGGGCCAGCGGCGTGATGCCTGACGGCACTGCGTTCTCCATTCCAGATTCCGACGCGTTGCCGCCTGCGCTCGACGTGGCGAGCGACGCGACCAACGAGGTGATCTACCTCGCGGTACCACGCCCGTCAGCAGGGATCACCGAAGTGGACTTCGGCGATGGGCAGGGCAATGCGGCGAGCCGCTACACGGTGGTCGATGCGGCGTTGCGTGATCACGTGAATGCGGCCGACGACCCCGAGCCGGTGCAGTTGGGTGCGCCGCGTTTTCAGTTGCTTCGGGCGCGCGACGCCACGGACGCCTATGCGCTTCTGGGCATCGCACGCGTGGTGGAGCGGCGCGCGGACGCCCAGGTGACGATCGATCGCGGCTATGTCGCCCCCCAAACCCGCATTCAAGCCAGTGGCCAGCTCTCTGCAACTGCCACGCTGCTGCACGGCCTGGCGCAGCAGCGCGCCAAAGCGCTCGCCGCGCAGATGGGTCAACTCGGCCACGGCGTGTCCGAGATCGCGGATTTCTTGATGCTGATGCTGCTCAACCGTGCAGTCCCCGTGCTGCACCAGTTCGCGGCGGCTCCGAGCGTGCACCCCTGGTTCTTTCACATGGCGTTGCTGCAATGGGCCGGCGAGCTGGCGTCATTCGCCGAAGGCTCGCGCGTTCCACCGGAGTATCCGGCGTACCGCCACGACGACCTGCAAGCGGTCTTCTCCCCGGTGGTGCTGGACCTGCGCGAGTTGCTGTCAGCCGCGATCCAGCGTCGCGCACAGCAAATCGAACTGGTCGATCGCAGTCACGGCGTGCGCACGGCTGTGGTCGCCGACACCGAATTGCTGCGCTCATCGGGCTTTGTGCTCGCGGTGCGGGCCAACGTGCCGGCCGAGCACGTGCGTCAGCGGTTCCCGGCGCAGTCCAAGCTCGGGCCAGCGGAGCGCCTGAAAGATCTGGTCAATCTGCAACTGCCCGGAATCGCCCTGCGCAGCTTGCCCGTTGCACCGCGGCAGCTCCCGTATCACGCCGGCAGCCACTACTTCGAGATCGAGCGTCAGGGTGACCTGTGGAAGCAGCTCGAGCGCACCGGAAGCCTCGCGTTGCACGTGGCGGGCGACTTTCCTGGCCTCGAGCTCGAGTTGTGGGCCATTCGCCAAGACTGATGTGATGCCATGGCGACCGATCCGCCGCCGCCCTTTGCCGACCCGTTCGCATCTTTTGATGCGCCGCGCACCTTCGTTCGCCCCACGCCGGGCGGATGGCGCAGCGCAGGCGAGTCAACCGACACCCAGCTGAGCCAGGCGCCCGATGCGCTGCCGCCCGACCATGGCCTGAATCCGCTGGTCGCGCTGGCCAATCGCCTGCTCCTCTTGGTGCCCCAGTTGCGCCAGACCCGGCAGGTGGCCGACGTCGCAGCGCTGCGTGCGACCCTGGCGCAAGGTGTCCGCAACTTCGTGACCGCAGCCAACGAGCGCGGCATTGCGCCCGAGCGCGTGATGGCAGCGCGCTACATCCTGTGCACGATGCTCGACGAGGCCGCCGCCGATACGCCTTGGGGCGGGACGGGCGTATGGGGCCGTCACAGCCTTCTGGCCGAGTTCCACAACGAAGCGTTCGGCGGCGAGAAGGTGTTCCAGCTCATGGCCCGCTTGGCCGAGAAGCCAGATGCCAACCTCGATCTGCTCGAATTGATCTACGCCGCGACGGCGCTCGGCTTCGAGGGTCGCTACCGCGTGATTGACAATGGGCGGGCGCAGCTGGAGGCCGTGCGCGCTCGCTTGGCGCAAATCATCCGTCAGCAACGGGGGCCCTATCCGCCGGCTTTGGCGCAGCACTGGGCTGGCCACGTCGCGCCGCAGCGACGCGCGTTGTCGTGGTTGCCTCTCGCGGTGACTGCTGCGCTGGCGGTGCTGCTGCTCGGCGGCGTGTATGTTGCGTTTGCCACCTCGCTGGCCGATCGGGCCGATCCGGTCTATTCGGCGATTCAGCGGCTGCGCTTGCCGCCACCGGTGGTGGCTGTGGCGCAGCCAGCGCCCCAGCCGCGCCTGGCCGTGTTTCTGCAAGCCGACATTCGCGCCGGGCTCGTCGCAGTCCGGGACGAGGTCGATCGCAGTGTCGTGACGCTGCGGGGCGACGGCTTGTTTGCGCGCGGAAGCGCATCGCTGTTGCCCGAGCGCGAGGAGCTGATGCGTCGCATCGCCGATGCCATCGTGCGGGTGGGCGGCAACGTGCTCGTGACGGGCCACACCGACAACACGCCGATCCGCAGCGCTCGATTTCCGTCGAACTGGCACCTGTCCGAGGAGCGCGCGCGCACTGTGCGAGATCTGATGGTGGCGTCCAACGTACCGGCCGACCGCATTCGCGCCGAAGGCCGGGCCGATGGCGAGCCGGTGCAACCCAATGACACCGAGGCACACCGGGCACTGAATCGCCGGGTCGAGATCACCGTCCTCACGGCCCGACCGGAAGCGAGCGCGCGTCCGGCGCAACCTGCGGCGCCTGCTGCGTCCCGATAGGCTCGCGATGGTGCGCAAGCTGCTCGCCTTGATCTTCAACCGCTTCGTGTTGGTGGGTCTGCTGCTGCTGGGCCTGCTTGCAGTGATCTGGTGGTTCGGTCCTTTGATCGCGATCGGCGAGTCGAGGCCTTTGGACAGCGACCGCTCGCGCTGGATCACGAGCGCGGCGCTGATCCTTGCCGTGGTGTCGATCTTCGCCTGGAGCGCCTGGCGTTCACGTCGCGGCAATGCTCAGGTGGTGGCGCAGCTGGTCGCTGCATCCGCGGGCGCGCAAGGCGAGAGCGCCGACATGGCGTCGGTTCGCGAGCGCTTCCAGGGCGCGCTCACGATGCTGCGCAAGGCTCGCTTTGCCACTGAGGGTGAAGGAGGCGCCAAGAGCTGGTGGCACCGACTCAACGCTCGCCTGTCGGGTCGCTACCTCTATCAGTTGCCTTGGTATCTGATCATCGGAGCTCCGGGATCGGGCAAGACCACCGCGCTGCGCAATGCGGGGTTGCGCTTTCCGTTGTCGTCGCAGATGGGCGAGAACGCCGTCCGAGGCGTCGGCGGCACGCGCGATTGCGAATGGTGGTTCACCGACCGTGCTGTGCTGATCGATACGGCGGGGCGGTTCACCACGCAGGACAGCAACCAGGCGAATGACAAGGCGACATGGGCGGGCTTCATGAACCTGCTCAAGTCATCGCGGCCACGCCAGCCACTGAACGGGGTGCTGGTCACGGCCTCGGCGTCCGACCTGATTGGACGCGCCAGCGCGGAGCGCCAACGCTACGCGCAGACCGTTCGCACCCGGTTGCAAGAGCTGTACGAGCAGCTTGGCGTGCGATTGCCGGTGTACCTGCTGGTCACCAAGAGTGATCTGATGGCGGGTTTTGCCGAGCACTTTGCATCGCTGGACAAGGAGCAGCGGGCCGCACCCTGGGGTTTCACCTTCGGCACGGAGGCGAAGGCCTACGAACAAGCGCTTCCGGTGGAGTTCGACGCGCTGGTCGAGCGACTGAATGCCGGTCTCATCGATCGCCTGCAGACCGAGGCCGACCCGGCACGGCGCACGCGCCTGTACGGTTTTCCGAATCAGCTCGTGGCGCTGCGTGCACCTTTGATCGAGCTGGTGCAGGCTGTGTTTGCGCCGTCACCCTTCGAGGCTGACCCGATGCTGCGCGGCGTCTACCTCGTCAGCGGAACGCAGGAAGGCACTCCGATCGATCGAGTGCTCGGTGCGGTGGCGCGGCGCTACCAATTGGAGCAGGCGGTGCTGCCGGCCCAACGTGCCAGCGGGCGCAGCTTCTTCCTCGAGCGATTGTTGAGCGACGTGGTGTTTGCCGAGCAGGGCCTGGCGGGCACGCGGCGAAGCTGGGAGCGCCAGCGCGCCGCGATGGTGTTGGCTGCGTATGCGGTGCTCGGCGTGGTGAGTGTCGGCCTGATCGTTGCCTGGTGGGGCAGCTGGCGTGGCAACCGGGCCTACACCGACGCGGTGGCCACGCGCATGGAGAACGTGCGGCGCCAGGTGCAGGAAACACCGAATCGCGCCAGCTCGGACCTGGTGCCGCTGCTTCCGGCACTGCAGGCCACGCGGGGTCTCGCAGCGGCGCAAGGTCCGGTGACAGACGGCCCGTGGACCCTCGGATTTGGCCTCTACCAGGGCCGCAAGCTGGACAGCGCGGCACGCAACGCGTATGAGCAGATGTTGCGTGACGCAGTGCTGCCGCGATTGGCCCTCCGGTTCGAGGAGCAACTGCGCGTCGATGGCCAACCGGAGTCGCAGTACGAGGCCCTGAAGGCGTACGTGATGATGTACGACCTTCCGCACTTCGACGCCGCGGCGCTGAAAACGCAGGTCGAGGCAGACTGGGACGTGCGCCTCGGCCGTGGTCTGGCCCCCGAGCAGCGCGATGCGCTCAGCGAGCACCTCGATGCGCTGCTGGCACAAGGGCCGGCGCTGTCTCCGTTGCCGAAGGATCAGCCTCTGATCGACAGCACACGCACGCGGCTCGCCGTGGTCCCGCTGCCGCAGCGGGTTTACACGCGCATGCGCCAGGGCGGCCTCGGCGATGGGTTCCCCGAATTCACGGTCTCCAAGGCCGGCGGTGGCAATGCACCGCTGGTGTTCACGAGAGCCAGCGGCGAGCCGTTGTCGCGCGGCGTGCCGGGTCTGTTCACCTACAAGGGCTACTACGAAGGCTTCCAGAAGAAGGTCGACGACGTCGCTCGACAGCTGGCCGACGAGCAGCCTTGGGTGCTTGGAACCCCTGTCAGCGACGTCAAGGGGACACAGGCCGCGTTTGTGTCGGAGAAGTTGATCAACGACGTGCGAAGGCTGTACCTCACCGACTATCGCGACACCTGGAAGAAGTTCATCGCCGACATTCGCATCACGCCGGTGACCAGCATCTCGCAGGCGGTGGAACGCACCCGGTTCCTGGCCGCGCCAGACACGCCGCTGGTGCCGCTCATGAAGGCGATGTCGCGCGAGACCACCCTGTTGGCCGGTGACAGTGCCCTGGAGCGCGCGCAGCAAAAGGCAGGCAGCGTGATCTCCGAGGTCAGAGGGCGTCTCCAGGGCGCGGTGGGCGCCAAAACGACCACCGGAGCTCCCGGCGAGCGGATCGAATCGATCGTCGACGACGAGTTCGCCGGCCTGCGGCGCATGGTCACCGCCCCGGAAGGTGGCAAGGCACCGATCGAGGGAGTCGTCGCGCGCCTGGGTGAGCTGCAAGTGCTGCTGACCGCCACCGAGGCTGCATTGAAGGGTGGCGGCGCGCCGCAGCCTTCACCGCTGCCCAACCAGCTCAAGGCAGATGCAGCCAATTCCCCCGAGCCCGTGCGATCCGTGCTCGATGCGCTGGGCACGACCACTGCCCGTGTTGCGCTGATCCAGGTCCGCGAAACACTGTCGCGTGAAGTCCGCTCCCAAGTCGGTGAGTTCTGCATGCAGGCGGCCGCGGGTCGATACCCGTTCGACGCCAACGCTGTCCGCGAGATGACCCCGGCGGACTTCGCCACTTTGTTCGGGCCGGGAGGCAAGTTCGAGCAAATGCAGCAAAGGCTTGCGCCCTACATCGATACGAGCACGCGGCCCTGGTCTTTCCGGCCGGTCGAAGGCGTGCCGCTTGGCAGCGACAACGGCACGTTGCCGCAGTTCCAGCGCGCTCAGGCGATCCGAGAAACCTACTTCATCGGTGGCGTGGGCCCGGCCACGCGCTTGGACTTCAAGCCGATCGAGATGGACGCGGCGCTCAAGGAGTTCACGCTGGATGTCGATGGGCAGATCGTGCGCTACGACCATGGCCCGCAGATTCCTCAGCCGGTGAAGTGGCCGGGGCCGCGCGGCACCGGTGTCGTGCGCGTGATGGTGCAGCCCGCGGGCAGCACGGGCATGGTCAACGATGGCCCGTGGGCGCTGTTTCGACTGTTCGAGCGTGTCAGCTTTCAGCCGGGAGCCGTGCCCGAGAAATTTCGAGCCACGTTCGACATCGACGGGCGCAAGGCCGTCTTTGAGGTCACAGCGGGCAGCGTGCGCAACCCGTTCCGGCTGCCCGAACTGCGCGCGTTCTCCTGCCCCAACGGCTTGTGATCCGATGCCCGCTGACGATCCGCCCGGTTGGTACGGCAAGCTCGCGATGCTGGGTGACTTCGCGTCGCGGCGGCTCGACGCAGCGTGGGTGCGCTCGTGCGATGAGTGGCTGAGCGCAGGTGTGCAGGCGAGCCAGCGCGCGCTCGGCGGGCGCTGGCTGCAGACCTATCTGGCGGCGCCGGTGTGGCGCTTCGCGTGGGCGCCACAGGTGGTCGATGACCGCTGGTGGTTCGGCGTGCTGCTGCCGAGTTGCGACAACGTCGGCCGCTACTTTCCGCTTCTGATTGCGCAGTCGCGGGCGTCGCCGCCAGCAGACCGGATCGCGCTCGATCACCTCGACCTGTGGTGGTCGCATCTGGCACGCGCTGGATTGTCGACACTCATTGACGGTGCGACCCAAGACGCATTCGAGGACATGCTGGAGAGCGCTCCTCCATGGCCGGGCAGCGGAGCGGGTCCGTGGCTGCGACCCGTGGGGGCCAGCGGCCGCCAGCGCTTTGCTGTCGCCAGTGGAGCCGGGGCATCCGAACTGGCCAATGGTCTGGCGGGTGCCGCGCTGCTGCAGCGCCTGGAAGGCGCGAGCCTCTGGTGGGCCGTGGCCGATCCGGGCGCGGCAGGGAACTGCACGGTCTTGCGGGGGCTGCCTACCGCCGACGCATTTGCCAGCTTGTTGACCGGTGAGTGGTGAACCGCGGCTTGCAGTGCACTAGCCACGCAATGCAGGAACGCCTCGCGGCTTTGTGTCCTCGTTGTCCGGATTGGTCACTGCGCCGGGATCGCCCACCCAGACCGCGATCGCGCTGAAGTTGTCTTGCCCGCGCACCGCGCGAGCTTGAATCTGGTCGCGCATGTCCGAAAGCCACTGCTCGGGGGCGAGCGAGCGAAGAAGGCTCTGCGCCAATGCAGCATCGTCGAAGCATGACCACCAGCCGTCGGTGGCCAGCAGAAATGCATCGCCCTCGATCACCTCAACCGGTCGCACGACCGTGTTCGGATCGATGTCGCCCTCCATGCCGAGAGCGGCCAGCAATTGATTCTTTTGCGGGTGGTCCTGGGTCTGTTCGGGTCGAATGAGGCCCGTCTGCACCATCCGCTGCACGACGCTGTCGTCGCTCGTCACGACGTCGGCCTGGCCGTGTCGAAAACGGTACAGGCGCGAATCACCGACATGAGACCAAAGCACATGATTGCCGGAACGCTCGATCCACAGGACCACGACGGTGCAATGCATGCGCGCATCGATATCGGCACCCTCCTGATGGGCGAGCAATTCCGCGTGGGCGCGACGCACCATCTCGGTCAAGTGCGCGGGCGAGAAGCCATCCACCTCGGCGCGCAGCAGGCGTTCGATGCACGCCACTGCGCGCTGAGCGGCCTCGGCGCCGCGCCGATGACCGCCGGCGCCGTCGCACAACACCGCGAAGCGCCCGTTCAGCGCAGCGCCATGCGCGAGCGCGTCTTCGTTTTGCCTGCGCGCGCCCTGTTCGCTGCAGGCAGCCATTCGGATGCCGTTCATCGCTTGCCGCCCGTGTCGCGCCGCAGGCGCTCCACCTGCTGCTCGTAGGCGGCGAGAAATGCCTTGCCGAAAAGGGTATGAAAGTCTTCCTGGGCCTCGGCCCGGATCGACTCGTGGTGCTGCAGGTACAGATCCCACAGGCGCGCCTTGCGGTTCATCGGCAGCACGCTGTCGAGCATCGAGCCACCGACCAGCTTCTTCTCGAGCGCATCAGGCGCGAACCGATCCAGCATGCCCTCGGCTGCGGCGCGCATGCCTGCCACCGTGCCGATCGAGTGTCCGACGAGGTCCTGCATGGCGTCGTTCATCGCCGCGGGACCGTCGAGAAAGCCACGCATCGGTGGTTGCAGCAGTTGCTCGAGTCCGGCTTTGGCGTCGGGCGAGAACTTCAACGGGTTGTTGTTGATCTGCCGTATGACCGTCATGCCGGCACGCAACTCGTGCTTGGTGGTGGCGCGCACTGCGATGAGCTGCAACGTGCCCTCGACGGCGTTGCGCAGGATGCGGCCGACGTCGCGAAGGCGCTGCGCCATGCCGCCGGCGGGCAGGGCGGAGGGCGTGATCCCGGCGCCCTCGCAGAACGCTCCCCACAGCGCCGAGCCCTCATCGGATCCGCGAGCAGGAGGGTCGGGCGGCATCTGGCGCGGGGGTGCCGACTGACGCGGTGGCTGCCAGGCATCGTGCAGCGCCGACACACGATCGGCTTGCGGGGGCGCTGCTGCCGGTACCGGCGCCGGCACTGGCGCGAACATGGCGAGTGGATCGGTCGAGAGATTCGGCGCACCGGGCACCGACGGACTGGACCCAGCGGCAAAGTGGGCCAGGGGGTCCGACTTCGCCTCGCTCGGACCGTCGAGGCCAAACATCACGTCGATCGAAGGAGCCGCCGAGGCTGGCAGCAAGTCTGCGAATGGATCCGCGGACACCGGTGCGCTTGCCACTGGCTTTGCCGCAGGTGCGGCAAACGGATCGAAGTCGTCGGGCAGACGCGCGCTGGGCTGCGCCGGTGCTGCCACGGCGGGCGACTTGGCCGCCAGGCCTGATGGCGGAGGCATCAGATCGGCGAACGGATCGAGCGCGGGCGCTGCGCTGCGCAAGGGCGCCGCGGGTGGCGCACCCACGGGGGAACCCAGCAGATCGGCAAACGGGTTGTCGCTCGACACGCCCGCAGCGCCGCCACCGAGCAGATCGCCGAAGACGTTGCCAGGCAATGGAGCCGGCGCGGTGGGGGGAGTGGGCTCGAATGCGCGCGCAGGCGCGGGCGGCGTCAGGCGTTGCAGGCTGGGTCGCGTGGGCGATTCGCTTTCAGCGTTCGCCACCTGCACTTTCAGCAGGTAGGGGCCGACCCGCAACGTGTCGCCTTGCACTAGGTACTGTGTTTCCCCGTTGGCCAGCGATCGGGTGCCAATGACGATCGGGTTCGCGGATCCGACGTTTCGAATCAGGAACCCCTGGTCCTGCGCCACCACCTCCGCCTGCAGGCGGGACACATGGCGCTGCGGATCGGGCAGCGCCATCGTGTTGTGGTCGGCCCGACCGATCGTGCCGCCCCGTGCATCGAAGACCGCAGTGATCGGTTGCGACAGCGGTTGGTCGTTGAGCGAAACGGCCACCAACGTAAGAATCATCGTCATGTGGCTCGCTTGTGCTTGATGTATTGCGCCCGCCGAGGGCATCGTCGGCTGCACTGTCTTGTGCAGCAACAAACCAAAGTCACGCGCTCGGGACGAGGCCGAGGGGTATCAGTTCCCGCGTGCGCCGAGCCCGAGCCAGCGGCGCTGTCGCGGAGCTGGTGCAGCGATCTGGAACAGCTTGCCGCCGGGTTGCAGAACGCACAGCCACAGCGCCGCCAGAGCGCGCAGCCGCTGGGTGCCTTCGCGCAGCACCCGGCTTGCCACCAGTACGCCCGGCGCGTCGCCGCAAAACAGGCGCTGCCCGGCTTGCGCGGCCGCCTGCAGCGTCGATTGCTGGGACCACCAGGCCTGCACCTTGGCGACATCGGGCCAGGGGAGACTCTCGTCCTCGTCCAGCGAGACGTCGTCGTCGCCCGGATCGTCCGAAGGGTGCTCGGGCAGGGCCGGTGCCTGCAAGGTCTCGAGGTCGTCCCGCGCCAGATCGACACCGGTGATCCAGCTGAAGGACTCGCCCGCGATGCGAGTGAGCACGGGATCGGCCATCCGATCGATCAACCACGGCACGAAGCGCGCATCTCCCAGCAGTCCGAGGGCGCGGATCAAACGTCGCTGACCCGGCAAGTCCGCTGACGCCTGAGCTGCCTGCGACAGGCTCCGCGCCAGCGCACTGGCTTCCTCGAAGGGGCTGCTGAGCATGACCAGCGCCATCGCACGCTCTGCCCATCGCGTGCTGCGGTCCGAGGAGGTGGCTGCCACGGAGAGAACGCGCAGCGACACCTGCCTGTCACCGAGCACGCAAGCCGCCCAGGCGGCCCAGAACACCAGATCGGCGTTGTCTGCTGTGATCGATTCGCGCGCTTGCGGCAAGAGGTCGACGCGGCCCAACTCGGCCGCCGCGCGCAGCGCCGCCGCGCGCAGCTCGGGCTGCTCGTCGCGCAGCTCCTTCAACAGCGAAGGCCCGGGATCCACCCCGTGCATCCGACACGCCCCCAATCCCAGCGCCCGATGACCCGCGTCCTTCGAACCGAGCAGCCCGCGCACCACGCCCTGAAGGTCACTGGCAGATACCCAGCCGAGTGCCGAGAGCACGCCGCGCGCGGCTTCGGGCACCGGACCCACGAGCGACAGCGCGTGCTTGAACAGCTTGCTGTCGCGTGACTCGATCGCGCGCACGGCGAGAGCGAATACCTCGCCTGCGCCTGGCCGCTCGAGCGCAGCCAGGCACAGGGCCGTGCCATGCCGCCCGGATACGGCCAACCCGTCGAGGTGGGCGGCAATGCGCTCGTCGAGCCTACCCAACTGGAGCAGCCGAACGTGTGGTGCGCGCACCAACACGCTGCGCACGTGGCGCAACACGGCCGCTTCCTCGGCATGTTGCTGGACCACCGCGTGTACGATCGGGCGTTCTACAGAGGGTTGAACAGGAGGAGACGCAGCCATGGCGGGCACCAAATGGCTGGCGACGCCGCACAGCCCGGATCGATGCTCGCGATTCGGCGGTGAGACGCCAATGGCACAAAGTCACTCCATCGAACGTCCTGAATTTCGATGGTGCGCAGACGCGCGACGACACGTCAGAATCGCGCGCGTGAAGCCCTCATCGACCGCTGTCGCCCTGGCCCTCGCGTTAGGCGTGCTGGCTGCATGTCAAACCCCGCCCAAGCCGGGCGACTCTCAGTCAAAGTCGGAGCCACCGACGACCCCGTCACCCCAGCCGACGCCGGTTGCGCCACCCGCGCCCGCGCCCGTGCCGCAACCGGTGCCCCGCAGCGAGGCCGAGATCCGACAGCTGCTCGAGCGGGCGCGCACGCTTCTCGACCAAGGGCAGGAGGAAGCGGCGGTCGCCGAACTGGAGAAGGTGGTCGCATCCGACCCCAACCAGAAGTCCGCCAGCACGTTGCTGCGTTCGATTCGCGAGGATCCGGTCACGCTGTACGGGCGCGAGTCGTTCCAGTACCGCGTGAGCGAGGGCGACACGCTGGCCCAAATTGCGCTGCGCTACCTCAACGATCGGGACCAGTTCTACGGGTTGGCGCGCTACAACGGCATCCGTGTGCCACGCCAGCTTCCATTGGGACAAGTGATCCGGGTTCCTGGCAAGCAACGCGCGGCCAGTCCCACACCAGCACCAGTCCCACCGCCCGCGCCAACCCCGGCACCGCCTCCGCCTGCACCCACGCCCGCGCCACCGCCGACACCGCCGGCGCCAGCGCCTGCGCCACCACCGGACCCGGAACTGGAGCGCAAGGCTGCCATCGAGACGGCAACCAGGCGCGCACGCGCGGCGATGGCTCGTCAGGACGTGTGCGGCGCGATCTCGAACTGGGACGAAGTGCTCAAGCTCGACCCCAACAATCGCACGGCGGTGCTGGAGCGCGAGAAAGCTCTGGACCTCAAGAAGCGATTGCCGGCGGCCCGCTGTTGAGGGCGCTCAGCCCGCACCTGCCAAGGTCGTCAGGTTCTTGAGCTTGTCGGCTGCCAGCTTGTGGCTGGGGTCGAGTTGCAGGCAACGCCGCAATGCGGTGATCGCGCCGGCACGGTCCTTGGCTTCGAGACGCTGGGCTTGACGCCAATAGATGTCGGCGAGCATGGACCGGGCGCGCGGGTCGTTGGTTTGCGGCGCGAGCAGCGCGATCGCCGACTCGAACTCGCCCTGTGACGCGAGGATGCTCGCGTGCTCGAAGTCATTGCGGTCGCCGTTTGGCGCGCCGCGTTGCGCGGTCTGCGCCGTGCGAGCCGCCGACGCGCTGCCGCGCCGGGTCTTGGCGCGCTCGATGTCCCGCAGCGCATCGGCAGCGACGGGGTCGTCGGGGGCGACGGCCAGCGCTTCGAGGTAGAGCTTGACTGCGCCGTCGTTGTCACCGCGTTGCCGCGCCTGGCGTGCGCGCGCAAGTCGATCGGCAGCGATGCCCGTCGCAGTGGCTTGTGCGGCGTCTCGCTCGGCCCGTGCGGCGGCGTCGTTGGGGCGTAGCGCGAGCACGACATCCCACGCCCAAATCGCCTCGACCCAACGCCCTTGCTGTGATGCCAGTTTCGCGGCATCCCGTTGTCGCTGCTCGAATGCGCCGAGGCTGGCTTCAGGCGACTGTTGCGATGCAGGCGCCGGCGCGGTGGCCGATGGCGCGGCATCACGAACCGGCTCTGGCCCTGAAGCGCAAGCAGCCAAGGTGCCCAGCACGGTCCACGTCAACGCGGTGCGGATCAAGGCCGTCCCACCGGCGCCGCCGGCCCCCGGGTTCCGTTCAAGCGCGCTTTGAATTGCTCGAGGTCGGTGTCGCCAAAGATCATCACTCGCTTCAACAGCAAGGGTGACGCGTAGAAGGGATTGCCGCCCGGGTCGACGGTGACCCCGATGTCGTAGCCGGCGCGCCGCGTGGCATCGAGCACCGCTGGGTTGGCGTCGCCATAGGGGTAGGCGAAGTGGCGCACCTTGGCGCCAGCGCCCGCGAGCGAGCGCTCGATCAACGCGCGCGGTTGCCGCAACTCCGCATCCAACTTGGTGACCCCGTCGAGCTCGGTCAAGTTGCTGTGGGTCTTGCTGTGCGCCTGGATGTCGATCAAGCCGGAGCGTTGCATCTCATCGAGTTGTGCCCACGTCAGCCCGTCGCGCGAGCCGATGAAATCGGTGTAGACGAACAGCGTGGCCGGCACACCCAGTTTGCGAAGCAGCGGAAAGGCATTGCGATACACCGACTCGTAGCCATCGTCGAACGTGATCACCACGGATCGCTGAGGCAGCGGTCGCTTTCCAGCGAGGAATGCCGCCAGATCGGACAGCCGCACGACGGTGCGACCATTGCTGCGCAGCCATTCGAGCTGCGCCTCCAGCTTCGCCGGCGTGATGTCCATCTTGGACGCGCCAGTGCCGACGCGGTGATAGCACAGGATCGGAATGGACTGGGCCGTGCCATCGGCGGCAACGCCGAGCGGGTTGGGCCAAACCAGGGGCACGACGATGGGCTGGCCCGGCACCGGTTGCGTCAGGTCGCGATTGGCCTCCGCGATCT
>Ga0068860_100001049_pt1 | contig 30478 bp, 32 predicted proteins | sample KBSSwiS32_FD_66597 | JGI IMG/M metagenome (GOLD analysis project Ga0068860, IMG submission 66597) | Switchgrass rhizosphere microbial communities from Kellogg Biological Station, Michigan, USA - KBS Switchgrass S3-2 | ecosystem: Host-associated > Plants > Roots > Rhizosphere > Soil ... | reverse complement strand
CTGGTGGGTCCTTGCGTCTCGTTCTACGACTTCGGCAAGGGCGAACGCTTCGGCCCGGCCGAGGTGTTCGCCAAGTTCGGCGTGCCGCCAAGCCAGATCGTCGACCTTCTCGCCCTCGCGGGCGATGCGGTCGACAACATTCCCGGCGTCCCAGGCATCGGGAAAAAAGGCGCGGCCGAGCTGCTGCTCCGCTACCCGCACGTCGAAGGGCTGTACGCCAAGCTCGACGAGCTGACCCTGCGAACCGACCTGCGCGGCGCCCGGACGCTGGCCGCCAAGCTCGAAGCGGGCCGCGAACTCGCGTTCCTGTCGAAGCGCCTGGCCAAAGTCGCCACCGACGCGCCGATCGCCAAGACCTTCGATTTCGATCGCCACCTCGCGTTCCACGGCGCCGATCCAGCCCTCGTCGATCCGCTGTTCGAGCGGCTGGGCTTCAAGCGGCTGAGGGAGCGGATCGGGCGCTGGCGGCCCGTCGAGATCTAACGGCCGGCCGGACCTTCCGGCAACCGCGTCATCTCGAACAGCGTAGCCACGAATGCACCCTTTGGCCCCGCGCGGTGGGGGCTCAAGAATTCCCAAACCGTCTCGCCCGTCGAGGTGACTTCGAACGCCCGGCCGCGATCGGACTCCGTGATCAGAGTGTTGCCGTTCGGCAGCCGCTCCGCGGCTCCGGCCTGTTCCGAAGAGAGGAATTGGCCCGCCCCTGGATACCGCCAGCCGATCTTCCGCCCGAGCGGATCGACCTCCTCGACATACGACAGGCGGCGGTGCGGTTGGTTGTCGAACAGCAGGATCTTCCCCGAATTGAGCAGCGTCGGCTGGTGCTGTCCCGCCCACGGACCACGTTGCGCCCAAACGAAGCGCCGGGTCTTCAAATCGACGATGCCGATCGTGTCGATTTCGCGCAAGGAGACCAGCGCATTGCCCCGGGCAAACAGAGCCGAACGCGCGGCGAGCCGGCCGTCGAAGATCTCGATCGTGTTGGCGTGGAGAATGTCGCCGGCCTTGGCGTGAGGCGAAAACAGCGGGGCGAACGGCGAATCGAGCAGCGCGCGCAGCAGCGAGACCCGGTCGCGAATTTTTCCCTGTGGATCGACGATCGTGATCGAGTCTTCGAGCGTGGGCTCCGTGGTGCTCACTTCCGGGACGATCTTCGCCTCTTTGGTGAGCAGGAAGATCGTGCCGTCCGGGCCCCGAAAGAAATCGTTGTAGGTGCCGGCATCCACCTGCCACAGCAGGCGAGAGGTTCGGTCGAGCGCCACCAGGCCGCCCCCTTGGTAGATCGCGAGCAGGGTGCCGTCCGGCGCGAGCTGCGCGCGACGGAAGAATGCCGTCTCCTCGGTCGGCGCCTTGCCCGGAAACGCCCGCTCGAACGGATAGCGCCAACGGCGGAGCGTCCGGCCCGCCATGTCGACAAGCAAGACCTCCGGCGCGTGGCCCGAGGTGTAGAGGTTGACTCCTGGAAACGCTCGCCGCCGATCCCAGATCGTCACTCCTGAGCCTGCCGGCGGCGCTTTCGAGCCCGAGAGGTAGGGCAACGAGATCGTCCGCGCGAGGTCTTCGGCCGAGAGTTTTGTCGTCCGGTTCGGCGAAACCAACCGCCAGCGCCCGGCGGGTAGATCGGAGTGCGACGCGCTCGGCTCCAGCGTGGCTCGGCGGAGGTAGATCGAGCCGCCGAGAACGGCCAGGAGCAGCGCGAGAAGCAGAACAAGGCGGGGGCGAACCATGCGGCCCTCCGCCTCACAGCCCCCGCGGCCGGAGCGCCCGTTCGAGCGCTCCGAGGAGTGCGTCGACCGCGATCGCGAGGAGGGCGGCGGGAAGCGCTCCCGAGAGGATGCGGCGATTGTCGGCCAGCTGAAGCCCGGTGACGATCGGCTCGCCCAGGCCTCCGGCGCCGACGAAGGCGGCGAGCGTCGCGGTCCCGACTGTGAGAACCGCCGCGGTGCGGATTCCCGCGAGGACGATCGGCAGTGCGAGCGGCAACCGCACCTGGCGCAGCACCTGCCATTCGGTCATGCCGAGCGCGAGCGCCGCTTCGACCGCTCGGGGATCGGCATCCCGGACTCCGGAATAGGTGTTGCGGACGATCGGAAACAGCGAGTAGATCCAAAGCGCCACGATCGCCGGGCGGGCGCCTATTCCGAGAAGGGGAAGCATGAAGGCCAGAAGCGCGAGCGAAGGCACGGTCTGGGTGATCCCGAGCAGGCGGATCGCCGGTTCCGCGAAGCGGCGGCGGCGTTCGAGCAGCAGGCCGAACGGCACTGCCACCAGCACGCCGAGCAGCAGCGCGAGCCCCGAGAGGCCGAGGTGCTCAAGGGTCCGCCGGAGCAGCGCTTGGCGCTCTTGGACGAGATAGGCGAAGAACCCCGCCCGCTCGGGCGCTTTCCCCTTCGCCGTCTGCTCGGGTTTCGCCCCGGTCCGAGAGGCGACGAGGCCGAGGCTCGCCAAGACGTCCCGCGCGACGACTTCCTCGCGCTCGCCATGCTCCAACCGGAAGTTGAGCGCCCGCATCCGCTCCTCGTCGAACGCTCCTGCGAGCAGGCCGAGCGCCGACCCGACTTCCGGATGCTTCCGCAGGGTCTCCCCACGAACGAGGGCAGCCGCCTCGTAGGGCGGAAAGAAATCGCGATCGTCTTCGAGCACGACGAGGCGGTGCTCGATCAACCGGGCGTCGGTCGTGTAGACGTCGAGCGCGTCGATCTCCCGCGCCCCCGCCGCTCCGTACTTGATCGCGTGCTCCAGCGAGCGGACGGAGCCGAAATGCAGGCCGTAGGTCTTCTCAAGCCCCGGAAGACCGTCCACGCGGCCGACGAATTCCTGACCGAAACCGACTTTGAGGCGTGGCGCGATCCGCGCGAGATCCGACAGGGTCCGTAGCTTCTCTTTCTCCGCCAGCTCCTTCGGCACCGCGATCTCGAACGAATTTTCAAAGCCGAGCGGCGCGAGCCACCTGAGGTCGAAACGGTGAAGAAATTCGGCGCGCACCCGCGCCAGCGCCGCCGCCCGGCCACCGGTCGACTTTTCGCCGAGGATCGAGACCAGGCCGGTCCCGGTGTATTCCGGGTAGACGTCGATCGCCCCCGTGCGCAGCGCCTCGAAACAGATCTGCGTGCCGGCAAGGCCCAACCGGCGCTCGACGGGCAATCCCGTCCGCGCCTCGATCAACTGGGCGAACACCTCGCCGAGCAGGCGGCTCTCCTCGAAGTTCTTCGAGCCGACGACGATGCCGGCCCGCGCGGAAAGAGGCGCGGCGATCAGGAGGCCAAGCAGCAGAACGTGAGCCGACCTACGCATTCGCGCTCCGCCGCGAGAGAGCCAGATCGAGCAGCGCCTCGACGTAGGGGTCGGCCGGCCGCCGTTCAAGCTCCTCGGCGGGGCCGATCTGGAGCAGCCGCCCGCCGCGCAGCACGCCCGTCCGCGCCGCGAGTCGGAACGCTTCGGCCAGATCGTGGGTAACCAAGACGGCCGCCTTGCCGAGCGCCGCGGTCCATTCGGCGAATTGCAGGTGCAGCTCGCGCCGGGTGAGCGCGTCGAGTGCGCCGAACGGCTCGTCGAGCAGCAGGATTGGCGGATCCGCGGCGAGCGCGCGAGCGAACGCCACCCGTTGCCGCTGGCCGCCGGACAGCTCGTTCGGGTAGCGGCCAGCGAATGTCGCGCCGGGAAGGCCGACGAGATCGAGCAGCTCGCGGACGCGATCCAGGCGACGCTGCGCCTCCCACCCAAGCAGCCGGGGCACCGTCTCGACGTTTTTGCCCACCGTCCAATGTGGAAGCAGGCCGCCGTCCTGCGGCACGTAGCCGAGCCGCCGCCGGAGCGCGATCGGATCGACCCCCGCGACGTCCTCTCCCGCGACCACGACCCGGCCGGAGGTCGGCTCCAGCCGCCGGTTGAACAGCCGCAGCAGCGTCGTCTTGCCCGAACCGCTCTCGCCGACGAGAGCCACCGTCTCCCCCGCCGCGACGGTAAACGACACGTCGTCGAGCGCCCGGGTACCCTCGGGATAGATCTTGACGACGCGCTCGACGGCCAGGGCGGTGGGCATCCGCGCGAAGCTTCTCACGGCCTGGCGGCGGGCGACCAGCCGGAGACCCGCTATAATCGGCCCTCCCGGTGGAATTTCGCTCCGCCACCGCCTGCTTTTCCTACTTCCGGCGCCGACCCTTCATGCGCCGATCGAACTTCCCCGACCGGAGAGCCCTCTATGCCCCCGAAAGCTCGCGTCGCCATCCTCGAAACGAAGCCGGACACCGTTCTCGAAGACATCGGACGCACGATGGAATTGGCCGAGGTGAAGAAGTACCTCGACCCCAAGGCCACCACGATCCTCAAGGACAACATCTCCTGGCACTTCCCGTTCCCGGGCGCCAACACGACTCCCTGGCAGCTCGAAGGGACGATCCAGAAGCTGCGCGCCGACGGCTACTCGGACCTGGTCTGCGTCCAGAACAACACCGTGGTGACCGACCCGAAAAAAGGCGAGCGGCTGAACCGCTACCTTCCCGTGCTCGACCAGTACGGCGTCCCGGTGCGCTACAACTGCTTCGCGGACGACTTGAAGTGGGTGACCTACAAACCGAAGGGGAAGATGCTCGTGCTGCCCAAGATCTACCCCGAGGGCATCACCATCCCCGAGTTCTTCCTGGGCAAGAACATCGTCCACCTGCCGACCGTCAAGTGCCACATCTACACCACCACGACCGGCGCGATGAAGAACGCGTTCGGCGGCCTGCTCAACACCCGCCGCCACTACACCCACAGTTGGATCCACGAGACGCTGGTCGATCTGCTGACGATCCAGAAAGAGATCCATAGCGGGCTGTTCGCGGTGAAGGACGGCACCACCTGCGGCAACGGCCCGGGGCCGCGGACGATGATCCCGGTCGAGAAGAACCTGATGCTCGCCTCGGGCGATCAGGTGGCGATCGACGCCGTGGCCGCGAAGCTGATGGGGTTCGACCCGATGAAGATCAAGTACATCCGCCTCGCCCATGACGCCGGCTTGGGCTGCGGCGACCCGCGCGACATCGACGTGGTCGGCATGGACATCTCGAACATGAACTTCAAGTTCCGGGTGGGCGACAACTCGGCGAGCCGGATCGGCGACGCGATCTGGTTCGGACCGTTCAAGGGGCTGCAGAACCTGTTCTTCCACACCCCGCTGGTCAACCTGTTCGTGTTCGGCTCGTACTTCTACCACGACTACGTCTGGTACCCGACGATCGGCAAGAAGCGCACCGCCGAGTACACGAAGAACAGCCAGTGGATGCGCCTGTTCGAGCAGTATCCGGAGGCGGTACCGGCCGAGCGGAAGGCCGCTTGAGCCCGACTCTCAAGTCTCAGGACGAGCAGCCCGCCGTACCCCCGACTTCGACCCACTCCGCCACTCCGGCGGAGATGGAAGAGGCCGGGCGCGGCTTCGAGCATCTCGGCCGCCGCCTGCTGATCCCGGCATTCTTGGGGGTTCTCGCCTGCGTCGGCTTGGCACTTTTCGCGGACGCGGGAAAAGTCTCCGCCCGACTCCGCGAATTCGATCTCGCCCTGCTGCTGCCGATCCTCGGGCTGTCGCTCGGCAACTACGCGCTCCGTTTCGTCCGCTGGCAGATCTATCTCGACCGGCTTGGGCTTACGCTTTCGCGGGGAAAAAGCCTCGCGGTCTTCCTGGTCGGTTTCCTGCTTTCGGTGACCCCGGGAAAAGCGGGCGAGCTGGGCAAAGCCTGGCTGGTGCGCGAGCTGGGCGGAGGGCAGGCGCGGCGGGTGGTGCCCGCGGTGCTCGCCGAGCGCGCGTCCGATCTGCTCGGGGTGTTCGTTCTCTTGGGGCTCGGGGCGCTCCCCTTCCGGGGCGGCATCTGGATCGCCGCCGCCTGTTTCGCCGCGGTGGCCGCGGCGGTCGCGGTGCTCACCTGGGAGCGCGGCGCCGAGGCGCTGTTTTCCCTGATCGCGAAAATCCCCGCGATCGGCCGCCGGGTCGGCCTGATCCGCGGCATCTACGACGATCTGCGCAGCCTGCTCTCGCCCGGACTGCTGGCGATCGGCCTCGCGATCGCGGTGGTCGCCTGGGGCGCCGAGGGGATCGGCTTCGCCCTCGCGGTGCGGCAATACGCGCCGCAAGCGGGATTCCTTTCCGGTATTTTCAACTACAGCCTCTCGACCTGCGCCGGTTCGCTCTCGATGCTCCCGGGCGGCCTGCTCGCGGCGGAAGGGGTCCTCACCGGCCTCTTGAGCAGCCAAGGGCTCGACACCGCGGCGGCCGCTTCGGCCACCTTGATCATCCGCGCCGCGACCCTCTGGTTCGCCGTGCTGCTCGGCCTTCTGGCTCTGCCGTTCGTGGGGCGTTGGCTGGCCCGGCGTAAGATGTAGCCGCCCTCTCAAGAAGGGCACCCTCGATGACGATGGAGAATTCTTACCGATGACGACCCTCCGGCAGCGCTTCAAGCTCGCAACCCCTTCGGTCCTCGCGCTGGGCTCGATGCTCGCAATATCGGCTTTGGCACAGGCTCCGAATCCGCCGAAAACCGCCGCTCCTCCGTCGCCTCCCGCGGCGTTCGTGGTGCATCAGGCCGTTTTGTATCAGCCCGATTTGCTACTGCGCGAGCGGTTCGGAGGCGACGGGCTGATCGCCACGTTCTACCTGAAGCAGATCGAAACCGAAGCGAAGAAGATCCTCGCGGCGGCTCCGCGCGGGGAAGGTTGTTCGGGCGTGCTGATCGCGACCGTCCGACCGGGCAGCCCGGCGAAGATCTGGTTCGCGTTTCCCGGCACGAAGCGCCTGCCTTTGGCCCTTCGCCTGGATCTGGAAAAGAAACTCGCCCTGGTGCCGGCTCCGATCCCGACCGGCGGCCCGGTCGCGATGGGCCTTGCGTTCTCGGCTTGGGGCGGCGACAAGGAAGCCCAAGAGATGATGCGCCAAGGTCCGCCGATTCCCGATGCCTGGCGGCTGGTCGTGGCGCGCTCGCGCAAACCGGGAATGCCGTTCGACGAGATGCTCGGACTCGCCTGGCAGAAATAGCCCTCACCCCCGGCCCCTCTCCCACCCGCACTCCCACCCTCCCGGGAGAGGGGAGCCACCACCCGCGCCGCCCAAAGAACCTGTTCCGGCAAGTCGCCTCGCCATCGTCCCCCCTCTCCCGGGAGGGGGGAGTGCGGGTGGGAGAGGGGGACAGGGGGTGAGGGTTGGGGCTACGGGCTCACTTCGTAGATCCGGTTGCCGTCGTCTTCGTAGCGGAGAGTGAAGCGGTCCGGCCGCGCGTCGGCCCAAGCGCGTTCCGGCAGATCCTCGGTGCCGGGGTAGCGCATCAGGTGGAGCCAGCGCACCTCGTGTTTGCCTAGATTCGCGAGCCAGGCTTCGGGGTTGAGATCCACCCGCGGATCGCAAGCGGGGTAGGCGGCGGCGTTCGAAAAATCGGCCGCGTTGACGTTGGCGAAGATCACCTTCCGTTCGAGGCGCGGGCCCATCGCCGGATAGACGAAGAAGTGCTGCGGGCTGCTCGCGACCGCGACCGTGCCGTGCTCGCCGTAATGGTCGAGCCAGCTCCAGGCGCGGGCGAACAGCTCGATCGGCGTCTTGTGGACCGTGAGGTCCTGCGCCATCGCCCGCCCTCGGTCGACCGCCCGGAATCCCGCGAGGATCGGCGCCGCGACGAGCAGCAGGACGACCGCCGCGGCCGCTACGGCTGGAGCGCGCTCGCGGATTCGCGACCTCAATCCCGGCGAGAGCGCCAGGGCGACGACCGCGAGATCCACCACCGCCATCGCGAGCCGGACGCCGCGCGGCATCTCGGAATGCATTTGAAGCAGTCCCTGCGCGGCGAGCACGAGCGCCAGCCCCTCGATCCAGCGCGAAGCGACCGAACGCAATTCAAGCAGCGCCACCCCGCCGGCCAGAGCGAGGGCAAGCGCGCCGTCCAGATAGCGGATGTTGGCGTAGATCGTCCCCCGATCGGCATACGGCACGACGAGCCAGACGAACGTCTGCGCCGCGATCTGGCTCCAGATCAGGAACGACGCCCGCCTTCGGCCGCGCGGCAAGCCAAGTGGAAACGCGAGCAGCGGAAGCAGCAGGAACACTTGAGGCCCCAACCCCAATTCGAGCGACTGCGGGCGTGTGTAGCCGAGCACCGAATCGATCAACTGCCCCGACTTCCAATAGGCGCCGAACTGATCGAGCACGCTGTTCGGCCGCGGAATCGTCGGCGCCTCGCCGCGCTCGGCTTGAGCGCCCGCGGCAGTCCCCTCGCATCGCAGGCCGAGCGGCCCGGCGCCGTAGGCAAGATTCCGTGCGTACCAGAAACCGCCGAGCAGAGACGCGACCACGACCGCCGCGAGGACTTGGCCAAATCGCGCCCGCCACCCGCCGCGGAACGCCGCCGCGAGCAGCAAGGCGCCGGCAAGAGCCAGGACATACGGTAGGGCGAGCACCTTCGCCCCAACCGCGATCCCGAGCCCCGCCCCTGCAAGCAGCGCCGTTCCCCAACGCGGCTCGTCGAGCCAAAGCATCGCGAAGTACGCCGCGGCGGCGATTCCCGCCCCGACCAGAAGATCCACATACTGCGCGCCGATGAAGCGGACGATGCAAGGTGTGAGCAGCGTGAGGTAGGCCGCCACCGGCCAGGTCTTCGTCGCCCCCAGCTGCCGCGCCACGGCGCCCGCGGCGAGCCCGAGCAGCAGCCAGGGGAGCGCGGAGCCTAGATTCACCCAAAATTCGCTGTGCGACGGCGCCATCCACCACCAGAACCAGAGCGAGCCGTTGCCCGGCTGAAAGCCATAGAAGTTGGTGGGAGCCGGCCCGAACACCGGCGCCAGGTTTTTTTCCTGCAACCAAGTTGCCGAGAGAAGCAGGTGGTACATCAAACTGTCCCAGCTGAGAGGCGGCCGCAGCAGCCCGCGCAACAGCTCGCTCCCCGCCGCATGGAGCGTGAGGATCGCGAGCGCCGGCCGCTCGGCGAGGTGAGCCCAGGAGCGCTGCCCTAGTAGGCGCGCGGGACCCCATGGATTGTCGGTCTTCTTCGCCCGCTGGAGTTGCAAGATCGTGAGGAGGGCGAGGCTGGACAGCGCGAGGTCGATTCGCAGTTGCCCGATCGCCCCGAGCAAGAGGCCGATCAACAGCGCGATCGAGAGGGACGAGAGCCCCCAGGCGACGGCGAGCGCGAGGGGATCTCGGCGCGAGCGCTCACCGAGCAAGCCGGTCGCCGCGAGGTAGCCAGACAGGCCGAGGAACGAGAACGCCGCGAGCGTCAGCAGCGCGCCGAGCAGATCGACGAGGAACATGGGCGAGGATTGTACGCGGCTTCTCCCCGGGGGCGCCGAGCTCTAGCTCGGCTGTTCTTTCCTACGCTCGGCGTCCGGGGTCGCTCAGCGCCTGGGCCGAGCTGGTGCTCGGCGGTCCCGGGAAAAGCCCGACGCCTGCCGGCTCGCATAGACTCGTGGGACCTTGATGCCGACAGGCCCAGAGATCATGAACTCCTTCGACTTCGACCTTGAGGCGAAGCCTCTCCCGATTCTGCTCGCGGGCGATCCGCGGCTCCGCGAGCGGTCCGCCGAGATCACCTCGATCGATTCCACCCTGCTCGCCGAGGCGTCCGCGCTGCTCGCCACGCTGCGGGATTTCAGGGCGCGGAGCGGCTTCGGCCGCGCGATCTCCGCGGTGCAGGTAGGGGTGCTCAAGCGGCTCGTCGCGATGGATCTCGGGGCCGAGCCCTTTCTTCTCCTCAATCCCGAGATCACCTGGCGCAGCGAGGAGACGTTCCTCGTCTGGGACGACTGTCTGAGCATCCCGGACGTCCTCGTCCGGGTCCGCCGGAATCGCTCCGTCTCCCTCACGTACCTCGACCACCAATTTAGGCCGCGGGAGTGGAAGGACCTGCCGCCGGATCTCTCCGAGCTGATCCAACATGAGATCGACCACCTCGACGGCGTCCTGATGACCGATCGAGCGGAAGGTGAAGATGCCGTTCAGCCCACGAGCCGGCGGTCCGAGCTCTGAAGGGCTGATCCGCGGCCGGATGCCTTCCACATTCGCGAGGGGTTGAAACCCCTCGCTACGTTACGTCGTCCCTGCGGGACGAGTCGCCGGTTCAGTGGCGCTTTGGGCCTCAACGAAATCCGCAGCATCGACGGGGTGAAGACCACATCGCAGGATCGAGCGCCCTGTATTGGGAACGTCCCGCAAGGGACGTCGTAGCGTAGCGAGTGATTTCAATCACTCGCGGGGATACGACTTGGGAGCGCCTGGTATGATCCATTTTGCCCCTCATGTCCCCCGCTTCGCCTGACGCTTCAGCCCCACTCCTTTCTGGCATCGTCGTCCACTGGCGAAACGAGACGGAGCTGGCCGAATTGGTCGCCGCTTGGCCAGACGATCCGCGGTTCGAGTTGATCGTGGTGGACAACGGCTCGGAGGGAGAGCTGCCTGCGGGCGAATTCCGACTTGTGGCTCCGGGCGAGAACTTGGGTTTCGCGGGGGGGGCTAACGCCGGGGCGGCGGTGGCTCGCGGAGAAATTCTCTTGTTCTTGAATCCGGATGCCCATCCGGAGCCGGGGGCTTTGGATCGGTTGATCGAGGGCTTCAGAGGTTTGCCTGATGCCGCTGGGCTCGCTCCGAAGCTTCTGGGTAAGGAGGGGGGCTCCCAGCATCGGTGGCAGCTGCGGCGGATTCCTTCTCCCGGGACGCTGTTGCTCCAGACGCTCTTGATCCCGGCGGGTCGAGGACCGGCGGCGGAGCCTGCGGCGGGCGCTCGGGTCGAGCAGCCGGCCGCTGCGGCGCTTGCTATTCGCCGGGCGGCGTTCGAGCGGGTGGGCGGGTTTGATCCGGGGTTTTTTCCCGCCTGGTTCGAGGACGTGGATCTGGCGAAGCGGATGAGACGGGAAGGGATGGCGCTCCACTATTGGCCGGCTGCGGTGTTCCGCCATGGGTTGGGGAGCAGCGTGCCGCGCTTGGGGTATGGGCCGTTTCTTTCGATCTACTACGACAATCTCGATCGCTACCTGCGGAAGCACCATGGGGGGCTCTGGGCCGGCGTGGCGCGGGGTACTTTGGCGTTCGGGCTCTTGGCGCGACTGGTACTTTTGCCGCTACGGCGACCCGCCCGGGCTGGGAGTCGCCGCGAGGCGGCGCTTGGGTTGCTCGCGGCGCTACGGAAGATCTGGCACGAGTGGAAGCACGACGAGGCCGCGCCGTGACCGAGAACGTCCGGGTCGCGATCGCGATTGTCACGCACAATTCGGCGGGGGATCTCGCGGCTTGTTTTCAGGCGATCGAAGCGCTGGCCTGTCGGCCGATCGAGTTGGTGGTGGTCGATTGCGCTAGCGGCGACGGCAGTTTTGCGGAAGCCGAGCGGTTGGCTCGCTCCCTGCCTTCGGAGATCCCGGCAGCGGTCGTACCTCTGCTTGAAAACCTCGGGTTTGCCGGCGGGATGAACGAGGCGTTTTCTCGGACTTCGGCGCCTTGGGTGCTGACGCTCAATGCGGACGCTCTGCCCGCCCCCGACTATCTCGTTCGGCTGCTCGATCGGGCTTCGGCCCATCCGGATCTGAAGGTCGGCGCGGTGACCGGCCGGTTGGTACGCGCTGAGAGAAATCCACCGATCCTCGATGCCTGCGGCATGCGGCTCACCCGGACCTGGCGCCATTTGGATCGGGGCTCGGGCGAAGTCGATTCCGGCCTGTACTCTCGGCCGGAGCGGGTGTTCGGGGCGACCGGCGCCGCCTCTCTTTTTCGGCGGGCGGCGCTCGATGACGTTGCGATCGACGGCGAGGTCTTCGATCCGACGTTCCATTCGTTCCGAGAGGACGCGGAGCTGTGTTTTCGACTGCGGGAGCGGGGATGGGAGATCCTTTATGAGCCGGCCGCGGTGGCCGTGCATCGGCGTTTCAATTTGCCCGAGCGGCGGAGCTCGATGCCTCCCGAGGTGAACCGCCACTCGCTCAAGAATCGCTATCTGCTTCGTCTGTACCATCAGACGGGAGGGAACTTCCTGCGCACGGCGCTCCCGACGTTCGGCCGCGATCTTTTGGCATTGGGCTACGCGATTCTCCGCGAGCGGACCTCGCTTCCCGCCTACTCTTGGCTCTGGCGCCACCGGCGGGAGATCCTCGCGCGGCGGCGGCAGATCCAAGGGCGGCGGACGGTTCCTCCGCGCGCGCTCGACCGTTGGTTCGGCATCGAAGGGATCCCCCTTTGAAGCGATCGAGGCCGCTTCGCGTCGCCCTGCTCGGCAGCCGCGGCATTCCCGCGAGCTACGGCGGCTACGAGACGTTGATGGAGGAGCTGGCGCCCCGGCTGGTGGCGCGCGGGTTCGAGGTCACGGTCTATGGCCGCTCCCACTACGTTCCGAAAGGGCTTTCCTCGTACCTCGGCGCGCGGCTGGTCGTCTTGCCGACGATCCGCTCGAAACACCTCGACACGCCTGTCCATACGTTCCTCTCGTGCCTCCATGCCGGGCGCGAGGGGTTCGACGCTGTGTTGGTGGTCAACTCGGCGAACGCGATGTTCCTGCCGCTGCTCTCCGGAACGCCGGTCGCCTTGAACGTCGACGGGATCGAAAAACGGCGGGCGAAATGGGGACCGTTCGGGCGGGCGGTCTACGCGCTGTCGGAACGCCTCTCCTGCTTTTTGCCAGATGCCTTGATCACGGACGCCGAGGTCATTCGCTCCCATTACCTCGCGCGCTACGACGCGGACTCGGACGTGATCACGTACGGGGTCGATCCCCGGCCGCCGAAAGAGACCGGCGTGCTCGAGCGGCTGGGCCTTACCTCCCGGCGGTACTTTCTCTACGTCAGCCGGTTCGAGCCGGAGAACAACCCGCACCGGGTGGCCGCGGCGTACGCGCACGTCCATCAGGGGACCGATGTCCCGCTCGTGATGGTCGGCGGCGCGCCTTACGCGCAGGGCTTCATCGCGAGCTTCACGACGAACGCCGACCCGCGGATCCTCTTCCCCGGCCCGATCTACGGCGAGGGATACCGCGAGCTGCTGGCCCATGCCTTTGCCTACATTCATGCGACCGAGGTGGGCGGCACCCATCCGGCGCTGGTCGAAGCGATGGGCTACGGCAACTGCGTGCTGCTCCACGACACGCCGGAAAACCGCGAGGTTGCGGGCGAGACGGCGCGGCGGTTCGACGCCCGCCGGCCGCTCACCCTGACGGCCGAGATCGAATGGGCCCTCTCCCACCCGCAAGAGGTCGCGGCGCTGCGCGAGCGGGCCGCCGCCCGGGCGGCCGAGCGGTTCTCCTGGGATTCGGTCGCCGACCGCTATGCCGCCCTCTTTGCCCGGTTGGCGGGCCAAAACCTCGAGTGAAATCTAGGGTCGGAACAGGTAAACCTCGATCGTACCTCGAAAAACGTCGAACGAAGATCTTCGCCGTTTGGACGCTTTTTCGTCCCAATCCGTTAAAATCCCCAAAGGTTCGTTTCGGGGCCGGTTAGGACCACCAAAATCTAGATGCTCAAAGAACGCGCACGCATCCTCGCGGTCGGCATTTTCCTGGTCGATCTGGGCCTGGTCGCCGGGGCGTTCATCTGCGCGTTTCTCCTCCGTAGCTGGCTGCTGCCCGACATCGCGCCGCACGCCTTCCCCAGCCGGCTCTATCCGCTTTCCGCCTATCTGCCGCTGCTGCCGCTCGCCCTGCTGATCTGGGGCGTGCTGCTGCTCTCCTCGGGGCGCTACCGGTCGCACCGCACGGTGCCGCTGCTCGACGAGGCGTGGGCGATCATCCGCATCTGCATCTCGGGCTCGGTGATCTTCACCCTCTCGCTCTACGCCCTGCGGATCGACGAGGAGATCCTCGGCTCCGACCGGGTCAGCCGTTCCTGGGTGCTGCTGTTCGCGGTATTCAGCCTGCTGTTCCTGCTTTCCGAGAAGATCGCCGTCCGGCTCACCTCGCGCTACGTGCGGAGCCGCGGCTTCAACTACCGGACGGTACTGATCGTCGGCACCAACGACAGCGCGCTCCAGATCGCCGACTCGCTCGACCAGCACCGGTTCTGGGGGTATCGCATCCTCGGCTTCGTCGAGAACGAGCCGCTCCCCCCGGATTGGCCGCGCCGCTACCGGATCGTCGGCCGGATCGAGGACATACCCGGCATCGTCGAGAACCAGGTGATCGACGACGTGATCTTCGCGGTGCACCGGAAAGAGCTGGATCGCCTGGAAGATCTGTTCCTGTCGCTCCAAGAGCAGGGCATTCGCACCCGGTTCGCGATGAACCTGTTCCCCCACACGCGGGCGCGGGTCGAGCTCGAAGACCTGGACGGCATGCCGCTCGTCTCGTTCGCCACCGCGCCGACCAATCCGCTGCAGTTGATGACCAAGCGGGCGCTCGACATCGTGGTCGCCTCTTCGCTCCTGGTGCTCGCGATTCCGATCGCCGCCGGCGTGGCTTTGCTGATCAAGCTCACCTCGGGGGGCGCAGTCCTGTTCCGCCAGACCCGCTGCGGCTTGAACGGGCGCGCGTTCACGCTCTACAAGTTCCGCACGATGGTGGTCGGCGCCGAGGATCAGCAGGGCGGGCTGATGCATCTCAACGAGATGAACGGCCCGGTGTTCAAGCTGAAGAGCGACCCGCGCGTCACCTGGATCGGCCGGTTCTTGCGGAAGTTCAGCCTCGACGAGCTGCCGCAGTTCTGGAACGTGCTGCGCGGCGACATGAGCCTGGTGGGGCCGCGCCCGCCGATCCCGGACGAGGTCGCCCGCTACCAGCGCTGGCAGCGCCGACGCCTTTCGATGAAGCCCGGGCTCACCTGCCTGTGGCAGATCAGCGGCCGCAACAACGTCGATTTCGACCGCTGGATGGAGCTCGACCTCGAATACATCGACTCCTGGTCGCCGTCGCTCGATCTGAAGATCCTGCTCAAGACCATCCCGGTCGTGCTGCTCGGCCGTGGCGCGTCGTAACCCTCACCCCCGGCCCCTCTCCCACCCGCACTCCCCCCGCCCGGGAGAGGGGAGCCCCGTTCCCCGGCATTGAGCCTTGTTCCGACCCGCCTTGTCATTCCACCTCTCCCGCCTGTCTCCACAGCCTTGCTCCAGCAAGCCGCTTAGCCGTCGTTCCCCCTCTCCCGGGTGGGTGGGAGTGCGGATGGGAGAGGGGGATAGGGGGTGAGGGTCGGGCGGGGGGAGTGCGGGTGGGAGAGGGGCCGGGGGTGAGGGGGCCGTGCGCCCTTTCACCCCAGCGGCAACTCGATCGTAAACACGCTCCCCGTCGGCCGGTTATCCTCCACCCGTAGCGTTCCGTGGTGGTCGGTGACGATCCGATGGACGATCGCGAGCCCCATTCCGGTGCCGCGCCCCTTGGTCGAGTAATAGGGCAGGAACAGCTTGTCCTTCGATTCCGCCGGAATGCCGCGGCCGGTGTCGGCGACGTGGATCTCCAAATGCCCTTCGGTGACCTCGACCGAGACGGTGACCGTCCCCGGCGGGTCGGTCGCCTCGACCCCGTTGTCGATCAGGTTGATGAGAGCCCGGCGGATCTGCTCGCCGTCGAGCCAGACCGCGGGCAAGGGCTCGCCGCCGAATTCGCAGACCACCGGTACTCCCACCTTCACGTCCCGGTACAAATGGCAGGTCTCGTCGATCAATTTGGCCAGATCGAGCTGGGCCGGGCGCGGCCGGGGCATGCGGGCGTAGCGCGAGAACTCGTCGACCATGCCCTGGAGGTTTTCCACCTCGCGGACGATGATGTCGGCCGCCTCTTCGATCGCCGGGCCGATCTCCGGATCGCCGCGTCGATGCTTTTCGAGCAGCCTTTCCGCGCCCAGGCGGATCGGCGTGAGCGGATTCTTGATCTCGTGGGCGACCCGCCGCGCCGCCTCGTTCCAGGCCGCGAGCTGCTGCGCCTGGATCAGCTCGGTCAGGTCTTCGAGCACCAGCACCCGGCCGCGCGAGCCGGCGGCGTCGCGGATCGGCGTCACTTTCACCTCGAAGGTCTTCCAGTCGCCGCCGACAACCATCTGGACCTCGCGCGCCGAGCGCCGGTCGCGGCCGGCCTGCGGGTCGGGCAAACTCGCGAGCAGGGCCGCGAGCTTGCTCCGCTCGGGATCGCTCCACGCCTCGGCCGCCGTGCGCCCGACGACCTCGTCCTCGCGCTGGTGCAGCATCTGGAGCGCCGCGCCGTTGCAGGTGAAGATCCGTCCCGCGCCGTCGATCGAAACGATGCCGGCGGCGACGTTTTCGAGCACCGCCGCCACCAGGGCGCGCTCTTCGGCGAGCCGTTCGTTGGTGGTCTGGAGCGCCCGGTTGCTCTTCTGCAGCTCCTCGGTCATCCGGTTGAACGAGGCGACCAGCACGCCGAGCTCGTCGTCGGCCGGCACCTCCACCCGATGATCGAGATCGCCGTCGCTGATCCGCCGCGTCCCCTCGGCGAGCGCCAGGATCGGCACGGTCACCCGCCGCGCGAGATAGAGCCCCGTCCAGGTCGAGGCGAGCAGGATCAGGAGCGTGACCATCAGGAAGATCAACAGGTGGCTCGCCCGCAGATCCTCTTTCTGCACCTCGAGCTGGCGGTAACTCTGGAACGCCTCGATCAGCCGCTCGGTGCGCTCCGCGAGCACCGGATCGAGCAGCGAGCCGGCGACCACGATGCGCGGTTTCGGCTCGGCGGGGTCGGGGGCGAGCGGATCCTCCTTCTTTGCCGCATCGGGCTTGGGCGAAGGGGCTGCCTCGGCCGCATCGAGATCGGCGCCCGGCGTGCCCGAGACCGCCGCCAGCACCAGCCGGCCGCGCCCGCCGGGCGGCTCGACGGTACGCACCGCGCGCCCCTCGGTCGCCGCTTCGCCGAGCAGATCGCGCCCCGGCTCGGGCAGGTCGGAGATCCCGGAACGGGAATCGACCACCCCTTGGACGAAATCGGTCCCCTCGTAGACCGCGAGGAAATCGAGATCGTTTTCGGTGAGCATCTCGCGCAGCCGCCCGGCGAGCCGCTCGCGCTCCGCTTCGCGCGACAGGTCGACGGTGCCGAGATCGACCAACGTGCGGCGGGCCGCCGAGGAGCAGGAGGTCTGGATCCGGTCGATCAACGCCTGGGCGACCGCGTTGCCCTGTTCGAGCACCGGGCGGACGGGAGTCGCGAACCAGCGGTCGATCGAGCCCTGGAGCAGCTCGGTGGCGATCACGAACAGGGTCAGCACCGGAAACAACGACAGGCCGACGTAGGTGGCGACCAGCTTGGTCTTGAGCTTCGAGCCGAGGATGCGGTGGCGCCGTTCGAGGAACAGTTTGAACAGGTCGCGCAGCAGGACGAACAGGATCGCGAGGATCAGGACGACGTTGACGTACCAGAGGACGAACAGCAGCACCCGGTTGGTCACCAGGTAGGCCGGCATCTCCCGGTCGCGCTCCAACAGGTAGAAGATCGCGGTGAAGACGAACAGCAGCCCGACCAGGCCGAGCAACAGCGTCCGCGTGTTCTTGCCCTGCTGGTAGAGCCGATCGCGCAGACCCAAAGAGCGTCTCCTCAAGGGGCGGCCGGCGGCCGGAACTTGTTCGATTCCGCCCAGTCGGTGCGGACATCGGTGGGGATGATCGCCAGCACCATGCGCGCACCGAGGATCGCCCGGGCGAGCACCAGATAGCGCACCCCGGGGGTGAGACCCTGGACCTTGAACACGGGGACCCGCTCGATCTTCCGAAGCGCGTCGAGCAGGGCCGGGCGGTCGCGCACGGTTTTGCTCTCGATCAGCTCGCCGCCCAGACGGAAATGGAGATTGGTCTCGCGGGCGACCGCGTCGTAGGTGGCGGTGATTTCGAGCGTATTGCGCGTGAGGCCCTGGTCGTACCAGCGTTTGCGGTCGCGGGCGAGCTCCAGCTCGTAGACGATCTTGGTCGGCAGGCCGGTGTCGATCCGTTCGAGCAGGTGGCGGTCGATTCCCCCGTCGAGGCGAAACGAGACGAGCACATGGTCGCCTTCGACGGTTGCCCGCAACACTCGGATTTGGCCTTGAGCCCGGGCCAGCGAGCCGAACAACCCGGGGAGCAGGAACAGGAGGACGCAACAAAGCGCCGATCTCGATCTCATCGGTTCGCCGATCCTAGCAGGCTCGGTCCCCCCTGGTAGACTGACGCCCTCATGACGAACCCCAAGCAACCCATCCGTTCGCTCGCCTCGAACAAGCGGGCGACGCACGAATATCAGATTCTCGAGAGCTTCGAGGCGGGCCTGGAACTGACCGGCACGGAAGTCAAGGCGGCCCGAGCCGGCAAGGTCCAACTGCGCGACAGTTTCGTCGAGTTCCGCGACGGGCAGGCGTACCTGGTGGGGGCGCACATCAGCCCCTACAGCCACGGCAATCGGGAGAATCACCCGCCCGAGCGCCCGCGCCGGCTGCTGATGTCGCGCCGCGAGCTGGACAAGCTCTACGGCCGAACGCAGCTCCAGGGGCTTACCGTGATCCCGCTCTCGTTCTATCTCAAAGGGAACTGGATCAAGGTGGAGGTCGTCCTCGCCCAGGGCAAAAAGCTCTACGACAAGCGGGAGACCGAGCGGAAGAAGGAAGCGGACCGCGAGGCCACCGCGGCGATCAAGACGGCGCGAGGCCGCTGAGGAACCCTCACGCGGGTAGCGGTTTCGTTCGCCTCCTCGCTCCTTCGGGCGCCTTCGGCAGCAGCCAGTCGCTGTGGGGCAAACGAAACCGCTACCCTTCCCGCGGACCGGCGCAAAAATTTGCGCAAAGGCACCCTGCGTGACGCCTGGAGAACGATCGGTTCCTTCCGGATGCCCTTCGTTCCCCGCCTGCGGTAACAAAATTCACCCAAAAGACCCCTCTGTCGCCCCTTTTTGCCCGGTCGACAACATCGAAGCACCTTACGTGATTTAACATCTCCCCATGGACGATGCACCGCTTCCCTTTACCGGGAACCGTCGTCCCTCGCATTCGAGCGGTTCGCAGCCGGAAGAGTCGGCGGCGGAACCACTCTCGCGACGCTTCGCCGAGGGGCTGATGCTCCGCGGCGAGCGCGCCTCCGAGGAGGGTGATCACACCAGCGCCGTCTCGCTGTTCGAGCGGGCCGCGATCACGTTCGAGACGACGGGCGACCCGATTTTCGCTGCCGATGCCTATCTGGAGCTTGGCCTCGCGTTGCTGTATCTGAAACGAAGCGACGAAATCCCCCCCCTCGCTCCGCGCGTCGTACGCCTCGCTTCGGCCCCGGCGCCCATCCCATGCAGTACGTTGTTCATCCGGGTTGCCGCCGAGATCCTGCGCCAGGCGCCCGAGCAACCCGGCCCGTTCGTCGACCTCGTCGACCGTCGCCGGAAGCTCCGCTTTCCGGCCGCCGCCGCTCCGAAGCGGCCCACGGTGCTGCCGTCCGAAGTCGAGAGCGCCTCGTAGGGCCTCTCCTGCCCACCGATCCCCTGTTGTGATGTTGGCTGCGGCCCCCAGGGCCGCCGTGAGAACACCTTCTCGCGCAATGCGGCCTTAAATACCCGTTCCTAAAAGGGTTCCGCCACCCGACTCGACGTGGCTTTCGGGGCGCGCATCTCCTCGTCGAACAACCTGAAAGCACCCTGGGCAATCTTTTTTTCATTTTGTGTCTTGACAAACCCAATTTGCCCAGCGCATTATCTGCGCCGTGGACACGCTGACCTTGCCCTCGCCCCCCCGCCCGACCGGGCTTTTCCGGTCCGGCGTTTCAACAGGAGGTACTCGTCATGAGCCCGAACGCTTCACCCGTCTCGCCCCCGTCCTCCACCCCGCTTTCGCTCAAGGCGGAACGCATCCAACTGCGCCTCGAAACGATGCCCGACTGGGTTCTGTCCCGCGACGGCAAGCAGGCTCAGCGGCGCTACAAGTTCCGCTCCCGGAGCGAATCGATCGCGTTCCTGCGCCAGGCGATCACGGCGGCGGAGACCATCCCGGTCGCGTTCGGCACGCGCGGTCCGACCGTCATCTACCGCGGCGACGCGGTCACGGTCTCGATCTGGGCTCGTCACGGCTCGTTCGCCGAACCGGATCTCGACCTGGTGCGGGCGGTCAGCGCCCTCGGCTGATCCGCGCCGAGACAAGGCCACTTCCGACGGCGCCCGGCGCGAAGGGCCTCGCCGCAAGCGGCATGCGGTTCGCGGTTCCCGGTGGGCTGGTTCAGGTGGTCGGCGGTTCGGCTGGTAAAGCCGGTCGCCTGGCCCAGTCCATCGGGTGTTGTTCCGTGAACCCCCGTGATCTGGTCGGGAAATTCGGTGAGCTGATCCAGAACACCCTCAAGCCAGCCCGAGAATTCGGTGAGCTGGACCCGGAATTCGGTGAGCTGGCGCAGACACCGCCGACCTGGCCCAGGAAATCGGTGAGCTGGCCGAAGAATTCGCTGACCGGGTTGAGGAAATGAGTGAGCTGGCCCAAGAAATGGGTGAACCGGGCCAGAAATTCAGTGGCTGAAGCGGAAATACGGTGAGCTGGAACGGATCACCGAATTCTCAGGATCACACAACCCTTCCGGGTCGCATTCCGCGGCTCGGGATTTCAAGGAGGCCGTCATGAACGACAGCAGCTATGCGGACAAGATCAACAAGTGGCAGATCACCCTCCAGAACATCCAGGAGGTGCTCCCCAGCATTCCGGGGGGCGAGAAGTGGTTCAACGAGCTCAGGCTTCGGGTGCAGGACTTCGGCGATTCGCAGGAGGGCGTGCAGCGGCTCCGTGGCCAGCTCATGGAAGCCGTGGCTCTCCGGCGTCAACACGACGTCGAGGCCCGCCGGTCGGCCCGTCGCCTCGCGGCGGTCGCTCGCGCGGAGTTCGGCTTCGCCAACCCGTTGCTCGAGACCTTCAACATCCGGTCCGAGCATCGAGCCCAGCGTGGCCGTAAGCCGGCGGAAGCTCCCAAGCCGACGCCGCAGGGCTGAGATCGCAGGGCGCGCCGTGCGCCCCGTCCGAGGGACGCCTTCGACGACAGACCGCACGGCCCGCTTCACGACCTGAAGTCGATCTCGGGAGGGTGGGGCTTCGCGAGCTCCGCCCTTTTTTGTCGTCAGCCGATGCACCGTCTAGGCTATGTTTCTAGGCTCTGAAGTTCCGACCGGAAGGATGACCCCATGCTTCGACCCGCCCGCTACACCACCCTCGCGCTCGCCCTCGCGGCTTTCGCTCTACCGGTCCGGCCGGCCACCAAGCCCTCCCGTCCCGCGCAGGAGGGTTGCAAATGGGAGCGCTTTTCGGACGCCGACTTACGTCTAGCGGCCTGGGTGCAGCGCTGCGATTTCGGCTTCCGCAAGATCGATTTCCTCAAAGTGCCGGGCGGCCTGGCGACCCGCTATTCGGACAGCGAAAGCGGCGAACCCGATCGCGTGATCCCGAGGTGCTCGATCTTGAGCCCGGCGAAGCACCCGAAGCCGGCCTGCGCCGCCTGTTCGCCGCCCGCACCGAGCCGGAGGTCGCCAAGAGGTGCATCCTCGCGCCCTACCGAGAAGGCAACGGACCGGCCGGCATCGCCCGCTACGGGTTCGTGCCGGATGCCAAGTACGCCAAGGAGCTGGCGGCCAAGAACGACCCGAACGAGGTCCCCGATCCACCCTGCGGCGACTGGGGCGACGTGGTCGACAGCATCCAGTATTGGGAAACCCACCCGAAGAGCGGCGCCCAGAAAGTCCTCTTCGTCCGCACCGGCCAGGACGACCCGCTGTTCGACGAGCAGACGCTGGAGATCTTGCCGCCCAAGAAGTGAGGCTGGCGGGCAGGCTTGCCGAAGACTATGCAGCAGCTACATAATGTTTCTGCTGCATAATGTTTGGAGCGAGACGCCGAGATGAAACTGCCCTTCCTCGACCGCCACGAAGAGACCGCGCGGTTTCGCAAACTGCTCGGCCAGGCTGAAGGCTCGCTCGGAGTCATCTATGGGCGTCGCAGGTGCGGCAAGTCGCGGCTGCTTCGCGAGATCCTGCCGTCCGAGCGGGCGGTCTACTACGTGGGAGACGATCGCGAAGGAGGGCTGCAGCGCGCCAGCCTGGCGACCGAGATCGGCCGCCTGCTCCCGGGATTCGACGCCGTCGCCTACCCCGACTGGGACGCTCTGTTCGCCCGCTGGTGGCGGGAGGCGCGGCCCGGGACGGTCCTGGCGTTGGACGAATTTCCCTCGATGGTGGCAGTGGCCCCCGAGCTGCCGAGCCTGCTCCAGAAGCACCTGGATCGGGCGTCGGAATCCGGCATCCACCTCCTCTTGAGCGGCTCGTCCCAACGCATGATGCAAGGCCTCGTGCTCGATCGGACCGCGCCCCTGTTCGGCCGGGCGCGCGAAATCCTCAAGATCTCGCCGCTTCCCGTGGGATGGATCGAAGAGGCGCTCCACTTGAAGAGCCCCGAAAAGGCGATCGAGGCGTTCGCGATCTGGGGCGGCACTCCGCGCTATTGGGAGCTGGCCGGCGACTATCCGAACCTGTCCGAAGCGATCCGCTCGCTCGTGCTCAGCCCGATGGGCGTCCTCCACGAAGAGCCGTCGCGCCTGCTGCTCGACGACCTGCGTGACACGACCCAAGCCTCCTCGATCTTGAGCCTGATAGGCCAGGGCTGCCACCGCATCTCGGAAATCGCCGCGCGCCTGGGCAAACCGGCGACCGCCCTCTCGCGCCCTCTCCAAAGATTGCAGGAGATGGAACTGATCCACCGCGAGCAGCCATTCGGAGAAGCCTCCCGCGGCGGAAAGCGCACGCTCTACAAGATCTCCGACCCCTTCCTCCGCTTCTGGTTCCGCTTCGTCGAGATCGATCGCTCCCGCCTCGGCGCCGGCCAGGTGAACGCGGTAGCCGCGGACATCGAAAAGAGCCTCCCCCACCACATCGGAGAAATCTGGGAAGAGCTGGCCCGAGCGAGCGTCCCGCACTTGCACCTCGGAGGCAAAACCTGGGGACCCGCCAGCCGATGGTGGGGCACCGGCCTCGACCGCAAGCCTCTCGAAGTGGACCTGCTCGCCTATAGCAGCGACGGCAAGAGCGTCCTGGTCGGCGAAGTGAAATGGTCCGCGGAGCGCGATGCCGGACGGCTGCTCGCGGAGCTTGAAGAAAAAGTGCAGCGGTTGCCCGAGGTGGGCGGGCGGGAGGTAGTGGCGGCGCTGTGGCTCAAGGCGGGAGGCAGAGGTGTCGGGGCCGAGCGGTTGGTGGGGCCGCGGATGGTGCTTGACGTGCTGCGGTGAGGACGTGGCGCAACCGCACAGAATCGGCACGGAATTTATTTGTGGCACAAATCGAAAAGATGTGGCACAATTTATCGCCATGGCCAAAGAGACGATACTCGTGACGGTGGGTGAACAGGGACGGCTAGTGATCCCGGCAGCGATCCGGAGAGAGATGCACCTATCTTCCGGGGAAACACTTGTGGCGTTTGTCGAGGACAACCGCCTCGTCTTGGAAAGGCGAAGTGCGATTCTCGAAAGGCTCAAGGCGCGATTCGCGGGGATCGGAGTCAGCCTGGCCGACGAGCTCATCGCGGAGAGACGCGCCGAGGCCGCAAAGGAAGACGCTTGAGCATCGAAACAGACTCCGGAGCGACCCTGGACGCTTCGGCGCTCCTCGCGATGCTACAGAGTGAGCCGGGCGGAGAGCTCGTCGAAAAGCACATCTCGCGAGCCTCGATCTCGGCGGTCAATTGGTCGGAGGTGGTTCAGAAGACGAACGAGCGCGGTTTTGCGACCGAGGGTCTACGTACCGCTCTGGAGGCCCTTGGGCTTCAAGTGATCGATTTTTCCGCCGATCATGCCGAAAGCACCGCGCGCCTCCGAACGGCGACTCGCATCCTAGGGTTGTCGCTCGCCGATCGCGCCTGCCTGGCCTTGGCTATGGAGCGCGGCGAGCCCGCATTGACTACCGATCGAGCCTGGACGGGACTTTCCGTGGGAGTTGAGATTCTGGCGTTGCGTTAGAGAAGAGGTTCGTCCCACCTGTGCCATGCTCCCCCCACGCCATGGCCACCAAGAAGAGCACCCCAGACCCGACTACCCCAGCCCCCACCACCCCAGCTACCGCCACAGCCACCCCTCTCCCCCGTCCGACCTCGATCGAGATCGCGTCGTGGATTCTTGCCGCGATCGGGTTGTTCCTGGTCCTCCATCTTCACCTGCTGGCCGCTCTCTTGGGCGGGCTTGCGGTGTACGAGCTGGTCCATCTGATCGCGGGGAAGTTGCGGTTCACCCAGAAGGGTCGCGGGCTGCGGAGGGCTTTGGCCGTTACGCTTCTCTCGACGGTCGTGATTGCCGTGCTGGCTCTGATCGTGATCGGCGGGATCGCGTTCTTCCGAAGCGACCAGGGAAGTCTCTCCGCTTTGCTCGCGAAGATGGCCGATGTCCTGGAGCGGTCGAAGGAGCAGCTGCCGGAGTGGCTCGCGAGCCAGATCCCGGCGAATGCGGATCAGCTGGAGCATGCGGCGGTCGCCTGGCTACGGGAGCATGCGAGCGAGCTGAAGACGTTCGGCACCAGCCTGGGCAAAACGTTTCTGCATGCCTTGATCGGAATGATCCTCGGCGCTCTGATCTCGCTCCATGAGACGCTCGAACACGGCAAGCGGGCGCCTCTCGCCAAGGCGCTGACCGATCGCGCCGAGCATCTGGGGGACGCGTTCCGCCGCATCGTCTTCGCCCAGGTGCGGATCTCCGCTTTGAACACCGCTCTCACCGCCATCTACCTGGTCGCGATCCTGCCGCTGTTCGGGGTCCATCTGCCGCTCACCAAAACGCTGATCGGGGTGACCTTCGTCGCGGGGCTCGTGCCGGTGATCGGAAACCTGATCTCGAACACCTTCATCGTGATCGTCAGCCTCTCCCACTCGCTGGGCGCGGCGATCGGCTCGCTCGGCTTCCTGGCCGTGATCCACAAGCTCGAATACTTCTTGAACGCCCGAATCGTCGGCACCCAGATCAAGGCGAGCGCCTGGGAGCTGCTGCTCGCGATCCTGCTCATGGAGTCCGCCTTCGGCCTCGCAGGGGTGATCGCAGCACCGATCTACTACGCGTTCTTGAAGGCCGAGCTGTCCGAGCGCGGATTGATCTAGCGCGCCAGGAAGCGGAGTGAGCGTAGCTCACCCCCCCCACCGCCCCCGGCGACACGCCGAGCGCGACCTTGTCACGCCCGGCGTGTCCCAATCCCACCGCTCGATGCACAGATAGATACAGGACTATCTTTCAAAACGCCTCCTATATCGAGGCGAAGGAGAAACACGTGCAGAACGGTGTTCAGGTGAGGTGTGTCTCGAAGCGGCGCCTTGGAATCCTCGGTGGCATCGGACTCTTACTTTCCTTGGCGTTCCCGGCGCTCGCAAGCCCCGGCCCCCACGTCGGCGTCGACCGCGAGCCCTCGACGGCGATCTGCGGCGCCACGATCCGCGATCTGCATTCCGCCAATCCCGGCAAAGCTGACCGTGCCTACTTGCGCCTCTATTCGGCTGGCAAGCTCTGCATCCCCGACCTCTTGAACCTCGCGACGGACAAATCTCTCTTCGCCGGGGCCGCCACCCAGGATCCCGAGAGCTGCGAGGTCGTGATGGCCGGAACGCTCACGGTCGACAGGGTCGCCCTCTACCTGGTCGAGGGGATCTTGATGGGGAGCCCAACCCCTCACTTCGCGCTCCGCCTGACCGCCGGGGATTCGGAGGGGCAGGACCAGCGCTTTGAGCAGGCTTTCGCCACGTATCAGGATTGGTGGGACAGCCACACCGAGATGACGCTCGCGGAGCTGCGCGCAACGCCCCATCCGCTCCATGGCACGCACCTCTCGTGGCTCGGCGACACGACCGCCCGCACGCCGCAACGCGTATCCAGCAACCTGACCGCCATCGCCCCGTGGATCGAAGTCCCGGGCTCGGGCACTCCGGCGACCAACCCGGCGGTCTGCGTGGCGCAACAGAACCCCTACTCCTGGATTCTCAAGCCGGGCGGCCCCGGCAACACGACGCCTTACAACTGCTTCGCGTGGGGTTTGAACTGCCAGAATGACCGCTGGATCGAGCCGAACCCGGACGTGCCCGGAAACGGTTGGAAAGACATATTGAGAGACAACGGCTACGATCCCGACAAAGCGGCCGATTGCGCGAAACCCGCCTGCCCGGATGGCGGCAAGGCGCTCAAGATGGTTTTCGAGGTCTGTCCGGGCAACGAGGACCCCACGGACGACAACTGGGTCCATGCGATGAAGCAGGAGGCCGACGGCGATTGGACCAGCAAGAACGGCCAAGGGCCTCTCTACACCGACATCAAAGACTGCATGAAGTTCATCAACAAGTTCTACCCTCCCGCGCCGGGAAAATCGAACAAGGTGCTCTGCTTCTGCCCGACCACGGTGGTCGTGAACTAAAGAGCCCCGCGTAACAGCAAACGAAACGGCCTCGCCCCGAGCGGAGCGGGGTCGTCGTTTCGTTCGAGCATTGACTAACTTCGCGGTCAGAAGGGTGTCCACCTTTGCCGCCAGCTCCTCGTAGGTCGGACCGTGCAGGGTTTCGAGCACTTCGACCTTGTCGCCGCCGGCCACCCGGCGTCCGAGCAACAAGGTCGGCGTGCTATGGATGTCGAGGAATCCAACCGTGCGCATGTCTTCGCGGATACCGCCCTGCTTCTTGCCGCCTGCCAGGCACTTCTGGAAGGCGGCGAGGTCCAATCCCGCCTTCTCGGCGTAGCCGGGCAACGAATCCGCGCCGAGCGCCCGTTGATTGGCGAACAGAAGGTTGTGCATCTCCCAGAACTTCCCCTGATCGTGCGCGCAGGCCGCGGCCTCGGCGGCCTTCATCGCGTTCGAATGCATCCCTAACGGCAGGTCGAGAAAGATCAACTCGACCTGCCCCGGGCGCACGTACTTCTCAACCATTTTCGGCAGGACCTCGCGAGCGGCCTCGCCGCAATACGGGCATTGGAAATCCGAGACCTCGACCAGGACCAGAGAGGGCGAACCCTCCTTGTACGAAGGATCGTCGGCGACGTTGATCTTGGGGCCCTTCATGCCCCACGCCGCGGAGAGCCCAAGGAACGCGAGAAACCCTACGGCGATCCAACCTCGAAGAAATCCGGCCATGGCGGAGCCTCCCCTAAGGCGGGCGCACGGAACGATCCGGCGCGCACCAGCTGAGGCTAACATGCTGTGCCGCCCCAGGCAGCGCTCCAGGCTAGTTCTTAGTTGGGTTTTCCCGTCTCGATAACCCGCGCAACCCGGGCGGCAAGCCCGGGCCGCGCGGGTTGCGGACCGATCAATCGGAAGTGAACGCCAGCTGGCCGCGCGCCTCGCCGCCGGGCCACAGATCGGTATGCACGTTGACGTAGGCGATGCCCTGGCGGATCGCCTGGGTCACCCGGTTGAACGCTCCCGCCGGGATTCCTTGTGGCGCGGCGCCGGCCCCGACGTTCGCGGAAGTCACGGTGCCGGTGATCGTCCCCGACGCCGGGCAGGCTTGGGTGCCCACCGGACCGTTGCCCAGATTGCTGCACAGGAAGATGACGATCCCGCCGTTCACGCCCATCTGGCCGAAATGGATATGCGACTGGGTGACGTTGCCCCGAAAGCCCGAGTAGGTGAGGGTGTAGGTGAGGGTGGTGTTGGTCTCGTCGACGGTGCCGGAAAATTCGATCATCGCCGAGCTGGAGATCGCGGGAACCTCCTGGAAAGACCGGCCGTGAGCCACGAATGTGCCTCCGGCCACCGCCCAAGCCGCCGGAGCCAACGCGAGTGAAACTACGACGACAGCGGAGACTAGCGTTTTGCGCATGGGAATCTCCTTGAGTTGTCTGTCGGGCTGAGTACCGCGTCCCGTGGCGGGATGCTATGCGCCCTTCGAGCCATTTTCAACTTTCAATAATCGATACCTCTGGTTGGCATACCAGACCGCGGATGCGGGAGTATCCTTCTGTGACCGACTTCCTTCGACCGCGTCCGAAGCCGGAGCGAAGCCCTGGTTTCGAGCCGGTTCCGGCCCAAGGAGAATGCCATGAAGCGATCGCGCTTCCCTCTCGTACCGATGCTGCTCCTCGCCGTTCTCGCCACTCCGCTCGGGGCGCTCTCCGGTCCGCTCGACGGCCACAAGTTTTCCGGTGAAACGGGCGAGAAGGGAAAAGCGAAGGGCGACCCGGAGGACTTCGTCTTCGCGGCCGGCGAGCTCGATCCGCTCGCCTGCCACAAATACGGCTTCGCGAAGACCCCCTATCAGGCGACCGAGGAAGGCGGCGTCATTCGTTTCGTCGCCGAGCACGCGAACGCCAAGGGCGAACGGATGAAGTGGACCGGTACCGTCCGAGGCGACCTGCTCGAAGGGACCATGCAGTACTGGCCGAAGCCGGGCGGCAAGCCCTCGGACTACTGGTTCAAGGCGAAGAAGGTCCAGTAGACCAAGGCCATGTCGAATAAACACGACGCCCAGGACTTCGACATCCAGGTAAAGCTCGCGATCTATCGCCATTTCGCCGCGACAGGTGTCCGTCCTGGCCTGGCCGAGACCGCCGCGTCGCTCGGGGCGGCGCACGCCGAGATCCAGGATGCCTTTCGTCGGCTGTTCCAGAAGCGGGTTTTGGTGCTCGAGGAGGACGGCGAGAGCATCCGCATGGCCCCACCGTTCTCGGGCATCCCGACTCAGCACCGGGTCCGAGCGAAGGGTATTTCGTACTACGCCAACTGCGCCTGGGACGCCCTGGGGATTCCAGCGGCACTTCACGAGCCGGCGAAGATCGAGTCGCGCTGCGAGCAGAGCCGGGAGCCGCTCGAGATCGCGGTGTCCTTGGACGGCCCGGCGCCGGTCGCCTGCGTGATCCACTTCGCGGTCCCCGCGGCCCGCTGGTGGGAGGACATCGTCTACACCTGACAGACGATGCTCTTCTTCCGGTCGGAAGAACGGGTCGCCGAGTGGTGCCAGGAAAACCGAACCCCGCAACGTCCGCTCGTAAGTCTGTCGCAGCTCTGGAAGCTCGCGGTCGCCTGGTACTCCAACCGCTTGAGCGCCGACGCCAAGCGCCCTTCGCCAGCCGAAATGCGCGAGATCTTTACCGGGATCGGGTTGACCGGCCCGTTCTGGGACCCAGAGTCCCGAGGCTGAAGATCAGACGCCGCGATTTGGTTATCGCGCGCTCAAAGTCCGCCTGAGGCGGCACCTATGCCCTGCTGCGGAAAGCCCAAACGCACAAGCCCCCCGAATCCACTACGGCGAGCCACGAGGCCCATACCGGGAAGGACGTCGTGCCGATCAGAATCGGCAGCGCCCGAATCGCCCGGTAGGCATGGGCCAACGCGACGATGGCAAAGACGAGACCGGAGACGCGAAGATAGTTTCCCGTGGTCATGAGCCTCTCCTCGTAGGGACTCGATTGAGTGATGGGGCCAGCCTATGCCCGGTAATTCGCGGCCCGCAAGGCTGGTGAGACTCAAGAAAGAAAGCCAGCCGGCTGGGTTTGGCACCCGGCCCCTATTCCGAGGCGATTTCGGAGAGCTCGTCGAGCGCCTCCGGAAGCAGCTCGGCCGGCACCGCGAGAACCTCGGTGGCTCCGACTTCCTGGCGCTCCGGTTCGCCGCGATGCACCAGGAGCATGCGGCGGGGATGGTAGGCGTCGATGAAACTGTGCATCGAGCGCGTGATCTTCACGGAGCTGCCGGTGCGCGCCTTGACTTCGATGCCCACCAGAACACCCGGACGGGGCTCGAGCACGAAGTCCATCTCGGCGCCGCCCGTCGTCCGCCAGTAGCGCACCTCTCCGGGCTCCGGATAGCGTTTGTGAAGCTCGGAAGCAACCCAATTCTCGAGCAGTTTGCCGATGTCGGCTCGCTCTTCGATGGGCGTGAGACCACCGACCAGCAGGTTTCGCAGGCCGTTGTCGAGGAAGTAGAACCGGGGCGCCTGGGTGAGCTCCGCGCGTTTGCCGCCGATGAAGGGGCGAACCCGCCGAACGAGGTGCGTCTCCTCGAGCAGCGCCACGTAGTCGGAGACCGTGGAGACGGCGATTCCCAGGATGTGCGACCACTCCGAGAAGCTCCCGACGTCGCCGACCTGACCGGCTAACAGCCGGAGAAGCAGACGGAAAGCGTCCGGCCGTTCGATGCGGAAGCGGTCGGACGCATCGCGTAGCACGAAGGCGGTGAGCAGCTCTTGTAGAACGGATTCCGCGTTCTGCGACGTCCACACCTTCGGATACCCGCCGACCAGAAGCTGTCGCTCCATTCCCTCCCGCCGGGCGCGCCGAAACGCCGCCGGGCTCGACTGCAAGTCCGTCGGGACGACCTCGCGGAGAGACAATGGCCACAGCGCGTGTCGAGTGGCGCGCCCCGCAAGGGATTCGCGAGTGCGCGCCAGCAGATGATAGGACGAGCTGCCGGTGACGACGATTCGCCTGCCGGTCTGGGCATCGACCAGCCCCTTGAGAAAGAGCCCCGCCTCGTCCAGCCACTGCGCCTCTTCCAAAAAAACGACGCCATCCTCCGGCAGCCACTTCGCCCAAGTCGCCGACGAAGTGTGCCGGGGAAGCGCACCACTGGCGAATCAGGTTCTCCTCGCAGTTGAGGAAGAGCACGGGCTGCGGCCGGGCCGAGAGCAACGACCAAACGAGGGTACT
>Ga0068860_100001045_pt1 | contig 30499 bp, 22 predicted proteins | sample KBSSwiS32_FD_66597 | JGI IMG/M metagenome (GOLD analysis project Ga0068860, IMG submission 66597) | Switchgrass rhizosphere microbial communities from Kellogg Biological Station, Michigan, USA - KBS Switchgrass S3-2 | ecosystem: Host-associated > Plants > Roots > Rhizosphere > Soil ... | reverse complement strand
TCGTCGCCATTGCCGCCGGTCAGGATATTGGCGAACTCGTTGCCGGTCAGCACGTCGGCAAAGGCCGTGCCGATGATGTTCTCGATATATCTGACCGCGTCGATCCCGGCGCCGCCGGTGTCCTGCGGCGTCCGGCTCAGCAGGTTGAGTGATACGCCGGCGCCGATCCGCGAATAATCGAGCGTATCCACGCCCAATCCGCCATCGATCATGTCGTTGCCGGCATCGCCGCGGATCATGTCGTTGCCGAGGCCGCCCGACAGGCTGTTCGCACCGGCATTGCCGATCAGCGTGTCGTTGAAGGCGGAGCCGTTCAATCCCTCGATGTCGATCAACGTGTCGAACCCAGCGCCGCCGGTATTCTGACCTTCCAGCAGCAGGCTCACGTTGACAGCCGCCGACGCCGTCGCGTAGCTCGCGATGTCGGTGCCGGCGCCGCCTTCGAGACGATCGTTGCCCGCGCCGCCCTCGAGACGGTCGTCGCTCTGACCGCCCTTCAGCGTATCATTACCCGCCAGCCCCTGGATCACATCCTTTGCCCAGCCGGTGGCGATGACGTCGTCATTTGCCGTCCCGGATGCGGTATGATTCGGCCCGTCGGCATCGCCACCAACATCGAAGGCCGACATCCCCTCGTCATTATCGAAGATGTCGATGTCGTCGGGGGTGAACTGCAGCTGATGGCGGATGGGGAAGTCATTGCCCCAGTTGATCAGGAAGACCTGGACGAACGCGTCACCAGGATTGGGCTGGACATTGGCAAAGCCGAAATTGACGGTGACGGCGTCGCCACCGGGCGCATTGAAACCGGGGTCGAACGTCGCCGCGACGAAATCGCCGGGAAAATCATAGATCGATCGCCCGCCATCCAGCGACCGCATGAACGCCTTTTGCGCGTTCGTCGGTTCGCCGAACGAGATCATGCCATTGGCCCAGATCGTCACTATGCCCGGCCCGAACGGGTTCGCGATCGTCGTGAAGGCATCGCGTGCGAGGGTGACGGTCTGGTCGGTACCCTCGACATAAACACGTTTCGAACGCTTCGGCATATTGTTCCCCATTTTGCGGCATCAGACCGATCCCCCGGCCGACGCACACGCATCATGGACGATCTCGAGCGAATGGGTGTGTGATCGATCGCACAATCTGCTTCATGCCGTTCGGCCGCTTCATATCGTTCGGCGTTGCGCGATCGCCGGACGTCGGTCCGTTCAGAACAGCTTGCGGAAGCTCACGCTGATCGTCCGCCCGAGCGGATCGAGATAGTCCGGCTGGTATCGCAACGGCGTGCCGCCCGTGCCGTCGGTCACGGTCTGGCGGGTGTTGAAGATATTGTCGATCGACACCGACACCCGCGATCCGCGCAGGAACGGATGCGCGCGCACGACCCCCGGCATCTGCCCGAGATTGGCGAAAAGACGGAGATTCGCCGTCGCGATATCGTCGAAGCGCAGCGACCTGTCGGCATTGCCGATCGCGCCATCGACGCGTGTCGCGCTCTGCCAATTGGCGCTGAGCCGGGCGCCCAGGCCATTATTGCTATAGCCGAACTGCGCCTCCAGTTCGTGACGCGGCTGGCCGCCGCTCGCGCCGACCGCGTCGCCGTCGAGCAGATTCAGCGCCGGCAGCGACGGGTCGATCAGGATTCGCTCGGTCAGATGCCAGGTGTGATAGAGCGCGAACTGCAGCCGCCCGCCGCCGCCGCGTCTCCCGCCACCGCCACCCCGGCCGCCGCCGAAGCCGCCGCCGCGCGGGCCGTCACCGCCGCCCGCCCGATCCCCGCCGGCGTCACGCGGACGCCCTGCCCCTTCGCCCTGCCCCCTGCCATCGCCGCCATCGCCTTGCCCACCGCCGCGCCGTCCGCCGCGATCGCCGAACAGCGCGCGCAGATCCCTGGGCCGGTCCTCCGGCTTGCTGCCCGCCGCGCGCCAGGCCTCGATCTCCTTCTGAATCTTCGATTTCAGCGGCACCGAGACGTTGAAGCCCCAGCGCAGTTCGGAACTGCGCGCTTCGGCGAAGTTGATCGGCCGGTTGTCGATCTGCAGCAGCGCGCCGTCACCGTCGCGGACGAAGCGGTCGGGAAAGGCCGCTTCGATCTGCGGCGTCGGTGACGGGAAACCGGCGATCGGATTGTCGGTGCGGCTGTGGGTATAGTTGGCGGTCAGCGTCAGATCGGGCTTGTCGAACGGCTTGATCGTTACCCCCAGCCGGGTCAGATGGCGTTCGCTCTGCGACAGCAACGAGTTCCCGCCGCCGATCTGCGACACGAACACGGTTTCGCCACGGGCATAATCGAACACCGGGACGTTCGGCGTCACGATCTGCGGGGCGTTGATCTGCTGGCCGGTCGGCGCATTCTGCGCGTTCGACTGCGACGCGATGAAGCGGATCGCCGGGATCGGCGTCCAGTGCAGGCCATAGCCATAAGTGGTCAGCGTGCCGAAGTCGGAGAGTCGATCGACCTCGACATTGCCGTTGAGCGAGAGATCGCCGATCGCATCGAGCACGCCCGTGCGGCGGCTGGTGATCGGCAGGTCGATGCTGGCCTGGCCGCTGCCGATATCGCGCGAGAATTCGGCCGCGCGCGCGATGCCCGAACGCAGCGAGCGGCTCTCGACATCGTTGCTCGACGCCCCTAGCCGGAATGTCGCCGTTGCCTTGCCCGCAGGCAGCGAGAACGGCGATCCACTGACCAGCAGGTCGCCGGTCAGGCCCGACGTCGTCGATTTCGCGCGGTCGACGCTGCGGTCACCCAGCAGGCCCGGCGCGACCGGTCCGAACGGATTGACCGCCGGATCGCCCGCCGCGATCGCCGCCTGCAGCGCGCTGAAATCGACGCCGCGATCGGTCAAGGTCTTCGACTCCGACAGATCATAGGCGCCGGTGAACGACCATTGCCACGTCGAGACCATGCCGTTCAGCGAAACGCCGAAATGGCCCGTCCGCCCGCGCAGGCTCTGCCCGAGTGGACCAGTTCCGTCGAGGTAGCGATAGAGCTGCACGGGATCGGCGAACGGCGAAAAGGGATTGTCGGCAGGCACCACCAGCGCAGCGCCGGGCAGGCCCTGCAGCGAATCGCTGTCGATCAGTTCGAACCGGCCGTTGACCGACGCGCTGATCCCGCCGGGCAGCGCCCGCGCGAGCACGGCGTTGACCGCCAGGTTCTGCGTCGATGGGCTGAGCGTGCGGAAATCGCCGAGATCGCTGATGCCGGCGGTGTTGGCACCGGCGACGAAGTCCGCCAACCCCGGCGCGCCGTTGGCGGCCGACGCCGGCACCGCCGCCAGGGTGACGGGTGTGCCGGCCAGCGCCGATAGCGCCGGATCGATCTCCCCAAAGCCGTTCGCCGCAGTAATGTTGCCGGCCAGCGAGAAGGGTCGCGACGGCGCGGTCGGCACGATGTCGCGCTCGCTCTCCAGCAGTTTGTCCGCGGCCGAATATTTGACGTCGAGGTTGAAGCGATTGTCGCCGCGAATGCGCAGCAGCCCGGCCTCGATCCTGCCATTCTCGCGGCCGCCGTCGGTGGTCGTGCCGGCGCGGACCTCGCCCGATTCCGAGCGGAACCGCCGCCGCAGCACGATGTTGACGACCTTCTGGTTGGCCGCATAGCCATAGGACAGAGCGACCTCCTCGGGCAGGATGTCGACGCGCGTGATCGCTTCGGTGGGAACGTCCTGGATCTCGGAGAAGGCCGAGATGCGCTTGCCGTTGAGCAGCACCACCGGTTCGCCGCCGCCGGCATTGGTCTGCGGCGCGAGTTCGGTGATCAGTTCGGACACCGAAGCGACGCCATAGGAGCGGACGTCGGCGGCGCTCAACTGCTGCTCGGGCTTGATGTCGCCGATCACCGACCCGCGCTCGCGCTCGCCGGTGACGACGATATCCTCGCCTTCATCCTCGTCGGCGGGCTCGGGCTTGGCAGCCGCCTCGGGCTTCGCGGCAGGCGCCGCGCGCTCATCCGTCTGGGCATGGAGCGCTGCGGGCGCCGTCCCCAGCATCAAACCCGCGACGATCGCCGATCCCACCTTACGCATACACAGAGTCCCCGACACAGATGACGAGGGCCGGACTAAAGGCGAGATGTCGCCTCATTATGGCGGTGCCGGAGAAGTCTGTCGCAATTTGTCGCGAGGCGTAATGGCCCGCACGCGACATTCTTCGTCCGGCGAGACCGCAGCGCGCACCGTACCGTTCGCTACTTTCGGCCGATCGGCAAGGTCGAGGGATCGAATATGGCGCGCGCTGCAACCGGGTTGTTCATCCGCAAGTCGCTCGAATCGGTGCGCAGCGATGCGGCCGGCACTGGACTCAAACGCTCGCTGGGGCCGATCCAGCTCGTCCTGATCGGGATTGGCTGCATCATCGGCGCCGGCGTCTATGTGATGACCGGCACCGCGGCCGCCAACTATGCCGGCCCGGCCGTGGTGGTCTCGTTCGCGATCGCCGGCCTTGCCTGCGCCTTCACCGGCCTGTGCTATGCAGAGCTGTCATCCGCTTTGCCGGTCTCGGGCGCCTCCTACACCTATGCCTATACCGCGCTCGGCGAGGTGATCGCGTGGGCGCTCGGCTGGATGCTGATGCTCGAATTCGGACTGGCGGGCGCGGCGCTCGCCGTCGGCCTGTCGGGATATCTGCAAAGCCTGCTCGGTGATTTCGGGCTCGCCCTGCCGCAGGCGGTCGCCACCTCGCTGGTCCGCGGCGAAATCGGACCGGACGGCATGCATTTCGCGTTCGGACCATCGCTCAACCTGGTAGCGGCCGCCAGCCTCGGCGTCGTCACCGCCGTGCTGGTTCGCGGCGTCAGGCATTCGGCGGCGGTCAACACGCTGCTGGTCGCGGTCAAAGTCTGCGTGCTGATCGCCTTCGTCGCGATCGGCATCGGCCATGTCGACACCGCCAACTGGACGCCGTTCATCCCCGCCAACGAGGGCGGTTTCCAATACGGCGTCGCGGGTATCTTCCGCGCCGCCTCGATCCTGTTCTTCGCCTATCTCGGCTTCGAGGCGGTCGCGACCGCTGCCTCCGAAGCGCGCGAACCGCAGCGCGACATTCCGATCGGCATCCTCGGCGCGCTGCTGGTCAGCACCCTGATCTATGGCGCGGTCGCGATGGTGATGACGGGGCTAGTCTCGTACCGGATGCTCGACGTCGCCGATCCGATCGCGGTGGCGGTCTCGGCGATCGGCCTGCCGGTGTTCGCCGTACTGATCAAGATCGGCGCGCTGACCGGACTCGCGTCGGTGCTGCTGGTCAACACCTATGGCCAGTCGCGAATCTGCTTCGCGATCGCCTGCGACGGGCTGCTGCCGCCGTCGATCGCGCGCGTCCATCCGCGCTTCAGCACACCGGCAGTGGCAACGATCATCGTCGCCGGCATCTCGGCCGTCGCCGCCGCGCTCCTGCCGATCTCGCTGCTGGCCGATCTCGTCAGCCTGGGGACCGCCTTCGTCTTCACCGTCGTCGCGCTCGCGGTGATCTGGCTGCGCAGCACCCATCCCGATCTGCCGCGGCCCTTCCGCGTGCCGTTGGGCGGAGTCTGGATCCGCGGCGTCTGGATCGGCGTGGTGCCGGTGCTGGCGATCATCCTGTGCCTGACGATGATGGGGCCGGTGCTGACCGACATCGTCGCCAAGGCGATCCACGGCGAATGGATCCCCAGCGGGATCCTGCTCGTCTATATCGCGATCGGCGCGGTGATCTATCGCAGCTATGGGCACCGGAATTCGCGCGCGCGGAATGCCGCGCTGACGGCCTGATCTCAGAACAGGGCGAACTGGACGCGGACACCGCCGACCAGCGCATTGCGCTTGGCGCGATCCCAGGCCGGGTTGATCACATATTGCATGTCCGGCTGCACGATCATTCGCGCGTCGACCTGCACCGCCCAGGTCAGTTCGAACACCGTTTCGGCACGATCGGGCCGCGTGCCGGCGGCGATGCCGGCGCGGATCGCCGGATCGCCGAGGCGGGCCTGGCCGATCGCGAGACCAAGCCGCGAGGCGTCATCACCCCAGGCGATGCCGCCGCCGACATAGACAGCGATCGGGTTGAGCGCGCTTTTCGCGGTCCCCACCCGCACCCACGCATCGAGCGCCGATTCGCCGCGCCGGGCAAGCGTTCCATCGATCAGGCCGTAAATTCCCCGATTGTCCCGCCGCGGGGAAGACTCGCCGTCAATCGGATCGAAGCGGCTGGTATAGGCCCAGCCGCCGAACTGGACGCTGGCGGCATCGCCAAGCGCGAAATCGACCTCGCCGACCATCAGCAGCCCGCTCTCGCCCGGGAATCGCACGACGGTCCGGCGCGGCCGGGCGGGATCGCCGGCGACGGCATCGAACAGACCGGCGCGCACCGACCAGCCTTTGGCCTGCCAGGTCAAAGTCACCGCGCTTGCGGAGGTCGGGAAGATCGACGGCCCGTTACGCCCGGTCTGCGAGAAATCGGAGCCGATGCCGTGCGAGGAATTGATGAACAGCGCACCGGTGTCCTGGACGTCGAAATCGCCGTTGAGGTCGATCAGGCCGGCCTTGATCTTGCCCGCGCCGCCGCCGAAACCCAGCCCCACCCAAGCCTCCAGCGGCCTTATGCCGTCCGGCGCGTCGATATTGCTGACCACCTGCGCATCGCCGACGTCGCTGTCCGAAAAGCCGCCGCCATGCGCGATCTGCAGATCGAGATGGAAGGACAGATCATCGGCACCGATCGCGGCGCCATCGGCGTCGGCGACCAGGTCGAACAGGCCCATCGCCTGCGCGCCGCTGCGGTTGCCGCCATCGAGATTGGCCAGCAGGTCGAGCGTGTAGGTCGCCTCGAGCGTCGTTTCCGGTTCGGCTGTCTGTGCGAACAAGGCTTCGGGTACGAACAGAGCGGCGCCACCTGTCAGCATGCCACGCCACAACCCACCGTCGAGACCTGCCATGATCAGGACTGCGCGCCGAAGCGCCGCATCCAGTCGGCCATCGGCACGTCGCCCAGGCCCGACAGGATCTCGTCGCGCACGGCAGGCTTCTCGTCCTGGCCCAGTTTGAAGCGCGGCCGGATCGCCCCGATCGCAACGCGAAAACCGATGACGCGACTGCGCAGCACGGCGTAGCGATCGCCCATTGCCGCGGTGGTCCACGGCTTCGGCCCACGCTCCATGTGGGCGACCAGTTGCGCCAGCGCGGCGTCGGTCAGGACATCGTCGAACGTCACGTCGCCATCGATCGTGGCGATGGCGAAATTCCAGGTGGGCGCCCAGTCCTGGTCGCTCAGCCAGGCGGGCGTGATATAGCCATGTGGTCCCTGGAACAGGAAGGTCGCCGCCGGATCGCCGAGCAGTGCCGCGACGAGGGTATGCGCGCGCGGCAGATGACCGACCAGCGCGACCGGCGCGCCATCGGCACCGGTCTCGACCAGCATCGGCATCGGTGTCGCCAGCGACGGATCGGCACGCGCGACGATCCAGGCGAACGGATGCTCGTCGATCAGCCGGGCGACCTCGCCGAGACTCACACTGGTGAACGCCCCGCTCATCCGCGAAGCCGCGACTGCAGCCATGAGGCCGCTTCGTCGATCGCGCGCTCGGCCAGCGGCGAGATGCTGGCGGCTTCGAGGAAGCTGTGAGTCGCACCGCGGTAAACGCGGGCATCGACATCGACGCCGCGCGCGCGAAGACGCCGCGCCATCTCGAGATTTTCGTCGGCGAGAATGTCGCATTCGGCGATGCACAGGAAGGTCGGCGGCAGGCCGGCAGGATCGGCGCGCAACGGGCGGGCCAGCACATCCTGCGGTGCGAGATCGTCGCCCAGATAGTCGCGCCAGAACGCCACCATCTCATCGGCGGTCAGCATGTAGCGATCACCGTCGTAGCGGGCATGCGAGGCGCGAATTTCGGTGTCGAACGCGCCATAGTTGAGCAGCAGCGCCTGCACGCCCTGCCCGGCGTCGCGCAGCCGCAACGCAGTCGACAGCGCGAGATTGCCGCCCGCCGAATCCCCGCCCAGCGCCATACGGTGCGGATCGATGCCATGGGCCGCGCCCTCGGCGCGCAACCAGTCCACCGCCTCGGTCACATCGTCGAGGGCGGCGGGAAAACGCGCTTCGGGCGACAGGCTATAGTCGACGCCCAGCACCGCGCAGCCGCTGCGCGCGGCGTAATCGCGCATCAGCCGGTCATGGCTGTCGATGCTGAACAGCACCCAGCCGCCGCCATGGACATAGACGAGCACCGGCAAGTCGGGATCGAGGCTCGGCCGGTGGAGGCGGGCACGAAGCCGGCGCGGTCCGATCGTCAGATCGGTGCTGGCGGCCATCGCCGGGCCGCCCGCCGCCCAGCGCCGGCGCACCTGTTCGGCGACACGGCGGCGGGCGGCGACGTCGGCATAGGCGCCGCCGGACAGCGCGAGATAATCGGCGTTGATGATCTGCTGGAAGCGGCGGATGTCGGGATCGACATCGTCGATGTCGGCGGCGGGCAGATCGGTCGAGCCGTTCATGCCCGGGCCTCCAGCCTTTTGCGCGCCACGGCTGCCGCAACCCGCGACCGGCGCTTCTTCCACCAGATATAGAGACCGGTGCCGCACATCTCGACGGTGGCGAGGCCCATCAGGAAGATGATGAAAACGGTGATCGGTCCGCCCACCTGCCCGCTGTGCAGCGGATAGAGCATGCGGATCATCACCAGCCCGGCGCTGTCCGAATAGGGATCGACGTCATGGACGTAGCGCCCGTCATTGCCGTCGACATAATAATAGACCGGGCCGAGCGCGCGATAATTGAGCGAGCCGTCATTGGTGAATGTCACGGCGTAGAGGTTCCACTTCGGGTTGTAGAGCGCAGTCGCCGGGCGCCAGCCCTGGCCGACCTGCCGTGCATGCGCCTGCGCGGCGGCGATGCCCTGCTGCCAGTTCAGCCGCGGCGTCGTGCCGTCCGGAAACGGCGCGGGCCGGTCGAACAGGCTCCGCTTCAGCGGCGAGATCCTGACGACCGTGGGTTCATAGGCTTCGCCGTAGAAGTTCAGGCAAACGGAGGTGAAGGCGAGGATCGCAACCCCGATCAGCACCCACAGTCCGCTGGCGCGATGGATGTCGATCATCAGCCGCGCGAAGATCGAGCGAAAGCTGAACGTCCATGCCCGCCTCCAGGTCGTGAGGAACGGCCCCTTGCGCGGCAATGTCAGATAGACGCCGACGACGATGCTGATCAGCCACGCCAGCGCCATCACGCCCATCAGCCAGCGGCCCCAGTCTCCCGCCAGCAGCGTATAATGAAAGAGCGTGAGGCCGGCGATGATCTGCCGCTGGCCCCAGCCCGGCGCGGTCGAGCGTGCACCGACGACATGGCCATCGACGCCATCGAGAAAGACCTGGTCGAGCGCCGGCGCCTCGCCGCCGGGGGCGGCGGCGACCGCGATCGCCAGGTTGCGGCCCTCGCCCGGGTTCAGGACCAGCGAGACGATCTGCACGCCGGGATTGGCCGCCTGATAGCGTTCGGCCGCCAGTGCCGGATCGACCCGTGTGGTCGCGACCGGCCGTTTGAACAGGTCGGCGTTGAGCGCGGCATCGATCGGATGCGCATAGGCCAGGATGCACCCGGTCAAGGCGGCGAGGCCGAGAAACAGCATCGACGCCAGGCCGAGATAGCGGTGCACGGTCATCCAAAGTTCGCGTCGCTGAAGCTTTGCCATCGACCCCTCCGATCCCGCCCGATTGCCCAATATGGATAGCGGCCTTGCGCGACCCATGCGCGTCCGCATGGGTCGCATGCTGTCTCGATCGGGTCACTGCGCGGTTGCAGCACCCATCGCATTATTGCATATGCCTCGCATTCGCCATAATTGGCCGTCGTGGCAATGATCGGGCAGCCTAGCCGCGGCGACACGCACGAAAGGGTCCATCCGGAGGCATATGGCCGAAACAGAATAGTAACAGACCCAAACCCGAGAACCCTTGCTGAGTTGCCGTGATACCCAAGGCTGCGCTCAAGAAACCCATGGGTTCGGGGTCGATGGTTCAGGACATCTTGTTCAGGGAATGGGGCACGCATATGAAAAATCGGGACGGCATCATCATCGGGCGCGACACGCTGGCGACGCTTTTCGTCGGGGCAGCGGTCGCGGCACTCTCGGCCGGCGCCGCTCGGGCGCAGACGACGGGTAGCGAGGCGGCGGTCGAGACGACGCGCAGCGAGGACAATGGCGAGGACGTGATCATCGTCACCGCGCGCAACTATGTGCCGGAAGGGAGCCTGACCGCGAGCAAGGCGAACATTCCGCTGATCGAGACGCCGCAATCGGTGGCCGTGATCACGCGCGACCAGATCGACCTGCTGAACTTCGTCGATGCCCAGCAGGCGGTGCGCTATACCTCGGGCGTGTTCGGCGAAAATTACGGACCCGACCCGCGCTTCGACTTCTTCACCGTTCGCGGCTTCACGCCCAAGCAATATATCGATGGTCTCGCCGCGCCGATCTCGACGACGATCTACAGCGTCGGCGTCGATCTCTACGCGTTCGAGAGCTTCGACGTGCTCAAGGGTCCGGCCTCGGTTCTGTACGGCAATTCGCCGCCGGGCGGCCTCTACAACCAGACCAGCCGCCGCGCGAGCCGCGACTTCGGCGGCGAGATCAGCGCCAAATATGGCAGCTACAACTATGCCCAGCTGGGCATGACCGTCACCGGACCCGTTTCGGACACGGTCAGCGCACGCTTTACCGGCCTGTTCCGCGACAATGAGTCCGAAGTCGATCTGCTCAATGCGCAGCGCCTGCTCGCCGCGCCGACCGTGACATGGGAGGTCGGGCCCGACACCAAGGTGACCGGCCTGCTCTATTATCAATATGACAAGGTGAAGGGCGGCAATGGCGGCTTCCTGCCGGTCGCCGGCACCTTGCTCGACAACCCGAACGGCAAGATCGGCCCCGACACCAATCTCGGCGATCCGGCGAACGTCTATCGGCGCCGCCAATATGCGGGCGGCGTCGAGATCGACCATGATTTCGGCGACGTTTCGTTCGTGTCCAACACGAAGTACAGCCGCTATAACGAGCAGACGCCGACCGGCATCTACGGCGGCGGCGGGTTCACGAACACCGATCCCGCCTTCGCATCGCTTCCGAGCTATTTCCGCTCGGTCCAGCAATATAATTTCTCCTACAAGGAGATCGTCCACAGCTTTGCGACCGACAACCGCTTCGATGCCAAGCTGCGGACCGGCGACATCGAGCATGACCTGATCGCCGGCGTCGACTACCGCAACGTGCGCAACAAGTCCGCATTCGGCTTCATCTTCGCCAACACGATCGACGCGTTCGATCCGATTCACGCGATCCAGGCCAATTACCTGCCGGGCTACCCGTTTCCGTTCAGCAATCTGCGCCTGCGCCAGACCGGAGCCTATGCCCAGGACCATATCGGCATCGGCAATCTCTATCTGACCGTGAGCGGCCGTTATGACTGGGTGAAGATCGCCGACTTTGGCGGCAACACGCGCACCAAGCAGGACAAGTTCACCTATCGCGCGGGCGCCAACTATGTGTTCGACAACGGCATCGCGCCCTATGTCAGTTATGCGACCTCGTTCGAGCCGGTGCTCGGCACCGACTCGGTGACGATGGAGCGCTTCAAGCCGAGCAGCGGCAACCAGATCGAAGGCGGACTCAAGTTCGACGGCCGCGGCCTGGGCGAGGGCGTCAAGCTGTTCGGATCGATCGCCGGGTTCCGGATCAGGCAGACCAATGTCGTCAGCACGTCGCCGTCGATCACGCCGGTGTCCGGCACGCAGAGCGGCGAAGTCGAGGTCTATGGCGGTGAAGTCGAGTTCGTCGCACGTATCCGCGACCAGCTCTCGATCAACGGCTCGTACAGCTATACCCACAGCGAAGTGACCAGGAGCGGAACCGCGGCCGAGCTCGGCGCACCGTTGCCGACCACGCCCAAGCACAAGGCGTCGCTGTTCGTCGACTACAACGTCCAGCGCGGCAGCCTTGCCGGTCTCGGTTTCGGCGCCGGCGCACGCTACACCAGCACCAGCGCCGGATCGCTGCCGGGCGCCTTCAATCCCATCGTCTATTTCGGCGAGTCGGCGACGTTGTTCGATGCGATCATCCACTATGACACGCCCGGCTGGCGCTTCGCGGTCAACGGGTCGAACATCTTCGACAAGGAATATGTCGCACGCTGCTCCGGGCCGGCCGGTTGCGTTTACGGCGCGGGTCGTCAAGTGATCGGAACCGTGACGAAGAAGTTCTGATGACCGGCGGGCCGCGATGACGCCTATCCGTATCCTGCTCGCGACCGCTGCTCTGGCGGTTGTGAGCAGAGTATCGGCGCATGTGCCGGTAGAGACTGTGGTCGCGCCGCCGACCGCCATCGCACGCGAACTTTCAGGACCATCGGGCGTGGCGCCCACGCCCCCTGCCCGCCTTGGTCAAACTCTCCCGCTCAAGCCCACACGCCGGATCGCGTTCGACACGCGCGAGGGCACGGCACTGTCGATCGATCTGTCGCCGGATGGTCGGCAGATCCTGTTCGACATGCTCGGCGACATCTACGCGCTGCCGGCGACGGGCGGCCGGGCCAAGACGATCAGTCGTGGCATCGCCTTCGACAGCCAGCCCGCTTTCTCGCCCGACGGTCGCACCGTGGCGTTTCTCAGCGACCGTTCGGGCGCGGAGAATCTGTGGTTGATGGCGCCCGACGGCAGCAAGCCGCGCCAGCTCAGTTTCCTCGACGACAATCCGGTGTTCGCGTCACCGGCCTGGAGCGCCGACGGCCGTACGATCTTCGTCACGCGTTACTGGTCCGATCGCAATGCCTATGAATTGTGGGCATGGCCGGTCGACGGCGGCGCGCCGCACGTGGTCGTGCCGAACCGCAGCAATCCGGCGCAATCGCGCGAGGCGATGACCAGCAGCCTCGGTGCGGTGGCCACGCCCGACGGCAGCGCGCTCTATCTGGCGACCAGGCTGGGCGGCATCGATTTCGACACGCCCGACGAATGGCGAATCGCCCGGCTCGACCTCGCGTCGGGCACGCTGACCCCATTGATCGCCGCGATCGGCGATGGCCGGCTGGGCCCGGTCCAGTCGAGCGCGTTCCGGCCGCTCCTGTCGCATGACGGCCGGACGTTGGCCTATGGCATGCGCCGCGTCGGCAAGACGACGCTCCACCTCCGCGATCTCGCCACCGGCACCGACCGCGAACTCGCCGCGATCGATCGTGACTCGCTGCAGTCGTCGCCGTGGAGCGACATCATCCCGCATTACGCCTTCACGCCCGACGACGCGGCGTTGATCGTCGGCACCGGTGGCGGTCTTCGCCGGATCGACGTTGCGAGCGGCGCCATCAGCGCGATCCCGTTCGTCGCGCCGGTCTCGCTCGATCTCGGGCCGCTCGTGCGGTCGCCGATCCGGCAGGAGACCGGGCCGGTGGTCGCGCGACTGATCCAGGCGCCGGTGCAGTCACCCGATGGCAAGATGCTGGCCTTCTCGGCGCTGGGGCAGCTCTATACGATGCCGCTCGACGGCCGTTCCGCGCCGGTCCGCAGGACGGACGGCACGCTGACCGCCTATCATCCGAACTGGTCGCCCGACGGCAAGACTTTGCTGTTCGTCTCGTGGCGCGCCAATGCCGGTGGCCAGATCTGGTCTATTCCGGCCGAGGGCGGCGCACCACGGCAGCTCACGAGCGCGCCGGCCTTCTACACCCATCCGGTGTTCACGCCCGATGGCGGATCGATCATCGCGATCCGATCGAGCCAGGCGGCGCGGCTCAACACCTATCTCGAATTCGGCCAGTTGCGCAACGCCGAGCTGGTGCGGATGGCGCCCGACGGCTCTAGCCTGCGCACGATCCTTTCCGGCCGGATCGGCGGGACGCCGCATTTCGGCGCGGATCCGCAGCGACTGTTCGTCAACATGGGTGACGGCGTCCATGACGTCGCGATCGATGGGAGTGACGATCGGCTGCGGGTGCAGGCGGTCGGGCCCAACTGGTATTTTGCCGAGGGATCGGCAGCAGCTGACGATCTGCGGATCAGTCCCGACGGCAAATGGGCGCTGGCGCAGATCGCGCAGCAACTTCATCTGATCGCGATGCCGCCGGCAGGCGCGACGATCGATCTCGCGACGACGCCGCACCGCCGCATCACCGACGTCGGCGCGGACTTCTTCGGCTGGGCCGATGATAGCCAGACGATCGTCTGGTCGATCGGTTCGACCTTTCACCGCATGGCACGCGATGCGGCAATTTCCGAGAACTTCGCCGCGCGCGTCGCCGTGCGTCGCGACACGCCGCGAGGCACGCTGCTGCTGCGCGGCGCGACCGCGATCACGATGCGCGGCGGCGAGACCATCGCCGATGCCGACATCCTGATCGTCGAAGATCATATCGCCGGCATCGGCCCGCGCGGGACGTTCACCGTGCCGGCCGGCACGGCGATCCGTGACGTTGCCGGCAAATATGTGATCCCCGGCCTGATCGATGTCCACGATCATGTCGCCGACATCCGCCGCGACGTGCTCGACCTCCAGCCCTGGGGGCCGGTGGCATCGCTCGCTTATGGCGTCACCACGACTTTCGATCCCTCCTCGCTCAGCATCGACATGCTCGCCTATCAGGACCTCGTCGACTGCGGCCAGGTGACCGGATCGCGGATCCCGACCACGGGCCCGGCCCTGTTCTCGTTCAACGACTTCCGATCGAAAGCGGAGGTGATCGCGGTCCTGCGGCGCTACCGCGACGCCTATCGTACCTTCAATCTCAAGCAATATCGCACCGGCAATCGCCGGGTCCGGCAATGGATCGCCGAGGCGGCGCACGAGCTTGGCATGACGCCGACCACCGAAGGCGCCTTGTCGTTCAAGCTCGACCTGACCCACATCCTCGACGGCTATTCGGGCAATGAGCACAGCCTGCCGCCGGCGCATCTCTATGACGACGTCACCCGGGCGTTCGCGAAGAGCGGCACGAGCTACACGCTGACCCTGCAGATCACGCATGGCGGCGCCCCGGCGCAGGACTGGTTCATCGCCCGCGACGCGCCACACGGCGACCCAAAATATGCCCGCTTCGCCCCTGCCTGGTTCCGCGACCAGAAATTCTGGGCGCGGCCGTGGCGCGATCCCGGCGACCGCATCTTTCCCGAGGTGGCGGCGAGCGCTGCCCGGTTCCAGCGCGAGGGCGGCCTGCTCGCGGTCGGCGCGCATGGCGAGGTGCCGGGGCTCGGCACGCATTGGGAGATGCAGGCCTATGCGATGGGCGGCATGAGCCCGGCTGAGGTGCTGCAGGCGGCGACGATCGGCGGCGCGCGCACGATCGGGCGCGACGGCGAGTTCGGCAGCCTCGAAGCCGGCAAATATGCCGACCTCGTCATCCTCGACCGCAACCCGCTCGTCAACATCGCCAACACGCTGGCGATCGCGCAGGTGATGAAGAACGGCCGGCTCTACGATGGTGCGACGCTCGACGAGATCTGGCCGCGTCAGCGGGTGATGGCGCCGTTCTGGTTCACCGCGGCGCCCTGACCGAGCTTCGCGCGCACCCACTCGGCCCCGTCCTGCAGCGCCTGCGCCGCGAGGTCCGAAACCGAAACCGCTTCGATGAAGCCGTGGACCGCCCCACGATAGACCCGGACGATCGCGTCGCCGCCCGCGGCGATCATCCGCGCCGCCATGACCGGACTCTGCTCGGCCAGGAGATCGATCTCCGCCACCACGAACAAGGCGGGCGGCAGGCCGGCCGGGTCTGCGGTCAGCACATTGGCCAGCGGGTTGCGACGATCTTCCGGGCCGCGCAGATAGGTCCGCCAGAAGAATTCGGCCTCGTCGCTCGACAGGATCGCCCCGTCGCCGCCGAACGTGGCGGCTGCCTCCGCCGACTTGTCGGGCGACAGACCGGGATAGTTGAGCAGCATCGCCCGGAGCAGCCCGGGCTTCCCGCGGTCGCGCAGCACGAGCGCGGTCGCGACCGACAGATTGCCGCCGGCGGAGTCGCCGCCGATCGCGAGCCGCGCCGGATCGATGCCGATCGCGGCGCCATTCCCGGCCAGCCATTCGACCAAAGCCGCGACCTGGTCGAGCGCTTCCGGAAATTTCGCCTCCGGCGACAGCGGATAGTCGACCCCGATCACCGCGAAGCCGCCGCGCGCGGCATATTCGCGCATCACCCGATCATGCGTGTCGAGGCTGAAGAAGGTGAAGCCGCCGCCATGGAGATAGATCAGCGCCGGCAGGACCCCGGCTGCGACCGGCCGGTGCACGCGGATGCGCAGCGGGCCGCCGGCGAGCGCAATCCTGCGATCGACGCTCTCGGCCATCATCGGACCGCCCTCGCGCCACGGCCGGCGGACCGCCTCGACGATCACCCGTCCCTCCACCGCCGGCAGCGTCATCACGTCGGGATGACGCGCATAAGCGGCGGCGACGCCATCGACGAAGATCTGGATCTGCGGGTCGGTGCTGAGGATGGTCATGGCGGCGTCTCTCCCGAATTGCACCGGGACTAGCGCGGATCACGCTCAGCCGATTAGCGCCGCCGGGCTGATCGCTCGCGCGTTCAGGCCGAAACGTCGCGCCCTAGATCAAGATCTTCGCGGCGCTGGCTGGTCTGCGCGAGATAGACGCTCGGCGAGACGCCGAAGGCGCGGTGGAACATGGCGGTGAACGCGCTCGGGCTTTCGTAGCCGACGTCGAAGGCGACCGTCGTGATCGGCTGGCCGAGGGTCAGCCGCGAGATCGCATCCATCAGCCGGACCTGCTGGCGCCACACCGCCAGCCCGGCACCGGTCTCCTCACGGAATGCGCGGGTGAAGGTGCGTCGCCCCATCCCCGCCATGTCCGCCCAGTCGTCGATGTCGCGCTGGTCGGCCGGCTCGGCGATCAGCGCGCGGCACACGCGCAGCAGCCGCGGATCGCGCGGCATCGACAACTCGCTCGGCATGCTCGGCATGCGCTCGATCTCGTCGAGCAGCAGCTGCGCCAGCCGGCCCTCGCGCCCCTCCAGATCATAGCCGACCGGGAAATGCCCGACCTCGAAGATCAGCGCCTTGACCAGTTCGGAGACCTCGAACACGCGGCAGCGCTGCGGCCGGCGGTCGAGCTCGGGATCGACATAGAGCGTGTAGGACGACACCGGGACACGGCAATGAACCTCGTGCATCGTACCGGCGGGAATCCAGATCGCGCGGCGCGGCGGCAGCATGAAGCTGCTGGTCTCGGTGGTGATCGAGATCACGCCGACCGCCGAATAGGAGATTTGCGAGCGCTGATGGCTGTGCATCGGATCGAAGAAGCCGGCGGCATATTCGTCCGCGAAGCCCATGATCGGGCGCGAATCCAGCGGATAGTCGGCGGACCTCTTCATGGCGAAACTCTATGCGATCGTCGCGGGGAATGGGAGGGGTGCGCTGGAGCGGACCCGTCCGAGGGCATCCCGCTTGCGCGAGCGGTGCCACGCATCCTGATCGCATAAATAGTTCGCCAGCTATTGATACGCTACTTGATCAAATGATCGAAGATGGATTACGAGTGGGGCACAAGCCGCCGAGGGGATGACCATGTCTTATCGCTACACGCCGTCGCTGTTCAGCGAGGAGCACGAAATTTTCCGTGCATCCTATCGCCGCTTCCTGGCGGAAGAGGCGGATGCGCATGTCGACGAATGGCTCGCCGCCGGCGAGATTCCGCAGAGCTTCTGGCGCAAGGCCGGCGAGCAGGGCTTTCTGGCGATCGGCATCCCGCCCGAATATGGCGGGCCGGGCGGCGACTTCTTCTATCGCGTGATCATCGCCGAGGAACTGGGCTACAGCCTCGCCGGCGCCAGCATCGCCCCGGCCGTGATCGGCGACGGCGTCAGCGAGATCATCTTCCACAGCGCGAGCGAGGAGCTGCGCCACAAGTGGATGCCGCTGATGGCGACCGGCGAGGTCCGCTTCGGCTTCGGCATCACCGAGCCCGACAGCGGCAGCGACGTCTCCGGCATCCGCACCAGCGCGGTGCGCGACGGCGACGAATGGGTGATCAGCGGCGCGAAGACCTTCATCGGCAATGCCGCCACCGCGCAGGCCTTCATCGTCGCCTGCAAGACCGACCCGGAGGCCAAGGGCACCAAGGGCATCTCGATGATCATCGTCGAGGCCGACCGCGCCGGCTTCAAGCGCGGCCGCAAGCTGCACAAGATGGGCAATCACCTGTCGGGCACCGGCGAGTTCGCGATGGACGAGGTCCGCGTGCCGATCGGCAATCTGGTCGGCGTCGAAAATGAAGGCATGAAGGTGGTGATGACCGGTCTCAACATGGACCGCATCACCTGGCCGTCGATCGCCCACGCCGCCTCGCAGCGCGCATTCGACGAGACGGTGGAATTCACCCGCAACCGCAAGGGCTTCGGCCAGGCGATCATCGACTTCCAGAACACCCGCTTCAAGCTCGCCGAGATGAAGACCGAACTCGCGGTCGGCCGCGCCTTCCTCGACGACCTGCTGCGCGGCTACAAGGAAACCGGCGAACTCGACACCGTGCGTTGCGCGATGGCCAAGATGTGGCTGCCCGAGATGGAGGCCCGCGTCATCGACCAGGCGGTGCAGCTCCATGGCGGTGCCGGCTATATGGATGAATATCCGGTCTCGCGGCTCTACACCGCCGCCCGCCTCCACCGGATCTTCGCGGGCACGGCGGAGATCATGCGGCTGATGGTCGGTCGCTCGATCTGAAGTGATGAGGCGGCGACCATCCTTTTCCTCGCAAGCCCTGCCTCGGCGCGGTTGACCGGCCAAGCGATCGGCGTCAACGGGTATATCGGCAGCGTAAAGTGATGATGCTTACCAGCTATGATCTTCGTCATCTTCGAGACCGAACTCGCGCCGGACGATCGCGCGACGTTCGACCAGGCGGTCGCGGGCGCGACCGCCGCGGTGAAAGCGGCGCCGCAGGGCACGCTGGCCTATGAATGGTTCGCCGACGCGACCGGCGAGCAGGCGATCGTCATCGACATCTATCGCGACGTTGCCGCGCTGCCGCCGCACAGCGCCAATGCCGGGCCGGTGATGGCCGAGATTTTTGCGATCGTCGATTCGAAGCTCGAGCTGTACGGCGCCGCGCCGGAAGCGATGCAGCGGGCGATGGCCGAGAAGCGCGGCGCGACCTACGGCGGCCCGCGCATCGCCGGGCTTGCCTGAGATGGCCGAGAGCGGAAACGAAGCGGGTCTTGCCGTCGACATCCTCATCGTCGGCGCCGGTCCGGTCGGGCTGACGCTGGCGCTCGATCTCGGGCTGCGCGGCGTGCGCACCAAAATGGGGTCGCCTACGCGGGGATAACGGCAAGTGGGTTGGTTGACGGGGGAAAAGCCTGCTCGTCAGCAACCCGGAACGCATCCTGGCGCCGGCGTATCAGGCCGGCCGCTCGGTCAGCAGGCTGCGCACCAGCGGCTGCATGCGGTCGTCATATTCGGCGAGCACGGGATGTTCTTCCGCCGTATCGAAATGCGTGACCATGATGTCGCCGTTCCAGCGGTGCAGCGCATAGGCCGGCGGATCGGCGATGATCATCGGGCGGTCGTCGGGACGGTCGGGGTCGATCGGCGACAGGTTGAGGGCGACCTGCGGCGCGGTCGACGGGCAGATCGAAATCGTCGTGCCGTGCCAGCCGACCGAGATCGCGCGATGGACATGGCCGCAGATCACCGCCTTGACCTGGCTTTGGCCGGCGATCGCCGCCGAGAAACGCTGGACCCAGGGTTCTTCCGGATGCGTGTTCATCCATTCGATGCCGACCTCGACCGGCGGATGGTGCATCACGATCACCACCGGATCAGCGGTCCGCTCCGCCAGCCGTGCGGTCAGCCATGCGGCACGCGTCTCGCAAAAGGCGCCGCCATGGCGGCCCTCTTCCAGCGTGTCGAGAATCAGCAGCCGCAGCGACCCCGCCGCGCGCTCATATTGATAGTAGCCGTCGACCGAGTCGCACTCGGGAAACACTTCGGCGAAGCTGTCGCGGACGTCGTGATTGCCGAGGCATGGCAGCACGGGGATCGCGCAGCCGTCGAGCGCCTCGCGCAGCCGCCGGTAGCTGGCGACGTCGCCGCGATCGACGAGATCGCCGGTCGCGAGGATCAGATCGGGCTGCGGATTCATCGCGCATATGACGGCGAGCGTCTGATCGAGCCGCTGCCGGTTGAATTCGCCGGGATTGTCGGGATCGAAGCCGAGATGGATGTCGGTGATCTGCGCCATCAGCACCGCCGGCGGCACGCTGGCGCCCGGCGTTCGCAACGCACGATCGGCCGCGAGCTGGGCATGGGGGTGATGGATCATGCTGGCCGTCAACGGATCGGGATTGAAAACCGATTCCTTCATCGAGTGTCTAGCGACGACTTGCGGTCGGAGCTGAACCCGCACGTTTCGGCCAAGGCTTCTTCGGATTGCGCGCATTGACCTTGGTCAGCCACGGCGCGCCATCGTCGGCATGATAATCATGGCACATCGCGCAGCTGGAGGGGACTTCGGCCCTGGCGCTCTCGCCGCCATGGCAGGTGCGGCACGACTTGATGTCGGGCAGCAGCAGGTCGTTCGCCGACTTCGATCCGTCCGCCTTGGTGTGGCAGCTCTCGCACTTCTCTTCCTTGTGCGCTTCGTGGTCGAACCAGCCCTTCTGCATGTAGCGCATCGGCTGGACGACGTCGCCCACGTCGAAGCCGACCGTGCTCGGCCCCCTGGCCGGTGTCACGACGTGACAGTCGAAGCAGGCGCCGCCCTTCGAGAAGACCATCCGGATCGCGTCCTCGGCGCGCCCCGGGCGCTGGCGCGCCGCGGCGGCGAAATCCTGCGCGGTCTGGCCAGCCGCATAGTCGCCGGGCAGCCGCCGCGCCTGGCCGCCGAGGTTGATCGGGCGCACCGGTCCGGTCGAACGATAGAAGGCGCGCAGATCGGCGGCGACCTGTTCGGGTTCGCCATGGCGCAGGGTGCGGATCGTGCCGCCGATCGTGTCAAAGGCGAGGCTGTGGCACATGCCGCAATTCTTCTCCATCTCGACCGGCTTGAAGCGCACGCCGTCAGGCGTGGGGACATGGCAGTCCTTGCAGGCGAGCGCGGCACCGAAGCCGAATTCGGACGACATCGTCTGGCCCATGCGGGCGACGCCGCCGGTCTTCGACAGATGCAGTGCGTGCGGGAATTTCAGCCCGTTATTCTCCATCGGATTGCTCGCGAGCGAGACCCGCCGGGCGAGCGGACGGTCTCCCGGCTGGAAAACCACGGCGGGGTGGAATTCGGGATGGTCGGTGGTGAAATCGGCTGCGTTCAAGATCTTGGTATCCTTCAGCCGCTCGTTCAGGCCGCCATGACAGTCGGCACAGAAACGCTGGGCTGTCGGTTGCATAGGCCCAGCACCCTCATGTTCGGTGTGACATTCGACACAGCTGCCGACCGGAACGTTGAAACTGGTCTTGAAGAACAGCTCCACCTTGCCGCCGAGTCCCGGCGGCGCCTTGGCTTCGGCCAGCCGCTCGGCCGGCGCGTGATCATGGGTATTCTTGTGGCAGGCGACACAGCTGTCGTCGCGCACCGATTCGAACGCGTTGACGTGGCAGGCCTGGCAATCGTTTTCCAGCGTCTTGTGACCACGCGAGAGCGCGCCCGATTCCCACATCGTGTCGGCATGGAACGCCGTCTTGTCGCGTTCCTTGACCCCCTTCGAGGTCGCATAGCTGTAGATCGGCCAGGCGAGGCAGGCGAGCAGGATCAGGGCTATGTAGAAATAGGCGCTGAACCGTTTGCCCGGCAGCAGCGATTTCAGGGTGAAGATGTCCGAGCGGTCCTTGACCTCCGACGAATCCGACAGTGCGTCGATCCGCTCGATCGTGAAGACCGGATTGCCGGCCGCTTCCGACAAGGTCAGCCGGTGGCCGCCGAAGCGCATTTCGGCACCGCGCTTGATGTCGAGCTCGGTATCCATGGTCGTGCGACCCTCGACCTCGAAACCGAGGCCGCCGATCGACTGGACGCGAAGGAGCTGCCCGGTCAGCCGGGTGACGCGGGCATGCTGCGTCTCCACGGCAAGATCGGGTAACTGGATGGCGCTGTCGGCGGCGCGCCCGATGACGATCGAATCGCCCTCGTGGGAAGCCTCCCGAACGATGTCCCGCCCGTCGGCGGTGCGCGATATCTGGCGGACTACAAAGGTCAAGCTTGCCTCACCAGTAGAAGAAGACGCTGACGATATGCGCGGAGAGCGCGGCGAGCAGTGCGAAGGTCATCGGCACGTGAACATAGAGCCAGACTTCGAGCATGGCCTTCAGCCTCAGATGCTTGCGCACGCGTGCGAGGATGGCCTCCTTGCGTTCGAGCAGGGCATCGATCTTTTCGAGCGGATCGTTCGCGATATTGGGGCGATAGGCGGTCTCGCGCCGCAGTTCGGCCTGCGCCCGCCGGGTCGCGCAATTGGGATAGCGACCGGACAGGCGGCGGACGATGCCGCCGGCGAACGGGTCCTGTTCGAGCGACAGTGCAACCAGCCCGGCATATTTCTGCTCGATCGGCTGCGCAGCCTCGTGCAGCTGGCGGTCGATCGACTGGAGCGAATCGAGCATCTGCGGCTCGGTCATCTCGTCGCGATTGTTGCTGAGCCGGGCCGGCAGCAACGAATAGGCGACGACGCCGAACAGGCCCGAGACGATGACGAGCATCATCAGCACCCAGGCGAGCGTATGGACGTTCAAGCCGAGCTGGAACCCGGTGTGCAGCGTACCGATCACGATCAGGCTGAGACCGAGATAGACGTGCGCCGAGGTCCAGGCCTTCAGCGACCAGCGGCCGCTGGTCATCGCCCGCTTGCGGACGCCGAGCATCGTCAGCCACAGGATCAGCAGCACGCCGATCGTGCCGAGCAGATAGCCGTACCAGCTGCCGCCATTGGGGCGCGGCTGGACGTCGATCAGAAAATAGGCGGCGATCGCGACGACGCTCAGGGCGGTCGCGATCTTCGCCCACAGGAAGCCGCGATGGCGCATGAAGCTGTCGTGCAGATTCTGCCCCTGCAGCCGACGCTGCACCGGCGCCTTCATCGCGCGCGGCAGTCTGACCGCCTTCAACGCCATCCGATCGCCCTCCGGCACGCGTCGTCAGAACGGAACTCCCGGCGCGTCGATCCCGGCATTGTCGCCCCCCCTTCCCGCATCAGCTGCTCTCCCGCTCGAGCCGCGCGACGGTTAGGAATTCGTCGGGCGCGACGCGGATCGCGGCGCCCGTGGGACAGGCGCGCACACAGGCAGGACCGCCCGCGATGCCGGCGCACATGTCGCACTTGATCGCCTTCTTGGGCTTTTCGACCTTGGGATCGGCATGTTTGTAGGACCAGGTCTTGCTCGGCTCGCCCGGTCCGGGGCCGGCGCCGAGGAACAGCCAGCTCAACAAGGACGGCTTGGGCGGCGGCACCGCTTCCATGCGAATCACGCCATAGGGGCAGTTGCGCTGGCAATTGCCGCAGCCGATGCAGGTGTCGTCGATGAACACCTCGCCGTCGGTGCCGCGGTGGATCGCGTTGGGCGGACAATCCGCCATGCAGTGCGGATGCTCGCAATGGCGGCAACTGGTCGGCACGTGGAGATGGGCATAGGTGCGTCCGGCCTCGCGATCGAGCCGGCTGAGGCCGTCATGGCTGTCGGCGCACGCCTTCTCGCAATTATCGCAGCCGACGCACAGATTCTCGTCGATCAGCAGCACGTCGGTCGCCTCGCCGATCCCCTGATCGACGAGGAAGCTGGCGACCGACGAATAGAGATCGACCGCGCCGGAAAAACTGTCCTTGCTCGCCTCGATATAGGCGTTGACGTCCTGCCGGCTGGCCATGTCGCGCTTGGTCTTGGCGAGCAGATCCGGCTTCTTCGCCAGCAGCCGCTCGAACGCTTCGCCCTGCAGCTTGATCACTTCGGCCTTGACCGCAGCCTTGACCGTTGCGGTCCGGCGTCCGCCCGCGATCAGCGACATCTCGCCGATATAGGAGCCGGCGGGCAGATAGGACAGGAACACTTTCTTGCCGCCGATCGTCTTCTCGACGATCATCGAGCCGGAGCGGATGACATAGATGTCCTTGCCGTCCTCGCCCTCGGTGATCACCGCCTTGCCCGCCGGAATCACCTGGATCTCGGAGGTCTCGATCACCTCTTCGAGATCCTCGGCGGTCAGGCCCGATCCGAACAGTTGCAGCAGCTGGCGTTCGGTGGAGATGCGCGCGATCGCCTGCTTGGCGGACGGCACCGTCGACTGCAGCTTCAGCGCCGCCGAGCGCGACACCTCGACGCAGATCGTGCCCATCTGCGCGCGCACGGTCGCGCCGCGGCGGCGGCCCGAGATCAGGCCGACCTCACCGAAAATCGATCCCTTGCCGACCGTGACGGTGATGTTAGGGTTGGTGGGATCGACTTCGACACTCATCGCGCCATCGGCGATGCCGAACAGCGACGATCCCGGCGCGTCGCGTTCAAATACCAGATCGCCCTTGCGATAGGCACGCGCCTCGCTGTCGAGCATGAACTCGCGCATCTGCAGCTGCGACATGCCGTTGAAGATCTTCACGCGGGTGCGCAGATATTCGAGCCATTCGTCGACCGAGCGCATGCCGGGAAGTTCCTTGAACTTCTCGACCAGGATCGGCTCGTCGGCCGGTTTCAGGTCCTTGTTGCCGTTGATGAATTCGACGGCGTCATAGCCCTGGTTCATGCAGTGCTTGATCAGCGGATAGCCCGCGAGCGCACCGATCACATAGATGCCCGGCACCGACGATTCGAACGTTCGCGACAATTCGGGATAGGAAACGCGCTCCTCGCTGGTGAACAGGATACCAGTGCCGGGCACCCGCTCCTTCTTGCCGTCTTTGACCTCGAACTCCGCGCCGCATTGCTCGACGAAGCGGCGCGGCGGTGCCGAGCCCATGCGCGCGATCACGCGGTCGCAGCGCACGCGCTTCTCGCCGTCGCGGGTCTCGTAGGTGATCCAGCCCGGCTCCACCTTGCTCGTCGTGGTCTCGCGCAGGATCGTGATCCGCCCGGCATTCTCGGCCGCGAGCAACGCCTTGATGTTGGCGTCCTTGGCGGTCGTGAAATCATAGCTGCGGTTGACGATGGTGACGACGTTCTGCTGCGCCGGATCGGCGGCGAGGCCGAGCGCATTCTCGATGCCGGCATCGCCCGCGCCGATCACGCTGATATGTTCGTCGACATATTCGCCGGGGTCGGCGAGCGTGTACTGGATGTGCGGCAGATCGCCGCCCGGCACGCGCATCAGGTTCGGATTGCCCTGGGTGCCGAGCGCGAGGATCACGGTCTCGGCGCGGATCGTCTCGCCGCTGGTCAGCTTCAGTGCGAAATCGCCCTGCGTGCCGGTGATCGCCGACACTTCGGCGTTCAGCTTCACATTGGCCTTGTGGCCGGCGGTCTGGCTGTCCCACGTGCCGAGCACGGCCTCACGCTTGCCGGCTTCGAAGTCGAGGTCCGAGCGCAGCACGAGCTGCGCCGGCGTCGCCATCACATGCTTGCCCTTCTGATATTTCCAGATCGTGTCGGACAGATGGTCGGTCTTCTCGAGCAGCACATGGCTCAAGCCGAGCTGCGCGGCACGCGCAGCGGCACTGAGCCCGGCAGGCCCGGAACCGACGATGGCGATCCGGTAGAGGTCGGTCACGCGCTAACACCCCCCGTGTGAACGGCATTTGAAACACAAGCGTCCGTTAGCGGACTTGGCTTATCGAGCGCGACCCCGACGATCACTCTACCATCTTTGTTCGCTACCGCTAGACTCACTCCATCGAAAATTCGCAAGCGGAGTATGAGGATGGCGACGGACACGGCCGTGGGAGCGGGCAACAGCACCGCAAAGTTCGGCAGAATCGCCCTGATCCTCGCGGCTTTGATCGCAATCGCCGCGATCGGCGTGGCGATTTTCAAGAGTCGTGGCGGTGATTCGGCCGCCGCGAAGCCGTCCGCCGCGGCCGCGATAGCCGGCGGCGACGCGCAGGCCGGCGATGTCGACTCGATGATCGGCAAGCTCGAGGCGCGGCTGAAGACGAATCCCGAAGATGCCGCCGGCTGGAGCCTGCTGGGGCGGTCGTTCATGGTGACCGAACGCTATGCCGAGGCCGCGACCGCCTATGACCGGGCGACCAAGCTGGCGCCCGACAATGTCGAGAACTGGTCGGCCAAGGGCGAGGCTTTGGTCTATGCCGCCGGCGACAAGGTGCCGCCCGATGCGATCGCGGCGTTCAACACCGCGCTGCAGAAGGACCCCAAGGATGCCCGTGCACGCTATTATCTGGGCGTCGAAAAATATTATCGCGGCGACAAGCAGGGCGCGGTCGACACCTGGCTGGTGCTGCTGAAGGAATCGCCGCCGGGCGCCGACTGGGAGCAGGGCCTGCGCGAACGGATCACCGACGTCGCGGCGGAGGCGAAGATCGACATCAAGGACCAGCTCGCCGCGATCCGTCCCGCCGCGCCGCTGCCTTCGACCGCGACCGACGCGATCCCGGGGCCGACTCGCGGGCAGATGGGTGCCGCCACCAAGCTGCCGCCAGGCCAGCAGGAGGCAATGGTCAACCAGATGGTCGACGGACTCGAGGCCAGGCTGAAGGCCAATCCGCGCGACGAGGCCGGCTGGATCCGGCTGATGCGCTCGCGGATGGTGCTGGGCGAGGAGGCCAAGGCCGCGACCGCGCTGCAGGCCGCGCTCGCGGCGTTCGGCAACGACAGCGCGACGCAGACCCGGCTGCGGGCGTCGGCGCAGCAGCTGGGTATCACGGGGGCGTGAGGTCGATGCTTCATCCTCCCCATCGCTTCGCGACAGGGAGGATCAAGAGACGCATGACCCCCACTCGAATCACCAGCATCGTCGGTACGCGACCTGAGGCGATCAAGATCGCGCCGGTCGCGCTCGCTGCGCGCCGGCGGGCGCGCATCGATCACAGGATCGTCGCGACCGGCCAGCACGCGGCGCTGTTCGACGACGCCCTTGCCGTCTTCGGTCTCGCGGTCGACATGAACCTCGGTCTCGGTCAGCCGGGACTGTCGCTCGACGCGCAGGTCGCGGTTCTGCGCGCCGGCATCGCCCGCCATCTGACGAGCGATCCGCCCGATCTCGTGCTCGTGCAGGGCGACACCAACAGCGCTTATGCCGCCGCGCTGGCCGCGAACGATCTCGCCATCCCGGTCGGGCATGTCGAGGCCGGGCTGCGCACCCACGTTCCCCGGCGCCCCTGGCCCGAGGAGCGCAACCGCGTGGCGATCGATGCGGTGGCGACGTGGCTGTTCGCGCCGACGGCCGGCAATGCGGCCAATCTTGCCGGCCTGCCCGGCGCGATCCACGTGACCGGCAATAGCGGCATCGATGCTCTGCGCCACGTCGTCCGCCGCCTGCCGCCGCCGACGCCCGACGCGCCGCGCACGATGTTCGTCACCTGCCATCGCCGTGAGAATTTCGGCGCGCCTTTGCTCGGCATCTGCGCGGCGATCCGCACGCTGGCGGACCGCGGCGACGTGACGATCCTGATGCCGCTGCATCCCAATCCGCAGATCCGCATCCCGATCGTCGCCGCGCTGTCCGGCCATCGCCACATCCGGCTGATGCCGCCGATCGACTATCCCGCCACGCTCGCCGCGATCCGCGACGCCCATCTCGTGCTGTCGGACAGCGGCGGGCTGCAGGAGGAAGCGCCGGCGTTCGGCACGCCGCTGCTGGTGATGCGCGCGGAGACCGAGCGACCCGAGGCGATCGCCGGTGGTCACGCACGGCTGGTCGGCAGCGATCCGGACCGGATCCTCGCCGAAGCGACGCGGTTGCTCGACGATCCCGTCACGCATGCGGCGATGACGCGCCCCGGTTTCCCGTTCGGCACCGGCGATGCGGCGACACAAATTCTTGACGCGCTCGAAACTTCCTTTCGCGCCGGCAACGCTTTTCCGCCGCGCGCGCGTGGTCCATCGGCCACGATGCGCAGCTTTCGCCCGGCCTGCGCCGGCTGAGCGCTTGCCTCCCCGGCGCAACCGGCGCATGGGCTTTGGCCCCACGAAATCGAGGCAAAGCGAACATCATCATGGCGGCGAACTGGACGCCCGACAGCTGGAAAGCCCACGAGGCGCGCCAGCTCCCGACCTATCCCGACGCGGCGGCGCTGGCCGAGGCCGAGCGCGAGCTCGTCTCCTATCCGCCTTTGGTGTTTGCGGGCGAGGCGCGCGACCTGACCGCCGACCTCGCCGAGGTCGCCAACGGCAAGGCGTTCCTGCTGCAGGGCGGCGATTGCGCCGAGAGCTTCGCCGAATTCCATCCCAACAATATCCGCGACACGTTCCGCGTGATCCTGCAGATGTCGGTGGTGCTGACCTATGCGTCGAAGCTGCCGATCGTGAAGGTCGGCCGCATGGCCGGGCAGTTCGCCAAGCCGCGCTCGGCCGACATGGAGGAGATCGGCGGCGTCTCGCTGCCCTCCTATCGCGGCGACAATGTCAACGACATCGCTTTCACGGCCGAGGGGCGGATCCCCGATCCGCGGCGGATGATCCGTGGCTACAATCAGTCGGCGGCGACGCTCAACCTGCTGCGCGCGTTCGCGCAGGGCGGTTATGCCAATCTCCACCAGGTCCATGCCTGGACGCACGAATTCATGGGCCGCAGCCCGTGGTCGAAGAAATATAGCGAGGTCGCCGACCGGATCGGCGAGGCGCTCGACTTCATGGCTGCCTGCGGGATCAATCCCGACACCGTGCCGCAACTGAAGGCGACCAAATTCTACACCAGCCACGAGGCGCTGCTGCTCCAGTTCGAGCAGGCGATGACGCGGCAGGATTCGCTGACCAACGACTGGTACGACACCAGCGCACACATGCTGTGGATCGGCGACCGCACGCGCTTCGAAGGATCGGCGCATGTCGAGTTCCTGCGCGGCATCGGCAATCCGATCGGCGTCAAATGCGGCCCGAGCCTCGATCCTGAAATGCTGCTGCGCCTGCTCGACACGCTCAACCCCGGCCGCGTCGCCGGCCGGATGACGTTGATCACGCGCTACGGCCACGACAAGATCGAGGCCAATCTGCCCAGGCTGATCCGCGCGGTGACACGCGAGGGCCATCCGGTGGTGTGGAGCTGCGACCCGATGCACGGCAATGTCATCAAGGCCGCCAACGGCTACAAGACGCGGCCGTTCGAGCGGATCCTCGCGGAGGTGCGCGGCTTCTTCGCCGTCCACCGCGCCGAGGGCACGCATGCCGGCGGCATCCATGCCGAGATGACCGGCCAGAACGTGACCGAGTGCACCGGCGGCGCGATCGACGTGACCGAGCAGAGCTTGGCCGACCGCTACCACACCCACTGCGACCCGCGCCTCAACGCGGGCCAGAGCCTGGAGCTGGCGTTCCTGCTGGCGGAGATGCTGAACCAGGAATTGAAGCAGCGGCGCAAGGCGGCTGCGTAGGCGCAGCCCTGCCCTCTACCGCTTGCGGGAGAGGGGTGAGCAGGTGGCCATGCCCCCGGCATGGCCAGGGATTGCCGGGGGCAATCCCGACCTGCTCACCGCCGAAAGCGGCGAGGGTGGTGAGGGCCTGAGCGGGTCTCGCCCTTCAGGCCCTCACCCTGACCCGCTGCGTGGGTCTGTCCCTCTCCCGCAAGCGGGAGAGGGTTATGGCAGCCTCAGGCGGCCTTGAGGTTAACCGCCGAGGACTTGCCGCGCTGGCCTTCCTCCATGTCATAGGACAGGCGCTGGTTGGGCTGCAGCGTCGACATGCCGGCGCGCTCGACGGCGCTGATGTGGACGAATGCGTCGGTCCCGCCGCCTTCCGGCGAAATGAAGCCAAAGCCCTTGTCGATATTGAAGAATTTCACGAGGCCGATCGGCATGAGTGTCCCTTTCACGAAACATTCGGTGTCCGCCCGCGACATGCGGGCGGAGCGTGGAAGCGTGATTGGGAAAAATCCGCAGATGCGCGTCTGATTCCGTCGCAGGCGACGTAAGCCGTGACGATATGGGGAAGGTCGCCGGGAAAACAATGATAAGGTGCGGCGATCCCGCGATCAGTCCTCCATCGCTTCGACATCGGGAAAATCGGAGCCGTCGTCGATATCGTCGTCGTTTTCGGCTTTGTCGTCCACCATACCGAGCGCAGCGCGCCGACCGGCCGCTTCGCCCGCGACGATACGGCTGCGCGCCAGCCTGGTCTCGCGCTGTTCGGCGTCGATCGCTTCCTTGGCCCACGCATCGGCGGCTTTGATCGCCTGCCGGCGGACATTGTCGAGCGTCGCGGCGGCCGCGCGCGATCGCTGCGCCGCTTCCTGCGCGCGGCACAGGATCGAGGAGGGTTGCATGGGCTGTCCCGTTCGAAATATGTCGTCCGGTCACGACCGGGTTTCGCCGGCGGCGGCGGACTCTTGCGGGCCGGGGATGCCGGCTCGCGGTTCAACCCTTCTTGATCGCCCCGGCGACCGGATTGCCCTTCTGGGAAGGGTTCGATGCGTTGGGCTTCGGCGGCGCTTCCTTCTTGGGCTTGC
>Ga0068860_100001044_pt1 | contig 30500 bp, 18 predicted proteins | sample KBSSwiS32_FD_66597 | JGI IMG/M metagenome (GOLD analysis project Ga0068860, IMG submission 66597) | Switchgrass rhizosphere microbial communities from Kellogg Biological Station, Michigan, USA - KBS Switchgrass S3-2 | ecosystem: Host-associated > Plants > Roots > Rhizosphere > Soil ... | reverse complement strand
GACGCCGAAGCGGCTGCGCGTCAGCAGGCCGATGCCGCGACGTTGACGGCCGCGCAGCAGTATCCGAACACGCTTGTGAACAATGAAGCCGCCGCGCGACAGGCAGCTGACGCGGCGCTGCAGGCCAATATCAACAACGAGGCCGCTGCACGGCAGGCTGCCGACACGACGCTTCAGAACAACATCAACGCCGAAGCAGCTGCGCGCGCGGCAGCCGGCAATTCGCTGCAAGCCGACGTCGCCAACGAGGCGGCGGCGCGGCAGGCCGCCGACACGACGCTGCAGAACAACATGAACAGCGAAGCGGGCGCCCGGCAGCAGGGCGATGCCACGACGCTGGCATCGGCCAACCTCTATACCGACACGGCCGTGAACACCGAGGCCGCGGCCCGACAGGCTGGCGATGCAACGCTCCAGAGCAACATCAATTCGATTCAACAGACCGGCGGCGGCGGTGGTGGCGGCGGCAGCGTTCCGCAGCAACTGCTCGATCTGGCGCCATATCTCAGCGTCCAGACCGGAACGATCAATGGTGTGGTCGGACCGCACGTCATCCTCACGGGCGTCAACTTGCACATCCGCAACGCGCAACCGCGTCAGTACGACCACACGACGCCGACGTTCGACACCGCGTCCTATTTCGCCAATGGCCTGGGCAACCTCATCATCGGCTACGACGATGATTTGGGCTTCAACCTCTCGAGCCAGCGCACGGGATCGCACAACCTCATCGTGGGTGACGGACACCGGTTCGATGCGAACGGTGGATTCCTCGCGGGGTTCTATAACTACGTGGCCGTCAATGCCGGCGCGGTCAGCGGCGGGTACGACAACCACGCGTACAACTTCGCCGCGAGTGTCAGCGGTGGATCCGCAAACTTCGCCATCGGCCAGGTCTCGAGCGTCAGCGGCGGCTACGGTGGTTTCGCAGACGGCGATGCCAGCTCGGTGAGCGGTGGAAACAACAATTACGCTGATGGGAATTACTCGAGTGTGACAGGCGGTATCGGCAACTCCGCGAGCGGGTTCATCTCGAGCGTGAATGGCGGTGGCCAGAACACGGCGTCTGGCGAGGGCTCCAGTGTCGCCGGCGGCCAGAACCAGACGGCCAGCGGCGATTATTCGACGGCGCCATAAGCGTTCGGATCGTTCGAGTCGTTCGGATCGTTCGCGGCGTTCAGGTGATGAACCTGAAGCATTCGAGCGATTTGAACGATTCGAGCGAGCTGAACGACCCGAACGATTCGAAGGACTGCGACATTTCGGATACACTCCAGGCCTTTACGAGCGGCCCGCGCGGCCTGGAGGCAACTATGCGATCTCTTTCCGTCCAATCGATAGCGTGGACATTCGCCCTGGCAGTGCTCGGGAGTGGATTCGTACTGGCCCAGCAGGCGCCGCAGGGGCAGCGCGCCGCAGGCGGCACAGGGGCCGCACGCGCGTCGACGGCGCCAGCCGCCTTCAAGGTGGAATGGGTCCAGCCGCAAGGACAGACCGGCCAGGTACCGATTGTTCAGGGCAACGTGGCAGACCCGAACGTCGAAGTGCACTGGTACGGCGAAGCGGCGAAGAAGCTGCTCACGTCAGGCACGGTGGGAAGCGAGAACACCCCCTTCAGCGCCTGGTCCGGCGAGTGCGAGGGTCCATTCGCGATTACGTTCAAACAGAAGAACAACATGCTCGACCTGTCGGGGCTCGGAAAAATCCGGTGGATGGTGAAGACCTCCGGGTTCCACGTCGTCCGTCCGGTCGTGAAGCTCGCCGACGGAACGATGCTGGTGGGCGATCATGCTGACGCGTCGGTGCCAATGCTGGCGACTCGAGAGGTCGCGCTCTCTGATGTCCGCTGGATTCGTCTCGACCCGATGCGGGTCGTCACGGTGAACGGCGGCCGTGGCGCCGGCCCTGCAAATCCGAACAACGAAATCTGGGTCGTCAATCCTGATCTGACGAAGGTCGACGAAGTTGGCTTCGCCGATCTGATGCCGGGCAGCGGTCATGGCACCGGCGGATACATCCACCTCGGCACGATCGAGGTCTTCGGGAAGACGATTCCTCGCGCGACGACGACCGCATCGAATCGATAGCCTGAGTACGGGGGGCCGCCTCAGGCGGCCCTTCCTCAATAAATATTCCTCGTCTGGATAAACGTCTCCGGCGTCCCGTCCGCGGGATTCACGAAGTGAATGTCCTTCGGGTCGCGCCGCGGCGTGTCCACTGCCAGAAACACGAGCGGCTGCTTATCGAGCAGCGTGATCGCGTGGACGGTGCTTTTCTTGAAGAAGATCAACTGCCCGGCCTTTGCCTCGAACCAGTCCATCTCGCCAATCCTGAACATGCCACGGCCGGAGATCACGAACAGGTATTCATCGCACGTCTTGTGATAGTGGGCGGGGACGTCCACATAAATCCGGAAGACGCGGCAGCTCGCCTCCTGTTCGTCCGTGAGGCGCGTATCGATCAGCATCGTCTCTGCACTAGCCGGAAATCTGCTTGCGATCGCGTTGATGTCAAACACTCCGCTCATGTCGGCTCCACCCGCTGGTGCGGGCTCGTTGAGCGCGCCCTGCCCCAGCTGCCCAGAAACAACGCCACGCACATGATGGTGCTGATCCCACTGGTCAAGAGTCCCCATCGCAACGATCGCGATTCCATCGTGAAATCGACGCGATGGGTGCCCGGCGGAACGACGATCGCCTGCAGCGTGACATCGGCGCGGTAGATCGGCGTTTCGGATCCGTCGATGCGGGCGCGCCAGCCCGGATACGCATTCTCGCTCAGGACGAGAAAGCCGCCACCCTGACTGGTCACGCGCAACTCGATGTCACCATCTCCAACGCGGTCGACGCTCACCGCCGATGCACCCGGCGAAAACGACAACCTCGGCGGAACGAGCGACGAGTCCACCAGCGCGGCGCGGCGCGCGTCGAACGCAGTGCCATCGGGAAACCGGGACGTCTTCACAGTACGAATCGCTTCGGACTCGGTCATCGCCGTCACTGTCTCCGCCATCCAGGCGCGCGGCAGCGCGCGACGATTCTCGAAGACCATCACCTCGGTCTCCCCGTCGATGTCCTGATCCGAGCCGCGATCCGTTTCGCGTGAGGTTCGGAAGTGCATCGCTTCGCGCCATCGTTCACTGCCGTACAACCAATGCTGCCGCTCCTGGTCGGCCAATTGCGGCGCGTTCACGATGACGTCTTTCACCGCAAGCAGATCGAGCGTCTGGTCCTCGTCCGCCAGCACTCCAGGCCGTACTTCCCCGTTGGCTCCCATCGTCGCCAGACGCGACACCCGATCGAGCAGCATGGCCCCATAGCCGCCGGCGATCGGGATGCGCCAGGCGCGCGCGAAGGTCCCCGGCAGCAGCTCGTCCACGTGCGTGCCGCCGATGGCGAGCGCGCGCGCATGCGTCGGTTCGAGGTCACGCTCGATCGCTTGCGCGTGAACACTTGGCTGCGTCTGCTCCGCTGTGAGCGCGTAGTACTCGATGCCGTCAGCTTTGATGTCGTACGGCAGCGCGTTGAGCAGATCGATGACGAGAACCATCATCAGCGCACCGTACCCGACTGGCGATGGGCGCCTCATCACCCAGACGGTTGCGGCCGCCGCCGCCCCGAGCACGATGAACTGGATCCACACGCCCACAGTCAGCACCGACAGCACACCTGGACCTGGCTCTCCGTGCGGGCCTTCGAGTGGGAATGAGCTCGGAAATGCTCGAATCAACAGCGCGCCAGTCAGCATCGCAACAGACATGACGAGAAGTACGACGCGAAACGCGCGCGTCGACACTTCGCGGCGCTGCAAGGCAGCGAGGCCAAACCCGGCGAGAACGCTCGCGCCGAACGCGAACAGGAACATGTGGCGCGACAGATTCCTGAACCATGAATAGAGCGGAACGTAGTACGCAACACTGACGAGCGGTGTGGACGTGCCGAGCGCCATGCCGATACCCACGAGGGCCATGACCAGCCAGAACGCGATTCGCCAATCCGTCCGCACGCGGGAGAGGGCAATCAGCGCGAGCAGCAAGGTCGCGATGCCGACGTAGGTTGGCAATTCGGTCGTGGGTCCGTGAAGGATGGTGGGAAAGACGAACGAGAATGCCTGTGGCGCCGTGAGCGAGGGGCCGACGAAGCGCGTGAATGTCAACCCCGCGCTTCGAATGACGAGCGTTCGCGCTTCGATCAGCGGCAGGGCTTTCACCCCGGACATCAGAATGCCGAGCGCAAACATGGCTGCGGTCGCTCCGAGCCATCGCAGACGGAATCGGGGGCTCGGGATTCGGGACTCGAGCTTCGGGGTTTGGGATTCGAAGTTCAGGGTTCGCGCCGAGCCGTTGGCAAATATGCCGACCAGCGCATACAGGCCAGCGCAATACATGACATACATCGCGGGCTGCGGATGGCCTGCGAGGATGCAATGACCAACCGCAAACGCACCAATCGCCACCCAGCGCCACAAATAAGGGGACACTCGCAGCCGATCCAGCGAAAGCACGATCAGCGGCAGCCACGCGATCACATGCACGTGATTGATATGCCGCAGGCGCTCGAGCATTTCCTCCGACAGCCCATAGGCGAGCCCCGCGAACATCGCAGCCATCTTCGAGCGCGTCAGCGTGAACACGTACGCGTAGGTCAAACACGTCGCGAGCAATGGACCTGACATCACGACGGCCGTCCACGACTTCAGGAGTTCTCCGAATACAACGTTCGGCAGATAAAAATTGAAGTTGGCGGGGTCGGCGAGTACTGGCAAGCCGCTGAATTCGAAGCTCGACCACTTCCAGATCGGCGACAGAAAAATCGGCAGACCGTTCTCGTACAGATCGCTCTCGGCCAGATACAACGGCCGCAGGAAAAACCGCGCGAAGAGCCACGTGAAGAGGGCCGTGAAGGCGAGCAGGACCAGGGGATGCGCGAACTTGCTCGAGAGAGACCGCTCTACGCCACTCGGGGTTGGCGCCTCGACCTTGTTCGGGGCGGGCGTGTGCACCTGGCGACGAGTGTACCATTGCGAACATCGTGCCCCAGGGTGGCGCCGGGCGCCGATCGCCTCGGTGAATCGCGCGGACGCCCTCGATCACTTCGCATCCGCAAGAAGGGGCGGCCGCTCGGCCGCCCCGAGTTGTTCAGGCCGGCTTCACATTCTCCGCACGCGGCCCTTTCGGACCCTGACTGACATCGAAGGATACGCGCTGGCCCTCGCGCAGGTCGTCGAATCGTGTCCCCTGGCACGCCGACTGATGGAAAAAATATTCGACTCCATCCGGAGCGGCGATGAATCCGAATCCTTTGTCAGTGAGGCGTTTGATCGTTCCGGTCGTGTTCGCCATAGCGCGTCCTTCTCGTTTCGCACGTTGCGAGGTGCAGCGGCGGCATAACGGCTACGCAGTATCGCACTTCGTCCGAGTGAACGGGAAGGGTTGATAATCGGTCATGCAGGGCCCGCGCCGGCTCAACCATGCGGAACTGGTGGTCGCAATCGTCTTTACGATGGCCGCGGTTTGCCTGCACGCGGCGCCTCAAGGTGAGCCGGGGCCCCCGATCGCCTGCCAGCCGGACGGCCAGGAGAATGTGCCGCCCGCCGACGCCATTCAGGCATGCCTCGATCGGGCACCGGCGTTCTCAGCTGTCGAAATTCCAGTCGGGAAATACCTCCTGAGTCACCAAATCGTAGTGTCCAGGCCGCTCACCCTCCGCACTTTGGGCACAGCTGGCGCCCCTTCGTGCGTCGCTGCACCAGATGGGTGCGCGGTGCTCGTCGCCGCACCCGACCTTGGGGATCAATGGGGGCTGCTCGTCGTGCGCTCGACGGCAAACGTCAGGCTGGAACACCTCGTCATGGACGGCAATCGGGCGGAACGCACGCAGTCCGCGGCGGCCCGCTTCTGTGTAAACGGTGACAACACGTACGGGTTCAACGCCAGCGTTCTCGATTGCGACGGGTGCAGCGTTGACGATGTGGTCTCCAGGAATGCCGTGTGCGGGACGGGAATGGTATGGACCGGCGCGAACGCCACGATCGAGCGCAACGCCTTCCTGTCCAATGGCGATGCCGCGACGCGCAGCATGTGGTCGGACGGGTTGACGCTGCTGTCCGCTCCACGTTCGACGATTCGCGAGAACACATTCGAGGACAACTCCGACGTCGCGCTGATCATCGGCTACGGCGTCGATTCGCACCTTGAGCACAACGCGATCCGGCAACGGGCGCAGCCGGCGTTTGCAGGTCTGATGCTCCACAGCTTCAATTCCAACGATCGCGCCTCGAGTGGCGACTTCCGCGGCGCGGTGATCGCCAACAACACCATCGACTGCGGTGCTCAGCTCTGCACGTTCGGCATTCAGGTCGGCCCACGTCCGTGGGATTCAACCACCAACATCGTTGGCGGCGAGCTGCGTGACAACACCGTGAAGGGCGCAAAAATCGGCATCAACGTGGACGGCGCAGGTGACCGCGACGCGCCGATTGCCATCTTTAGCAACAGTGTGGAAGCGGCGCCGCCGGGATCCTATTTCGCGACATGCGCGCAACCGATTCCGTCGGCGTGGATGAACATCTCGCCGACGTCAATCGTCGATCGTCGACAGGAGGAAACAAAAGCAGCCTCACACTTGTCCGATTGGTGTCAGCTCTGGTCGGAGCTGGCTGTCGATCAGTAAATCCCGAATCCCAAAATTCCAAAATAAATCTCAGCCACGGGCCACAGAGACTCAGAGGATTCTCTTTTCTCTGTGTCTCTGAATCTCTGCGGCGACGTGATCGCAAGCCTAGAATCCGGGCGAAAGATTGAACTGAACGACCCAGCCGCTTCCCGGCCGCTGAAACGGGCGGGCGAAGTCCAACTGTCCAACCGCGTAGCCGAACAGATTTGCGCGCAGCGCGACACCCGCCGACGAGACGCCGTCGCGCGAGCCTCCGAAGAGCGCCGGCTTCTGACCGCTGTTCCATGCGACGCCGCCATCGGCAAACAGCGCCACTTCGATCGGCACCGGTCCATACATCCGAGACGTGGCGCCAAACGGGCGAAGCAGCGGGAACCGGAATTCAAGATTGCCCACCAGCATGCGGCTGCCGAGCAGGCGGTCGAACGCCGGACATTGACTCACCACACTCGGCACGCAATCGGACGGGCCAAACGTATTGATGTCGTAGCCGCGCACGAGCGACGGGTATCCGATGTACATCGGGAACAGACGCTGATCCTCGCCGCCGCTGCCGTAGCGGCCGTCATGGACCACGCGCGCCGCAATCGTGTAGAACGGCGCCGGCATCAGATATCGCCGATAGTCGACGAGCAGGTTCGTAAAGGTCAGCGCGCCGAAGGTCGGTGATGCTTCGAGCCGATAGCGCTGCCCTGAGATCGGACTCGTCGCGCCGAATGCAGACGTGTCGTAGACGTACGCGGCTGTCGTATTCGTCAGGTTCAGCGACGGCGCCAGCGACTCGGCGTTCGCCACGTCATCGGAGAGGACGGCGCCTGTCGTCAGCGAAGAGACGGTCGTCTCGACGCGCCGATCGAAGGAGACGCGCGTCGTTCCCGCCTGGAACTCCACGCGGCGGGCGCGATCGAACGGATACGCGGTGATGAGCGACGCGCTCTGCTCCGTTTGACGATCGATGACGAACTGGTCGACCTGCACAGCGCCCGCCTGCGGCGCGACGCCGACTGTGGAGCTGACGCCTCCGCTCAGATACGGCACCTGTCCGCCGATAACGCCCCATTGCCAGCGGTGTGACTGGTCGAAGTAGCCTGCTTCTGCCGCGGTGTCTTTCAGACTGAAGTTATTGCCGATCCCCGAATTCAACTGAACGGCGGTGACCAGCGTGTGATTGCCAAGCAGATCGCTGAAATAGAACGACAGGCCGCCGCCGATGCTCGGCCCGAACCGGTTCACGCCAACCGCGACCGACGGCTGCCCGATCCCTTCGAGCGCCAGCGATGGCTTGTAGTCGGTGACCTGCGTCTGCGCCTGCCGCTGTAACGGTGGCAGACCAAACGACGGATCGGCGAGCATCGTCGCGACGTCGCTCTGCTTCCGCGTGGCCGGTGGAAGGCCAGCCGCGTTTTCGATGTGCTCCACCGCGGGCGATCGACTGCCCGCCGCATCAATCGTGTAGATGTCGTACCTCCCGTCGTTGTAGACGCTGAACGCAGCCACGTCGCGTGTGCCCGCGACAGACAACGCCGGGCTGGAACTGGTGATGCCGCTCGTCCCGGTGGAGACGTTGGTCAGTTGCGCCGTCGCACCGTTTGCCATCGAGACCGCGTACAGCTCGGCGATGCCGTTGCGGTTGGAAATGAAATACAGCTGCCGGCCATCGCGCGACCATTGCGGGTTGATCGAGTCGGCGCCGGCGAACGTTTGGACGCGTTGCACGTGGGCGTTGGCCGCGTCGATCGTCGCCAGCTCGTAATGCCCGATCGCCAGCGTTTCGAGATTCGTCGTAAATCGGTCCGTCGCAAATGCGATGGTTCGGCTGTCCGGCGACCAGGCCGGATGCAGCTCCGCGTACGCATCGTTGGTGAGACGTCGCAGCCGCGAGCTCATCAGGTCATACACGTACAGGTCGCTCAATCCCTGACTCAGTCCGGAGAAGGCGATGGCATGTCCATCGGGTGCCCAGGTGGGATTCAGGATCTGATCGACGCCCGCGACGGAAATCTCACGTTCCTTGTGGCCACTCAGCGCGTTGTAGATCGCAAGCGCGGGACGTCCAGATGCCACCGTGGCGATTGCCAACTGCTTGCTCTGGCTGTCCCACGTACCCGCGGAGTAAATGAACTCGATGCTCGACACGTGCGGGTCGGTGGCCGTACTCGTCAGCTTGCGCACCACGTCGCCTGTGGCGGCATCGGTAATGTAGAGATCGACGGATAGCAGTCCTCGCGATGAAAGGAATGCGATCCATTTTCCGTCCGGGCTGATCGCCGGGCCGACGTTCATGCCGGTGCTCTGTTCGGTACCTCTGATGACCGGACGCCCGGCGCCGGAGGGCGGCGTCGTCGCCGCGAGGATTCGGTCGTAGGTCTGATGAATGGATGCGTGCCACGCGTCTGAGAGTGCCTTCGTGTCAACGCCAAGCACCTTCTTAGTGACCGTATTCATGTCGCCCGCCGCGCCGGCAGTCGACAACATCAGGGGAATGAGATCGTCTCCGTAGGTGCCGCCCACATACGCCCAGAACGCCTGTCCCCAGCGGTACGGAAAGTACTTCGGGTTGTCGAGGTCCTTGATCGCGGGCAGCCGTTCCTGCCGCGCCGCATCGCGCATCCACATTGCGGTATTGGAATCGACGGGACCGAGCGAGAGGTACTCCGCCATGCCTTCAATGAACCAGAGAGGCAAGCGTTCCGCACCGTTCTCCCCTGCTGGAGCACCGATCGGCGTGGTGATGTCGAACTGAAACGCATGCACCAGCTCGTGTCCGAGGATGTGATCCGTGTCGCCGAGCGGCCCGGCAAGCGGCAGGACGATGCGGCGTCGAATGGGTTCCGTGACGCCACCAGTACCTTCGCCAAGGTCGCCGGGTATGACGTTGGTCTGCTGAAAGTCGGTCGAGGAGGCGTAGAGGATCAGCGGCTGGCGCCCGCGCAGCTCATGATGAAAGAACTTCGAGAGCCTCGCGTACCACCGCTCCGCCATCCGCGCCGCGATATCAGTTCCGGCGCGCTCCTCCGGGTAAAAGTAAATGTCGAAGTGCTCGGTGCGGAGCACTTTAAAGTCGAGGTTTCGATATTGGACCTTGTTCTGTCCGAAGTACTGGGCCGAACTGTCGTTCGCGGTCACCACGAGGGTGCCGATCGCGAGACAGCACACGACGACGGCATGGAAGCTGTGCAGGACTTTCATGCGTATCGTGGCTTGCAAAGCTCTGACCTTTCGCATCTGTTTGATGCCAGGCCAGTTTGCTTGCTGTGCAGGGACGAACGTTCGAGCACACCGGACTCGCGCGAGGACACGCGAATCCGGTTCGACCTGATCGCTATCGTGCGGGCTAGAAACCTGGACGGAAGTTCACGACAAAGTGCCATCCCGGCGCGGGCGAGAGCGTACGGGCACCATTGAACTCGAAGACGAAGCCCGCGGCATTCAAACGGGCTCCGAAACCCGCGCTCCACAACTGCCGCGATGCAGACGGGAGGGCGAGCGTCTGTGGCGCCGCGAACCGTCCCCAATCGGAAAACACGAACAGGCTGACCGGCAACAGCCGATCACCAGCGGTACGCCCGATGATGGCGGCCAGCGGCGTCCGGGCTTCAAGGTTCACGATCGAGACGTGCGAGGCGCGCTCGGCCACGGAATCACGTGTGTAGCCGCGCACGATGTCTCGAGGCGTCCACACCAACGGCAGCAGCCGCGGATCCGCAGCGTCAGGCCCCAGGCGGCTCACCTGCTGGACACGCGCCGCGATTGTCAACCGATCGCTCGGCGCAAAATACCGGCGGTAATCGCCGCTTGCAGTGGTCACCTGCAGGTCGCCGACCATGGCGCCGATCGATGCGCGGTACCGCTCGCCCATCGTTGGCCCCGTTGCATCGAACACCGTCGTATCGTGCACCAGCGCCGCCGCCGTCACGAACGAAGTGGCGTTGCGCGCCGATGATGAGTCGCTGGTGGACTCCCCAATCCGTCGAAACGTACTTGCTGAAAACGTCTGCGTCGTGACCTGACGTGAGAAGCTGGCGGCGTCAACGCCGGCGCTCATCTCGATGCGACGCGCACGGCTCAACGGGTAGATCGCCACGCCTGACAGCTGCCGATGCTGCTGCCGGTCGAGAAGCGATTCACGAAGCACCACCTGCTGTCCGTCGGCATTTTGCGCATTCCGCGTCGCAACGCTGGCGCCGACAATCCACGGGACCTGTACACCCGTCACGCCCCAGTTCCATCGGGATCGACGATTGATGTAAGAGGTCTCCACGGCGAAGTCGGTCGCCTTCATCCCGATCTGCACCGCGGTGTCGAGCGACTGCTCGCCAAACAGATCGCCTACGCGGAACGCGACACCCGCACGGAAGTACGAACCGAAGGCGCCGCCGCCGGCGGTGAGGTATGGTTGCCCGAACTGCACCAGCGAGAGGCTTCGCTTGTAGCGCCGCGATTGAAACACTGGTTGACCCGTTTCGACGACTCCCAGTGACGGCAGAGATGATTGGGCCACCGCTGTCCGCGCCGGCGCGAACGACGCACGCGGCACGTCAAGCGCGCGAATCTCGAAGGCGCCGCGCGAATAGACACTCATCGCAATCCGCTTTCCACCCGCGCCGATCGAAATGGCCGGACTCAGCGCGGTAATCCCGCTGACACCGATCTGTTCGTCGGTGACCCGAGTCACCTCCAGCGTTTCCCGATCCAGTCGGTATACATTGCTGACACCGGAGTCATCTGAGACGAAGTACACGCACTCGCCGCGCGTGCACCACTGCGGATTGACGCTCTTGCCGGTCCCCGAACTGCCAAGCGGCGTCACGTTACCCGATGGCCACGCGATCGCCCCGAGCGTGTATCTCCCGAATTCGAGATGCTCGGCAGACGACGTAAACCGATCAGATGTGAAGGCGATCTCTGTCCCGGCCGGCGACCACGCTGGCTGCAGATCGGAATAGACATCAGAGGTCAGGGCACGAACCTGCCCATCCGTCAGCTCGATCGTGTAAATGTCGGTGACGCCGCCCTTCATCCCGCTGAACGCGATCCGGGCGCCGTCGGGTGACCAGGCGGGCGTAAAGATCTGGTCCACTTCGGGCACCGCGATACGGCGAAGAACACGGCCCGACGGCATCTCGAACAGCGTCAGCAGTGGACGTCCATCGCTCACCGTCGCCAGCACGAATCGCTGGCTCGTGCTATCCCACGCACCGGCTGACTCAATGAACTGCAAGGCGTCGAAATGCGGATCGGTGGCGGTCTTCACCAGCGTTCGCAACACCTCGCCGGTTGACGCGTCCGCCAGAAATACGTCGACGGCGTGACCGTCGCGTTCCGACATGAAGACGAGAAGCCGTCCATCAGGACTGAGCGACGGCCCGACGTTCAGTTTCCCCTCACTGGCGGTGCCGCCGACCAGACGCGGGAGCGCGGCGGCTTCGTCGACGACGATGTCGCCGGCGACACGATCGACGTAGTCGCGCCAACCAGACGTCAGATCACTCTCCGATTGCCCCGTTGCCTGCGCGAGACGCGCGATCGCGTCTCGCGCGTTACGGGTGACGAGAGCCCGTTTGACGACGTCGGCACCGTAGCGCTCCGCGAGAAACGCCCACACCGCCTGGCCGTACCGGTACGGGAACCACTTTGGATCGCGCAGCTGAGCGAGCGTCGGTACCTTTTGCGAGGCCGATGCATCGCGCAGCCACATACGCGTGTTCGTATCGAGATGCGGACGAGACGAGTCGACCGTCGTACCGTCTGGATCGCGTGGCAAGCCTACCGAGAGGTACTCGGCCATCCCTTCGCTGAACCACAGCGGCAGGAGCGTGAGCGAGCTTCCATGTTTCCGGAGGATGTCGCGCTGAAAGGCGTGAACGAGTTCGTGCCCGAGAACATGATCGGTTTCACCGAGGCCCGCGGCAAACGGCAGGACCACGCGTCCGGCGAGGTGATCGGTGAAACCACCAACGCCTTCCGGAATGGTGCCCGGAAGGATCGACGTCTGGGTGAAGTGTGAGTGGCTGGCGTAAAGGATGATGGGTTGCCGCCGCGTGAACGTGTGATCGAGCGCCTGCGACAGACGCTCGTACCATCGCTCCGCCATCCGCGCCGCGACCTCCGCCGCGCTGCGTTCCTCGGCGTAGTAATAAACGTCAAAGTGCGTCGTCTCGAGAATCGCGAACTCGAAGCGGTCGTACTGCACTTTGTTCCGGCCGAAGTACTGTGCGTCGGTTGACACCGCCGACAACAACAGCAGCGCGACCGCTGTCGCGATGGTCTGCTTCAGCAACGGCAGCTCCCTCTACTGGGCCCCTAGCTTGTCGTGGATTCCGGCGCTGCCGTTCCGGAGTCGAGTTGCCGGCAACAGCGCCGAAGTGCCGCCTAGCATAGCTGTTCGCGAGAGTCACAGCAATACGTCTAATTACTGTCGTGCTTTGGTTCGAATGCGCGGTGGGACAATGCGGAGATGAAGTCCCTCATGCTCCTCTCCGCCTTGATCCTGGTCATGACCTTTGCGCTCGATGCGCGCGCTCCGCAGTCGCGCGAACGTCCAACGGGCTCGACGACACACCGTGATCAGCCCGCCACGGCGCTTCCGCCGGGCAACGTCGCTCATGGCCGCTATCTTGCCGAGCACGTGGCGATGTGCATCGAATGCCACTCCGGGCGCGACGCTCAGGGCAACATCCTCCAAGACGAACTCTTCTTCGGAGGTCCGATTCCGTTTGCACCGCCATGGCCGAATGACTGGGCCACGCGTGCACCGCGAAACAGGGGCCTCCCGGGTTATACCGACGAAGAGGCGCTGCGCCTGTTGACCGAAGGTGCCATCGGCCGCGACGGCAAACAGCTTCGGCCACCGATGCCGCGGTTCCGGATGACGCCGCAGGATGCATCGGATGTCATTGCGTTTCTGCGTTCACTGCCCTGATCCAACATGGGACAATGACGCACATCAGACGCATCGCTGCGCTCCTCCTCGTTGTCGTTGGCCCCGCTGCTTTTGCCCAGAGTAGGTCGACGCCTTCCGGCCCGCCGGCCGCGAAGCAGGCCGTCGACGTCTCCGCGGCACTGAAGACCGTTGCTCCGGACCTCGATGCCAGGCTCGCGCGCTTCAAGCCGGTGCGGATGCCATACAACGCGTCGGCGCTGAGCCCTCGCGAACGGCAGATGGTCGATCAGCTCGTCATCGCGCTGCATCAGCTCGAAAATATGTTCTGGCGCCAGAGCGATCCTGAAGGCCTGGCGCTCTACAAGGCGCTCGAACAGGTGGACACGCCAATGGCGCGCAACACGCGTCATTACCTGTTCATCAACGGCAGCCGCTGGGATCTCGTGAACGAAAACGAGCCGTTCGTCGGCAAGCAACCGATGCCGCCCGGCCATGCGCTCTATCCCGCCGATCTCACGCGCACGCAGGTCGACGCCTACATCGCGGCCCATCCTGACCGCAAGGCGTTGATCTTCGAGCCGTACACAATCGTCCGCCGCAGGGGGGCAGAGCTGACGGGCGTCAAGTACCACGACGAGTTTGCCGCCTTCATCAAACCCGCGGCGGCCGCGCTTCACAAGGCTGCTGATCTTGCCGACGATCAAGCATTCGCCAAATTCCTTCGTTTGCGGGCCGACGCGCTCTTCACCGATGACTACTACGCTAGCGACATCGCCTGGCTCGACCTCCAGAACCCCAAGTTCGACATCATCTACGCGCCCTACGAAACGTATCTGGACGACCTGCTCGGGGTGAAAACCTCCTATGGCGCAGCCATCCTGATTCGCAATGACGTCGAGAGTCAGAAACTCGCGCTGTACCAGAAGTGGGTGCCCGACATTCAGGATGCCTTGCCGCTCGCACCTGCGGATCGTCCCTCGGTGCGCGGTCACGTCACGCCGATGGAGGTCATGGACGCGCCGCTACGCGCGGGTGACCTGCGCCACGGCTACCAGGCCGTCGCCGACAACCTGCCAAACGATCCGCGCATCCACGAGCAGAAAGGGACGAAGAAGATTTTTTTCAAGAACTTCATGGACGCGCGCGTCAACGAAGTCATCCTGCCGCTGGCTTCACGCATCATGGATCCCGTGCAGGCGAAGCGCGCGTCGGCCGAAGGCTACCTCGCGACCACCGTGATGCATGAGATTTGTCACGGGCTGGGGCCGGCCTTCGCGCGCGTCAATGGCAAGAACGTGTCGATTCGCGAGGCGATCGGCCCCACGTTTTCCGCCCTCGAAGAGGCCAAGGCGGACGTCGTCGGGATGCTCGCGCTCCGATGGCTTGTCGACAAGAGCGTGCTGCCGAAAGAACGCCTCGAGGAGTACTACGCGTCCGAGCTCGCAGGCATCTTCCGCACGGTCCGATTCGGCACGGGCGAGGCGCACGGACGCGCCGAGATGATGGAGTTCAACTACTACAGCGAGCAGGGCGCGTTCGTGAAGGCCAATGGCCGTTACCGTGTGGACTACACGAAAATCGGTCCGGCAACGGCGCAGCTGGCGAAAGAACTGCTCGAACAGGAAGCGACGGGCGATCGCGCCCGCGCCGACGCGTGGTTCAACAAGTACGACAAGATGCCCGCCGACCTGAAGAGCACGCTTGGGGCGGCGAAGGACATCCCGGTGGACATCGATCCCATCTTCGCGCTCCCTGATACGGTCGATTAATGGAAGGGTCTTCGCGCGCGAGAACTACGGGAGCGCAGTGCCCGCAACGACTCCGTACGTGTTCTGATCGCTGCGTTGTTGTTCATATGTCACAAAGAAGTGCTTCTGCCCGACAGCCAATCGACACACGATCGTGCCCTCTCTGCGACCAGGCGGTGGCACAGGCATGTCGAAATCAACAAGGAGATCCCGCGCCATCAACAGATGCCCCTCTCTGACAAACAGGAGCGTGCCGTCAGCGCACACGTGCAGATCGTCGGTGTGGAAGCCCTGAAGACGATCGCCGCGCAACACGGTTCCGTCCGGCAGCAGACGCCCAAGACGGTTGCTGCGCGATGCGCCCTGTTCAATGATGCGGGTGTGCTTGCCGGCGACCGCCAGCCGTCCCGCGCTTGCCCATCGCATTCGATGTTGGCCGGTGACCTCATCGAGCAACACGGTTTGTGAGCCAAGATAACCCAGGCCCGACATGCTGAACGCTCCCTCGGCCAGCAACACGGTTTGTAGGGCGCCATGACCGAGACCCGACACGATGAACGCTCCTTCGGCGACGGCGACATCATCGATTGGACCGAGGTCGGTCATGTAGCGCAGCGTGCCGTCGTGTATCGATACGATGTACCCGACTCCAAACCCGTGACCCCGAAAATCCCGATAGACCGCAAATACACAGTCTTCCGATGAGAACAGCTGGCCCGGCTTGACATGTGCACAGGACCAGCTCTCCGTCTCGAATCCGTACGACGGTGGATTCGGTATCGTGCAGCTCCAACAGATCTCGCCATCGCTAGTCAGACGCACCATCCACCCTGGCCCAAGCTCTGTGAATGAAGCTGCATTGTCGACGGCTGCACCCTGGCACGCGAAAACGAGGTCATCACCGGCGAATGCCAGCGCAGCGACTTCCATGTTGATGGGCAGCGGCACCGTGACGCGACACGTGACGTTTCCGAATCGATCGTACGCAGAGGCGCCCGTACGATCGATCACCCATGCACTTCCGTTTGGATCGATGACGAGCCCCCCATAGTGGTCGACGCCGAGAGCACGGCTCCACAGGAAGACGATATGCGGATCCCAACGCGGTGGATCGTCGCCGGTTAAGCCGTAGGCCTCGAGAGCCAGCCCGTCGGACTCATTCTCGACCAGGACGAGCAACTCGTTTGTCGCCAGGACCGCAATGTCGACTGGTCTGAAGCTCAGATCGCGATACGCCGTAGGAAAGCTCAGATCCCGATACGCGGCAGGACGTGGCGAAGACTGTGCGCCTCGATGAACCGTGACACTCGGGAGAGCGTTCGAAACGCTGTGGGCCAATGCATCACGAAGCTGGCCCATGGATGACCATCGGTCGTCTGGATTTCGCGCCAGACACCTGGCAACGATTGTGACCAATGGACCGGGCACCTGCGACAGATCGACGTTGTCGATCTGTTCGAATTTCCCGGTGACCATCTCGCACAGGACGGCGCCCAGAGAGAAGATGTCGCTTTGAATGCTGGCTTCAGTACCGTCACGTTGTTCTGGAGCCATGTACCGAAACGTGCCGAGCACGGGTGTTGGCGAACCCGGACGACGCGAACGGTCTCCATCGTCGGTTCGTTCAACATGTCGCGCGATTGACCCATTTGTCGTCGCAAGTCCAAAGTCGAGAAGTTTCGGAACCGGTGTATCGCTCGACTCTTTGCTCATCGCGAGGAAGATATTCGCGGGCTTCAAATCGCGATGAATGATGCCCCGTCGATGCGCATAGTCGAGTGCGTCGGCCAGGCGCATGGCGTAGTAAACAGACTCCTCGTGACCGAGCCCGTTACCGTTCTCCGCGAGACGATCCGCAAGCGTCTCGCCCGCCATGTATTCCATGACGAGATAATCGATCGCGCCATCATGGCCAATGTCGTGCAGCGTGCAGATGTGGGGATGACTCAGTTTAGAGATGGCCTTTGCCTCGCGCTCCAATCGCTCGCGGAATTGCGGGTGGCTCGAGAGCCAGGGACGCAGGACTTTGATCGCGACGGTCCTTTCGAGTCGTAAATCGCGTGCTTCGTACACCTCGCCCATCCCGCCCTCGCCGATGTGGGCCACTATTTCGTATCGGCCAAGACGGGTCCCGATGGTCAAACGGGGAACCATGAAGAGTGATCGGAGCTGCAGGAACTCTGCGCGAAGAATCGTCTCGTCTTCTGCATGAGTCAGCAATTCGAGAACTTTGTCTCTCAGCGCATCATCGCCACCGCAGGCCGACAGGATAAAGGCCGCTCGGTCCGATGCTTGTCGACTCAGGGCAGCATGAAAAACATCTTCGATCCGATGCCAATACTCTGAGTTGTCCACGCCAACACTCCGGTGAGCTGTGCAAGCTCACGGGGATCCGATTGTGACGAGCGCCTATGCTAGTCGAACGGGTCATCGAGCGCCGCGCGCGAGTTCTTCGCGAACGCGTTGGCCCGTATCGATCGCATCCTGCGTCTCGAACACTGCCGGGTTGCGACGCTGCATCGACGATTGAGGCGGATCGATTCCGATCCGCACGTAGAGCGCGTACATGTCCCTCGTTGATCGCACCTTCCGGTCGCCGAGCACTTCGTGGGCATGCGTGAGTTCGTGCGCGATCGTAGGCAACAGTGCCGAGTCCGCTTTCTGTTGTTCGATGACGAGCCGCAGGACGCGATGACCACCCGCGTAGGTCATGTGTATCAAGAGGCAGGCTCGTACACGAGCATGGCAGGACCCACGCAGTAAGTAGACGATGCCGTCGGTCGCATCCACCGCATCGATGAGATGGTTGAACGTGGGCGAACGGGCGCTGCCCTCGGCGATGAGGGCGCGTATTCCAGCATCATCGGTGCGGATGTGAGTGTCCTGTGCAACGGCGCGCAAAGGGCCAGCCAGAACAAGCAATGGCATCAGGCAGGACCCGCCGAGCCGAGAGTGTCGCATCTCCGCTTCCCCTGATGGAGAGGCGGAACGGAGGCGCCAGAACTCTCACGACCCGTTGCGGGGTTTTCTCTGAAACGGCGCGTTCCCAATTACAGGCTCCCCGAACCCGGTAGCACGGCTCCCCGGACCCCCGGTCCCGAGTCCAGCCGCCCCCCCCGGCTGGGCTCGGGAAGCTCCCCCGCTGGGGGCCCCGGGAATAAAAGCGTTTGCCCCTGCGTTGAACGCTATTTAGAAAGTGAACGGTGTTCAATTTATAATCGGGGTTCAGGAGAGTTAAGGCCCATGGGCACAAAGGAACGACAGGAGCGCGACCGTCACCGGATTCGACAAGGAATCCTGAACGCGGCTCGCGAACTGTTCATCGCCGAGGGTTATCAGCACGTCTCGATGCGGAAGATCGCCGACCGCATCGAATACAGCCCCGCCGCCATTTACAGCTACTTCCCGCGCAAAGACGACATCTTCTTCGCCCTGGCCGCTGAGGGGTTCCGCATCCTGGCTGACGGCGTCTCCGCGGCAGTCGCCGGGGTCGATGATCCCCTCGAGCGGCTGCGTCGCGGGCTCTGGGCCTTCTATCAGTTCTCGAAGACCAACCCTGAGTACTTCGCGCTGATGTTTCTGGATCGTTCGGTGCCGAGCCTCAGTCAGGACTTCGAGCGGTTCGAATTCTTTCAGGTGATCACGGCGCGCGCTGCCGCCGACGTTCACGCCTGCATGGACCGCGGGCAGTTCTCACGACGGCTCGATCCCGCAGCCGCGCTCCACGTGCTGTGGGCGGGCGTTCTCGGCGCCGCAACGATCGGCCTGGCGCAGCGGCTTTCGCCGGGCGAAGACCCCGATGCGCTGGCGCACGACGTCCTCGAATCGCTGCTCGCCGGCTTCACCACCAACCTGGGTACCACCTTTGTTGCCGCGGACTGCGCGCTGATGAGCGAACCCGTGGCTGTGCGTGAGAGACAGAACCATGCGTAACCGCCTCAGTCGTTCCATTGCCGTTCTCCTTCCCGTCAGTGGGCTCGCGCTGACGCTGTCAGGCTGCAACAGCGCTGAACCGGCCGCTGCCGCCAGCACACCCGCGGTCGCGGAGCACCGGGTCGATGTTCCCGCGTTGACCGTCGGCACGACCGACCTCGAATCGACGCTTCAGATCTCCGGCAACCTCGTGCCGCAGACGCGTGTCGCGATCCTCGCGAAGCTGCCCGGCACGGTGTCGCGTGTCGCCGTCCAGATTGGCGACCGCGTCCGCGCGGGTCAGACCGTCGCCGTCATGGATCGGCGCGAGATCGATGCGCAGGTGGACGCCGCTGCCGCGGCCGTCAACGTGGCGCATGCGGCGCTCGAATCAGCGGAAGCGACACTTGCCAATGCGGTGGTGGAGCACGAACGCTCTGAAAGACTGTTGGAAGCGGGCGCCATTCCGCGCCAGCGCCTCGATGAAACGCAGACCAGCCGCCGTGCGGCGACGGCGCAACGCGACCTCGCGAAGGCCAACATCGCGCAGGCCGAAGCGGCGCTGCGGCGCGCTCGCGAGATCCAGCGCGACACAACGCTCGCGTCACCGATCGACGGCGTCATCGTGGAGCGCAACTACGACGCCGGCAGCCTCGTCGGTCCCGGCGACAAGCCGGTGGTCGCCGTGGCGGATTTGCGATCGCTGAAGCTCGAAGCCGGCGTCTCTGAACTCGAAGCCGGCCGCCTGCGGACCGGCATGCCCGCGCGAATCACCGTGCAGGCACGACCAGGCGACGTCTTCCAGGGTCGGCTGGCCGCGATGGCGCCGGAAGTGGATCCGCGCAACCGTCACTTCACAATCGAAGTTCGCACGACCAATCCCGGTTCGCTGCTCGCCGGAATGTACGCCACGGCGACCATTCCGACCGAGCACGTGTCCGATGCGGTCGCCGTCCCGCGCGATGCGATCACCACGCGCGGGGGCCGACGCGTCGCCCTCAAGGTCGAAGCCGGCGCCGTCCATGAAGTCGCAGTCACCGAGGGCCTTTCAAACGGGTCGCAAGTCGAGATTTCAAACGGCCTGAAGAGCGGCGACGTCATCATCGCCGACGCGCGCCGTGATGTCGCGACGGGCACCAAGGTCAATCCGGTTTTTGTGAAGCGCTAACGATCCCTAGGTCCGGCTGCAGCGGCCCCGACAGGTTTCCTATGTGGATTTCCGATATCTCCATCCGTCGTCCCGTCCTCGCGACGATGTTCATCGTGAGTTTCATGGTGCTCGGCATCGTCTCGATGTCGCGTCTCGGCATCGATTTGTTCCCGGACGTCACCTTCCCGTTCGTGAACGTGACGGTGGTCTACCCAGGCGCGTCGCCGGAAGAAGTCGAAACGCTGGTCACCAAGCCGATTGAGGACGCTGTTGCCGGAATCAATGGTGTCAAGCGCGTGCAGTCACGATCGACCGATTCGCTGTCAACCGTTGGCGTCGAGCTGCGTCTCGAAGTGGACGCGCAGAACGCGGCAGCGGAGGTTCGTGAAAAAGTTGCCGCGATTCGGGGCCGGCTGCCGAAAGACATCGAGGATCCGACGATCGTGCGCTTCGACGTGGCGGGCCTTCCCATCATGACCTTCGCGGTGGGATCGAATCAGCCGTCGGAAGTGACGCGCCGCCAGATCGAGGACGACCTCAAGCCGCTCATCGAGCAAATCGACGGCGTCGCGGCCGTGGAGGTCAACGGCGGCGACGTCCGCGAAGTGCAGGTCGATCTCGATCCGGGACGACTCGAAGCGCTTGGTCTGCCGGTCAGCGTGGTGGCGGACAAGCTCGCCGCGGAAAACCTTGACGTGCCGGGGGGCCGGATGACCCGCCAGGGCCAGACGCTGTCGCTTCGCACGAAAGGCGAGTTCCAGTCCGTCGCCGAAATCGAGAACGTCATTCTGCGGTCCGAAGCAGGGTCGACCGTTCGCCTCCGCGACGTCGGCCGCGTCGTCGACGGCTACGAGGAGCGGATGTCGACGACACGTCTGAACGGTGTCGATGCCGTGTCGTTCTCGATCAAGAAGCAGAGCGGCGCCAATACCGCGGCGATTTCAGAACGTGTGCGCGCGCTGCTCGCGCGCGTCGCCCCCAACTTCCCGGATCTCCAGATTCGTCAGGTGCATGACGACGCCGAGTTCATCAAGGACAACATCGCGCAGGTACGCGAGGGGATCATCTTCGGCGGCATCATGGCCGTGATCGTGATCTTCCTGTTCATGCGCGACTGGCGGTCGACGCTGATCAGCGCGCTCGCGCTGCCGACCTCTGTCATCGCGACGTTCTTCTTCATGTGGGTAGCCGGCTTCACCTTCAACATGATGACGCTCATGGGTCTGTCGCTGGTGATCGGCATCCTCATCGACGATGCGGTCGTGGTCCGCGAAAACATCTACCGGCACATGGAACACGGCGCGGATCCGATGACGGCGGCCCACCGCGGCACGGCCGAAATCGGCCCCGCGGTCATGGCGACGACCTTCACGATCCTCGCGGTGTTCCTCCCGGTCGGCTTCATGACGGGGATCGTCGGTCAGTTTTTCAAATCGTTCGCGCTGACGATTGCTTTCGCGGTGGCCATGTCATTGCTCGTGGCCTTCACGCTCGACCCGATGCTGTCGTCTCGCTTCGTCCGCTACATCCCACCTGAGGAACGTACGCGTACCCGTGCGGGGCGGCTCTTCGAACGTTGGGGGCGTGCCTACGATGCGCTCGATCGCAGGTACCACCGCGTGCTCGCATGGGCGCTGGCGCATCCGTGGAAAACGTTGGCGGCCGCAGGCGTTGTGTTCCTCGCGAGCCTCGGTTCGGCGGCGTTCATGGGAACCGAATTCGTTCCGGTCGAGGATCGGGGCGAGTTCCAGGTGATCGTCGATCTGCCGCCCGGGACCTCGTTCGACGAAAGCGTCGCCGCGGTGGCGAAGATCGAGCAGGACATCAGAGCGATTCCCGAAGTTCGCCAGGTGTTCAGCACCGTCGGCGTCAACGGTCAGGTGCGCTCGTCGACCGTCCGCGTCCGCACGACCAAGAAGAACGAGCGGACGCGCGGCCTGGCGGCGATCAAGAACGAGGTGCGCGCAAAGCTCGCGACGATGCCGTTCGTGGACGGAAAAGTTGCCGACCCCGAATTCATGCAGGGCGCCCCGTACGAACCGCCGATCAACGTGTTCGTCCGCGGCGACGATCTCGGCGAACTTCAGCGGATCAGCAGCGAGATTCAGGCCAAGGTCCGGCAGGTGCCCGGCGCCGTCGACATCAGCACGAATCTCGAGAGCGGCCAGCCTGAAGTCGTGGCGCAGGTGGATCGATCGCTGGCGGCCGATCTTGGCTTCAGCGTCGGCAGCATCGGGACTCAACTCCGCGGAATGGTGGAAGGGATAGTCCCGACCAAACTCCGGGATGGCGACCGAGAGTACGACATCCGTGTCCGCCTCGCGCCGGAATACCGCAACGACCCCGCCGCCATTCTGCGGACACCGCTGTACTCACCGACTGGCTCCGCGGTGCGTGCCGGCGAGGTCGCGCGCTTCGCGCCCGCGGTCGGGCCGAGCAACATCGATCGCGAGCAGCGGCGACGCCAGGCGAAGATCGGCGTTGATATCGCGAACGGCTACGCCCTCGGCGACGTCACCAAGGGGATCGAGAACGCGATGGCCACGGTGCAGATGCCGCCGAACTTCGAATGGGGCTTCGCCGGCGACGTCGAGCTGATGCAGGAATCGGCGGCGGCGCTCGGCCTCGCGCTGATCCTCGCGGTCGCCTTCATCTACATCGTGCTCGCGTCGCAGTTCGAGTCGTTCATCGAGCCGTTCCTCATCATGCTGTCGCTGCCGCTCGCCATCGTCGGCGCCCTGCTGTTGCTGCTGGCGACGGGGAAGAACATCGGCATGCCGGCGATGATCGGCGTGGTCATGCTGATGGGGCTCGTGACGAAGAATGCCATCCTGCTGGTGGATTACACGAACCAGCTCCGGCGTGAAGGCCTGCCGGTCAAGGATGCGCTGCTGAAGGCCGGCCCTGTGCGGCTCCGCCCGATCATCATGACGACAATCGCGATGATTCTCGGGATGATGCCGTCGGCATTCGGCAACGGCGACGGCAGCGAGTTCCGCGCACCGATCTCGATCGCGACAATTGGCGGGCTGCTGACGTCGACGCTGCTCACGCTCGTCGTCGTCCCCGTGTCGTATCTGCTGCTCGAGCGCGGGCTCTCACGAGTGAAGGCATTTCGCGAGGCGCCGCTTCCAGCGTGGGCGAAGGCAGCGGCGCGTGTCACCGGGATTCTTGTCGTACTCGGGTTGATTGGCGCGTTCCTCAGCGTGGCGCGGGTATTTGCCGGGCCGCCTTCACTTTCGGCTTCGGCGCCCCAGGCCCAGACGCCGGCGTCGGCCGCACAGGCGCGCACCTTGACGATCGATCGCGCCGTGCAGCTCGCCGTCGATCGCAACGAATCGTTGAAGGTCAACGAGGAACGGCTCCGCGAAAGCCAGGCCTACGTATCCGAAGCCAAGGCAGCCTTCCTGCCGTCGCTCAACCTGAATTTCCTGTACACGCCGACGCAGGCTTCGCCGCTGCTGAAGATTCCCGCGGGCGTGTTCGGGCCGAACGAGCAGACGTTCCGGGCCAACCTGACGCGCGAGAACGTCATGCGGTTCGACATCTCGCAACCGCTGTACACCGGTGGCAGGCTGTCGAACGCCTATGCTGCGCAGGCGGCGGGAGAAGAGGCGAGCCGATTGGATGTCGAGCGTTCGCGGCAGGGGCTCATCTTGCAAGTGTATGAATCGTTCTATGCGGCGCTGATGAACGAGCAGGGCGTCCGCGTCAACGAAGAAGGCGTGACCATCGCCCAGAAACATCTCGAGCTGGCAAAGGCGCGATTCGATGCAGGCTCCGCGGCACGACTGGACGTGCTTCGCGCCGAGGTCGAGCTGTCGAACGCGAAGGCGAAGCTCATTCGCGCCCGCAGCGAGACGGATGTTGCGTATCAGCGTCTTCGCACGGTGCTCTCGCTGCCGCAGGGCGAGCCGCTGCAGCTCGCCGGATCGCTCGACGAGATACCAAACGTGCCGTCGGCAGCCGTCATCGAGACGGCGCTCGGGTCGCGTGCCGACATCCGTTCACTCGGCCAGCAGCGTGAAGCCGCGCAGCGACTCGTCTCCCTCGCCAACGCGGAGATGAAGCCGATCGTGGCATTCAGCGGCAATTATCAATACCAGGAAGACGGACTCTCCTCGCTTCTCCAGGGCTCCAACCGCAGCTATCAGTTCGGGTTGAACTTCACCGTTCCGCTCTTCAATGCGCCGACGGTGGCCGCCAAGCGTGGCGCTGCGGCCGCGCAGGTCAGGCAGGCCGAGCACGCGATGAATGCCGCGCTCGACAACGCACGGCTCGACGTCGCGTCGGCATCGCGGGAACTGGATGCCGCGCGCGAGATCGTCGGGACCGAGGAGAAAGCCGTGGAAATGGCACGCGAAGGGCTGACTATCGCTGAAGTGTCCTATGAAAACGGCGTCATCACCGCGACCGAGCTCAACGACGCACGCCTATCGCTGCTCGAAACCGAGTGGCAGTTGATGCAGGCGAAGTACGGCCAGATTGTCGCCGCCGCGCGGACTCGTTTCGCGGCTGGAGTCTAGTCCACCGCTTTGCCGGATCGCGCTGAACCCACTGCGCCTCCCTAAGCCGATGCGGCCGTGCGGGTAAGAAGAACCGGTCCGAAAATGCTGCGGCCAATGGGCTCCGGGGAACGCCTGAATCCAGGGGAACGACCATGGCTCCAGCCGCGTTCTTCGAATCCGCATGGCCGCGTCGGCGATGAGATCATCGCCGAGCGGCAATCGGATTGTGACATTAGTTCGTCGATACCTGCCGACGACCCGCGGCGGCAAGCACCTCGCTGTACGGGCTGGTGCCGCCGTGAATCTGCACGACCCGGTCGACGCTCAGCTTCAGGCGTGTGATGTTGTCCACCAGATTCGTCGTATACGGGCTTGGCATCGGCAGCGGCGGCGCGCCGGGGCGCGGGATGTAGGCGTCGGCCTGCATCAGCAGCTTGTCCTTCGGCACGTACATCATCAGCAGCCCTTCGCTGTGCGGCTGATCGCGCATCAAGTAGATCTCGAGGCTCATGTTGCCGTCGGTGATCACACGCTTGTCCTTCATCGTCTCGATCATCGGTGCCCGCGGCATCCGCGCAAGGCGATCGGGATTGAGCGAGTGCGGGTTCTTGAAAATCTGTTCCTCGTAGTATTTCCGGTGCGACTCGTGCGTGATGATGGGAATGCCTTCCGCGACGTACGCGCGTATCCCGCCCGCGTGATCCGCATGATGATGTGAGTTGACGACGTACTTGATCGGCTTGTTCGGCGCCAGCCGCTTTGCCTGATCGATCGACGCCATCGTGACCGCGTCGCCGCCCGGTCCTTCGACCATCACGATGTAGTCCTTGAACTCCACGAGAATGCTTCCTTCGCCGGTCGGATTGAGCTGCCAGACGCCGTCGGCGAGCTTGACGGGCTGTGGGGGCGCGCCGGCAGCGGCTGGCGGGCCGCCGGGCGCCGCCGACGTTGCACGCGCGACGATGTCGATCGCTTCCTGGGAATTCGGACGCGCCTGCGCCACGTTGATTTCCAGCGTCGGCCAGCCGCCCTCGCGCATCACGAGGTGCATCGGGACCTGAACGCCGTCGAGATTGCGATAGTCGGAGTAGATGCCGTCGAGCACCGTGTCGCCCGTGAAGGCAATATCGACGAGCGCCTCGACGTGCTCGATCAGATTCCGGTTGTCGAGCGTCGCGGTAATCGGAAACTTGTCGAACGCTTTGAACGTGATCGTCCGCTTGCCCTTCACCGTTGCGGCTTTCGCAGTCGCCGCGTTCGCCGCCGCGCCCTTCAGGAATCCATGCGGTGTCAGCCAGAAGGCAATAGCACCAGCCTGCGCACGTCCGTTGATCGTGTTGTTCTGGATGATGTCGCCGGGGATCGGACGGATGCCGCCCTGGAACGTCTGCGGGTTATAGCCACCAGCACCGCCGCCGCGCGGCACTTTCGCATCGTCAATCCGCACCAGCTCCTGCCGCATCGCCGGCACGGAGTAATCGATCGACATCGTGTATTTCGTCACGGTGTAGCGCGGCCATGCGCCGCCGGTTGTGTACGCCTGTCCGGTCGGGTTCGTCGAGCCGGTGCCGGTGTACTGCAGCGAGCGCAGGCTCCCCGTCCCCATGGCTTTTGCCGCGTCGCTAATCAGCGCGCCCGCGTCAGGGGTGTTCTGCGCGGCCGCTTGGAGGGAAAGAAACGTGACCGCCGCGATGACTGCAAGAATCCTCTTCATGGCGCCCTCTCGGTATTGTTGGCGGGTCGGCCCGCGGGTGAATTCTAAACGCGAACGAGGTTAATGGGTCGCGTTCGACCGTCCCGCCGCGGCGAGCACCTCGGCGTACGGGCTGCTGCCGCCGTGAATGTGGAAGACGCGATCGACGTTCAGCTTCAGGCGCGAAACGTTGTCCACCAGGTTGATGGTGTGCGGGCTTGGTGCGGGCAACGGCGGCGCGCCGGGCCGCGGGATGTACGCGTCCGCCTGGATTAACGTCTTCTCCTTCGGCACGTACACCATCAGCAGCCCTTCGGTGTGCAGCTGTTCTTTCATCAGGTGGATCTCGAGCACCATGTTCCCGTCGGTGAGCACGCGCTTGTCCTTCATGGTCTCGATTATCGGCGCTCGCGGCATTCGCGCGAGACGATCGGGATTGAGTGAATGCGGATTCTTGAAGATCTGCTCCTCGTAGTACTTCTTGTGCGATTCGTGCGTGATGATTGGAACGCCTTCGGCGACGTACGCTCGCAACCCGCCCGAATGGTCCGCATGGTGATGCGTATTGATCACGTACTTGATCGGCTTACCGGGTGCGAGCCGTTTCGCCGCCTCCATCGAGGCTGCTGACACGGCGTCGCTGATCGGCGCTTCGACCATCACCACGTAATCCTTGAACTCGACGAGAATGCTGCCTTCGCCGTTCGGAATCAGCTGCCAGATGCCGTCGGCGATGTGCTGAGGCACCGGCGGCGCTGGGGCGGCCGGTGCCGCCGGCGGCGGCGCGGAGGTTGCGCGCGCGATCACATCAATTGGCTCCGCGCTGTTGGGCCGTGCCTGCGACACGGTTATGTCGAGCACCGGAAAGCCAGCTTCGCGCATGACGATGTGCATCGGGACCTGGATGCCATCGAGATTTCGATAATCGGAATACGTGCCGTCGAGGACCGTGTCGCCGGTGAAGACGTTGTCGACGAGCGTTTCGACGTGCTCGACGACGTTCTTCTCGTCGAGCGTGGCCGTCACCGGAAACTTGCCGAACGCGGTGAATGTGACTGTCCGCTTGCCGCGAACGATCGCGGCCTTCGCCGTGGCGAGATTCGCAGCTGCACCTTTCAGAAACCCGTGCGGCGTCAGCCAGAAGGCGACGGCGCCCGCCTGCGTGCGGGCATCGAAGGTCTGGTTCTGAATCATGTCGCCGGGCACGGGCCGGATGCCGCCCTGGAAGGTCGTCGGATTGTAGCCGCCGGCTCCCCCGCCTCGCGGCGGCTTCGCATCATCGACGCGTACCAACTCCTGCCGCATCGCGGGCAGGGAGTAGTCGATCGACATCGTGTACTTCGTCACCGTGAATCGCGGCCACGGACCGCCCGATGTGTAGGCATTCCCCGTCGCGCCGAACGAACCGGTGGCCGTGTACTGGAGCGACCGCAGTCTGGCCGTCCCCATCGCAGCCGTAGCCGCATTGATCAGCGCGCCGGCGTCGGGCGCAGCGTTCTGTGCGGTCGTGCCAACGGAGACAAGGGTGAGAGTCGCAGCAACGAGCACGAAGATCTTCTTCATCGCGACCTCTGAGGCTACTGCCGCCCCTGAGGGCCCTGAACCTGGCCTCCCTGGAACTGACCGCCCTGGTTATGCGGCGGCTCGGGATATAAGCCAAGGCCGTAGATCTCGTTGACGTAGATCTGTTGATAGCGAATGCCGTTGCCGTCTTTATCGACCCACCCGAGCGACTGGTAGAACAAGCCTGGCTCGGGATACCCCTTCGGCACCGTCCCCTCGAGGATGTACAGACGGTTCTCGCGCATCGCGATGAACGCCATCGTCCGTGACTGATCCGCGTGGTTCGTGAGATGAAGCTCGTGACCCTCGACGAGGTCCTGCCAGTTCCACAGGTAGTGCGTGATCGTGGCGTCGCGTTTGATGAACTGGAACGACGCGTACACGAGGGCGCCACGAACGGCCTGCGTTGAATACGCCGGCCCGATCGTCGACAGCGCTCCGCCACGCTGCCCCTGACACGGCTCGGCACCCGCTGGACAATTCGCCTGCCGCTCCAGACCCATCTTCTGGATGCCGTTGTAATCGACCACGGTTATCGAGTAGTGCTCCTTGCCTTTGTCTGCGCTGTAAATGCGCGCCGGCAGCATGTAGTCGTACTCCGACTTCCACGTCGTCTCGGTAACTTTGGGCTGGCCGGGAAAATCGACTTTGAAGCCGTCACGAGTGCTGACGAACTGCTCCCATTCCTGCGCGGACGCGGAGCCGGCCGAGAACACTGCAACGGCGAACGCGACTGCGATCACGCGCATGATTTCTCCTTCGGCGGGTAAAGTAACGGCGGGTCTCCAGAAGGACCCGCCCTACCTCGTTATCTTCCTGCGCCTTGATTCTGGTTGGCGTTCGGAGCGCCCTGCCCGCCTTGACCGCCGGCGGGGAAACCGCCGCCGGCTCCGGGCTTCGGATACACGCCCATGCCGTGATACGCGTTCGAGTAGATCACGTTCTGATAGCGCAGGCCGTTACCGTTGGCGTCGACAAACCCCATCGACTGCTGAAACAGGCCAGGCTCCGGATAGCCCTTGGGAACCGTGCCTTCGAGGATATAGAGCTTGTTCTCGTGCATCGCGACGTAGGCAAACGTGCGCGATTCATCGGGATTGGTGAGCTGCAGGAAATTGCCTTCCACCATGTCCTGCCATTCCCATGCGAGGCTGGTGACCTTAGCCGCCTTCTGAATCAATTTGAAGGTGGCATACATGACGGCGCCGCGCTCGTCGTGCTTCCAGTATCCAGGCCCCATGATGCCCGCATTCTGGCGGCACTGCTGATTGCCTTCCTCGCAGGTCTTCGAGCGGTCGATGCCCTGCTGCTCGATCGGGCGATAGTCGACCACGGTCATCGAGTAGCGCTCTTTGCCCTTCTCGACGCTGTAGGCCTTGCCTGGAAGAATGTAGTCGAGCTGCGACTTCCAGGTGACGTCCGTGATCTTCGGCTTGCCGGGAAAATCGACCTTGAATCCGTCTTCCTTGCTGACGAATTCCTCCCATTCCTGGGCAGCGGCACTGCCGGCGATCGACAGAACCAACGTGATGGCAATGGCAACTACGCGCATGAACTTGTCCCCCTGCGGCGGTAATACTACAGGGACTGGGGACTGGGGACTAGGGACTGGGGAAGCGCAAATCCCAAATCCCAAATCCCAAATCCCGAGTCCCTAGTCCCTAGTCCCTAGCGTGTGCTGGTGAAAGAATTCAACGATCCGCTCCGACGTGCCGCGCGGATACTCATGCCCTCCCGGGTGTACCCACGTCATCACGGGCGCAGCCGTGTCGGCGCCGTACAACATGCAGCCGCTGCCGCACGGCTTCCCCTTCCCGTCGACCCCATTAATGCGAACGGCCATCCGCATCGCGGCTTCCTGGTCCGCAAAAGCGACCTGCGCGTCGCGTGAGCCGCCGATGTGGAGGAGCGGACGGGGTACCTTCGGCGTCGCCGAAGGCCTGATGCGCCCCGCAACGGGAGCAAAGGCGGCGAATACGTTCGGGCGCGTCGCCCAAAGCAGATAGGTGAAATGCGCCCCGTTGGAAAATCCGGTCGCGTAAATGCGATTGTCATCGATGCTGTATTTCTTTCGCAGCGATGCGATCGCGGTGTCCACGAGCTTCAGATCGCGATCGTTATAGTCGCCCGGTTCCACCTGCCACCCTGGATATCCATCGCGGCTCGGCAAGCCTTGAAAGTAGACGACGATGGCGTCCGGCCACACCTGATGCAGACCGACGAACTGAAAGTTCTGCGCGTCATCGCCGTGGCCGTGGAAGGAGAGAATCAGCGGCAGCTTGCCTGGCGGCGGCGACTTGGGAACGTAGATGATCGCTGCGCGCTCGACACCGTCAACGGTCCATGTGATGTCCGCAGCGGATGCAACG